>Ga0065704_10000277_pt1 | contig 104842 bp, 82 predicted proteins | sample SwiRhicommuniRL2_FD_59091 | JGI IMG/M metagenome (GOLD analysis project Ga0065704, IMG submission 59091) | Switchgrass rhizosphere bacterial communities from Rose Lake, Michigan, USA - RL2 v2 (version 2) | ecosystem: Host-associated > Plants > Roots > Rhizosphere > Soil | place: East Lansing, MI | reverse complement strand
AGGGGCGGCAAGCCGCCATGCCGTGGGAACCGGGGTGGCCGGCGGCATGATCACCGCCACCATCTTCGGCGTCTTCTTCACGCCGGTGTTCTATACCGCGATGCGGCTGTGGCTCGTCCGCAAGCGCGACCATGAAAGCGCCGACGCGCACGAGGAAGCCAAGGAGCAAGGTCATTCCAACGGGGAGACATCCCATGCATAAGGCCCCCTTCACACTCATCGGGCTGGCCTTGCTCGGCGGTTGCAACATGGCGCCCGCCTATGTCCGTCCGGTTCCCCCTGTTCCGGCCAGCTTTCCCGCGCCGCCCACGGCCAGCGGGGAAGCGGCCACGGCCGTCGGCTGGCAGCGGTTCTTCGGCGATCCGCAACTCAAGGCCGATATTGGCGCCGCGCTTGCAAACAACCGCGACCTCGCCGCCGCCACCGCTCGCATCGAGCAGGCCAGGGCGCAGTTCCGCATCCAGCAAGCAGCGCAACTGCCGCAGGTGGACAGCAGCGCCGGTGCCACCCGCACCCGCGCGCCGCTGGGCTCGCTCGGTTTCGGCGACAGCCTGGGCAACGGCTCGATCACCTACAACCAGTATTCGGTGCGCGTGGCCACCAGTTCGTTTGAGCTGGATTTCTGGGGACGGCTGCGCAATCTCAGCGAGTCCGCGCGCAGAAGCTATCTCGCGACCGTGGAAGCGCAGCGCGCCTTCCGCCTGTCGTTGATCAGCGATGTTGCCGCCACCTACTACAGCATCCGCGCGGGCGAGGAAGGGATCGCCCTGGCCGAACGCACGGTTGCCAGCCGCCGGCAGGGCCTGTCCATCGCCAAGCTGCGGATGGATGCCGGCGTCACCTCTTCGGTGGACTATGACCAGGCGACGGCCCTGTTGACGCAGGCCCAGACCGAACTGGCCGATCTGCGCCGCACGACCGAGCAGCAACGCAACCAGCTGCTGGTCCTCATTGGCGGCCCAAGCAATGCCCCGCTGCCGGCCGGCCGGCCGATTGCCGATGCGGGACAGTTTGCGGCACTCGATCCCGGCTTGCCATCGGCCCTGCTGCAAAGCCGGCCCGACATATTGCAGGCCGAGCACCAACTGCTGGGGGCAAACGCCGATATCGGCGCGGCTCGCGCCGCTTTCTTCCCCACCATCTCGTTGACCGGTGCCTTCGGGTTCGTGTCGCCACAACTCGATGGCCTGTTCGGCAAGAACAACCAGAGCTGGTCGTTCGGAGGATCGGCAGGCCTGCCGATCTTCGATTGGGGCAAACGCGAGAGCCAGTTGGCCGTGGCCAAGGCGCGACGGGACGAGTTGGTGGCAACCTACCAGCGGACCGTGCAGAACGCGTTCCGCGAAGTGTCGGACGCGCTGGTCGGGCGGCAACGCTACCGGGAACAGATCGAGGCGCAGGAACAGGCGGTTGCCGCCCAGCGCCGCTTGGCTGAAACGGCCATGCTGCGCTACGACAACGGCATCGCCATCTACCTCGAAGTGCTGGATGCCGAGCGCAATCTGTTTTCGGCAGAGCAGCAGCTTATCCGGCTGCGCGCAACCGAACTGCAGAACGGCGTCTCGCTCTATACCGCACTGGGCGGCGGCAGCGCGCAATAGCTAGACCGGTAATTCCGGGCCTGCTGGTGGTGCGCTGGAATTGCGCACCACCAGTTCATGGGAGAGCAGGATTTCGGTATTGTTCGGCGCGGCAGCGTCGAGGCCGGCGATCATCAGCCGCATCGCCGTTTCGCCAATTGCCCCGGTCGGCTGGGCAACGGTCGTCAGCGCGGGCGAGGCAAATTGCGCGAAACGCAGGTCGTCGAAACCGATGATGCTGCAATCCTGCGGCACCCTGACGCCGGCGTTGGCGAGGGCCTGCAGTGCGCCGATGGCCATTTCATCGTTGGCGCAAAATACCGCCGAAGGCCGGTTGTGCAGCGAAATCAACGTTTGCATCTGCCGCACGCCGCCCTGCAGGGTATAGTCGCCGTTGCGGATCATGGCCGGATCGGGCGCCATGCCCCGCTCCGCCAGCGCATCGACATAGCCCGCCAGCCTTTCCCGGCCGAGCGCGCTGTCGAGCGGTCCGGTGATGGTGGCAATGCTGGAATGCCCCAGCGCGAGCAGATACGATACCACTTCATGGGCAGCCGCGCGGTTGTCGATCCTGACCCTGGGCAGGGCGCAATCGCCGGGATACTCGCACGCCATCACCGTCTTCATCCGGACGGTCTCGGTCTCCAGCAGGGCGGACCCCAGTTCCCCCACCAGGATCAGGCCATCGGCCTGCTTCTTGAGCAGCATTTCGCAATATCTGTCGAGACGCTCGGGCTGGTCGCGCGTTTCCCCGATCAGGATGTGCTTGCCGTGTCCGTGCGCAACGCGTTCGGCGCCTTCGATCACGCCGGCATAGAACGGGTTTTGCAGGTTGGGCACGACCAGCAGGAACGTATCGCTACACTGCCGCCGCAGGCTGCTCGCCATGGCATTGGGCGTATAGCCCAGCCGCGCCACAACGGCATTGATCCGCTCGAGCGTGCCCGCGCGGACCATGTCCGGTTTCGTCAGCGCGCGCGATACGGTGGCAACCGAAACGCCCGCTTGATCGGCAATGTCCTTGATCGTCGCCAATCTGGTCTCCCGTCCGGCATGCCAGCTATGGATGGAGCCCCAACAATTGCCGGTTGCGTTGGCTGTCACCGACAGTTCCGGCAAAATCGTCGAACGCATGGGGCGTGACGCGGATGATGTGATCGGCAATGAAGGCCGCGCCTTCCCTTGCGCCGTCCTCGGGATGCTTGAGTGCGCATTCCCATTCCAGCACGGCCCAGCCATCGAAATCGTTGGCCGTCATCGCCGAGAAAATCGCGCGGAAATCGATCTGCCCGTCGCCCAGCGAGCGGAACCGGCCAGCGCGATCCACCCAGGATTGATAGCCACCATAGACGCCCGACCGCGCATCGCGCCGATGCTCGGCATCCTTGACGTGGAAGGCCTTGATGCGATCGGCATAAATGCCCAGAAAACCCAGGTAGTCCATCTGCTGGAGATGCAGGTGGCTGGGATCGTAGAGAATGTTGGCGCGCGGATGGTTGCCTGTTGCGTCCAGGAAGCGTTCGAACGTCACGCCGTCATGCAAGTCTTCCCCCGGGTGCAGTTCGAACGCGACATCCACGCCGTTCTCGTCGCAGACATCGAGGATCGGTTGCCAGCGATCGGCCAGTTCGCGGAAGGCATCTTCCACCAGTCCCTGCGGGCGCTGCGGCCAGGGATAGAAATAGGGCCAGAGCAGTGCTCCCGAAAAGCTGGCCTGCACGCCAAGCCCCATGCGCCGGCTGGCCATGGCAGCCAGCTTGACCTGCTCGACCGCCCATTGCTGGCGCTCGGCGGGGCGGCCACGCAGTTCGGGCGGCGCAAAGCCATCGAACAACTGGTCATACGCGGGATGGACCGCCACCAGTTGGCCCTGCAAATGCGTCGACAGTTCAGTCACGACCAGGCCATGAGCAGCCAGCGTGCCAGTGATCGTATCGCAATAGTCCTGGCTGTGCGCGGCCAAGGCCACATCGACGAAGCTGCCCGGCCCTGTCGGCAGCTGCAACCCCTTGTACCCCAGCGATGCGGCCCAGGCGGCAATCGTGTCCAGGCTGTCGAAGGGCGGCGCATCGCCTGCAAACTGGGCGATGAACAGCCCGGGTCCCTTGATCGTCTTCATGCTTGGTCTTGCTCCAGTGCGGTCCAGCCGGCGCGCTGCCCGCTCGCCGCCACCGCTTGCTCCACGAACCGCATCGACCGGACGCCGGCCCGAATGCCTGGCACCTCGCCGTCGATCAGGTCCGTTTGCCCGCGGATCGCTGCGGCGATGTCGCGATAGATGTTCCCAAACGCCTCGATGAAGCCCTCAGGATGGCCCGAAGGCAGGCGGGCGCCCATGCCCTGCGGACCGGTGCCCGCCTCCAGTATCTCGGTGCGTCCATCGGCATGGCGCAGGGTCAGCTGGCTGGCCTTGCCATGGCGCCATACCAGGCCGGCCTTGCTGCCATAGACGCGCAGCGACAGGTCGTTGCCTTCGCCGGTCGATATCTGCGATGCGATCAGCACGCCGCGCGCGCCACCGGCAAAGCGCAGCAGCATGTTGCAATCGTCGTCCAGCATCCGGCCCGGCACCGTGGCTGCCAGATCGGCGACGAACGCGTCGACCTTCAGGCCCGTGACAAATTCGGCCAGATGAAACGCATGGACGCCGATGTCTCCAATGCAGCCGCCCGCACCCGCCTGCTTGGGATCGGTTCGCCATGCCGCCTGCTTGTCGCCCTGTGCCTCGATCGGTGCGGCCAGCCAGCCTTGCGGATATTGCACGACGACCTTGCGCACCGTGCCGATCGCGCCATCGGCAACCAGCGCGCGCGCGCGGCGCACCATCGGATAGCCGCTGTAGGTGTACGTCACGCCGAACACCCGATCGCTCCTGGCGATGGCATCCTGCAGTTCCAGGGCCTGCGCCAGCGTCGCCGTCACGGGCTTGTCGCACGCGACATGGAAGCCCGCCTCGATCGCGGCCACGGCAACCGGCAGGTGCAGATGGTTCGGCGTGACGATCGCCACCAGTTCGGCACCATCGGGCCGGCCGCGTTCGGCCGCCAGCATCGTGCGCCAATCGCTGTAGATCCGGTCTTCGTCCAGGCCATAGCCCAGCCCGGCACTGCGCGATCGGACCGCATCGCTGCTGAAAGCGCCGGCAACCAGGCGGATGCGCCGGTCCAGCTCAGCTCCCATGCGGTGGACCGGCCCGATGAACGCGCCAGGCCCGCCACCGACCATGGCCATGCGGACGGGCGCGTCGTGATCACGTTTCGTCATGCCCCAGCTCCCGGGTCGAGGGCCAATTCCGGTCCGGCCTGAGCGGGCTGCCTGCCCGCCGGGCCGAAGGAAGAAGGCCGGAAAAATACAAGCAGCAACAGCGATGCGATGGCGGCCAGCCCGGCGGGGAACAGGAAAAGCGTCTGGTAATCCACCACGGCCTTGGCCGATCCCGGCACCGCGTGGCTGAACACGCTCATCAGCTTGGGGAACACATAGCTGGCGATCATCATGCCCACGCCCAGCACCAGCAGGTTGAACAGACCCTGCGCACTGACGGCCACGTCCTTGGGAAAGGCTTCATCGACATAGATGTACAGCGTGGCGAAGAAGAAGGCATAGCAGATGCCGTGCAGGAACTGCACCGCGATGATCACGCCCACATGATCGGGCGCGAAAGCGAAAACCAGGAAGCGCGCCATGTGGGCGCAAGTTCCGATGATCATCGTCGTGCGCCAGCCCAGCCGCACCAGCACGCGGCCCAGGATCAGCATCGCGAGGATTTCCGCGATCTGCCCAAGGCTGAGCACGACCATGCTGAGATTGCCGGCAATGCCCACGCGATCGGTCAGGAAGGCATCGGAGATGACGAAATAGCCGTTGTGGACGATCGCATCGATGAACGTGACCAGGAACAGGATCGCCAGGTCTGGCCGCTTGAGCGCCACCACGGCACGGCGCCAGGCCAGCGGATCGAGCGCGCCCGAACGGCGCGGCGCGGTGTGCGGCAAGGTCAGCGCAAAGGCGGCAAGCGCCAACGAGATCAACGCCGAGACCAGGAATATCCAACGGGTCTGCTCGGCCGTGGCATGAACGCCAAGCAGGAACACGAAAGGCCAGCTGGCAATGACCCAGCCGATCGTGCCGCCCGTCCGCACCGTACCGAATTGGCGCGCGGGATCGGGCAGGTGCGCAAAGGCGATGCTGTTGGTCACCGACAGTGTCGGCACATAAAGCAGGCTATAGGCCAGATAGCAGCCGAAGAAGGCCGTGAAGCTGGACGCATAGGCTGCGCCGATCAGGAACAGCGCACCCAGCACGTGGCTGGCCGCCAGAAAACGTTCGGCGGCGAACTTGCGGTCGGCAAACTGGTTGGAGAAGAAGATGGCGACAATCGACGCCACCCCCCACGAACTGCCGACCAGCGCCTGCTGCCCGGCGCTGTAGCCCTGCATGGCCATATAGGGGAACAGCTTGGCCGCCCAGGCGCCCCAACCACCAACCTGCAAGGCCATCATGATGAACAGCCGGGCCTGCACCGATCGCGTCGGGCGTGAAATCGTGGCCGTTGTCACAAGGCACCTGCCTTGAACGGACCGGACCCAAAACCACCGCCCCGGATGATGTCGGCCGCAAAGGCTGCCGCGCGGGCGGTCAGCGCCATGAACGTCAACGACGGGTTGACGTGCGCAGACGACGGCATCGATGCGCCATCGGTCACGAACAGGTTGGGAATGTCATGTAATCTGTTGTGCTTGTCGAGCACCGAGGTCTTGGGATCATTGCCCATAACCGCACCTCCCATTTCGTGGATGACTGCGCCCGGCACCGATTCCATCGGCAATCGCATGGCGCCCTGATACCCCGCGCGGGTCAGCATGTCGGCCATGGACTCTGCCGCCTTTTCGCGCATCAATGTGTCGTTGTCGCCCCAGGTGACGTTCATGTGCAGGACCGGCAGGCCCCACGGATCCTTGACCGTTGGATCGAGCGTGACGCGGTTGTCCCAGCGCGGCAGCGTCTCGCACTGCGCAATGAGAAGCAGCATCCATGGGCCGGTGGCCTTGAGTTGCTTCTTCAGATCGGCGCCGATGCCCATGCCGGGCATGACCAGCGCCCGCGACCAGTTGGTGGGGGTGATGACCGCGTTAAGTTGGAAGCCGCGCAGATAGGCCTCCTTCTGCCCGCTGGCATTGACATAGCGCGGCATGAACAGCGCGCAGGGCCGATAGCCGCCGTAGTTGGCAATCCCGTTGGCAGGTAGCATGGCCATGACCGGTTCGGAGAACTGGTGGTCCATGATGTAGCGGCCCAGCACGTCGTGCCGGTTGCCCAGGCCATCGGGGTGCGCCTGGTTGCGCGACAGCATCAGCAGGCGCACGCTTTCCAGGGTCGAGGCGCACAGGAAGACCATCCGCGCATGCGCAACCTTCTTTTGCCGGGTCCTGGTGTCGATGATTTCCACCCCGGTCGCGCGGCGCCCATCGTCATCGGTCAGCACGCGCGCGACCAGGCTGTCGGTCATCACGGTCAGGCGCCCGGTGCGCTGGGCTGCAGGAAGCGTGGAAGACTGGGTCGAGAAATAGGCACCGGCGCTGCACCCGCGTTCGCACGGGCCGCAATAATGGCAAGGTTGCCGATCCCCCAGTTCCCTGGTCAGGTTGGCCGTGCGCGCCATCGACACAGTGCGATCGGGAAAGGCCTTCCCCACGCGTGCCTTGAACTCACGCTCGTAGGCGTTCATCGGCATGGGTGGCTGGAATATTCCATCGGGGGCCAAGGGATTGCGTTCCGCCTCGCCGGAAATGCCCACGATCTGCTCGACATGATCATACCACGGTGCAAGGTCGGCATAGCGCAGCGGCCAGTCCACGCCGTGGCCATCTGCCCCGTTCTCCTCGAAATTGATGGGCGCCATGCGGTAGCTCTGCCGCCCCCATGTCAACGACTTGCCGCCCAGCGTGGCCGCGCGGATCCAGGAAAAGCGCGTCCCTTCGGCCACGGTAAAGGGATGGTCGGATCGCGGGGCAAAATAGCGCGCCGAGCCCTCGTTCTTGCCTGCGGCCTGATCGTGACTGTCGTTGCGGCGGTCACCCATCAGGCGAAACTTGAAATCGCTCACCGGCATGTGCTCGGTCGGATAGTCGCCGTGCTTCTGGTCGCGCCCGCGCTCGATCATCAGCACCGACAGTCCACGCTCGGTCAATTCCTTGGCGGCAAGGCCGCCGGTAACCCCCGAACCAACCACGATGGCATCATAAATCTGGTCTGTCATGACGGATCTGCCTGCAACCGCTGCGTCAAAACTGCAGCAGGTTGATGAAAGTTGCCGGGCCCTTGGGATCATCCAGGCCGGCGTCCATGGTGGCGCCCAGTTCCTGCTCCTGCCCCGTTGGCGAGGTGTAGTAGCCAATGATGGTCAGCGCCTTGAACATGGCAAAGGGCGGCTTGGGCCCGCCCAATGGCGCGCCAGACGCTGCCTTGTCCCACAGCGTCAGCAGGGCGAACTGGTCTTGCGCGCGGCAATCCTCGAATGCCTTGCCATAGCGCGCCTGTGCCTCCGCCTGCCATTCGCCAAGTCCGCGCCGGAAAGCAACCTGCTCGTCCGGCAACAGCCAATCCCGAACCATCATGGCCACGAACGCCGGAACACCCGCCCCGATCGCGCCCGGCGTATCGGTGGCAGGAATGATCCCTTCCGCCATGGCGGCAACCTGTGCCTGCTCTGCCGCGGTCAGCACATCGGCAGCAGCAGCGGCATCGCCGCGAGCAGCGGCCAGCAGGCGCTCTGGGCCGACCGCCCCGCCCAGGCCGAGAAGGCCGAGCGCGGCCAGCATCTCACGGCGACGGAGGGGAGAGAGCACCAGGCTCATGCCACGCTCCCCAGCAAATAGCGGGCGCTGGCAGCAGCGGCATCGACGCGAGTCCCGGCAAAGGGTGGTTCCTGTTCGACAAAGAATTCGGTCACGCCGGCCGACCGGGCCGCCGGGATCAGGCGTGACCAGTCAAGCTTGCCTGCCCCGACCGTCGCGGGAATCTGGCGGAACGCATAGTTGGTGACCGTATCGGCACCAATATCCTTGATGTGCATCAGGCGAAAGCGGCCAGGATATGCCCGCAGCACGGCCAACGGATCGAGCCCGGCGGAAGCCACCCAACCCACGTCGAGCTCAAAGCACACAAGGCGCGGGTCGGTGTGGCGCAACAGGATGTCGAAAGGCGTGGTTCCGCCCAGCGGCCGAAATTCGATATTGTGGTTATGGTAGAACATCCGCGCGCCTGCACTGCGCAATTGTTCCCCGCCATGATTGAGCGAGTCTGCCACCCGCTTCCAGTCGTCCTCCGTCATCGCCTGCGCGATGCGGGCAATGGCTGTTTCGAAGGGGTCACGGTTTCCCTTCAGCAGGGCAGGCGCAAAGGGAAAGATCGACAGCCCGGCATAGCGCAGCCCGGCTGCGGCCACATCGTCGGCCACTTTGCCAAACGCGCCCAGCCTTTCCGGCAGCAGCGACATCGGATTGAGATGGGCGCTGTTGCACGACAGGCCATGGGCCAGGGCGGCGGCCCTGAATTCAGGCCGGCTGACTCTGGCCAGGTCTCCCTGGTAGCGCCGATAGCCCAGCCCCGCCAGCGCAGCAAACAAGGCCTGGGGATCGGATGCGAATTCGCCGCCCATCATGTAAAGCTGAATGCCAAGCGGATGGCGGCTGAGATCGAACAGCGCCCGCTTGCGTGCAAAGGCCGGCCCAGCCGTGCCCAGCGCAAGCATTCCGCCCAAGGCGCCGCGCAAGACCGCACGCCGGCAAACACCGTCATGAACCATCGATTTCACTCTCCCCATCGATGGTGCCTCATCGGTGACCCGACCAGGCCCATCTGTCTTTGCCATGTTCCGCCACGCCTGGAATGCAATCGATATCATACAGCCCTAGCAGCGCAGTGGCGAGAGACAATTGCGCATTTTATGCAAACCAGAAAAACGCAATGTGATCGTTTACACGCCGCACAGCTTTATGATACGCAATGGGCAACGCCATATGGCGCAATGAGACACAATGAGCCAGCGCCCCGTCACGGCGGCAGCGGCGACAGGAGAGGAGGAATTGCATCGCCCGGTCGGCTGGGCGCACCGTCTTCACTACAATCAGGCAAAGACAACCGGATGCAATCGACATTCGGCAACAACGGTACATGGAGGATGACTATGAAAGGGTTCGAAATTTCCCGCACTGCCCTGTGGCTGAGCGGCGCGGCAATGCTGGCACTTCCGGTTGCCGCATTCGCGCAGGATCGCAGTGCCGCCGACGCTGACAGCGCTAGCACAGCCGAAATCATCGTGACGGCCACACGCCAGAATGAGTCGCTTCAGGCCGTGCCGATGGCCGTGAACGTCGCCACCGGCGAGAAATTGCAGCAACTCAAGATCTTCGACGCCAAGGACATCCAGCAGCTCGCCCCCGGCCTGGAAATGACCAACACGTCGGGCCGCAACAACACCACGACGCTGCGCGGCATTTCGTTCGATCCCGACCAGGGCTCTGCGCCCGCCGTCCAAGTCTATCTCAACGAAATCCCCACCGACGCGCAAACGGCCTATACCGCCATCTATGATATCCAGCAGGTCGAAGTGCTGCGCGGCCCGCAAGGCCTGCTGCGCGGGCTTTCTGCACCAGCCGGTTCGATCACCATCACCACGCGCAAGCCGAACTTCGACAAGGTCGAAGGCTTTGCGCAAGCCACGGCCACCGACCGCGGCGGCTATAACGTGCAAGGCGGGGTATCGCTGCCGTTCTCCGACACACTGGCCCTGCGCGTTGCCGGCGTGGTTGACGGAAACCGCGTCAATTTCGTGCGGGATATCAATCGCAATGGCCAACGGTCTTACAGCCGGACCGAAAGCGCGCGCGCCACGCTGGGCTGGAAGCCCAGCCCCGATTTCACCGCCTATCTGACCTACCAGTACCTCACCGCCGATACACTGCAGTTCCAGCAAGTCGTCGGGGACGGCAACACGCCGCTTTACAGCTTCGTGCCGTATGGCCTGGGCGCGCTGGTTCCCGATACCGACAGCGGCCGCTCGGGCCCGACCCTGGGGGTCAAGGATCGCGCCGCCGTGCAGGAAGGCGATTTCCGCAACCAGAACGAAACCCACATCGTCAATCTCCAGTTCGACTGGAACCTGGGGCCGGCCACGCTGTCGTTCGTCGGAGCGCACCAGTTCTCCAAGTTGCTCCAGTCGCGCGACCTTGACGCCGGCAATGCCGTGCCGGGCTATATCGCGACCTCGGGTATCGTGATTCCCTATCTCACGAACACGGCCGAAGTTCGCCTGCACTCCAACAATACCCAGGGCCTTACCTGGGGCATCGGCGCCTTCTATCAGCGCCTGACCGGCGACGTGGTCGTCGATCAGCGGCAGGACACCTTCATTGCGCCGGTCAACCCCGCCATCCCCACCAGCGTGGATGCGCGGAGCGCACACATCGTGGTTCCGACCAATGCCACGGTCTGGTCGTTCAACGGAAACCTGGGCTACAAGACCGGCAAGCTCAGCATCGAGGGCGGCCTGCGCTATACGATCAACCAGGGCATAACCAAGACCGACGTCTACCTGACGCCGGAACTGGCTACCTCGCCCAACCCGATCGTGGGCATCCCGCCCGAATACCAGCGCCATGTGCGCCATCCGATCACCGGCGGCGCCACGATCGACTATGCCTTCTCGCCCCAGTTCAACGCCTATGCGAGCTATGGTCATTCCTATCGCGATGGCGTTGCCGCAGTGGCCCTGCCGGCCGGGATCAGCCCCGACATCCTCGTGACCAAGCCGGAAAAGACCGACTCCTACGAAGTGGGGATCAAGGGCTCGGTCTTCGACCGGCGCATCAACTATAGCGTTGCGGCCTTCTACCAGACGTTCAAGAACTTCCTCGGCCGGTTCGACGGCATCTTTATCGATGGTCCGTTCAACGACACGCAAGCGGGGCTGAACTTCAATGGCGATGCCAAGTCCAAGGGTGTGGAAGCCACGCTGGACGGCAAGCTGACCGACAACTGGAGCTTCGGGGTTGCCGGCTCCTATGTCCGCGCGCGGTGGAGCAATGCGATGCTGCCGTGCAACGACTATGCCCATACCGGCATTCCCAATGCCAACGGCACGCCCAGTGTCAATCCGGGCAGCAATCTCAATGGCAATATCAGCCTGTGCCGTACCAGCACCCGCCTTGCCGACGTGCCCGATTTCAGCCTGACGGCGAACACCGAAATCCGCTTCCCCATGGCAACGGTTACGCCGTTCATCCGGGCGCTGTTCACCTATCGGCCGGCATTCTACTCCGATCGCATCCAGTACAACTACCAGAGCCGCGAATTGCTCAACCTCTTCGCCGGCATTCGCACGGCAGACGAGCGGTTCGAGATCGACCTGTTTGCCCGCAACCTGCTCAACCAGCAGCGCATCAGCAACATTTCGCTGGGCAATGCGGTGCAGAGCAGCTTTTGCCAGCCGGGCTATTTCCTGGATGGCAGCAAGTGCAACGGCCAAGGTGCACCGATGGATTCGGGCTATCGCCTGGTCAACGTGACCAACCCGCGTGAATTCGGGATCACCGTTTCGGCCAAGTGGTAAGTCCCGAAAGGCCAAGGCCGTAATCTTAAAAAGCCGCCGTCGCAGATGTGACGGCGGCTTTTTTGCGTTTGCGTCAGCCGCTCTTGCGGATCGGCATGATCGCCACCGCGCCGAGCAACGCAAATACCGAAGCGGCGATGAAGAGGGCGGGATAGTTGCCGCCCTGGATCGCGCCGATCGCCAGGAACGCCGGGGCAACGACCGGCGCCAGCGATTGGGGCAAGGTATTGGCAATCTGGAAGATGCCCATGTCCTTGGCGGCATTGTCCGGATCGGGCAGCACGGCCGAAACCAGCGCAAGATCGACGGCAAGGTAAATGCTCAGGCCAATGCCGGCAACGGCCGATCCGATCAGGAACTGCAGGACGCTATGCGCCACGCCGATCGTCAGCAACCCGATCGCGCCGATCACGGCCGCCCCGATCACGAACGGCTTGCGGCGCTGCAACCGGTCAGACAGCCACCCGGCCAGCGGCGCGATGGCGACCGTGATGACCGCGCCGATGCTGCCGTTGATGAACACCAGCCGCGGGACGTCTGCCATGGGCTGGTGCAACCGATCCGACAGGAAATAGACGGCGTAGACCTGGAGATAGGCCATGCCCATGAACACCAGGAAGCGGCTGATCCACGCCCAATAGAAATCGGCATGTGCGCGCGGGTCGATGCTGAACGAACCGAAGAATGCTTTCCAGCTGCCGCCGGCCTGCGTGGTGGCGGGCGCGGGACTGTCCCTGAACATCGGCAGGATGACAGCAAGGCTGAAAACGGTGCCCGCCCAGGGCACCATGAACAGCAGATAGGGGTTTGTTGCCGTGAACTGGGTGAGGAAAGTGCCCAGCACCACCCCCACGATCATGGTAAGGCCCAGCAAGCCGGAAACGCGGCCCCGCTGCACTTCGGGGACGTGATCGGGCAACAGCGCGTTCAGCGCGGCCTGGTTGGCGTTGAAACCGATCTGCGCGATCACCCAGCCCACCCCGAAAAGCACGATGTTCTGCGTGGCGCTCATCACCAGCAGCCCCGCCCCGCCGCCGGCCACGCCCACGATCATCCACAGCTTGCGCCGCCCGATGCGGGCGCGGGTATGGTCGGAAATATGGCCCCAGATGGGCGTGGCGATGATCGAGGCGAGTGCCCCGATCCCCAGGACCACGCCCAGCTGGTTCATTTTCTGCGCAGGATCGGCAATCTGTGCCACGCGCATGGCGATCGTGAGAGCCACGGGCGTGACGAGCCCGAGCCAGTTGCCGCATTGCGCAATCCAGTAGGCCGCGATGAACGCGCCACTTGCCCGCGAAGGCGCCGCGCCGGTCATTCAGAGGGCCCGGATCATCGCGACATCCGCCGCGAATTGCCGAAGCGCGCCGCTGTCTGCCGCTCCGCCGCGAACCGCCTGCAACGCGCGCTGCCACGCCGCGCGGTCAGCGCTTTCGAACACCTGCGGCAGCTTGCGCTCACCCCTTGCGTTGGCAATGCGCACGTCGGACGGCCGCGCCGATCCATCGCCGCGCAGCGCGATCCGCACGGTACGGCCAAAGCCCAGCGCGTCGATCCTTTGTCCCTGCCCGGCCTTGGCCGCAGTCGCGATGCCTTCGAACAGCTTGTCGCCCACCATGCCGCGCACCACCACCGCATGGGCAGCGTCCCAGCAATGGGTGACACACAGCGCCTGGCCCAGTGCCCTCACCGTCCGCACCATGTCCAGCGCGGCGCCCGGTGCGTCGGCAACGTTACCCACCTGGCTGATCAGGATCGTGGCGGTAGCGATCAGGTGCTGGACCAGTTCGGCCTGGTGGCGCAACAGGGTGGGATCGCCGGCATAGCGCTCGGCAAGCTCGACCACGGCGCCTGTCTGATCGGCGCGGTCGGCAAGCGCCAGGATCGTATCGGGATCGCACATGCCCGGATCGGCCACGATCACGACACGGGCGCCCGCGTCGATGGCCTGCGCCGCGCGCACCGCCCAGGCGTCGTCTCCGCCAACCAGCACGGCCATGGCGGCAGCGCCTGTTTCTGCCGCGCGAAACGATACGGGCAGCGTTGCCAGCGTGCCGGCCAGCCGCGGCGCGAGCTGCGGGGTGGCAGCGGCGATGGTCAGGGGCGGGGTCATGCCAGTTCTCCGATCGCCTGTTCGCTGGCTTTGTTGGCAACATCCATCACGAAGTCGAAGTCTTCGGCCACGGTCGCAAGGCTTGGCGCGGCGCTAGCGTCTCCATGCACGGCAGCGTGAACAGCGCGCCATTCCTCGACATAGCCGTTGCGATCGAACGGGCCGAACTGGCGTATTGCGCCCGACGCATCGGTCAGCGTGGCGACAGCCGATCCGCCATGGACATAGGACGGCGTGAAACGGATATGCAGCAGCTGCGTATCGGTCACCACCTCGAGATCCCAATAGGCCTCGCCATGGCCGTGCATCGTGCCGGCAAGCTGCACGGCGCGCCCGCCTGCCTGCCCGGCGATCAGATAGCCGAACGGCGCCAGTTGCCGGGCCGACCAGATTTCCAGCGAGCGCCAATCGGGAAGGAAGCTGCGAACCAGCGGCAGATCATGCACCGCAAGGCCAAGGATCAGGCCTTGGAAGGTCTGGCGGATGATCTCAGGGGTCATCTCGCCCGGCATGCCAAAGGCCATTTCGGGCCGGCCGGTCACTTCGGTTGCCCAGTTCTCGAAACGGTCGTTGAGCGGCAGCACGATGCTGGAACGGACGCTGCGCGCGTGCGACTGGATATCGCCGAGCACGCCTTGCAAGGCGCGCCAGGCCGGGTCGAACACATGCATCGTGCCCACGATCACCGGAACGCCGGTTTCTTCCGAAGCCTGGGCGATGGCGCGGGCTTCCTCGGCACTGTTGGCCAGCGGCTTTTCGCACAGCACCGCCTTCTTGCCGGCGCGCATCGCCGCAATCGCCTGTTGGGCGTGGAATTGCTGCGGGCTGCAAATGGCAACGACATCCACCCCGGGATCGGCCAGGAGCGCATCGAGCGTGCCGACATGGCGCGCACCGGCACGGGCGGCGACCGATGCAGCCAGATCGAGATTCACGTCCATGACGCAGGCCGGGGTGAACAGCGCGGGAAGATGCGCGAGTGTTGGCAAGTGAATGGCCTGCGTGACGGGGCCGGCACCGGCAAAGCCGACGCCAAGGGGGCGAGTGCCGCTCATGCCAGCGCTCCTGCAAAATGGGGGTGGGACGCCAGGAAATCGTGCGAGGCACGGCTGCTTTCAATTGCCGAGGGAAGGTTGGGCACATCGACCTCGACCACGAACCAGCCGTCAAAGCCGGCAGGCACGGCATCGAACACGGCATCGAAATTGATGATGCCGCGGCCCGGTTCGGTCCAGAGCCGGCGCGGGCCGATCGCGGCGATGTAATCATCCTCGTACCGCAGGACCTGGCGGAAGCCGACCGGATTGACGTCTTTGAGATGCACCCCGACGAGGCGATCGGCATACTCGGCAATCATCTTTTCCGGCACCATTCCGGCCCAGAACAGATGGCCGGTATCAGGCCCAAAGCCCAGGCTCGATCCGGCCGTCATGTCGAGCACGGCACGGGTTTCCTCCTCGGTCTCCACGATCATGGCGATATGGGGGTGCAGGCCAAACCGCACCCCTTCGGCAAAGCCTGCGTCAGCCACGAGCGCCAGGGTCTCGGCGATGCGCTTGGTCCGCTCGGCCGAGCCGTTTTCGCCGGCTGCGGGGTTCATCAGGCGCGCCATGTCGATGTTGCCCGCCACGAACGTGCTGGCAACGCCCAGCGCCGCCAGCGTCGCGGCATGGGCCTTGGCCTGCTCGATGATGGCGTCCCGCTTTTCCAGAATATGGAAATCGCCCGAAAAATATCCGGGCGCCGGGGCAAAGCCGAACTCGTCGAGGATCGCCTGGTACTGCGCCGTCGCCATGCCGGCGGGCACGTCGGTGTGCAGCGCGCGAAAGCCCGTTTGCGCCAGATCGGACAGCGCCTCTCTCAGGTTCTGTTCGGTGACGCAAGGCCCCATCGGCCCCGTCACCCAGGGCAAAGGATTGATTGCGACTCGCTTCAACGGACAGCCTCCCACACACGCGCATCTGCTTCTTGGCCGAACTTATAGTGACACTAAAGTTTTAGGGAAGCTATAATTTCATTTCGCGCCGTGCTAGTGCGCCAAAGATGAGCAAGCGCGGACCCTATGCAAAAGGACAGGAACGGCGGGACGAGATCCTGCGTGCGGCTGCCGAGGTGATCAGCCGCGAAGGCTATCGTGGCGCATCGCTCAGCCAGATCGGCCGCAGCATCGGCATCGATAGCGCGCATATCATCTACTACTTTTCCTCGCGCGAGGTGCTGCTGCAGGAAGTGCTGCGCATCTGGGACCAGGGCAATGTCATCGATGTTGCGGCCGACACCGATATCTTCGCCTGGCTGATCGAGGCGGCCCGCCGCAACACGCAAACGCCCGGCCTGGTCCAGCTTTACACCGCCTTTGCTGCCGAAGCGGCCGATCCCGCGCATCCGGCGCACCATTTTTTCGTGTCCCGCTTCACCACGCTGCAGGGGTACATTGCCGACGCGATCCGCAAGCGCCAGGCGGCCGGCAGCGTCAGGCCGACACTCGATGCCGATCACGCCGCCATGATGCTGATCGCCCAATCCGATGGCCTGCAGGTGCGCTGGCTGGTCGATCGGTCCATCGACATGGCCGCCGCGCTGGCGATCGAGATCGATCTGCTTCTTGGAATTGGTGAGCCACCCCGATGACCGACGCATTCCGCACATTGTTCGATGGCAGCACGCTGGCCGGATGGCGCGCCATCCCGCGCGTCTATGGCACGTTCGCCCCTGGCGGTCCGGAAGTGTCGGACCTGATGGTCCAGTACGGCATCCAGACTCCGTCCGATCCCGAAGCCCATCCGGCGGTCTGGACGGTGGAAGACGGGGCGATCGTCGGACGGCAGGCCAGGCTTGGCTATGGCGGTTACCTGCTATCGGAAGAAACCTTTGGCGATTTCGAGCTGGAGGTGGAAATGCGGCCGGACTGGCCGGCCGATACCGGCGTGATGATCCGCCGCCAGCGCGATAGTTGGACCGGTTTCCAGATTCTGGTCGATCATCGCCCGTCCGGCGGCATCGGCGGCTTTTATGGCAACGGACTGGCCGGTTTTTCCGCCGTGCCGTTTGCCGTGGACGCCGTGCTGGACGAACAGGGCCTGCCCATTGGTCTCAAGCCCGACGATCCGGCCACCAGCGTGGAACCGGTCACGCAGGACAAGATCGACCGCCTGGCCCACGCGGCAACGGTGGAAGAGTTCCTGGCCGTGTGGCGTTGGAGCGACTGGAACGCCTTGCGCATCCGGTGCGAGGGCGGCGCGCTGCCTGTCATCACCACCTGGGTGAACGGCTTGCGCATCGCCCAGCTTGACACCGCCACCCTGCAATCGCCCGGCTACGATCCCGCCGCCGTTGCCGCGCTGCTGGGCGATCGCGGCCACATCGCGTTCGAGGTTCACGACCATGACAATTACTTCGGTGAGGCGCGCTGGGGACGCGATGCGGCCTGCCGCTGGCGGAACATCCGGGTAAGAGAGCTTTGAGCCGCTATCCGGCCGCCACCCAAATCATTCTCCAGTCGGGCTGATCGCCGGGTTGGCCCATGGCGGCGGCTCGCGGCGCGGCAGCACCGTGCGCCCGTCGAGCGAGCGGACCTCGATCTGGCGGGCCCAAGGAAAGTGCATCGAAAACGCCAGCAACCCGGTCCGTTCTCCAGCGGGCAGATGGCACATGGCCAGCACGGTTTCGGCCAGGTATTCCACGTCCTCGGTCGGAAATTCCGGCGGGATCAGGTCATCGGTGCCCGGCGTCCTGATTGCCGTGGATGGGCCGACCATGTTGACCGCGATCTGGCTGTCGATCAGTTCGGCCGCCATCCCCTGCGTCAGGCGATGCAGCGCGGCCTTGGCAGCGGCATAGACATGGTAGCCGCGCGTCTTTTCATGATCGGGATAGGGCTTGGCCGGGGGAAGCGCGTCTTGCGAGCCGATGTTGACGATCCATCCCGCGCCGGCCTTTTTCATGTGGGGGATCGCCGCCTGCGACAGGGCGAACGGCGCGCGCAGGTAATGCGTCAGCGAGCGCTCGAACGAATCCATGCTCATCTCGGCCACGCTGGCAAAATCGGCGTAGCCGGCGTTGTTGACCAGGATGTCGAGGCGCCCACCGCCCGCTTGCGCCGCGCGCGCCACCAATGCGCGGCATTCGTCCATATCTTCGATATCGGCGGCGAGCGGGATCGCGTGCCCTCCGGCGCTCTCGATCAGTCCAACCGTCTCCGCCAGTGTACCCGGCAAGTTCCGCACGTCGCCGCCGCGCTTGCCGCCAACCGGCGTATCGAGCGAACGCCCCGTGACGATCACTGTCGCGCCGGCGGCAGCCAGGCGCTGGGCGATCGCACGGCCGATCCCGCGGCTGCTGCCGGTGACGAGCGCGACTTTTCCGGCGATATCCGGCGCGGGTGAACCAGCGGGCATGGTCATCGCGTCAACTCGAATGCGGCAAGGTCCGGCGTTCTGGTCTGCTGCCGGAACAGTTCATAGGTCCAGGGCCAGACGATCGGCACGCCGGTCTTGTCGAGGTAGTAGCTGGTGCAGCCCGAAGACCAGATCGTGTTGCGATGCGCCGCAACGCGGGCCGCTTCCTGCGCGGCAAAGGCATCGGGGCGAATGGCCACGGTCGCCGCCTCCCCCGCCACGATCGGCGCGATCAACTGCTCGATGAAGCCCCATTGCCGCTCGGCAATATCGATCAGCGAGAAATTGCCCAACGGCGAGGTTGGCCCGTTGAGGAAGAACATGTTGGGAAAGCCCGGAACGCAGACGCCGAGGTAGGCCGCGCAGCGCTCAGCCCACACGTCGTCCAGTTCGATGCCTCCCTCGCCCCGCACCTTGGCCGGCCGGATATAGCGATCGGCATCGAATCCGGTGGCAAGGGCAAGCACATCGAGCGGATGGAGCACGCCTTCCCCATCGATCACGCCTTCGGGCACGATCCGGCTGAGCGGGCCGACCACAACCTCCACATTGGGCTGCTGCACGGCCGGATAGTATGTGCCCGAATAGATCAGCCGCTTGCACGCCGCGCGATAATTGGGCCGCAGCTTTTCGCGCAGGACCGGGTCCACAACCGCTTCTTCCAGGTTGCGCCGGCACAGGTCTTCCACTTCGCGGATGCCGGGGGAATCCATGTCGGTCACGCCGTTGGTGAACCGGTCGATCGCCGCCAGGAAATCGGGATGGTATCGCACCGCATCGATCGCTTCGACACTCTCGCGGAACCGGGCCTTGTCCTCTTCGCTATAGGCAAAGTTGGGCGTCGGCATGATCCATTGCGGCGTCCGCTGGAAATGCACGACCTCGTGCCCTTCCAGCCCGAGGTGCGCGACCATCTGCACGCCGGTCGATCCATTGCCGATTACGCCGATGCGCTTTCCGGCAAGGTTCAGCCCGGCGTCCCAGCGCGCGGTGTGCATCGCCGGGCCGGCAAAGCTGTCCAGCCCTGGAATATCGGGCACGTTGGGATGGTGCAGCACGCCGCTGGCCACAATGACGACATCGGCATGGTCGGTGTCTCCGTCCGTCGTCGTCAGCCGCCATTGGCCATCGCACCAATCGACCGCCGCAACCTCGCTGTTGAAGCGGATGAACGGGCGAATGCCATAATCGTCAACGGTCTTTTCGAAGTAGGCCTGGATCTCGGGCCCTCCGACGAAATAGGCGGACCATTCGGGATTGGGCGCAAATTCATAGGTATAGGCGTGGGCTGGCACATCACAGGCCAGCCCCGGATAGCGATTGTCGCGCCAGGTCCCGCCAACCCGGTCCGCCTTTTCCAAGACCACCACATCCTGGTGGCCGGCGAGGCGCAGTTTGATGGCCGCGAGGATGCCAGACATCCCCGCACCGATGATGGCGAAACGCATCCCCGCCCTTCCCTTCTCTCGTTGTTGCCCGGCTCGCGCCTGAGCTGACCGGTCAGGCCGCCATCGGCTCGTCCACGGCATCGGGCGGGATATTGGTCGGCCCGCCGATGTCATAGACTTTGGCCAGCAGGCCGACGAATGCATTGTCGTGCAGCGGATCGCTGGGTTCCTCGAACACCACGCCGCGCTTCTTCATGTCGGCGATCAGGATGTTGATCGCCATCTCGTGCGTGATGTCGTCGCTGTGGTCGTACGTCCGCTTGAAATCGGCCATATCCTTGAACAGGCGCGCGCCCCAGTGCACCAGGAAGCGCATTTCCGGCGCCGGCACCTTCTGGTTGACCTGGCCGAAGGTTTCGATCTGCCAGCCGGTGGGATCTTCCGGATCTGCGCCGAAGGTCGAAGTGATGTCCAGCCCCTGCGGCTTGCGCATGGCAACCGGGCCGGCCGCCTGCCCATGGTGGAACATCATCTCGTTCTCGACCACCACGGCCTTGCCCCACAGCGGTCCGTTGATCTGCATCGGCGCGGCGCTCGGCCCATCGGGCCAGCAGTTGAAGCCGCCGCCCACCTTGCCGCGATAATACCAAGCGATCACTTGGCCCTTTTTCGACCGCCAGCGATCGAACAGGCACGACTTGGCCATTGTCAGCAGCAGCCAGAGCGGCGTGTTTTCCATGGTCAGGCCACGAAACACCGTACCATCAAGATGCGGCGGACCGCCGATCGGGGTCGGTCCCTGGATATTGAACAGGAACGTTTCGGGCTCGGCATACTGGCAGCCCCAATAGCCGCGTACGAGATCAAGGAAGCGCGAGTTGTAATAGCAGTCCTCGATCTCGGGATAGAAGCAGGTGCCGCCGCGCGCGAGATAGCCGCGGAACACGGGATTGAGCCCGATCATGTCCCAGGTAAGCGTCACGCCTTCGGGAATAGAGCCCGACGTGGTGGCAATCACTTCCTCGGGCGTCTTGAAGTTCTCGGCCAGGATCAACGGCCAGGGGCCTTTGTCGCGCACGACCTGCAGCAGGCGCAAGTGCTGGTCAGTGCTATAGGCATCGTCGATCAGCTGCGGCCGGGCGACGGGGCGGAAGTTTTCAGCAAGTTCGCGGAGCATGGCGGGACCTTTCAGCGCAGCATCTCGATGACTTCGTTCACGTGACCCTCGGGATCGAGCACGAACGCCACCTTGATGCCGAATTCGGGGATGGAGCGGATCGGATCGGGGGCCGATCCGCCCTGCGCGAGCGCGCGCTCGACCACGGCTTCCAGGTCCTCGGTCATGAAGCCCTGAACCGCCTCACCCGCCGTGGGGCCGGTCGAATCCAGATACTTGATCAGCGTCAGCGCCGGCCCGCCGGGGTAGCTCGCCTGATAGGTGATTTCATCCACCTCGCGGCCGAGCATGGCGTCCTTGTGCCGCCCGAACGGAACAAGGCCGAAAACCGCTTCATAGAATGTCGCCATGGCTTCGAGATCGTGGACGAACGTCTTGGCGAAAATGTAGGTCATGCCAAGATTGGTGCCGGTGGGGCGCTGATCGGACATTGGTGTTCTCCTGCGTGGGCGAGCGGATCGGTCAGATCGTGAGCATTTCGAGGTCGCGGGTTGCGGGCGCCTGCGCATCGGGACGGTGCGTGACGGCGAAATCCCCTTCGCGCACGCTGCGCAGATCGTGCCAGATGCGCGAGTTGTGGCGCGGGATCGCCAGGATCACTTTCTTGGCACCCTCGCCGTTCACATCGCGATAATAGCCATGGGCATTGCCGCACTGGACCCAGGCGGATTTCTGCAGGTTGGCATCGACATCGTCGACGAACGCGCGCGTCGCTTCGGGCGTGACATCGACCGAGGCGAGGTGGTCGTCGACCATCCACTGCAGCAGTTCGATGATGTAATGAACCTGCTGTTCGCTCACGACCGCATGGTTGGCCACGAGGTAGCTGTAGGGCGCACCCATGAACACGAAGTTGGGAAAGCCGGTGACGAGCATGCCTTCATAGGAGAAGGGATGCGGATCGAACGCGTCCTTGAGCGTCTTGCCGCCGGTGCCGCGAATGTCGAACTGCCGCCCGAAATGGAGATTGTACCCGGTCGCGAGCAGCAGCACGTCGCATTCGATGCGCGTGCCATCGGCCAGGATCACGGCATTGGCTTCCGCTTCGGCGAGTGCCCCGCGCACGATCGAGACGTTGGGCTTCTTGAGCGTGTCATAGAAGCCGCAATCGAGGATCGGCCGCTTGGCAAACACCGGGAAATCGGGGGTAAGCAGCTTCACCATCTCCGGATCGTCGGGGAAATGGCTCTTGAGATAGTAATCGCACATCATGCGCATGCCATCGTTGATCGGCCCGAAACCGCCGGTCTGCGCGGCATAGGCTTCGTCCTTGATGATCATGCCGTGCATGTCCTTCATCTGGCTTTCCAGGCTTTGCAGCCGCTTCCAGTTCACGATGAAGGGAATCTGCTCCATGGCCGCGATCTCGATCGGGTCGACCGGCGCATGGGCTTGCGGATTGGGAATGATATGCTCGGGCTGGCGCTGGACGATGACCAGTTCGCCCACCTTGTCGGCAATTGCCGTCGCCACCTGCACGCCAGAGCAACCGGTGCCGACGAGCACGACTTTCTTGCCGGAGAGGTCCACGTCATGGTCCCACGCGGCCGAATGGATCACCGGCCCCTGGAACGCATCCAGGTTCTTGACCTTGGGATAGTTGGGATTGTTGTTCGGTCCCACCGCCATGATCAGCACGTTGCATTCGAACGTTTCGGGCTGGCCATTGCGCACGGCGTTGACCGTCCAGATCTTGCGGGCCTCGTCCCAGGTCGCGCCTTCGACCCAGGTGCCGAAGCGAATGCGCTCGCGCACATGATACTTGTCGGCAACGCGATCGAGATAAGAGAGGAACTCCGGCCCGCGCGGGTAGAATTTGGTCCACGATGCATTCGGCTCGAACGAGAACGAATAGACGCGGCTGGGCGTATCGACCGCCGCACCCGGATAAGTGTTGGTCAGCCAGTTGCCGCCCACCGTATCGAGCGCTTCGAGGATCGTGTAGTCGAACCCGGCCTGTTGCAGCTTGATCGCGGCATTGATGCCCATCATGCCAGCGCCCACCACGACCACCTTGAAATCGGCGGGGGGCACATCGCGCGCCTGTCGCACGCGCGTGTCGGTGGTGAAGCCGGCATGCTGGAACGCCACGTCGACCGACATTTCCGGCAGGTCCGTGCCCAGCAGCAGGCGCGACATCTTGCGGAACATCGGCTTGTCGATCTGCGGCATCACCGCTGGCTTGCCAGACTTGACCACGGCGCGCAGCTTCTCGCGGATTTCGCTAGCGATTTCGGGCGCTACCGGCTCGCGCGCATCGTGGGCGTTGAGGTCGACGAAGGCCTCGACGACCTTTTCCTGCTTGCCATCAAGCTGTGACCAGTAACGGCTGAGCAGCGTGCGATCGCCTGTCATCTGGATCAGCGCCATCAGCGCCATGATCGGGTCGAGCGAATCGATTGCCGCGTCGAGTTGCCCAGCGCTTGGGGAAGACGTGCCGTTCAAGATATTCTCCCATCCTCTTGCGTCGCGGCGGCTCCATCGAGATGGATGGACGCGCCTGTCGATTCATTATGGGCAATTTACACCGGATGATGTAAATATCAACGGAAAGATGGAGCACGCGTTGACCAGCACAGAAACAGCCAGACCGGCAGACCGCCGCGGGCGGCCGACCCTGCAGGAGGGGGCGGAAAAGCGCCGCGCCATCGTCGCGGCTGCGATCGAGCTGTTCCTCGGCTTTGGCTACAAGGACGTATCGGTCCGCCAGGTCGCCCAGCGCGCCGATGTCTCCACGCGCACGGTCTACAATATGTTCGAAGGCAAGGCCGCGCTGTTCGTCGCGTGCCTTGCCGCCATCTCGGCGGATCGGGAGCAACCCGTCCTGATCGAGCGAGCCAGCTTGCGCGAAACGCTCGAGACGTTCGCCATCAACATGCTGCACACACTCTCGCGCAGCGACGGGCTTGGCTTTGCCCAACTCGTGATGCGCGATGCCCGCGACATGCCCGATCTTGCCCTGGCCGGCCACAACAGCCAGGATCAGCAGTTCGTGGAACCTCTGGCCAGCTATCTGCACGGCCACATCGCCGACGGCGCGGCGGCAACAGACCTGGCGAAGATCTACATCAGCATGGCGCTCGCCGAATGGAACCGCAGCGTCACGTTCCTGCTGCCCCTCCCCGACGCGCAGCAATGCGCCCGCCATGCAGCACTGGTGGCGCAAATCTTTGCCAAGGGAATCGAGGCAGGGTAAACCCAGGGCCCGTGGACAAATTCGAACGGGAGACTGCGCCCAGTTGCGGACATTGCCATCGAAGTGGATTTTCTCCACAGTTTGCGCATGGGCAAACCAACTGCAACGGGTAATTCAGGTGACAAGGCTCGTGCCGAATTAGCCGACTTAATTGACCTGCAAATGTCACCTCTCGGCATCGTGGCCATCGATGCGCTGGATGCAGGCCTCGGGCACACCATCTTGGATGTCGGATGTGGCGCGGGAGAAACCATACTCCAGTTGATGGAGCGCGTTGGTAAAGACGGACGAGTCATAGGAGTAGAAAATGCCCCGCTTGTCCTTGAAGTGGCCCGATCCCGAACGCAGCATCTACCACAAGTAACGTTATTGCGGGAAAATGCAGAAACTCTCTCGATTCCATCGGGTAGTTTCGACCGCATATTTTCACGATTCGGCGTGATGTTTTTCGATGACCCCTTTCGCGCATTTTCCAATATGCGCAGAATGCTTCGGCCCAAAGGAAGGATTAGCTTCGTATGCTGGCGAAGCGTGACTGAGAACGAATTAGATAGGCTCCCGTTGCAGGCGGCGGGGCTTCCAGTCGAAGGCGATGTTCCGCATTTCAGTTTCGAGAATGCCGAGACGATCAAACACATCCTATGTACCGCCGGATTTGATCAGATCGTTTGCGAGCCACACGACGCTTCGGTTCCAGTGGAACGATCGACCAGATGCTGGACGTGGTAACGCGAGTGGGCGCGTTGGGCATGAAACTGAGAGAGGCGCCAACACTCCTGCCCCTCGTCCGAGGGAATGTCCGAGCGGCCTTAGCAACCCGCGAGCAGGATGGAAAAGTAAGTCTTCGTGCAGCAACGTGGATCGTACATGCTACTGCTGCGTGATATCTGCTTCCCACCCAAAATCAGTCGCTTCACTCCCCCTGAATTTGTCCGCGCTGCCTAAACAGCGCCGATATCTTCGATCGTTCCAACCTGTTCAGCTGTTGCTGCAGCAAGGCGGCGGCGCACGGCATCGGCGAGGGAGCCGATGTTGGCAGGCTCGAAGAATTGCCCGTGGGTGCCGGAAATGATGTCCACCGTGTAGCGGTCATCATAGAAGCTGCGAAAGCTCTCGTCCGGGTCGCTTTGGGTCAAATAGGGATTGAGCGTGCTGTCCTTGCCGAACAACAGCGCAACCTGGCCCGCATAGGGGAAGAAATGGGGCTGCTCCATCAGGATGAGCACCGCAACGTTTCGCCCCATCGCCTGGAGCATCATGGCGGCCCTTTGCGCAATGATCCCGGCCTGGCAATTGCCGCCGATGAGGAAGTCTCCAGCCGGATGCAGTTCGAGCATCTCGCCGGCATAGTGCGCCCCCAGGGCCTCCACCGTTTCCTCGGTGTATTCCATGATCATGTGCCCGGATCGCATGCCATGGACCGGTTGATCGGCACCCAGTTCGTTGGCCATCGCGACCAGTTCGTTATAACCCTGGAAACACCAGAACAGCGCAGGCCGGGTTCCGCCGGTGTTGTGCGACAGGATCGTTGCATCGGCGCGATGCCGGTGCCCGTCCCAATGCCGCAAGTGGTCCCTTTGCCGTTCAAGCAACTGGTCGATGAGCGGCCTCTCGGGCGCCATATCGAGGCCCGGCACGTCGATAGCCGGCTCCTCTCCTTGCCCAGTGGCCGCAAGCGCGAGGCCATGTTCGCTGCCCGAAACATGGTCTTCGATCATCAGCGCCAGTGTGCGAAGCGAGTTGCTTTCGAACATGTAGCGGACCGGAATATCGATGTTCGCCCGATCCTTGAGGGCAGAGACGACTTTTAACGCCTGCAGCGAGTGGCCGCCCACATCGAAGAAGTTATCATCCGGGCCAAGGTCTGCAACGCCAAGGATTTCGGTCCAAAGAGCGTGGAGAATCTGCTCCAGCGGCGTGTCGGGCGCGAAGGCTGCGCTATCGCCGCCGGCTTCCACGGGCTCGGGCAGCGCAGCCCGGTCGATCTTGCCGTTGGGCGTCAGCGGCAGTTCGGGGAGGACGACGAACGCGGCAGGCACCATGTATTCAGGCAGGCTCGACCGGAGGAAGTGGCGCAGATCGGCCATGAAGCCGCGCTGATCGGCATCGGCACCCCTCGCGGCAACCACGTAGGCGACCAGACGGACCTCTCCATCGCGGCGTTTGCTGGCGATCACGATGGCTTCGGTGATGAATTGATGGCGAATCAGGGTTGCTTCGATTTCGCCGGTCTCGATCCGGAACCCGCGAATCTTCACCTGGCTGTCGTTGCGGCCCAGAAACTCGATCGTGCCGTCCGGATTGTAACGCCCCAGATCGCCCGTGCGGTACATGCGCGCCTCTGGCCGCCCCAGCGCGAGCGCGAAGGGATCGGGCAGGAAGCGTTCCTGCATAAGCTGTGGCCGGTTGAGGTAGCCACGCGCCAGATGGGCGCCCGCGATATGGATTTCGCCGACGATGCCTTGTGGGACAGGCTCTTGCATGGAATCGAGAATATAGACCCGCGTATTGGCAATGGGCCGTCCGATGTCAGGAAGGGCACTGTCCTGGTCGGCGGGCGAGACGTCGCCCGAGGTACTCACCACGGTGCCTTCGGTCGGGCCATAGTGATTGACCAGCCGAAACGGAACGTCTGCCGGCGGCCGCCGGACAAGCTGGTCGCCGCCGGTCAGCATCAGGCGCAGCGGAATCGTCGGGGGCCACGCATGGTCAAACGTCGCTTCGGCCAAGGCGGTGGGCAGAAACGTCACCGTTATCGCCTGTGCGCCGTACCAGGCGATCAGCAGCGCCGGATCCTGCTTGATGCTTGGGCTAGGAATATGAAGGCTGGCACCGCATGCCAGGGCGGGCCAGATTTCCCAGACCGAAGCGTCGAAGGCAGGCCCGGCGATCTGTGTCGTCCGGTCGGCCGGTGTCAGTGCATAGGCCTGCTGGTGCCAGCGGAGGAGATTCGCAAGGCTGGCATGCTCGACGATCACGGCCTTGGGCGTTCCTGTCGAGCCGGACGTATAGATGGCATAGGCTGCATCGTGCAGCGCAACCGGAACCTGTGGTGCCGTGTCCGGCCTCTCCAGAAGCGCATGCTCCTGCGTGTCCAGGTAGAACGTCACGGGAAACGCCGGCAGCCGATCGAACAGTGTGCGGACCGTCAGCAAGACGACGGCCCTGGAATCGGCCAGGCCAAAGGCAAGCCGCTCAACGGGAAAGGCCGGGTCCAGCGGCAGATAGGTGCCGCCTGCCTTGAGCACGGCCAGCATGGCAATGATGCATTCAGGCGAACGCTCAAAGCACAAGGCCACGATGGAGCCGGGCTGCACCCCGATCGCGACAAGGTGATGCGCGAGCCGATTGGCGCGGGCGTCCAGTTCGCCATAGGTCAGCGTGCACTCGCCGCTTGCCACGGCAAGCGCACCGGGATCGCGCGCCGCCTGCATTTCCACCAGGCGATGGACGCATGGATCGCGCCCATGGTCTGCGTCGGTCGCATTCCACGCGACAAGGATGCGCGCGCGCTCGGCGGCGGGCAGGCGCGGCAGCGATTGCACGGCTTCGCTCTCCCCCGCCGCCGCGACCGAAGCCAGGAGCGCGGCGATCCTTTCCAGGTGCAGATCGAGCGCGGCGGCATCGTACAACTCGCTGTTGCCATCGATGTCGAGGCGGACGTCGCTGTCCGATTGGCCTTCATAGAAGCTGAGCTGGCAGTCTGCCACCGGGCCTAAGGCAACATTGTGGCTGCGCGCCGGAAGGCCGGCGAACTGGCTGGCATAATCGAACGAGAAGAAGTTCACCGCCAGCGAGAAGATGGAGCCCTGATGTGGCAAGATCTGCAAGTCACGGTGGATGTTTTCAAAGCGATAGAGCTGATGGCGCATGCCGTCGCGCACCTGCCTCGCCGTCTCGGCGATCACGTCGCCAAGGAGATCGCCCGGTGACGGACCCAGCCTGACCGGAACCGTGTTGGACATCATCGCCGGGATGCCGCGCGTGTGCTTGCGAACACGGCCGGCAACCGCAACACCGATGATGACCTCGTCATTGGCGGCATCGCCATCGTGATGGACAGCATCGCCGATCTGCCGGCAATAGATGGCGGCGACGGCAGTAAAGACATGGAGCAGACTGGCACCGCAGCGCTCGCCAAGCGCGCGCAGGCGCTTTACCGTTGCGTCGGGAATCCATCGGGTGGTCCTTGTCGACCCAGGGGGCAAAATGGCCGAGGCACTCTTGCCAGACAGCGATCTTGCGCTCGTCACTCCCGCCAGTCTTTGCTGCCAGAAGGCCTTGTCCCTTTCGAAACGCGGTGACCGGTTGTATTCCCGCTCTTCATCGAGAACGTCGGCAAACGCGCCCAGCGCCGATGCTGGAAGCGATCCGGTCTCGGTCAGGGATGTGTAGTACCGCTCGATTTCCTGAAAGAGCAGCACGCCACTGGCACCATCTAAAAGAATATGGTGCGCCCGGTGGTAGAATATCAGGTGCTCTTCGCTCAACCGCAGGATGGCGATCTGGGACAGCGGCGCGCCACCATCGAGCGAACCAGCCTGCCGGGCGTCGTTCTTCATCCACTCCCAGGCTGCGCCGTGCGCATCGCCGCAGGACGTCAAGTCCACGCGTTGCGGGGTGAATTCCCGGTTCGGACTGTAAAACTGGACTGGGCGGCCGTCGATTTCCGCAAACTTGTAATGGAAGGCATCCGCCGCCTGGTACGCTGCGGTTGCGGCCTGCGCCAATGCGGCTTCATCCACCTTCCCGAAAATCTCGACACATTCCGAGATATTGAAAACCGGATTATGCGGGTCGAGCTTTTGGGCGAGCCAGATTGCAGTTTGGGCAATGCTCAGTTCACGATATGCCACTGCAAGATGCTCCATTTCCGCGGCGGTGGAATTTGGTTGGGTGCCAAAATATGGCTGCTTTACGGCTTTGCACTTTCAAGGGGTTACCGCAACCCGCCAGCCCTGGGCTGTCGCCGGCGCCCCTCAATGGCCGCATACCCGCCCGGTTTGGCGGGAGGTCAGCGGATGAACCCCAGCGCAAGTATCCTGGGTGCTGACGTCCAGCGCAAGTCTACGGTCACAGCGCCTTTGACGATCGCCTTTCGTTGACCCCAGAAAACCTCGACATCCCTGAAATCGACGAACGCCCCTTTTTCGACCCGGAGCGCCTTGTAGATCGCTTCCTTGAGGCAGAACAATATCTTGAGGCGCATCAGGTCGCCCCTGACCTCTGCCAACTCGCGATCGGTGGCAACGATGGCCGCCAGGTCGCGGTCCAAGGGCGTTGCCGCTTCGATATCGATGCCAACGCCTTTCAAGGCGCTTTCACGGCCTATCGCCACTGCAGCAAAGACATCATCGTGCGCGATCGAACCTATTACCCCGTCGGGCCATCGCGGCGCGCCAGACGGTGAGCGCACGATGTCCCACGCGCCTTGGCCCATGGCCGCCAGCAAGCCACGCGCCGCATGGCGGGCAGCGCCGCTCGCCCGGCGGACCGACAGCGCCGATCGCATCAATGGCTCGCGTTCCGCGCGCGTCAGCCAGCGATCGTCATCAGGCCCGATGGCCCTGACAGCGCTCTGTAGTGCTCCGTCGACCTCGTCGCACATCGCTTGGAGTGCTTGCGCAAGGTCGCGCTCCTCGCACGGGACGGTCACAGCAGCAGGGCCCGGCTTGCCTCCACGATGGTGCGCGCGCGCTCCATCGGGCTCATGTCAGGGGCGGCGGGGAACGGGGCTTCGACCGCCAGCCGCGCGGTGGCAGGAACGCGCGGAAGGAAGCCGGCGAGGTCGAATTCTCCCTCACCGGGCACCTGGCGCGCGACTGTCGCTTCCTTCAGCAGGTCCGAAGGCGCTGCGCGAGGGCCATCGTTGATCTGCACGTGGACAACGCGCTCTGGTGGCAAGGCGGAAACATCCGTCCAGCTTCCCCCTGTGCGCATGATGTGCAGGGTATCCACTGTCAGCCCGATCTCGGGGCCGACCGTATCCGCGATCGCCAAGGCATCGGCCAACGTGCGCACCGATGACAAGGTAAAGCCCTCGACCACCATGCGGACGCCTTCGGTGCGGCACATCTGCGCCAGCCGGCCGAAGGACTGCTGCAGCCGCGCCGGCTCGTCATCGAAGCACAGCGCGTTGACGGTGCCCTGCATCTGCGCCGCCAGTGCGACGGAGCGTTCGAGCAAGTTCCAGTCGGTGTCAGCCTCCAGCATGAAGGGTTCGACAACGCCGACTGCCAACCCGGTATCCCGCAGGGCGGCAAGCACATCTGCCCGGGCAGCCCTGTCGCGCGTCAGGTCGAGATAGGGGCCAAGGGGGCCGGGTGTGACGAAGAGGCTGACTGCATCGCATTCCAGCCGCGCTGCAACCTCGATCAGTTCCAGCGCGGTAACATCATAAAGCGATAGATGGTCCAGGCACAGTGCGCGCATTTCCCTCTCCCCTTCTGCAGGATTCGGACTGGCGCGCTTGCGCCATCGCCACCTCGCCAGGGAACGGCCAAGCGCGTCTCGCATTCTGTAGCGGATGAGGCTCACACTATGAAATCCGTGCTGATAGTCGAAGACGAAATTTTCATTGCCATGGAGATCGAGCGGATTCTCCAGGATGCGGGTTATTCGGTTGTCGGCATCGCGGCAGACCATGCCGAAGCACTTGCAGCAGCCACCGGCGCCGAAATGGCGTTTGTCGATCTCAATTTGAGAGATGGGCCAACCGGCCCCGGCCTGGCGCAGGAACTGGCGAGCAGGTTTGGCGTACGGATCGTCTATGTCACCGCCAATCCCAACCAGATCGAGCAACCCGCGCCCACGGCGGTCGGCTATATCCGCAAGCCATTTTCAGAGGAAGCCATCGTTGCAGCGGCTGCGCTTGCAGCGCAGCCTGATGCCGTGCAGGCGCTTCACCAGGACATCGTCAGCCTGTAACCGGCAACCCGTGCTGGCGGCTGAGGGCACCCAGGGGAACGACGAGACGAAGGTGCAGGCCGTCTGGTTCCCAGTCGCGCTCGATGCGCCCACCCAATTGCCGGATTGCGCTCAGTTCGATCAATTTGGTGCCGAAGCCGTCCTGCGACGGCGCGGTAACCGGCGGCCCGCCACGCTTGCGCCACTCGATATGGACGTCACCGCTATTTGCAGTGATCGCAATGTCGATATGGCCATCGGCTGACGAAAGCGCACCGTATTTCGCCGCGTTGGTGGCAAGCTCGTGAAACAGCAGTGCCAACGGCGTTGCTGAGCGGTCATCGATGGTGGCGTCGTCTCCGGTGACAGTAATCCGCCCGGCATAGGCATCGAGAAGTTCGCGGAGCATTCCCGATAGGCTGTCCTGAACGGCGGCCGGCCGCGACGCCTCGCTGTGTGGCCGCACGAAATCGTGCGCCCGGCCCAGCGCCAGGATGTGGTCACGCAGGTCCCCGGCAATCGCTTTCATCTCGGGATGATGGCGGGTGGAAAAGCTGATCAGTCCGCTGATCACCGAAAAGATGTTCTTGATGCGGTGGCTCAACTCGTGGGACACGATCTCGCGCTGCACCTGGATCATCTTTTGTTCGTGAATGTCGGTGCACGTTCCGAACCAGCGGGTGATCACGCCGTTGCGGTCGCGGATCGGCAATGCGCGGCCCAGGGTCCAGCGATACTCGCCGTTCGCATTGCGCAAGCGATATTCGATTTCATAGGGTTCGCCCGTTTCGAGCGAGTGGCGCCAGGCCGCCCAGGCTCTGGCCTGGTCTTCCGGGTGGAACATGCCGTTCCAGCCTTCGCCATCGGTCGAGCCGGGCGCAACACCGGTAAATTCATACCAGCGCGCGTTGTAATAGTCATGGAAGCCGTCCGGCTGGGTGGACCAGACCATTTGCGGCATGGCATCGGCCAGGATGCGAAACTTGGCGTCGCTCTCGTCCAGTTCCCGGTCGGTGCGGCGCGATGTGCGGCGCGCGGTCAGCAAAGCCATGATCGTTGCTGCCAGCGTCGCCAAGCCGTCGTGCTGGATTTGCGTCAAGCCCTCGCGGGGCGCGCGATCGATCACGCAGAGCGCGCCTAGCGGCACACCTTCGGGCGAGACCAGCGGGGCGCCGGCATAGAAACGGATGTGGGGCTCACCAGTGACAAGGGGGTTGTCGGCAAACCGGTGATCCTGCCTGGCATCGGGCACGACCATGATGTCCGTCCCGCACATCGCGTGCGCACAGAAGGACGTTTCGCGCGGCGTCTCTTCCACCTCCAGCCCGCTGCGGGCGGGGAACCATTGGCGATCGCCTTCGACGATGCTGACCAGCGCAACCGGCGCCGCGCACAAGGTGGTGGCGAAATCGGTGATGCGGGTCAGCGTCTTGCTGCCGATCATCTCGGCCAGGCCAAAGTTCTGGATAGCTTGGGTACGTGCCGACTCTTCCTGGAAGAAGGCTCCCTCGAACGTGTCGGTCATCAGCGAAGCATTCTCTTCCTATGTGTCGCCTGCTCCGTGGCCCGGCCATGACAAGCAACCAGAACGCGGGCCGCAGCGATCGCGGAGCACCCCATGGTCGCTTCCTTCACGCGGGGCGTATTGAAAGCAGCAACTGTCAACGGACTGATGCAGATCAAGTTCCATGGCCAACGGGCCACGGCGGCACGCCCCATGCGGGCGCGATGACGAAGGATTTTCTGGCGTTGGCCCCAGCCTGCCGCCTATCGGTGTGCCTGCCGCCCATTCGCTTCATTGGACCGACCATGCCCGTCACCGATATCGCCACCCGCGTCTACAATCATGGCTGGCGGCTCGATCCGGTCGTGCGCAGCCTGCTCGATACCGACTTCTACAAGCTGCTCATGCTGCAGATGATCGAGCACCTGCATCCCGACGTGCAGGCCACATTCTCGCTGATCAATCGCAGCAAGGCAGTCCGGCTGGCAGACGTGATCGACGAGGCCGAACTGCGGGAGCAACTGGATCATGCCCGCACCTTGCGCTTTTCCAAGAAGGAACTGATCTGGCTCGCGGGCAACAGCTTCTATGGCAAGCAGCGCATGTTCGCGCCTGGATTCATCGCATGGCTCGCCGATTTCCGGCTGCCCGATTATGAGCTGCGCACGGTGGACGGCCAGTTCGAGTTGCACTTCGATGGGCCGTGGACGCACACCACGATGTGGGAAATACCCGCGCTCGCCATCGTCAACGAATTGCGGTCGCGGGCCGCGCTCAAGGGCAAGGGCCGCTTCGAACTCGATGTGCTCTATGCGCGCGCCAAGGCCAAGCTGTGGGAAAAGGTGGAGCGGCTCGCCCAATTGCCGGACCTTGTCATTTCAGACTTCGGCACGCGCCGGCGGCACGGTTTTCTTTGGCAACGCTGGTGCGTCGAAGCGCTCAAGGAAGGCCTGGGGTCCCGCTTCATCGGCAGCTCCAACGTGTTGCTGGCCATGGACAACGACTTGGAGGCGATCGGCACCAATGCGCACGAATTGCCGATGGTGCTGGCAGCGCTTGCCGTTGACGATGCCGGCGTTGCTGCCGCGCCCTATCGCGTGCTCCAGGAATGGCAGGCCCATTACGACGGCAACCTGCTCGTCGCCCTGCCCGACGCCTTTGGAACCACCGCGTTCCTGCGCAATGCGCCCGACTGGCTTGCAGACTGGACCGGCTTCCGCCCGGATTCGATGCCGCCGATCCAGGGCGGCGAGCAGATCATCGCCTGGTGGAAAGCGCACGGCCGCGACCCGCGCAACAAGCTGCTGATTTTCTCCGACGGGATGGATGTCGACAGCATCGAGGAGACCTATCGGCACTTCCACGGCCAGGTGCGCATGAGCTTTGGCTGGGGCACCAATCTCACCAACGATTTCCGCGGTTGCGATCCCGCCGGCGGCCACGGGCTCGAACCGATCTCGCTCGTCGCCAAGGTGACCAGCGCCAATGGACGCCCGGCGGTCAAGCTTTCCGACAATCCGTCCAAAGCCACCGGCCAAGCTGACGAAATCGCGCGCTACCTGGGCATATTCGGACAAGATGGCCGGGTGCCGCAGGCGGTTGCCGTCTGATACGTGCAGCTTGGTATCACTCTGGCGCGATCGGCCGCCGTTCCAGCCGGGCGACGGCATGGCGCACAACCTTTTCCAAAGCGGGCGCGGAAAAGAACCCGCCGGGAATGAGGCAGCGATCGATCAGCACGCGGCGGAACGCGGCAAAGGTTTCCGCGTCCGGTGCCACCGGGTTCTGCCAGAACGCATCCGGCCCGTCCTGGCAGGTGATCTGCGCCATGTCGTAGACCGCGTGGCCGAGCACCACCACGGGCACCCCTTCGGCCAGCGCCAGCGTGCCGCTGGTGCTGTTGATCGTCACCACGCCCATCGCGCCGCGTATCACCGGCACGATATCGCCGATGCTGAGATAATCGACCCGGTCGGCAATGCCGAACAGCTCCGCCATGTCGGCCGTTTCCTGCTGCCAGTCGCGCACGCCGTTATCGAGCGGATGCTCTTTCACCACCAGCCGCGCGTCCGCCGGGGCATGCGCCGCGAACGAGGAGAGGACCAGGCGCAGCGCATCGGCAATTCCGGCGAACGGCGAATGCAGGCGGATCTGCGCATCGGAATCGAGTTGCAGCGGGAACAGGAAATAGCGCGGCGCCTCGTCCCTCAGCCGGGACAGCAGCGCATCGGATTCGCCTTGGCGCAGCTTGCGGCGCGAAAGCTTGCGCCACCACCCCATCGCCTCCACCACCGGGTGCCAAGGGCGATGGTTGGTCCAATGCGGATAGTGCCAGCGCGTGAGCACGTCGGCGAAATTGTAGGCCAGGCCCTCGGCCGCACGGCGCTTGAACGAGGACGGCACCTGGGCGTGGGGCGGCACCGGCGGCAGCGCGGCGGCCGTGGCGCGATACCACTCCGGATCGCTGGGCAGCGAGGAATTGCCGTTGACCCCGCCACGCTCCAGCGTGACCCAGTCGGGGCGGATATAGCCTTCCTCGAACACATGGACTGCGATGCCCAGGTCCTGGCAGACGAGAACGGCTGGGCGATGGTGATCGCGGCAATCGCCGAACAGCACCACGTCGGTCACGCCCTTGTCGATGACCAACTGGCGGAACACCTCCGGCCAGCGATCGAGCGAATCGCGATATTCCACGCCGTTGGGCAGGCGCCAGAACAGCCGGTCCCCGCCGTTGAAATTGACCTTGTGCACTGCGTGGCCGGCACCGATCAGCGCCTTGCCAAGCTCGTGGAACAGCGGCCCCATCAAGCCCTGCAGCAGCAGGATCGTGCGCGGGCCGGGCTGGCTGTCGTCGAGGGGCAAGGCTGAACGGGCGACGGGGAAACGGGATAACTCTTGCATTCGAAAGCGAAACTCCTGAGCGCGCGCCCCCGTGCACCTGGCAAGAGCGTTAGTGATCGCGCGCGCTGCCGACAAGATCGACTTGCCCTGACGGGCAAATTCCCCGGTGATTTGAATGGGACAGGCGCCACCCCAAGCGGCGCGATGCCAGATGACCCCGATGCCAGATGGCTCCGATGTCACATGACAGGCCGCGCCACCCCCGCTATGAGCCCCGCCGGCAATCCGGATTTGGAACAAGCGTGACCTTGCACGGACTTACACTGCATATCCTGCCGCCCGGTCTGGTCTTGCTCGCAGGCAGCGCACTGCTCGATGCGCTGGTTCATCCGCGCCCTGCACGCGCCCTGCGCAGCTGGCAGGGCCTGGCCCTCAACACAGCCCTATGGATGACCGTCTTTGGCGCTGTGCTTGCCATTTGCGGCAATGCCTGGGTCGCCTGCGCGCTGGCCCTGGGGCTCGCCGCGCTGTTTGCCGTGGCATCCAATGCCAAGAACGCGATGCTGGGCGAGCCGCTGCTGTTTTCCGACCTCGCGCTGATCGGCGCGATCTTCCGGCATCCCCAGTTCTACCTGTCGGCGGTCGCGCCCTGGCAGCGCGCGGTAGCAGCCGTGGTGGCACTGGCGCTGCTCGGGCTGTTGGCCCTGCTGTTCGTGGCCGCGCCTGCCCTTCACATGGCAGGACTTGCCCTTCTGCTGATCGGCCTGACCGGGCTCACGCTGGCGCTGCGCAGCGCCGGGCTGCGGCGGATCACGGCCCGGCCCGATGCAGCCAAAGACGTGGAGCGGCACGGGCTGGTGCCGGTGATCCTGCTCTATTGGCGGCGCTGGCGCGAAAGCGTGGACCCGCCCGCCTGCCCGGCCGTGTTGCGCAACCAACCCGATCCCGCCGTCGCGCCTGGCCTTGTGGTGATGATCCAGTGCGAAAGCTTTGCCGATCCGGCCGAACTCTTCGGCGATGCGGGCCTTGCCCTGCCGGGCCTGGCTGCCGCCCGGCAGGCAGCATGGCAGCACGGGCGCCTCAACGTCAGCGGGTTTGGCGCCTATACCATGCGCACCGAATATGGCGTGCTGTTCGGGCGCGAGGAAGAAGCACTGGGCTTTCGCCGTTACGATCCTTTCCTCACGGCCCACGCCGAAGGCTCCTGGGCGCTCCCCGCCCGGATGGGCGCGGCAGGATGGGACAGCGCATTCCTCCACCCGCACGACATGCGCTTTTACGGCCGCGACAAGATCATGCCGGCCGGCGGCTTTGGCCAGCTTGTCGGCGAAGAAGCCTTTGCTCCGCCGCAGCCTGGCGAAGGCCGCTACGTGACCGATGCGGCGATCGCCGACGTGATCGTTGCCATGGCGGAGGCGGCTACTCACCCCACGCTGCTCTATGCCGTGACGATCGAAAACCACGGTCCCTGGGCGGGCGACGAACAGCTCGGCCTCGTGCCCGGATACCTGCGGCTGGTCCGCAACAGCGATGCGATGCTGTCCCGCCTGATGGATGACATGGCGCAACAGGCGCGGTGCACGGCCATGCCCAGCGCCCTGGTGTTCTTCGGCGATCACTGCCCCAGCATTCCGGGCGCGACGGCCCCAGGGGGCGATCGCCATACGCCCTACGTGATCGTTCGCTTTGGCTCTAACGGACAGCCGCTGCCGGGCAACGACACGCCAGTGGACCTGACGCCGGCAGCGCTGCACCACGCCGTGCTCGACATGGCACTGGGCGCGCCGCGGTAATCAGGGCGGAGGCGCCAGCGAAAGCAACAGGCGATCGCGGGCAAAGCGTGGCAGCAACCGATCGAACCAGCGCAACACCGCGAAGGGCCACGGCAGCACGAGATGGGCCTGGCGCCGCCTCACTGCCCGCTCGATGCGTTCCGCCACCGCGTCCGGGCTCATCAGCATGGGCTTGGGCCCCGGCACCTGGCGTCCCGCCGCCGTATCGATGAACCCCGGTGACACCAGTGTAACGCCCACGCCATGCTTGCGCATCGACAGGCGCAGGGCATCGGCAAACCGGGCAAGGCCGGCTTTGGTTGCGCTATAGGCCGTGGCGAAAGGCAGCGCGTGAAACGCCGCCGCCGATCCCACCAGCACGATGTCGCCCCGGCCCCGGCCGGCCATTGCCTGGGCCATGGCGGTTGCCAGCGCGGCCGGCGCAGCAAGATTGACTGCCACCATCTCGGCCACGGTCTGCGGGTCTTCCACCACCGCGCCCGGCGCGCGCACATCTCCCCGGCCAGAGGCGAATATCACCAGATCGAATGGCGTCACCGTATCTTCCGCAATCATGGCGGCCAGTGCGTCGGAAATTATTTTCAGATCCTGGGAACGAATTTGCACTCTGGCGCGTTGTGCAACGCAATATTTCGCGACTGTTTCGAGACGGATTGTGTCTCGTCCCCACAGGGATAGGGATATACCGGGGCGAGCATAGCGGCGGGCCAATGCTGCACCCAGGCCACCTGATGCGCCGACAATTAGGACCGAAGTGGAGTTATTAACCAATGAAATCGTGTCCTTTTATGACGGCGGATAAAGATCGCATCAAAATGGTTATAGATGGCGCGTGCCTTGACAATCGCTGGCACATCATGTCCTGACTGTCCAAGATGCTTTCACCGGAAAACATACCGCAGCGCGTCAGACTTTTTCGCAGTGAGCGGTTTGAGCGCCTCACGCTGATTTCCTGGCGCACGTTTGCGGTGACCTGGGCCATCCTGCTGCCATGCATTGCCTGGGTCGCTCGCGGCACCGCACAACCCTGGATTGCGGCCAGCTTGGTGGCTGCCGGGCTGCTTGTCTGGTCGCTGTTCGAATATGCGATGCACCGGTTCCTGTTCCACTGGCATGTCAACGCGGCGGCCGTGCAGCGGTTCGTGTTCGTGATCCATGGCAACCACCACGACAACCCCAACGATCCCCTGCGCGATCTCATGCCGTTGCCGGTCAGCCTGCCCATCGCCGGTTTTGTCTGGCTGCTTTGCGTGCTGGCTGTCGGTCCGGCAGGAACCTGGTTGTTCCTGGGTTTCATCACCGGCTACGTCATGTACGACCTGATCCACTACGCGTGCCACCAATGGCCGATGCGCTCACCATTTGCCCAGGCGATCAAGCGCCACCACATGCGCCATCACTTCGTCGATGGGCATGGCAACTATGCCATCTCGGCCATATTCTGGGATCGCGTCTTTGCCAGCAAGGTCAAGTCGCTGAGGTGACCGAGATGGCAGCCGGCAAGCAACCATCGAAGTGGCAGCAGACCGTCAACGCGCGGGGCTGGAAAGTACCGTTCCTCGGCAAGTCGCCGTACCAGATCGGCAAGGAACTGCGCCCGGCAATCGACCGGGTGATCATGCGCAACTCGCGCATTCCCGATGCGGCCGTGCAGGACAAGTCATTCTTCCCGTGGATCACCGAACTGGAGCGTCACTGGCAGGCGATCCGCGACGAAGCCCTGGCGATCCGCGCGCAGGAAATTCCCTCTCTGGGTGACATTTCATTCGATCACGGGCGAATCGCGCAGGATCGTCGGTGGCGCACGCTGTTCCTCAAGGGTTACGGCTATCGCATGGCCGGCAATGCCCGCCGCGCGCCGGTTACCGCCCGGCTGATCGAGAAGGTTCCCGGGCTGGTCACGGCCAACTTCTCGGTCATGGAGGCGGGCGGCCACATTCCGCGGCACTTCGGCATGACCAAGGGGATGCTCACCTATCACCTTGCGCTCAAGGCCCCGCGCGAGCGCGAGAAGTGCCGCATGCATCTTGAAGAGGGGGAAACCCTCCACGTGCTGCATTGGGAGGATGGGCAGTCTTTCCTGTTCGACGACATGTTCAACCATGAAGTCTGGAACGAGACAGACGAGGACCGCTATATCCTGCTCATCCAGATCAAGCGCCCCTGCCGCTTTGCCGGAAACCTGATTCAGAACATCTTCCTCAAGGCCGTGCGCCATTCGCGCTTCGTCAAGGATATCAAGCGCGCGATCGATCGCGAAGCCGCCACACAGGCCCGCGCAACAGCCTGAGCGGCTCTATCGGTTCAGCCGCCCAGCCGATCCAGTGCCGCCACCACGGTATCGATATGCTCGTCCCACGTGGGATTGTGCCAGGTGCCGATGCGCGCCATCTGGCGCTGGCGCATCGGGCCATTGGCGGCATAGTCGAGGATAGCGCGGGTCCATGCCGGCCCGTCCAGCGGATCGAGGTAATCGGCCACGTCCTCTCCCACTTCGCGCAGGGCAGGCAGGTCGCTGCACAGCGCCGGAGTACCCACCGAAAGCGCCTCGGCCACAGGCATGCCATAGCCTTCGGCAAACGAGGGCATCAGCAAGGCGCAGGCGCCGCGCAGCCAGGCCGATAGCTGGCGATCGGGACAATTGCCGATCTCTTCCACATGACCCTTGAGCGCCGGGCAACGTTCGAGCAGATCGACGACCTGCTCGTTTTCCCATCCGCGCCGGCCCACGATCACCAGGCGCGGCACATCCGCAGCCGGCCGGGTTTCGGCCAGGTGCCGCCACACGTGCAACAGCAGCAAATGGTTCTTGCGCGGCTCGATCGTGCCCAGGCACACGAAATAGGGCCGGCCATCCCCGATCCTTGGCGTTGCCGGCACCATCGGCACGGTTCCCAGCAGAGCCACCGCCATGGCGATGGAGCGGCCCGAGCGTTCGAGCCAGGGCTGCATCGCCCGGCCCGTTGCCGCAGAATTGACGATCACCAGGTCTGCCAGCCCTGTCACCGTCTCGATCCGCCGCCGGTGCTGGGCGGCGCCATCGGGGCGCGCATATTCGGGAAATTCGATAGGGATCAGATCGTGCACCAGGCAGGCAAAGCGCGCATTTTCGCGATCGAGGATGCGCGCGATCTTGCCGGCCTTGGCCAGGTGATGCGGCGAAACCTGGACATAGATCGATTTGCTTCGCCCGCGCTGGGGCCGCTGCGGCAAGAGCTGGAACAGCTGTGGCAGGTTGGAAATCACCGAGCGTTTGTCCGGACCGTTTTCCTCGCTCGACCAGCGCCGCTCCAATTCGTCGAGATAGGGCAGGATCGCGTTGTGGCGCAGCCGCCCATAAAGGCCGGTGGGATGGACGGCCGCGAATACCAGCCGATCGCCAAGCCGCGCCAGCAAGCCACGGGCATAGGCCATTTCCACCCGGTCGACCCCGGAAGGGGTGGAATAGTGCATGCGGGAAATCAGCCGGGAAACATCGAGGATTATCTGGGTCATCGCAAGGCCGCCAGGATCCGGCCCTGGATGCGGCGCAAGGGCGCGATCCAGCGCAGGCGATTGGTGGCCCGCGCCCCGGCCATGCGCCCCACCAGCACTTCGGGCGGACAGGGCAGGCCCGTCACGGGATCGAGATAGCGCGGGTAGAGAATCAGCACCCCGGCAACGAGCGCATCGAGCGACAGCCGGCGGCCACGACGTTCGGGCACCGGTGCCAGGTCGCGGGTCAGGCCCCAGCCGGCGTAGAAGGGTGTCCCGTGGCACACGACCTCGCGCCCACGCATCAAGGCTTCGAACCCGGCCAGTGACGTCAATACGTGCACCGCATCGACGGCATCGAGCAAGGGGGCCATGCCGCCGCCGCGCACCACGCGGTTCGCATGGGCCAGCACTTGCGCATCGGGCACAGCGCCCTTGCGATGCCCGGCATCGACATCGGGATGGGGACGAAACCAGATTTCGGCATCAGGCTCGTGGCTCCGTGCCCGGCGCACCAGTTCCAGGTTCGATGCCAGCCCATGGCCGCCGGCGCGCACCGACATATCGTCTTCCACTTGCCCCGGCACCAGCACCAGCCGCCGCCCTGGCTCGGCGCGCGGCGGCACATTGGCCTGGGTATCGGCCGCATATTTGCTGATGCCGGCAGCCACGATCGTTGCGCGCAGGGCTTGCGCCCGCGCCAGCAGGCGTGGCGAGAACGTGGCCGTCGCCAGCACCTGTTCCAGATCACTGGCGCTGGCCGGATCGAAATGAATGCCCAGCGCATCGACCACGATCGAGGAAGGCGGCACCAGATCGACGCCCAGCCCCACCGAACGGACAAAGCCATCCTCCACCCGCACCAGTGNCACNCCTTGCGACTTCGCCTGGGCCAACAAGCCCGGCGATACNCGCGAAGGCCAGATCGCCACGGCGCTCCCNACTCGCCGGGCCAACGCCACGGCCCGCGCCGGNCTGCGGGCAAAGCGCAAGGGACGATCCGGGTGCCACANGAAGCGGCGGATTTCCGCCTTCTTCCACCACGCCATGCCGCTGGCGACAGCGATGCGCCGATTGCCGTCCAATGCCGTGCGCCAGGTGGCCAGCAGGTCGATCGTTTCGGCCAGACTGGCGGTGCCGCCGGTAAACGGATCACGATAGCGTGCCTGCGCGAGCGCGAGCGCCGCACGCGTATCGAGCGCGTCGTCGTCATCGCCTGGTGCGCCAAAGCGCCCCGGCGAAAGCACATGCACGGCAACCCCGGCCATGCGCGCCAGTGCGATCCACCCGTCGTGGCCATGGGCGACCAGCACTTGCGTGCGCTCCAGCACCGACCATGGATCGACGGCGGCTGGCTCCACGCGGCGACCGGCCAGCAAGCCCGCCCATGCTGCTGGCGATTGCGGGACGAGCCAAAGCGCCGTCCGGTCCGCATCGCGCGCCAGCAACGCGGCGGCGTCCGCTTCGCTCGCGGGCCGCAGCACGGTGCCGATCGCCCCCTCGTCAGCCAGTGGCGGCGCCCAGAAGCACCCGCCCACCCGCGCCGCGCGCAGATCGGCAAAATGGCGGCGCGCGGCCCGACCCGCAGCCTCGTCCTCATCCGCCGATGACAGCGGAAACGAGACCGAAGCGTCTGCCCAGGGAAATGGCGGCGCGCGTAGCAGGAGCGTTTCCGTCACGGCCGCAAGCCCCAGCCAACCAAATGGAACGCACCGGTTTCATTTCGGCCAATCACGCCATAAGCACCCGTCGCCAGCTTGAGCGTTGGCCCCTCCGCCAGCCCAGCCGCCAGAAGGGCGAAACGCGCCGCACCATTGCTGGTGACCAGAAGGACCGTCCCCTCGCTCTGGCACAGGAACGCGGTCCAGGCCGCAAGGCGCGGCGCCGCGTCGACGCGCCATCCGGGCGGGGGCACGGCGCGCTCGTCCCAGTCAGCCAGCGCTTGCGCACCGATTCGCGCGAGCACACGCTCCTCGCTCTGGTTTTCGTCCGGCCCATGGTCGATTTCACGCAGCCAGTCGCAAGGCTGCGCCTTCAGGCTGGCGTGTTCTGGTTGGTGGGCCATGATGGCCTCTGCCGTCGCGCGGGTACGCAGCAGAGGGGATGCCAGGACACTATCGAAACGGCAGCCCTGCACGGCGAAATGCCGGCCCAGCGCATGCGCTTGCGCTTCCCCTTTCGCCGTCAGCGGCAAGTCGGTGCGCGCACCAATGCGGCGCGGCGGCTCGCCGGTGGCAAAGGTGTTGCCGTGACGCGCGATCACGAATGTTGCAGCCGATGGCAGCGTCATTGCGGAAACGGATCGCCCAGCCGGGCAATGGCGGCCTCGGCCAGGGCGAGATCGGCCGGCGTATCGATGCCCGACATCGCGTGTAGCGGCGGTTCGACGGCAATCGTGGCGATGGTGCGCCCGCCTTCCAGGAAGCGCAACTGCTCCAGGCCTTCGAGCATTTCGCACGGACTTTGCGGTGCCTGGGCAAACCATTGGAGGGCGGACAGGCGGTAGCCGTAGAGACCCAGGTGCTGCCATACCGGTGACATCGGCTCGGCTGTGCGCAGCTTTTCCTCGTCGCGCATGGCCGGCAGGATGGTCTTGGAAAACCACAGCGCGCGCCCATCGCCGTTGCGGATGCACGTGGTTCCGCTGAACGGCGCATGCGCCTTGTGTGCACGCAGGCGATCGAGCCGCTCCCAATCCAGCCGATAGACCGGCGTGGCCACATCGGCATCGCCCCCGCGCAGCGCGTCGATCAGCCCCGCCACGACGGACGGCGGCACGAAGGGCGCGTCACCCTGCAGGTTGATGACCAGATCGGGGCGCTGCGCCTGTGCCATGGCAGCGGCAAATGCCCTGTCCGAGCCCGAACCAAGTGCCGGGTCGGTCAACACCACGTCGGCGCCGAAGGCCTGCGCATGATCGGCAATGCGCTGGTCATCGGTGGCAACGACGACATGCGTGTCATGGCTGTGCGCCGCTGCGGCCTGTGCCACCGCGTGAACGCGCGCCAGCAGGCTGCGCCCGGCAATGGTCAGCAGCGGCTTGCCGGGCAGGCGCTTTGACGCAAAGCGCGCAGGGATGACGATCAGGGCGCTGGAAGAAGGCATATCGCCGTCTATCAGGCAGTACCGGCCCTGACGATGTCATGAATGTGCACAATGCCCACCAGCGTTTCGCCTTCCACCACGAACAGCACCGAAACGGCATTGTCGTTGAGGATCTGCAACGCATCGGAAGCCAGCGTGTCGGGCGCCACGCTCAGCGGATTGGGAGACATGTGCAGGCCGATGTTGTCGTTGAGATCGTAGGCCGCGATGCAGCGGCGCAGATCGCCATCGGTAAACGCCCCGATCAGCCGGCCGCTTTCGTCGGTCACGGCCGTGCAGCCATAGCGCTTGCGGCTCATCTCGATCGTCGCGCTCGTCAACGAAGCATCGCTGCCCACTTGCGGCACCGATTCGCCAGCGCCCATGATCTCGCCCACCGTGCACAGCCGTGCGCCCAGCTTGCCACCGGGGTGGAACACGCGAAAGTCACTGGAGGTGAACCCGCGCGCCTCGATCAGGGCCACGGCAAGCGCATCACCGAGCACGAGTTGCAAGGTGGTGGACGATGTCGGCGCCAGTTCATTGGGGCACGCCTCCCGCACCGGTGGCATCGACAGGCAGATGTCTGCCGCGCGGCCCGCCGTGCTGTCGGGGAACGAGGTCGCCACGATCAGCGTGACACCATACTGGTTGCAATAGCGAAAAACATCACCCAGTTCGCTGGTTTCCCCGGACCAGGTGATCGCCAGGACCACGTCATCCGGGGTGATCAGGCCCAGGTCTCCATGGCTGGCTTCACCGGGATGGAGATAGACAGCCGACGTGCCCGTCGAGCGCATGGTCGCGGCAATCTTGCGCGCAATGTGCCCGCTCTTGCCCATGCCGGTCACCACGACCTGGCCCCGCGTGGTAGCCAGGGCCTCGATCGCCAGTTCTACCGAACGGCGCATCTCGGGCGCACGCAGGGCATTGCGCAGCGTCTCCAGCGCATCGAGTTCGATGTCGATGGTCTTGAGCGCAGACGCAGCATAGCGGACATCGATCAGCTGGCTCGACATGTCGACTTGGCTTCTTTTGAGATGCACATGATATCCTTGGGCACCGCAACATGACCGGTCCGCTTTATGGACAAGGTGTTGCCAGATTTTCGATTAACCGCCAAGGGTTGAATAGCGACACCGATCGCGGCGAACTGGTGAAACGGTTCGGCGGAACGGCGTCCGGCGTTCCATTTCGGCAAGCGAGCCACCACCCATGAACCTTTGCGGTCACGCGATTCACCCCTCTTCCCGTCTATTCGCAATTGCGGGACCATGCGTCATCGAAAGCGAGGAAACGACCCTTGCCATCGCCGAAACGCTGGCAGGGGTTGGACAGCGGCTGGGCCTCATGATCATCTTCAAAGCGTCCTTCGACAAAGCCAACCGCAGTTCCGACAAATCGTTCCGGGGGCCTGGCTTGGAAAAAGGGCTGCTCATCCTCGAAAAGGTTCGCCGTGAGACCGGCCTGCCCGTGATCACCGACGTTCACGAGGCATCGCAAGTCGCCCCCGTGGCCGAAGTGGTGAATGTTTTGCAGACCCCTGCCTTCCTGGCGCGGCAAACCGATTTCATCGCTACGGCGGCAGCCAGCGGCAAGCCGGTGAACATCAAGAAGGCCCAGTTCATGGCGCCGGCCGACATGCAGCAGGTCGTCAACAAGGCCCGCAACGCCGCCCAGGCTGCTGGGCATGATCCCGATGCCTTCCTGCTGTGCGAACGCGGCACCTCGTTTGGTTACAACACCCTGGTTTCCGACATGCGTGGCCTGGCGATCATGGCACAGACCGGCTGCCCGGTAGTGTTCGACGCCACCCACTCGGTCCAGCAGCCCGGTGGTCTGGGCGAACGCTCTGGCGGGCAGCGCGAATTTGTCCCCCTGCTGGCCCGCGCAGCAGTGGCGGCGGGCGTTGCCGGCGTCTTCATGGAAACCCACCCCGAACCCGACAAGGCGCTGTCAGACGGGCCCAATGCCCTGCCCCTTGCGGATTTCGAAGGCCTGTGGCGCCAGTTGCTGGCAATCGATGAAGTCGTGAAGGGGTACTGAGGCAGGACGGCCCCCGGCTCCCTGGCCGGGGACGCCGCCCCCTTGCTCAGTTCTTGACCACCGAGACCGCGCTCGTCACCGCCACAACCGGCGAGAACAGCTGGCTGATCAGCTGGATGACCTTGCTCGGCTGGTTTGCCCTGGCGTTGCCGAAGTACAGCACGTCCTTGTTCTGCATGCGGAAGTTCTGCGCCAGGAAGTAGCTGCCGGTGCGCATCATGTTGATGTGATAGACTACCGGCTTGCGCTGGCCCGGATTGGCCGGATCGTCCACATAGCGGAACACGAAAACCGCCGCAGGATCGCCCAGGTTGGGATTGGGGCCACCGGCTGCCGAAATGGCCTGCGCCAGGGTGAGCGAACCGGTGACGAACGGAATCTGGTCCATCCGGCCAGCAGCACCCAGCACCGAAAACGACAGCGGATCGTAGACCAGCGTGAAGCGGTCGCCGGGATAGGCGCGCACATCCAGCGTCGGGTTGTCGAGCAACGTGCTCAGGCGGTAATCGGCACTTTCATCGCGCCGCTTGACCCTGATCACCAGATCGCTCGCCTTGCCGCGATAGCCGCCCGCCAGAGCCACCACATCGGACAGCGTTTCCCGGTTGGTATCGAGCACCAGCCGCCCAGGCTTGGCAACTTCGCCGCCAACGATGACGGAATTGGTAATGACCGACCGGCGCGTCACCAGGACTTGCGGGTTCTGCGAATAGCCGCGCAGCGCCAGGCGGATCTGCCGTTCGATCTCGGCCGGGGTTTCCCCCAGCACGCGCAGCTTGCCGGCGTAGGGGATCGTGATGTCGCCATTATCGTCCACCCGCATTTCAGGCAGGTTCTGTGCGCGCGCGCCAGTATCGAAACCGGCACTGGCAGCGCCCCCGGCCATCCCCGGAGAGTTGGAAAACAGCGTGACGCCGGCTTCATAGATCGCCACGTTCAACACGTCGCCCGGCCCGATCATGTCGGTGGGCGGCGGCGGACGGTCGCCCAACCGCGTGCCCATATCGGCGGCCACTGCCGGAATTTCCGCAGCGCTTTCCACTTCGACAAGGGACAGCCCCAGTTGCGTGTCCGCGCTTACGGCCTTGGTCACCTGGCCGCCGGTGGGACCACTGGACGGCAGGGTGGCGCAGGCGCCCAGCAACAGCGTCGTGCTTAAAAGAAGCGAAGATTGGAGCTTCATCAGATAGTTCCGCATTTTAGGTCGCGCTGCCCTTCGGCACCAAGGATCGAGTGGCGATCAGCCCCCAACCGTCACCGATCCCCGGCTCCTGACAGCACGGTGCGCAAATAGCGACCATAATCAGATTTGCCCAGCTTATCGATGGCCCTTTGCATGCCGGTTTCGTCGATAAACCCGCTCCGGAACGCGATTTCTTCCGGGCTGGCGATCTTGAAGCCCTGCCGCTTCTCCAGGATGCGCACATATTCGGCTGCATCGAGCAGGCTGTCGGGCGTGCCGGTATCGAGCCACGCATAGCCGCGCCCCATGATCTCGACAGAGAGTTCGCCACGTTCCAGATAGGCGCGGTTCACATCGGTGATTTCCAGCTCGCCTCGGGCAGACGGCGCAAGATTGGCAGCAATGTCGATCACTTGCGAATCATAGACATACAAACCGGTTACTGCCCAATTGGACTGCGGATTTGCCGGCTTCTCCTCGATCGAAACAGCCCGCATGGCTGCGTCGAACGAAACGACCCCGTACCGTTCCGGATCGGAAACGTGATAGGCGAACACGCTCGCACCCGAGGTTCGCGCCGTGGCGCTTTGCAGAAGATCGGGCAGGCCATGGCCGTAGAAGATGTTGTCACCCAGGATCAGCGCAGAAGGCGCGTTCCCGACGAAATCGGCACCGATGATATAAGCCTGCGCCAGCCCGTCCGGGCTCGGCTGCTCGGCATATTCGATGGCCATGCCCCACTGCGATCCGTCGCCCAGCAATGCGCGGAAAGCAGGCAGATCGCGCGGCGTCGAAATGATCAGCACTTCGCGGATGCCGGCCAGCATCAAGGTGCTGAGCGGGTAATAGATCATCGGCTTGTCATAAACCGACATGAGCTGCTTGGATGTGGCCAGCGTCATCGGATAGAGCCGGGTTCCACTCCCACCCGCCAGAATGATACCCTTCATCTTTGCCTTTTCCTTAAAGATCGTTCGCCGGCCTTTGTCAGGCCGCGATAAGTCGCTGCACGACCCGTTCGAGCGAGCCATGCCAATCGGGGAGCGCGACGCCGTGAACCTCGGCAATGAGACTGCTCTCAAGGCGCGAGTTCATGGGCCGGGCGGCCGGCGTCGGATAATCGGCGCCAGGTATCGGCTTAACGCGCGCCGAAGGGCCACCCTGCGCGGCCGAGGCGGCAAAGATCGCCTGGGCAAATGCTGCCCAGCTCGCCTCGCCCGCCGCCGTCATGTGAAATATCCCGCGCAAGGCGGGATCGGCATTGCCGACCATGTTGCCGGCCACAGCAAGGATGCCATCGGCAATGGCCAGCGCACTGGTCGGATTGCCAATCTGGTCTGCCACCACGGCAATCTCGTCGCGGTCAGCGGCAAGGCGCAGCATGGTCTTGACGAAATTGCCGCCGAACGGACTGTAGACCCAGGCAACGCGCAAGATCGTGGCGTTGCCGGGGCAATGGGCGAGAACCGCGTTCTCGCCTTCCAGCTTGGACGCGCCATAGATGCCCTTGGGCCCGGTCGGATCGCCTTCGCGATAGGGACGGTCCAGATCCCCATCGAAAACATAGTCGGTGGAGAGATGGATGACGGGAATGCCCAGCCGGTGGGCGGCAGCCGCCACGGCGCCAGCCCCGCGTGCATTCACCGCATAGGCAAGCTCCGGCTCGGCCTCGGCCTTGTCGACGGCCGTGTAAGCCGCTGCGGAAACCACGATATCGGGCCGCACCGCCGCCAGTGCGTCACCAATCGTTTCCGGCCGGGCCAGGTCGATTTCGGGCCGACCGAGCGGAACCACTTCATGGCCGGCAACCGGCCCGCGCTCCGCAAGGCTCGAAACGACCTGGCCATGACGGCCGGTAACAGCAATCTTCACGCAGTCACCCTGGATTTCCCCGCGTCGAGCCCCAGACGCGCACCATCGTAGCGGTCGCGCAGGGGGCGCCACCACCACTCGCTGTCCAGATACCATTGAACCGTCTTTTCGATCCCGGTGTCGAACGTTTCTTTTGCGCGCCAGCCCAGTTCGTCTTCGAGCTTGGTTGCATCGATGGCATAGCGCGCATCGTGGCCGGGCCGGTCGGTGACGAAGGTGATCAGCTCTTCGCGGGGTGTTTCACCCGGAACCAGGGCATCGAGCACCGCGCAGATGCGCCGCACGACATCGATGTTTTTCCGCTCGTTGCGCCCGCCGACATTGTAGGTTTCACCCACCCGGCCGCGCTCGATGATCACGTCTAGCGCGCGGGCATGGTCGTCCACGAAAAGCCAATCGCGCACGTTCTCGCCCTTGCCATAGACTGGCAGGGGGCGCCCATCCAAGGCATTGAGAATCGTGAGCGGAATGAGCTTTTCGGGGAAGTGGTAGGGGCCGTAGTTGTTCGAGCAATTCGACACGACCACGGGCAGGCCATACGTCCGCTCCCAGGCCTTGGCGAGGTGATCGGAAGCCGCCTTCGACGCCGAATAGGGCGAGGACGGATCATAGGGCGTCGTCTCGGTGAACAGCCCATCGTCGCCCAGCGAGCCATAGACCTCGTCGGTCGACACATGGAGGAAGCGGAACGCGGCCTTGGCCGTGGCATCCAGCCCGTTCCAATACCCGCGCGCCGCCTCAAGCAGCGCGAACGTGCCGACGATGTTGGTCTGGATGAAATCGGCCGCCCCGGTGATCGAGCGATCCACATGGCTTTCGGCAGCCAGGTGCATGATGCGATCAGGCCGGAACGAACCGATCGCCTCCGCCATGGCCGCGCCATCGCGGATGTCGGCATGGAGGAAGCGATGATTTGCCCGGTCCTCGACCGCGCGCAGCGATTCACGGCAGCCGGCGTATGTCAGCGCATCGATGGTGAGAACGTCATAGCCCTTTTCAAGCACCAGATAACGCACAAGGGCCGACCCAATGAATCCGGCACCGCCGGTTACGATAACACGCATAAGGGAAATGCTCCGAACGGACGGGGGAGAGAAGCCTACGCTGCCATCCTGAAATAGATCGGCAAATCTGCAAGCCTTGGTTGACGGGCATCCTTGGCGGACAAGGTTTCGGGATTGGCCACATCAGGCCAAACGATGCCGATTGCAGGATCGTCCCAAGCCAATCCCTTGTCGGATTGCGCACTGTAATAATCGGTGACCTTGTAGGAGATCGTCGTATCCGGCTCCATTGAACAGAAACCATGCGCAAAGCCGGGCGGCACCCAAAGTTGCTTGCCGTTACCCGGTGTAAGAACTTCGCTTACCCACTGCCCATAGGTTGGCGAATCCACGCGAATGTCGACAGCTACGTCGAACAGTGCGCCAGCCGTACAACGCACCAACTTACCCTGGGCATGAGGGGGAGTTTGAAAGTGGAGGCCACGGATCGTCCCCACGCGTGCACTCAGGGATTCATTGTCCTGAACGAACGAGAAGTCCCCGCAATTTTCGGCAAAAAAATCGCGGCGGAACGTTTCGGCAAAGTATCCACGCTTATCACCAATATGGTTGGGCACAAACACCTTTGGACCATCAACAGAAAAATCGAACACCTGCATGTTTTTCTCGATTCAAGTAGAAAGCCGATGAGTGCGATGGAGAAATTTTGTCCAGTTTCAGCCGACTTTCGTCAAACTATCGAACCTTAACGTCCGGCCGGAAGGATCAGCTGCTTGGCGCGCCACTGAAACCGCAGACATCTTGCCCCGCCCACCAGATCGTGTCCGCCGGGAGGCGGCAGGCAGTTGCAGCGCCTTACGTGGTGAGCAAAAGCGTATATCATCAGCGATTACAGGCCTCTAAAATCTCAACTCCGTTGATCGATGTCGGCCCAGGCATCGCGCCGGGTAAATGCGGCACCGCCGCATGAACGCGATTGAGCGAGCATGTCAAGAATCGCGGAATCGGTTCACCGCAATTTCGGGGCAGCGCACTGCCCTGGCGCAACTGTTTAGCCGCATTGGGATTTTCCGGCCAGCGCCTGCAGAAGCGACGATTTCCCATGCCATTCGCCGCGCAAATTGCCCGCTTGGTGGCAAGGTGCGGCCCGAACTTCACTACGCACCAACCTGTTCACACCTCCTTCAGCATCGAACCACTTAAGTGCCGCCCATTGAGAGCGCGGCATTCCATGCTGCTCACAGATGCTGCATCCTTGGAGCACAACCCGTCTTGCAACCAGCCAACATTCTGTCTTGATTTGATATATTGCGAACTCCGTTTCCAGCCGAACCGCACTGCCACCAGGCGACAAGGAGTGACGGCGCGCGTGATCGGGCAACCCAGTGCGAGGGCCAGTGCGAGGGCGTGATGTCAGTGCGAGGGCGTGATGAACGTATGGTCAGATCAAGGGGCTTCCGCAACGCCGCCATCGCCCCAGCCAAGGGCGCGTGCGGCCAGCCCCCCCCTCGCAGGTGACTAAGCTGTTGTGTTCGGCGCTTAATATGCTACGGATGAGAGTATAATTTCGCATCCTGCAGCAGATTGCCTGTATGCCACGAGGTTGCCACCTCCAACAAAGTAATCATCAGGTATTTTCTTGTAAGGTTGGTAGTCATGCGGCTGGAAACGGAAGATACCCAATCAATTCATCGGCACACCCGGATTGGCCGTGACATTGGCGCAGGCGCCCACCGCGATCAAACAGATTTGGAAATATTGCGCGCCGATCAGCTGCGCTCTGATCTGTATTTAGATCATCTTGGTGTAAGATTGGGCAACGCGCTGACCGAATTGCAGCGAACAAAGCTTACGATGACTGCACATGCAGAAGCCGAGATGACGGCAAAAGAAGAGGCACAACGCCTTGCAGCAGAGTTGAGGCAGCGAGATACGACTATTGCAACTTTGCGTGACGCTTTGGAACAACGTGAAAAAGAAATTTCGCTTGTTCAGAGCAAACTCGCAGAGAGCGCAACTTCCCCCGCTCCCAATACGACTCCAGTCAGCATCATTTCCAGCCGCGAGAATACCGCGCTACTCCGCCGAGTTCGGTCAGCCGAAGAAGATAGTGCATTACAAAAAGCAGTCATGAACCTCGTTCAGGAAACACTGCAGGTCATGGCATCTCCGGGCAAATGGTGGAACATGCTCCTTCCGGCTTTCTTCGTTCGCCGCCTGAAGTACGACCGCCTGCGCAAGAAGGGCCTTTTTGACGCCAGATTGTACTTGAAACGTTACCCTGACGTCGTGCGCGCTGGGTCGGACCCTCTTCATCACTACGTTACACATGGATTGAGTGAGGGGCGCACCAGGACATAAGCTGGCCACGCGAACTGGCATGTTCTGCGCGCAAAATCCTCTTCATCTGAATGATCTCAATTGGAGGCAGTTTTGCTTCAAGATTCCCACGTCCATTCCGCGGCAAAGCAGCTCGTCCTCCTGTTGATCGGGCCAGACCCCGATCAAAGCAGCAATCTGGCAGAGGGTATCCATTCTGCATTTATCGCCGCAAGTGGTGAAAGTGGCTACGATCAAGTGTCGGCACAGATTTTGTCGATCGATGAAGATGTGGCGGCCTATGTCGATCCCACGTCAAGCTGGCCCCGCATGTCCGACCATGATGTTGAAGAATTGCGTGACGTGCTGCCGTTTGCAGCGGCAAGACGGATTTTAAGCGATCCGCATGGCGGACAACACCCTCTTGTATTAGCCACCCCGTCTCCGGGGCGCACGGTGGCATTCTGGCAAGAGGTTGCCCGCCAGGAACACGCGCAAATCGCTGCGGTGCTGGCGATACCGTCGCCCTTGTCCGCCAAAGGCAATGGGCAAATGATCGACTGGTTACAGCACGCCTTGCTGGCCGAGCGCGTGACGCGGGGAATGCCTCGCATGGTGGCAATGCTGGACGACGAGCGGCATGATGCGCAAGACGCTGCGCTTGCGTGGGTAGCTGCGCACGCCAACCTGACTCCACCTCCTATGTCGCGGCCGGTCGGAGAGCCCCAAGAGACCGAAGCTTGCCAGACCCCGCGACGCGATCGTGGGCTCACCGATGTGCGCCCTGGCTTCAACAGTTGGGTGCGCCGATGCGAGGCGGCCTTCATGCAACTGGCCCGCGATGGCGAAAGCGAAACGCTGTATCGCGAATTCGACCGTATCGCCGCGAATCTGGACGCCGCACGCGCATTGTTCGCCCCGATTCTAGGTGACAGCCAAGTTTCGCTCGAGCGACTAAAACTGCAAAATGACCGCTTGCGCGCGCAAAAAGATGAACTCCAAAATACCGATGCCGATGGACAGAGGGCCATGCTCGCAGCGGAAATCGCCCTGCTGCATGTGCAGGCCGGCGAACGCGAAGCGGAACTCGCGCAGTCCCGTCACGAACTCAACGCTATGCGCGTCTGGTGCGATGACGTCGGATCACGCAGTATGCTTACGCAAGGTCAATTGCTGGATACGCGCCTGAAGTTGGGCAGCGCGTCCATCTCAAGCGAGCGCATGTCGCAGATGCTGGTGGCACACGGCCATCGCCAGCTCAAGACATGGGATAAGCCGCTGGCCCGTTGGGTGGCGCGGCGCGGCTGGGGCTTCAAATCTGCCCGCCGCCTTGCCCATCACCTGGCGATCATCGAACAGTTCCTCGACGAACTGTCGTGGCCGCTGATCGGCGTGCATCCCGATGGGCGGCGCGAACGCATTCTGGCCTATCTTACGGGTGCGACAGATTTCCTGCCCGATTTCCCCTTCGTGCAGGACTTGGAATATGGAGAAATGTACCCGGACGTGCCGCCATCGGGCATGCGGCCGCTGGTGCATTTCATCCTGCACGGCCAGATAGAGCAGCGCAATCCGCATCCTCTGTTCGAAACGAGCTATTATCTGGTCCAATGCCCGGAAGCGGCGCATCTGGCGTCGTCGGCCGTGGTTCATTACCTCAAGTGGGGGAAAGACAAGGGTCATGACCCGCACCCGCTATTCAGCACGCGAGGCTACGCACAGCGTTATCCAGACGTTGTTGGACGCAATCCTTTGGTGCACTGGATCGAACACTATCGCAATATCTGCGATCCTCTGTTCGATCCCCAGTTCTATCTCGACAGCTATCCCGATGTAGCAACCGCCGGGCGCAATCCCCTCACGCACTACCTGGCTACGGGCTGGCGCGAAGGCCGCAACCCCAACCCGTGGTTCGACACCCGGTATTATCTGGCGAACAACCCCGACGTTGCGCGCGAACAGATCAATCCGCTGATCCATTATGTGATAAAGGGCTGGCGCCAGCGCATGCGGCCGGCGCTCAATTTCGATACGGCCTTCTATCTCGCCAACGATCCGGAACTGACCGACGCCGATCCGCTGCGCCACTTCATTGAACGGGGCCGCGCCGAAGGCCGGGCAACCTTACCGCCAGAGCCGGCGCCGAACGAACTGCCCGCCGACGAACCGTTGCAAAACAATGTTGCGCCAGGCTTGGTCGCAACCTTGCCGATCGACCAAGAAAGCGCCAACTCCTCGGCCATAGCGCAAGTGGCAAAGCCACCGGTAATCGCCGCGAAGCGGAATGCACGACCAGTGGCGATGATGGTCGAAGCGCTCTATCCCAGGCCCGATCTCGACTCCGGCTCACTCGATCACGTGAACTTCGCCCGGATATTCCAACGGTTGGGCTACGAGGTTCATTATCTCTCCCTGCTCGAATTTGGCAAGGATCACGACGATCGCAGCGGTCATTATCGTGCGCTGATGGAAAGCATGGGCGTACGCTGCATCACCTCGCAAGATTACGCCTATTTCGAGGAATACTATTTCGACGTGGGCGATAGCGTTGAGGTCTGCTTCGTTTCGCGGGTCCACTTCGGCGCCATACAGATGGAAAGCCTGCGCCAGCTGTGTCCGGCTGCACGGATCGTTTTCAACACCGTTGATCTTCACTTCGTGCGAGAAGAGCGCCAAGGCGCGCTGCGCAACGATCCCGCCCTGATCATGCGGGCACGACAGACGCGTGAGATGGAAGTGAATTTCGCCCTTCAAGCCGATGCCACGATCGTGGTTTCGAGCAGCGAGAAGACGATCCTCGACGATCTGGCGCCAGAAGCCAACACGCATGTGATGCCGCTGATCCGCCAGTTCGAGAAGCCACGCGATACCACCTTTGCCAAGCGGCGCGACATCGCGTTCATCGGGGGATTCAACCATCAGCCCAACGTCGATGCGATCGACCATTTCCTCGCGGACATCTGGCCCTTGGTCCGGCAACGCCGCCCTGATATCGGCTTCCGCGTGGTCGGCGCAAACATGCCGCCCGAATGGAACCGCCGAAAGGAAAAGGGCGTCACGTTCGTCGGCTTTGTCGAGGATATGGAAGACGAACTGGCCGGCCTGCGGATGACCGTGGCGCCCTTGCGCTATGGCGCCGGAGCCAAGGGGAAACTGGTTTCCAGTCTTGCTGCCGGCGTACCGGCAGTCGTCTCTGGCATTGCCTCGGAAGGCATGGGCCTCGTCGCCGGCGAGAGCGTGCTGGTGGCCGACACGCCAGACGATTTCGCAGACGCGATCATCAGGCTTTACGATGACGAGACCTTGTGGACGAACCTGTCACGCCACGGCGCGGCGTTCATCCGCAAGAACTACTCCATCGACACGGGGCAGACCATCATGTGCAACATCTTGACAGAGCTTGGGGTGACTCTGCCGGTAGCCAATCAGGACGCTTGCTGAGCCATGACCAACCACACCGACGGCTTCGACGTTAGCGTCGTCATTCCGCTCTACAACCACGCCCACTATATTGGCGCAGCCATCCAGAGCGTACTGGCACAAACCCACCCCGCGCGCGAGATCATCGTCATCGATGATGGCTCCAAGGACAATGGCATCGAGATCGCCAGAGAGATGCTGGCCGGGCATCCGGGTGCCACGGTACTGGCGCAGTCCAACATCGGGGCGCACAACACGATCAACCGCTGCATTGGCATTGCCACATCCCGGTTCGTGGCCGTGCTCAATTCGGACGACCTGTTCGAGCCGGGCAAACTGGCGCGATGCGCGCAGTTGTTGGCGGACGACCCCCAGGCCGAACTGCTGTTCGGCAACGTGCGCCTGATCGATGATCATGGCGCCGCTGTCGAGCACGGCCCCACGATCGACTGGCTCGCCCGCGCACGTGATTTCCTGCTGCGCAGCGACAAGCTCGACCTGGCTCTTGCCAACGAAAATTTTGCCGTCACGACGTCGAATTTCGTGTTCACCAAGGACATTTGGCACCGCAACGGCGGCTTTCAGGCTCTGCGCTATTGCCACGATCTCGAGTTCATCTTTGCATCGCTGCGCAACGGCCATGTAGTATACGATGCCGACCATCACCACATCCGCTATCGCGTCCATGCGACCAACACGATCAAGGAATACGTCAACCGGGTGAGGGTGGAAATCGGCTGCGTCCTGGCCAGCGCCATTTCCGGCGGGCTGCTGATGGATTCGACCTCACCGTGTGATGATCGCGCGCTTGCGCTGTTCGACAAGGCGCTGATGGACAAGGGCCTGGGCAATCTGGTGCCCTTCCTCACCGCGCGGTTGGCCGCCTTCGAGGGGGACCGAGCCGCGTTCTACGACTGGGCAATCACCAACAAGGCGGTGAACGACGTCTTGCTTCAACATGTCGAAGGCGCCCTGTCGCCCGCCGATTTCGACGCCCTGCCCGAACGCACCGTCTATTGCGCCGGCACCCATGCGCGCGAGGTCGCGCTGCCGAATGCATCGGGTGGCGATCATCTCGATCCCGCAGCACGCCGCCTGGCCAGCTTCCACGCCTCGCTCGACAACGTGTCGCGTTCGCCCGAAACCGGCACGGCCAGCGCCGGCTTGCCACCGCTGTCCGGCCCGATCGTTGTCGAACTGTCCTCGTTCGATCGCGGTGGCCTGGAAAAGGTCGTCCTCGATACATCTGTGGCCCTGCGCGATCTGGGGCTCGACAGCATTATCGTCTCGTGCGGCAAAGTCGGGCACCTCGGCACCATCGCGCGTGCGCAGGGCTTTACGGTTTATGAACTGTCATCCGAAGATCCCTTGGGCCATTACCGGCAGATCCTGGTCAAGCACGATGCCAAGCTGGCGATCTCGCATTTCTCGCGAACGGGTTATCCGGTCTTCAAACAACTTGGCATCCCGAACATTACATTCATTCACAATGTCTATGCTTTCCTGAATGGCGATGCGCTTAATAACTTTCGCAATGATGACATTTACGTGGATCGATACATTTCGGTTTCGCCAAAGGCGACCGACTATGCCGAATCGCGACTGGGCATCGACCGGCGCAAGATCGTCACCGTGCCCAATGGCCTGCTGATTGACGAGCACATCGCCCGCGCGCGCGCGGCAACGCCAGTCACGCGAGCCCAATTCGGCATTGCCGAGGACGACTACGTCTTCCTCAACGTCGCTTCCTACAACTTGCACAAGAACCATTATCTCATGGCAGACGCCATGCGGATGCTCTTGCGCAAGACTGACCGCGTGCGCATCCTGTGCATCGGCAACACGATCGTACCCCACCATATCAACGAACTGCGCAACCATCTCGACGCCATCGGGGTTGCCGATCACATGCTCATGCCGGGATACTTTCCCGATGTGGCGGCGTTCCATGCCATTGCCGATGCTTTCCTCCTGCCATCGCTGATCGAAGGATGGAGCATTGCAATGAACGAGGCGATGTTCTTTGGCAAACCGATGATCCTGTCGGATACAGGCGGCTCGTCAGAAGTCATCGCCGATAATGATATCGGCATCCTGCTGCCCAATGAGTATGGGCTGGCCAGCAATCTGCATTCCGAACTGCTCGATGACATCGCCTACAATCGGCGCCGCTTCCGCACATCGGCGTTCCTCGCGCGCGCCATGCTCGATTTCGCTTCGGCACCTGAACAGTGGCGGCAAGCCGGCCTGAAAGGACAGCAGCGCCTGATCGAAAATTACGACTTCATCGCTGTCGTTCGCTCGTACCTGCCGATTATTCACAACGTGCTCGGAACCTCGGATCGCAGGGTGAAATCAGCAGAAGTGAACGCATAAGATGTTCAAGAACGGCCGAACCACGGCATTGCTGTTCTACATCGGCAACAACGTGATGATGAAGCAGTGGTCGTACCGTCTGCGGCATTGGTACTGGCGCAAGCTGGGGATCAAGCTGGGCCGTGAAAGCAGCCTGTGCATGCACAGCTTCATCACCGGATCGAAAATTACGATTGGCGACAACACTGTCATCAACCGGTTTGTCTATCTCGATGGCCGTGTTCCGCTGTATATCGGCAACAACGTCAACGTCTCTCACTACGTGCTGATCCAGACTTTGACCCACGATCCGCAAAACCCGGATTTCATCTGCCTGGAAAGGCCAGTGGCAATCATGGACCATGCCTGGATCGGCGCAAAGGCACTGATCATGCCTGGGGTAACGGTTGGCGAAGGGGCCGTCATTGCCGCTGGCGCGGTCGTTACCAAGGATGTGGCGCCCTACACCATCGTTGCGGGCGTGCCCGCAAGGAAGGTTGGGGAGCGCAACCGCGACTTGCGCTATCGCTCCAAGTATTTCCCGTACTTCGATACGGACATCCAATGACCGATTCCCCGCGTCTCAAGCCGAGCCGAAGATTGGCGGCCTGACTGTGCTGCATCATGCCACTGGCAAGGTTGCGCTCGGGTTTGCGGCAATCGGAACGGCAATCCCGGCCATTGCACTTCTGATTGATGCAAAGTCGATGGCTTCCTTGTCGGCAAGTGACGCGACCTTGCCTGGCTCATCTGCGTCCCGGCCACTGCTTGACACACTGCCTCCAGCGATGGCCGAGATGGTGCGATCAGGATCCAATCGGCAGGATCTGGCCCCTTATATCAACCGCGCTATCGCTCGGGGTGGCACGTTCGATCTCGGGGGCTTCACCTATCGCATCAAAGGGCGCCTGATACCCGGACCGGGTACCGTATTTTCAGGCAATGGCACATTCCTGGCCGATCCTGCCTTTGACGACCATGCCCAGGGTGATGGCCTGGCGATGATGCTGCAAATTGTGGATGGCCTGAAGGTGGGCAGCGGGATCACTTTCGATGGCGGTTCCATCCGGCGCCCCGCCTTCTGGTTGACGGGTGCGCGAAACACCGGCCCCATCCATGACGTGGTTCTCGACGGAACCTATCGCAACCTGTCATTCGACGGTATCGACATCAGCCGGAACAACGGTGCCTGGCGCAATGCGCGCATTACCACTCACGCCCACATCGAGAACGTGGGCTGGATCGGCGCCAACCTGGAAGGGGTCGATGGCTTGGTGCACGACGGGCTTCAGGTGTTTCGAACCGGCTTCCACGGCATATATGTGGGATATTCCCATGACGTGCGCGGTGATCGCTTTCGGGTGGACAAATCGCGCCCGCCCTATCGCGTATATGACGGCAGTGGCGGCTTCGGTGGCCAGGAGAAAGGCTTCCTGTTCGGTCATTTCAGCACGGCCCATGCCCGTTGGACGCACTTCAACCTGTTCGATAACCGGGCTGCAGGCTATGACGGATTCGGCATTGGCGAGGACGGGCCATTGGCCGATCCTGAAAGCCAGGATATCGTGGCCCAGGGCGACATCTGGTATCCGGGCCTGTTCGGCCTTGATGTATCCAGCAACATGACGGCCGACGTGGCTGTTCATTACCCAACCCATCAAGGGGTTCATTTCGGGCTGGATCTGGGTGGCACCTTGTCGAACATCACAGTCAACGCCATCATCGAAGGCAACCCGCTTGACGAAGCCGCGCGCTTTTCCGCAACGGGAAGTGCGATCCGCAAAGTCGCTCTTCAAGCAGGATCGACCGCTGGCAAGGTGATCGGCAACGGCGATTTCACCGTAGTGCCTGGCCAAACGGCGATCGGGCAAGGAATAGTCCCTGGCACCCGTGTCACTGCCGTAGCGAACGACCATATCACGCTCGATAGGCCAGCCACCGGAACTTTCACGCAAGCCAACCCAACCGTCATCACGTTCCGAGCGAGCGTGGCTTTCAAGAACTGCACGCTCATTCTCAAGGTTGCTGGTGCTGACTATGGCCTGGGCATACAAAGCGACGTGGACGGCTTCACACGATACAGTAACGTGCGGGTCTCAGGCAATTTCTCCGGCGCCCGACGCGGTTCCATCCGGCGCCTCAATGGGCGCCTGCCCACCGGATTGTCGGTCGAGGTACGGGCAAAGCCCAAGCGGACGGCAGACCTGCACCGTGCCATCCGGCTTGACCCGCGTCCTCTGGCGTTCCGGCACGACGGGTGAGACTTGCTTCCATGCAGCTTGGCATAAGCGCCGTGGCAACTCATCGGGAAGCAACGTCGATTCGCTACCGCATGACCGCGGCGAAGCTTCCGGCGATCGAGGACCAGGATGGGTTCATGTTCGACGGTATGCCGATCAACGAAGGGCCGATCGGTTTACCGCCACCAGCCCGCATATCATGGCCGGCGGGTGACTTGCCCGTGCCGGCCCCGCGCCCCCCAGCCAAGCCGGGCTCCGCTATTTTTTAGAGACGTTCGTATTCCGCGACAGCCTGCGCAACATCGTCGGTAACGATCGCTTCTCCGTTTCGAAACAGCACGGCCCGGTTGCACATCTCCTGGATCACACCCATGTCGTGCGACGCCAGGACCAGTGCCCTGTCCTTGCGCTTTTCGAAAAGTTCGTGCTGGCACTTGGCGCGAAAATTCGCATCGCCAACCAGGATGATCTCGTCGATCAGGTAGCAATCGAAGTCGATGGCAAGGGAAAGGCCAAATGCCAATCGTGCGCGCATGCCCGACGAATAGGTCTTTACCGGCATGGCCAGTTGGCGCCCAAGCTCCGTGAAATCCTCGATAAATTCCTTCATCCAGGGATAGGGCTTGCCATAGATGCGCGCAATGAAGCGGGCGTTGTCATAGCCTGTCAGGCTGCCCTGGAATCCGCCATTGAACCCCAGCGGCCAAGACACCGACATCTTGCGCTTGATAGATCCGGAGGTGGGCATCTCGACACCACCGATCATCTTGATGAACGTGGACTTCCCTGCGCCGTTGCGTCCCAGAAAGGCGATTTTGTCGTTTGCGCCAACCGTCAGGCTCACATCGCGCAAAACGTACTTTCGGCCGTGACCCGCCTTGTAGGACTTGGAGACATTCTGGCAGACTATCATTCGACAACCAATTCCCGGCGGACATGTCGGCACAATGCCAAGCCGATGACCGTGATTACCAGCGATACCCCAAGCGGAAACCATACATCATAATAGACGGCCACCTTGGTGCCCCAGATTCCGCCCCGCATCATCTCCATCCCATTCACGAATGGCGAGTACAGCATGTAAGGGCGCAGTTTGGGCGCCAGCCACGAAACCATGCTGAACGATCCGGAAAAAGGGATCATCACATAAGTGGTCACCGGAACGAATTTCTCGAGCACTTCGGATTTTTCCGAAAGAGGTGCGATAACAAGACAAAGCGAAAAACAGAAGAAGCAATAAACCAACCATCCGGCGATCAAGAGACCGGGCTCTGCCGGAATTGGAAAGACGCCAAAGCCGATGAGCAATACGCCGATAAACACGTAGGCCATCATCGCGCCGAGCATCTCAATGACAAAGCGCACGATGATGAAGTCGACGATCTGGATCTGGCGATGATACATCAGGCTGCTATTGGCCTGGAAAATGGCTACGCTTCGGGACACGACATGGCGAAACAAGGTGAGCGGGATATAGCCGGTCACGACGAAGGCTACGATGCCCACGCCATGTTCTTCCGCGCCGCGCAGATAGCGCCAGATGATGGCGACGAGCCCGGCAAAAAGCAGAGGTTCGACCATCATCCACAGGAAGCCGATGTTCTCGCGTCCAAAGCGCGTGATCAGCTCGCGGATAATCAGCGCATGGATCACTCGGCCTTGAATTTTCAGGCCTTCTCGAAAGCGTGCGAATGTACCGGACATGCCGATCAATTCTCCGGCGCGTGTTCCAGCACGCCGACGATCAGCATCCAGCCCACAAAATAGAGACATAGCGCAGCCGCAGCGACCGTGAGAATGCTCAACAGCCGGCGGGGCAGCAGCGGCAAGTCTGGCTTGTTGGGCTCGACCACGCGCTCGAGATAAAACTTCTGCCGCTGGGCATCGGTGCGGGCCTGCACCAGCGCAGCGTTTGCTACCGTGAGACTGTCATTGGCGAACTTCTGCTCTACCAGCAGGTCTTCGTAATTGCCGAGTTTGGACGCCATCGCGCCACTACCGCCCACGACACGGCCATTCTGCTGTGCGATCTGCGCAGACATCGCGGCGATACGGTTGCGCAGGGCTGGAATGGAGGGATTGCGCGGTGTCTGCTCTTCCATGGTCTGCAGTTGCGCCTGAAGTGCGGCACGCTGCGCTACCATCTGGTTCGCCATATCAAGGACACCGACGGCCTGCTTGGCCGGATCGATAAGCGCCGCTTGGTTGCGGTATTGGGTGAGTTCGACCGTCACCTTGCGCGCGCGCTCCATTGCCGAGGCAACCTGGCGCTCTGCTTCGCTTATGCCGCGCTCCTGGGCACGGTCATTCAGGCGGTTGACCATGCCCTCACTCAACGAAAGCAGGGCATTGTTGATCTGGTACGCGTCCTCAGGCGTAAACGCCTTCGCCTTGATCACCGCAGTGCCAGTCTGGGTATCCAGATCAGCATCGACCATGCCAGTATAATAGCGATACAGATATTCGAAGGCTTCACCGGAAAACACGTTGGGAAAGCGTGCGATGAAATCGCCGCCATTCGCATAGCGTCGCCGGATGGAAATCTGCTTGTCCAATTGCGTCAAGGCATCGCGTGAACGAACAAAATCGAGCACTTCGTTGGACTGCTCCTGCCCCCCCGACAGACCCGTGGTTTGGATCAGGTTGGCAAGCGAAGACAACTGCTGCCGCTTTTCATCTGGAGATTTAATGACAAATCGCGATTCAGAGACGTAAATATCTGCAGCAATAAAACCATAATAAATTGCAGCAAACAACGTTGGCAAGCCAACGAAAATCATGAACCAGCGATTTTTCTTGACCCAATTTACGGCCATCGGGCGGCTCGACGAAGGCAATTCGCTCGTCACAGAAGCAATTTCAGAGTTCATAACACCTGCATCGAACGATGGAACGGCAGGCCTTCCTGCGCTCCAGGCATCGTCTGGCGTGCTAGGGCATGGTTTGCCACAACGCAAGCGCAGCGCTGCAGTGCACACGGCCAATCACGATGATATGCGACGAAACGCACCTGGGGCGTTGGCAGGATGACGCCAAGCCGTTCAACTCTATCAAAATGTTTCGATTTGCCCTGGTCAACGCGGTGACAGGGCGGCACGAACCATGCCCAGAACGCCCTTGCGATTGCGCCTTGGGGCTGCGGCCATCTGCACGCCCAGATACGAGCTTTCATGGATTGCCCCGTCGACAATGGAGCGAGGGCGACGGATATCCAGCTTGCCTAAAGGTTCATCCGAAAACGCCGGTGTATAGTAAACGCAGTTCTCGAAGTAATAATGCGTAACCTGCGACCAGCGCGTTGATCTCGATTCGGTCTGGAGACTTCCACCATGCAACAGGTTTGCCGTCCAGATAAGTGCCTGCCCTTTGCGCGCCAAGAACGGTTCTGGCTGGACATCATGTGCCTGCGCCAACGCGCGCCAAGCGGCCGCAAACGGATCCTGAGCGGAACTCAGGGTTTGGCCAAAGCCTTGGCGCCCCACCAATACGTTATCGACTTTTGGCCAACGATGTGATCCTGGCAGATAGAACAAAGGGCCAGCTTCGGCCGCCACATCCTCCATCGCCAGCCAGACACCGCACATGAATCCTTGCGGCAGGCTGGAAAAATGCACCATGTCGGTGTGCGCTTCCTGCTGCGTCCCCACCGGGAAGTTCAACGTCTGAAAGGGAAACGCCGCTCGGCCATACAGCTTGCCGAGAAGGTCAAGGATCGCAGTGTTACTCGCGATCGCCTTGACATCATCGTCGAACTGCCAGGCGTCCTGGATCCTGCGCTCCCCACACGTTTTGTCGCTATGCGGGTCGAACATGTCCGGTCCATAGCGCGGCCCAAGGTTCTCCTTGATGCGGGCGATCCTGTCGTCCAGCTGGGAATCGGGGAAATCCAGCACGGCATATCCACTTTCAGCCAGACTTTGTGCAATGCGCAATTCCTCCATGCTGAGGTTCAGCGTTTCTGCAAGTCGGCCAAACAGCGGCGATTCCACCAGCGGAATACCGGGCAACGGATTATCCAAGCTTCGTTTTCCTTTCTCATCTGGCGTACCGGCCTGCTTTGATGCACCCGGACGGCGCGACGAGCCCGTTCTGGCACCGCTTCGAGCAGGGTTACACGGCAATCACGAAACGCTCGCTCGCCCGGCTCAAGTGCGGGTGATGGAACGGATCGACCAGCGTGTCAGTGCCCCACCGCCGCTTCAATGCCGCCAGTTCTCCGGCAAACCGTGCCGCGCCGACCGGGTCCTGATCGTTCCCGCGCGACACCGATTCATGGTGTACCAGCGTCGCCCGTGGTTCATAGAACGATTGCCACCCTTTCGCATTGAGACGCAAGCATAAGTCCACATCATTGAAAGCGACGGGAAAGTTGCTTTCGTCGAGCATGCCGACCGCTAGGAAGCGCTCTCGCATCACGACAAGGCAGGCAGCCGTCACGGCCGACGCGAATTGCGGAAGGTTGTGCCGGCAGAAATAGCCGATTTCCTGCGGATGCACGAACCGATGCGCATGGCCGGCCGCCCCGCCCACGCCCATCACCACCCCGGCATGCTGGATACGGCCATCGGGATAGAGCAGGCGCGCGCCGACGGCGCCCACGTCGGGCCGCACGGCGGAGGTGGCCATGATCGCCAGCCAATCGGGATCGAGCACTTCGATGTCGTTGTTGAGCAGGCAGATCAACGTGCCCTTGGCATGCTCAACCACGCGGTTGTTGATCGCGGAATAGTTGAATGGGCCGGGGTGATGCAGCACGCGATGGCGCGCCGGGTCCAGCTGCGCCAGATAGGCCAGCGTTTCGGGATCGTCGCTATCGTTGTCAGCAACGATCACTTCCAGGTCGGGATAATGGGTTCTTGCCAGGCCCTCGATACAGGTACGCAGCAGGTCCACGCGATTGCGCGTGGGAATGATGACCGACATCGACGGCAACTGGGATAGAAGCGTGAGCGGCTGGGCCGGCAAACGGGGGAGAGGTCGCTTCTGGCGGTGGTGCAACACCGCTGCCACGTGCAGCGGTTCTGCCGACGAGCGCGCGATGACGCGGCGGACCAACGCCTCGGGCCAGGCGGGCGCCATGGGCAGCCCTGCAACATCAGTGGCCTTGGCTCGCACGATGCAGGCGCCGGCCAGGAAGTCAAAATGCTCGAACAGCGGCCCATTCCAGGCAGCCTTGAAATGCGGATCGCGGCGTGCGTTTCGCCGGCCCAGTAGATCGTCATCGGCATAGATCACGTCGCGCCCGCCTTGCGCAATGGCGCTGCGATAGGCGGCCATGGCCGAGGGCGCCAGAACGTCCCCAGCCACCATGGGCATCAGCCACGGCTGCTGCTCCCATGCGATCTGGCTTGCAATCGTATCCCATGCAACGCCGTCAATAACGATGTGGCATGCGCCCAGGGATCGCAGGCAAGCCAATGTCCGTTCCAAGCTGGCTGGCTCGGGATTACCGGTGGCATCGACGAGTGCCACGATCAATGGCGCAGTGCGGTCCGGCATGTTGGCCGCCGCGCAGCGATATTCGCTGCGCAGCATCCACAAGCGATATGCGCGTGGCGAGAGGCTGAGCAGCGGCGCGAACTGGCCCCGCGCCCTCACCCGTTTGCCCAGCACGCGCCACTTGGTCGCCGTCAGGAAGGATTTCGGCGCTGCCCGGAAGGCATCGAGATAGACCAGGCAACCTATCGCAAAGCTGCGCAGGCGGAACAGCAGGCCCTTGACCGTTGAGGGACCCAATACTCCGCTCTCGACGGCATGGCGGGCAAGAAGGCGATCAGGCATGCCATGCAGCCCTGAGACGATCGGCCACCATACGCAACCCGCGAGCCCACCCGCCGCGCCCCTTGCTCACTTGGCGTACCACGCGCCAGAAGTCCTTGGGAATGATGCCGTGGTAATCCAACTCGCGATAGATGCTCCAGAACCGCGCCACGCCCAGGGCGCGAGGCATGTTGAACACCCCGTGATAGCCAAAGGTGCACGCGACATCGCCAGTGCGTTCCGCCGAAAAGCTATCGGCGATGGCCTGCGGCGCAAAACACATGCCTTGTTGCTCCAGCCAGCGCCGATTCACGCGCCCGATGGCAATGTCTTCTGGATGGACAAGCTGGAACTGGGGAGACCGGCACGCAGCCATCAACCGGCGGCTGCGCAACGAAAATCCACCGTTGCCCACATCGTGCCCATCGCGAAACTGCGGCCACGATGCGCCAATGTAATCGTAATCTAAAAAGGCTTGCCGCCAGTGTGCGGCATCGAGAACATGGCCATCCCATTGGATCAGCAGGCAGTGGCTCGTGGCGACATGATCGACCAGGCCGGTGAGAATGAAATCGGAATAGGCCGCAGAAGAGCTGATGGGATCGATCCGAATCACGCGAATCCGCGTGTCACCGGGGTCCACGTCCGCATCGGTAACAAGGAGGCAATCACCGAATGCGATCTGGTCCAGGCTGGCCCGCAAAGCCATCAGCGTGGCCGTGATGTTCACGGAGGTTGCAGCGCACAAGGTAACATTGGGCAAATGCAACACAGATCGATCAATCGGCACGCAAACCTCCGGCAGCAGGGCCGTCGGCCCGGCTTACGCACAGGCGCCGGCCAAGCATGCGGGTCATAACACTCTGATTACGCATCGCAAGGATACAACGCCCGCCGCATATCAGACAGCCTGGACCAGGGCCGATGCGGTGCACAATCTCGAACAGCGTGCCTAGCCTCTGCCGGGCACGTGCTCAAGCGCGAGATCGGCGCCGTGATGAACCCGTCAGATCGGCACGCGCCCCTCGTCAATTCCGTGCCGGACATAGTGCAAGAGCGGGTCTCGTGCATCGCGGGCCACATCAGGATAACGCGCCAGATAGCCTTTGGCGTCAAACAGGCCCTGCTCGGTGAGTGCCGCGTTACGCCGGGATTGATCGATCTGAAACGCCAATCCGGCAAACCACCGATTTCGGTCTATCGCAATGGTCATGGCGCCGCGCAGGAAGTCTATTATTCCAGCCTGCTCTTCTGCCCTGGCGTGCGCACGGGTCAGTTCCATTTCCGCGTTGGAAAGCCGGCCGGCCAGGGATCGATTGATCGCGATTTCATGGCTTTGGCTTTCGCAGCGGCTGGCCCATTCCTGATTTGCCGTATTCGCCGCGTGCAGGGCTTCCCTCGCCTGCTCCAGTTCCTCTGCAACCACAGCTATTTGCGACGTGGCGAAGGCGTGAAGCCGGCGTAGTTCACCTGCCGATTCCATCGCCGCTGCGCTGTCCTGACGGGCAGCCTGCAAATGCGTGGTAAGCTCGGCCACCGTCTGCATGGCTTGATCATAGGCCGATCGCTGCTCATCCAGCGCACGCGTCGTCCGCTCGAGATCATTGTGCGAAGCCAACAGTTCCTCTCGGATCGTCTTGTTTTCCGCTTCGACGATGGCAACGCGAGATTCGGCTTGTGTTAGCGCAGCGCGAAGATCGGCCTCGCTTGCGCCGACCATGGCAAGTTGATCCGCAAGCTGAGAGGCATGCTCGGCTGCAGCCGTGGCACTATCCTTCGCCGCGCGGAGTTCCGCCATCAGGCTGTTACGTTCACCTGCTGCAGCATCTGCTCTCTCGCTTGCTTCCGCCAGGCGCGCGTCCAGGGTGACACGCTGTTGGTCTGCCGCTTCGATGCGCGCGTGTGCTTCTGCGAGTGCGATGGCCGCCGCTTGGCGCTCCGCTTCTGCTTGGGATTGAGCATCTGCAAGCGCGATGGCCGCCGCCTGCCGTTCCGCTTCCACTTGAGCGTTGGCTTCTGCCATCGCGGCCAAGGCCGCGTTGCGGTCCGCATCGGATTGACGCGCGCTTGTCTCGGCATCCGCTTGCAGAGTCCGCAAGGCGGACTGTGCGCTGGTCAGAGCGATCACATGCGGTACAAAATTTGCGCCTCCGCGGTTGAAGCCATCACGAATCTCGTCGAGCTTTGCATAGTCCGATAGCTGCTCGCCCTCTTGCGCCCAGCGGCAAAGCACGGCGTAAACCTCGCTTGCCCAGGGCAGCAAATCATCCAGCGACGTCTGTACGTGGTGCCGAAACTCGGGAGAAAGGAAATTCCGGGCATCATTCGCAAACGCGATCCTGCTACGCGGCCAGACGATGCCGAAGCCGTCGGCAACCTTGTCTGCCGTTCCCACCGCGTCGGCAAGAAGATCGTCATAATGGGAAAAGACGCGCCGACGTCCCCGGCTGGCGCGCTCCGCTTCCACGACATGCCGTAGCCACATAAGCTGACCAATCGCAGGATGGATCCCGTCGCGCTTGTGCAGAGAAGCGGAGACTTCGAGGGGGTGGCGCAGCGGTATCAGCGTCAATACGGAAAGCTTTTGAAGCTCCAGCGCCTCATACCAGAAGGGCGCGATACGGCAGATACGCGGATCCTTGAGCACGAAAAGCCCGGCGTCGCCATACTCGCTGCGGACAAGGTCCCCGGCAGCCGACAGGTTATGCCGATATGTGCATGATCGCGACCAATCGGAGTGAATTGGAAGCCAATCATTCCAGAAGGATCCCGCCTCGGAAAGAAGCCTGTCGTTGAATGCGCAAATCGCATCCGACTCCCAATGCCCCGCCGGATTGGTTGGGTTTGCCGGCATGAGAGTGCTTGGCAGGGTGCATCCGAGGAAATTCAAGAAGCGTGTAATCGCGCTGCTTCCAGAGCGGTGCATGCCAAGCACCAGAACGGCATGACGCAAGCCTGAATGAGAATCGCTGGCACGGTGCCTTGCTGAACCTGTTACACCGGCCTGGGGCAAATCGCTGCCTACCGCGACGTCATTCATTCTCGGGTCCTCATCCAACACCAGTGCGGAACTGATTTTCATCGCAAACCGGTATATAGAGTCATGAAAATTTAATCGCGCCGAGATTTTGCGGAATTTGCACGATGCTGGCGAGCTTTGGCGCGTGCATACGTCAAGCGCGGCGCGCTTAGGCACGTCACCCCGGCAGAGCAACCGTCAGCGAAGATAATCCGAGGTGAAGCAAGACAATCCGAGGTGAAGCAAGACATGGCTGCGTTCAGCCATCCGGCGATTTTTGAGCAACCCTGGCCGGGACGATCCCTGGCACATGTGCTGGTGCGGTCGAGAAGACTCGAACAATCATATAAACTATTTATTTTTAAATATTATTTCTCAAAAGCGAAATTCCAGTCCCCCTTCCAGTCCCCCGTTTCCAGCACCCTGCAATTTTCTAGGCTGCTAAGGACAGTGAATGGCTTGATCTATGGATTGCCATGGCGATCGAGACGACGGTTGCTGCCAGCGCTGAAGAAAGCAAAAAAGCCATCACCATAGCAAATTCAATGGGTGGCCCAGTGGTCAGGTAAAAGGTGGCCTCACCGGCGAGTTCCTACATCGGATCACCGCTGGGTTACCGCTTCGCGTCCATCGCAATGGAAAACGTGCCGTCACCCGTCTCTCTGGCTTACCCCAAAATGAGCCTCGAACCGAGCGAATCGGAAGGTGAATCCAGTAAAAGCGGACAGAGCGCGAGTGGCAAGACTTTCCAATGCTGCGAAGCCCGTTTCCGGCTCCAACTTCTGCAACTGCAATGGCATTTCCAATCTATTTGAATGAGACGCTTCTCCATGAGGTACAGGTATAGCCTTTTACGATGTCCGTGATCATTTCACGCAAGAAAATGATTGGGTCGGGAGTGCTGATGTGGTTGACACACGGTGATTGACCATTTGTTATCGAAGCATAGGCTACGCTATGCTGCGGACTCGCTCCCGTGGCTCGTTCGGGGGTAATTGAATAGTGACTGGAGCAGATTTGCGCCCCCGCTGGGTGCGAGACCTTGTGCGCTTTCTGCCACTTAAGAGCCAGTTTGTACTCACAGGAAATGTGCGGGACCTGCAGATCCGCGCTGACGGCGAACGAGCTCATGCCGGAACGCTTGGCGATGTACTGGCCGATGCCCTTGGCCAAGCGGGCTACGAGGACATTGTACGTTATGATCCTGTTGCCGGGTTTTGTGGCCTTGCCGCTCTTGCAACCGGACGCGATTCCGATGCCGCACTGACGCGCCTCGGGCTGACGCCATCTGGCGGGAAAGCCGCCGGCGGTATCGATTTGCTGAATGCCGTACTTCAGCGGCAGGCAGAGCTCGATGGACCGCCGCTTGCCTTAATTGTGGACTTTGCTTCCCGTCTGGTCGTCCGAAGCGATGCTTTGTCCGCTTCCGAGCAAAGCCTGTTCACCCGGGCGCTCGTCCTGGCCCAGACAGTGCAGCCGCGTCCGACGGGGCCCGAACGCGCTCCACGCTTCAACACCGTCATATGGATCGCAGAGAAGGAAGGCGACCTGCCTGACTGGCTGCTGATCGACAATCCGCGCCTCCGCCATATCCCCATCGCGACGCCTGATCGCGCTGCACGTAGCGCGGTGGCGCCATCGCTCGTTCGTTCGATGCCAGGCGGGCGGGAAGCATCGGAAGAGGTTCTTGCAAAGGCGCAGGAGAACCTAGTCGATGTGACCGAAGGAATGCTTCTGATGGACCTTAACGCTGTGGTCCAGCTGGGACGGGCCGAACGGGTCGACGTGTCGGCGATCGGCGAAGCCGTCCGGCGCTATAAGGTTGGCGTAACCGAGGATGCCTGGCGCAAGATCGAGCGCCGCAGGATTCTCGAGGGAGCCGCAACGATCCGCAAGCGCGTCGTTGGCCAGGATCATGCGATCACCCATATGATGGACATCGTGAAGCGCGCCGCCACCGGCATCGGGGGTGCGCGGCGCGGCAATCGTCCGCGCGGCATCGCGTTCCTTGCCGGCCCAACGGGCGTTGGCAAGACCGAGCTCGCCAAGTCGATGACGGAACTGCTCTTCGGCGACGAGAGCGCCTATATCCGCTTTGACATGTCGGAGTTCAGCGCCGAACATGCCGACCAGCGCCTGATCGGCGCGCCACCTGGCTACGTCGGATACGACGTCGGCGGGGAGCTTACCAACGCCGTCCGCGAGAAGCCGTTCAGCGTTGTCCTGTTCGATGAAATCGAGAAGGCGCATCCGCGCATTCTCGACAAATTCCTGCAGATCCTCGACGATGGCGTCCTAACGTCGGGCCGGGGTGACCGGGTCTATTTCTCTGAAGCCCTGATCATCTTCACGTCGAACCTAGGAATCTATACCACCGGAGCAGACGGTGAACGGCGCGCCAATGTCACTGCGGACCAGCCCTTTGCGCAGGTGCAGGCGCGGGTGCGCGAAGGTATCGAGGCCCACTTCAAGCTGGTCCTGAATCGGCCCGAAATCCTGAATCGCTTCGGCGAAAACGTGATAGTGTTCGATTTCATCCGGCCAGAGGTCGGCAATCGCATCTTCGAGTCCATGGTCCGTTCCGTCTGCGCGGATGCCCAAGCCTCGGGCCAGCAGGTGGATATTGCGCCGGAAGCTTTCGAGGCATTGCGAGGCCTGTGCGTTGCCGACCTGTCGAACGGCGGCCGCGGCATTCGCAACAAGATCGAGGCCCATCTCATCAATCCCCTCGCGCGCGCCCTGTTCGAACGGGACAATCACGGCCCCGTCAGGATCACGAAGCTCGAGCACGGTGCCAGCACGACGCTGACCCTGGAGGCAGCGTGATGCGCATGTTTCTTTCCCGCCTGCATTTTCCCGTCACAGCCCTCGGACCGGGGCGACGCGTCGGACTCTGGTTCCAGGGCTGCAACCTGCGTTGTCCGGGCTGCATTTCGGTCGATACCTGGGCGCACAGCGAAGGCGCCATAGAGACCGGGAAGATCATCGCCCAGTTAGCATGCTTCGCCCGGGAAGCCGATGGCCTTACGGTCTCCGGCGGGGAGCCGTTCGAGCAGCCCCATGCTCTGGCTGAAATCCTGAACGCGTGGCGGCAGTTGTCGGACAAATCCGTGTTGGTCTTCACCGGCATGGAAATGGACGCGATCGGACCATGGCTCGACGCCAATTCCGGGTTCATCGACGCTATCATCACCGGGCCGTTCCGTTCCGACGTTCCGCAGAGCCTGGCGCTTCGCGGCAGCGACAACCAGCAGTTGCACGTTCTCACGGACCTTGGCGCCGCATTTCTCCCCTATGACCGCCATGCGACAGATGAAGACCGGACGCTCGATGTGATGTTCGATGAGGGTGGCAGCGCATGGATGGCCGGTATCCCCGCACGTGGCGACCTGGCGCGGCTTCGCCGAGCCCTCTCGGCGGCCGGCCACCAAGTTGTGACATCCGATATGAAGGGATGGTTCGCCGCATGATCCGCTTTTGTCCGAATTGCCAGACAGAGCGTTCGCTCGAAGAGATGTTCTGCGAAGGTGAGCGGGAGGGACATCCATGCGATTGGGATCTTTCTTCACTACCCATGAGGCCGGAAGGCTGGCGTCCCGAAAAAGCGGCTGCGCCAGCTCCTGCTCGACCAGCAGCCACCCGATGCATCAACGGCCACATGCTGGAGCCCGGCGACCTCATCTGCCCGGAATGCGGAGCTGACGCAGATGAAACGGCCACTGACGGTTCGCCGCCGCCCTCGCCCACCGGCATCGTCGAACCGGTCCAATCCGGTACCCCCGATGCAGCGACGGAATTGCCGTCGGTGCCAACTGCCATTGGCGATTGGACGCTACTGCGACGGGTCGACACTGGGAGCCAGGTACAGGAGCGGTATGAGGCGGAGCGTGCATCCGACGGCCGCCGCGCGATTCTGGTGCTCTATGCGCAGGGCAGCGAACCCGACCCTGAAGTCTACGACGTACTGCGAACACTGGATCGCGATCATGTCCCCGAGGTGATTGAAACTGGTCGCTTTGGCGATCGGGTCTATGAGGTGTCCGAGGACCTGCGCGGCGGGAGCTTCGCTGACGTCGGCCTCGTTGCCGACGATCTGGCGACGCTTTCGACAATTGTGCACGAGGTCGGCGGCGCGCTTGCTGCACTGGCCGAATGCGGGCTTCGCCACCGCGATCTCAATCCGGCCGCAATCATGGTGCGAACGCGCGAGCCCCTCGACCTCGTGATAACCGGCTTCGGCTCGGCCCGCTTGTCGGACTATGACCTCGACATCGTCTCGCCGCTGGAGATCACGCGGTACACCGCCCCTGAAGCCGTCGCAGGCGGGGTCGCTGCCGCAAGTGACTGGTGGAGCCTGGGGATGATCATTCTGGAGCAGGTGACGAGAGGCGCCTGCTTCGCGGGCGCGGATGACCAGTCCTTCCTGATCAGCATCCTGACCAATGGCGCGCCAATCCCCGAAGACCTCGATCCCAGGGTCGACCTGCTACTGAGTGGTCTGCTGGCTGCCGACCGCCGTTTACGTTGGGGGTGGGACCAAGTTCAATCCTGGCTTGTCGGCGGTGCGCCCGATGCCGCGGGACGCCGCAAACCATACGAGGACGACGAAGCACAGCGCTCGATCACGCTTGGCGGGCGCCGGTTCTCGGGCCCCGCGCAATACGCCTTGGCGGCGGCGAATCCCATCCACTGGGACGAAGCACTGTCCCAATTGCTGCGCGGCGACCTTGCTACTTGGATGGAAGAAGCCAAGCTCCATCCCGACCTGCGCCTGCAGGTCCGTGAAATAGCAGCGCTTGATGGCGTCGCGCCTGACATTCGCCAAGCCCTGGCGCTCAAGACGCTCAATCCGGCAATGCCGTTGGTGGTCCGGGGCGAGATCATCACACCGGGCTGGCTCGTCGACAATCCCGAAGAGGGCTATTCCCTGATCACGGGACCGGTGCCCGACCGTCTCGAGCGGAGCGAGGACGAAGTCTGGCTGGCGCGCCTGAAGCGCCGCGAGGCCCGTGTTCGCGAACGCGCACGCCATCTCGAGGTGGAGCTTGACGAGACCAAGCTCCAGGTGCTGGCTCTATCCACTTCGAAGACGCGGCTTTCGGCGCTCTGGGAAGAACAGCGCCGGATTCTTCCCGACACCGACCATCCCGGCCTGCTCGCCATAATCGAACGCAAGGTAACCCAAGAAGAAGATCTGATCCTCCTCCTGGCTGCGGCAGCGTCGCAATTCCGCAGTGCTGATGTAATCATCGACGAGGCAGAGACAGCGGCAAGGCGCGCGGGCCTTGATCAATTCGACCGCAATGCTGCGCGAGTACGCCTGAAAGTGGGTCCCGGCGCCCTTCTGACTGAAATGGATGCCCGTGTCGAAGGCTTCGCGCGATGCGGCATTGACCGGATTGATGATTGGGCAGACCAGTTTCGCCTCGAGCGCAGGCTCCCTCTCGCGCGCACGCTCGCGCTGCTGTCCGTGCCCCTGGACCAGTGGGAGCAGCCGCCCCGCCAGGCCTATGTCGCAACGCTTCTCGACTTCTTTGCCAGGCGTATCACCGGTGCGGTCATGCGGGGGCCGCTGACGCGCATGATCATCGGCAAAACGACGGCGCGTGTCGATCTGACCGAGTTGGACAGCGAGCGTCGTCCCGCTGCCGAGCTCTTGGACCATGTCTTGCTGCGCAACGACCAGCCGATCACGATCGACCCTGCGCCGCTGACTGACGATCCGCGCGTCGAGCGCCGGCTGCGCACCCTGCACGCGCATGCGACGCTGTATCGTCGAGATACTGGCATCGACGGCCTGTACCTCGGGTTTCCGTTCTTGGTCATGCAGGAGGCCCGCGCTTCCACTCGGCCTCGCATCGCGCCTGTCCTGCTCTGGCCTGTCCGGCTGGTTCCAGAAGTGGGTGCCAGAGGGCGAATCTCGCTGTCGTTTGATCGGGATCGGGAAGAAGTAAGGCTGAACCCTGCGTTCGAAACGCTGCTGGGGATGGATCAGGCGGCGCGTTGGCGCGAGAAGGCGAACGAACTACTGGGCCGCGCCAGCATCAACGCGGCCGAGATCACCGAAGCGTTCCGCGATTTCGCGCAGGTCGAACAGCGCTCGCTATCGCCCCTACCCTCCAAAGATCTCAAAATCCGGCCGGGCGAGGATCGCGTGCGCTGCAGTGCAGCCCTGTTCCACCTTGGCTTTCTCGGCCAGGCGGTCATGGAGGACCTGCGGCAACTCAAGGCGCTGCCGCCCGTTGGGACGAGCCTCGAAACCGCATTTCGCGTCGGCGAGAGCGTCGAGCGACCCGAGCCCAAACCGGTTGCCGAAGTCGATCGCTATTTTACTGCCGACAGTGATCCCTCCCAGGAAGCAGCCGTTCTCGATGCACGAACCGGTCGCGGGCTGTTGGTCGAGGGGCCTCCCGGAACGGGTAAGAGCCAGACCATCGTGAACATGGTTGCCGACGCGATCGGCACCGGCCGCAGCTTGCTGGTCGTTTGCCAGAAGCAGGCCGCGCTAGAAGTGGTCCACAAGCGGCTCGATGCCGCGGGGCTCGGCAACCGCGTTGTCATGATCAATGACGTGAACAAGGATCGCGAACCAGTGATCCGAGCGGTTCGGGAGCAACTCGAGGAACTGTTCCGACGTCCTGGCGGTGCATTGGTCCTGCGCCAACAGCGTAACCAGATCGCCGGTCGCATCGAGGTTCTGGAACACGAACTCGACAGCTATCACGAAGCGCTCCACGCCGAGGACCCGGCAACCGGCGTGTCCTATCGCGTCATTCTGGGTGAATTGGTTCGGCTCGCCCGCGAAGGCGACACACCGGCGCTTCCATCGCTGCGCCAGGTCCTGGCAGGGGAAGACCCAGGAAGCCTCGCTGCGCTTGCTGAAACCTGCGCGCCGCTCTCCCGTCTATGGCTCCCTTCACGCTACGAGGGAAGTCCGCTCGCGCGTACAAAACCGTTTGCCGCAGACCCCGGCACGATCAATGCCTTCGGCTCAGATTTTCTAGCATTTTCAGCTAGTGAAAGCGAACGTGCTGAAGTCATTGCACGTACCCCCAATGCGCTCGTCATCGACAATCCGGAACCCTACCGCCACTGGACGAACGAGCATGGTGCAGCGCTCCTGAAGCTGGATGACATCGAGCGAGAGCGTCTTTCACGCTGGCTTGGCCAGCTTGCCGGTGCCGGGGAGAGGCCCCCTGCATCGACCTATGAGCACAAAGCGTTGACGGAGGTAGAGCGCAACCTGCTTCAGCTGCCTGCGGACGATGCGGCGCGGGATGCAGCCAGCGTCACAGAGAGCCTGTCGGAACAAGAACTGGCGGATTGGTTGCAGGTCTCCACCAGGCTGATTCAGCGCCCCAGCTTCCTAGAGCGGCTGTCGCCGTCGCGATGGCTGGCATCCCGGCGCCTAAGCGGGTTTCTCGCTGAGCAGGGGCTTGAGGATGGGCGGTCATTCAACGCAGCCCTGCACCGCGAGGTGCGCCTGCGCCCGATCCGTGACCGTCTTGCCGAGCTGACCGTTGGCCTCGGTGAGCCATCCGGCCATCTTGCGGGGCTGCGCGTGCCACAGCTCCTCGAAGAGGCACGCAAGCTTCTGCGCACGCTGTCTGAGACAGAAGCGGTCATCGCAAGGCTCGAAACCTATCCGGAGCGCGACACTGCCTTCGCAATGGCGCGCGCAAGAACCCGCTCCGCAGTCGAGGATCTGATAGACGGCATCGAGCAAGGCCTTGCCCGGCACGCCGCGCGCAGCGTGTCGCTGGCGCTGCTCGAGCGTCTCCGCCTGTGGATGGAAGAAGATTGGGTCAGCGAGGTCGAAGCGGCAATTGGAGCGGATGCGTCCAACTCCTCGCGCTTAGATGAACTGAGCGGCGCCCTGCCCAGCGTCGCTGCCTATCAGCGGTTTCGCCCTCGCGTCACGCAGTTGGATGAGCGGGCCTTAGCGGTTTTCGGCGAACTTTCGCGCATTCGGCCAAGACTGGAGAGCCTGGCTGCGGGGGAACTCGAACCCGTGGTCCGGCGGATCATAGCCTACGAAGCGCGGCTCGCGTGGAAAAACCGCATGGAGTCCGAGAGACCCGTGTTGTTGCTCGAAGCCTACGAACTGGAAGCGAAAGCAAGCTCACTGGCGCAGGCTGACGACGAGATGCGCGTGCTCAACCGCCGGCATCTGGTCGAGGGCTTCGATGCAAGCCATCTACGGCCTCTGCGCGAGTGGGAAGACATCACGCGCCTGCGCGGCCAGCGCGCCAAGCGTCTGCGCGAGTTCGTAGACAGGGGGGCAGACCTCGGGCTCATGAAGCTGCGGCCTGTGTGGCTGGTCAATCCCGATGTCGCGAGCCGGTTGCTGCCCTTGCGCAAGGCGCTGTTCGATACGGTCATCTTTGACGAGGCATCCCAAATGCCGATCGAGTATGCCCTTCCGACCCTCTATCGCAGCCGCAACATGATCGTTTCGGGTGACGAGAAGCAAATGCCACCTACCGCGTTCTTCACCAGCCGTGTGGAGAGCGACGAAGCCGATGTCTATGAAGGTCAGGACGCAGAGCAGGAGCTTGACGACGAAAATCGCGAGAGCGTCTCGGAAAGCTGGAACCGGCGCGAAATCAAGGATTGCCCGGATCTCCTTCAACTGGCGAAGACGGTCCTGCCGCCCACGACCCTGCAGATCCATTACCGCTCGGCCTATCGTGAACTGATCCAGTTCTCCAACGCCTCGTTCTACGTGAACAAGCTGAGCGTTCCTGCACGCCATCCGGCCGACGAGATTCGCCGCGTCCGCCCGATCGAGGTTCTTCGTGCCGACGGCATCTACGAGGACCAGACCAATCGCACTGAAGCCGAAATGGTCGCCGCCAGCCTGCGGCGCATCTGGCTCGAAGCAACGGGACCGATCCCAACGGTTGGGGTGGTAACGTTCAACCGCAAGCAGGCCGATCTTATCGAGGAAGTGCTCGAAGATCTCGCGGAACAGGATTCCGCCTTCCGTCAGGCGATTTCGAGGGAACGGGACCGTGTCGAAGGCGGCGAAGACATGGGCTTCTTCGTCAAGAACGTGGAGAATGTGCAAGGCGACGAGCGGGATGTGATCGTGTTTTCCTCGACGTTTGGCCGCAATGCCCAGGGTACGTTCCGCCGCAGCTTCGGTGTGTTGGGGCAGGCTGGTGGCGAGCGACGCCTCAACGTCGCCGTTACCCGCGCCCGGCAAAAGGTGCTACTGGTCACCTCAATACCGGTACCATTGATTTCGGACCTTTTGTCCACCCGCCGCCAGGCAAGCACGCCACGTGACTATCTGCAGGCGTATTTCGAGTATGCCCGCTGCATTTCGGAAGGTGAACTCGATGCGGCACGCGCCTTGCTGTCTCGGCTCACGCCGGAACAACGCAGCGCCCCCCATCATGAAAAGCTGCAAGACGGCCTCGAAGAGGCGGTTGCCGAGGAAATCCGGGCGCTCGGATGGGAGCCCTCAGCAGTGAGCGAAGAAGGGGCGTTCGGCCTCGATTTCGCGATCGAAGATCCTCGTACGGGCCTTTATGGCATCGGCATCGAATGCGATGCCCCGCGCGATCCGCTCCTGGCGAACGCCCGCGCCCGCGAAATGTGGCGCCCGGCCGTCTTGCGCCGGTCGATCCCCGTGATCCATCGGGTCTCTTCCCACCGCTGGTATCATGAGCCGGCCATCGAGCGCGAGCGGCTGCGCCGCACCATCGTGAATGCCATGGGAGCAAAGTCATGAGCGGTCCCAAAGTGGTCCGGATCGTCACGCGCGAAGAGCTGATCGACATCTGCCAGGGGCATCTCGCTCGGGTTGATGCCGCCCTGGATCGCTGGATCAGGGTGGGACAGCGAAACGGTTGCGTGGACGAAGCTTCGATCGCAGCAGCACGAGGACGACGGGATAAGCTTGCCGTCCTCATTGCTGCGGACCGGTTCATGGATCTCCAGAAGCAAGCGCCACAGGAAGAACAGTTCCTGCGCTACGACCTGGAGCACAGGTTGGCGCAGGCGGCGAGCGCACAGGCTGTATCGCGCTCCCGCGATCGCCTTGCAGCCGAAGCATCGGCGGCTGTTCTGTCTGCCCTGCGCAAGACCGGAAGCCGGATTGACGCGGAGCTGGAGAAGGGCCTCCTGCGCGGGGACGCGCAAGCGACGAGCCGCGCGTTGCTTGCCCTTGCCCCTTCTTCCAGGCAGACGCTTGATCGCGAACTCGCCGAAAAGCTTAGACCTGGCGAAGGCACAAGGTCATTTGCCGAATGGGCGGCAACGTCCGCCCAAGAAGAACCCGATCCGGCGTTGACGAGAATCGTCCTGCGCATAGCCCAGATCCAGCAGATCGATCCATCCGCAGTCAGGGCAGACTGGCAGGAACGGCTTACCGACGCGCAATCGGCGGCGCGCGGACGCCGTAATCTCTTGATGGACGCACTGGAGGTAGAGACCGGGCGCGGTCTGACGCTGGCACGTGAACGCGCCAATGCCTTGGCCGCGCTCGAGGCCACGGTTGCACAGGCGCGCGCGGCGGGGATCGATGCCGATGTCTGGCTCGAAAGCAGCGAAGCGCTGTCGGTCGACGAAGCCACGACAAGAATCGCAGCAGTTGAGGCCACTCTACTGGAATGGCGCAAGTCCTTGGCAGTGAAGGCCAGCCGCAAGGCGTTGCTTTCTGCGCTCGGCGATCTTGGTTACGAGTTATCCGAAGGCATGGTCACAGCCTGGGCGACGGAAGGGCGCCTTGTCCTGCGGAGTGGCTCCCGTCCCGACTATGGCGTGGAAGTCAGCGGTGCCGACCGCGTGCAGATGAAACCGGTCGCTTTCGAGCGAGGCGGCGTCGGCCCCGACGCTGTCCGCGACCGGGACGCCGAAACGATCTGGTGCGGCGATGTTTCGCGATTGCAGGCGACCTTGTCCGACCAAGGCGGGGCGTTTCAGATCGAGCGTGCCTTGCCAATCGGCGCCGTTCCCCTGAAGCGCGTGGCTATTGCCACTGACGGCGATGAAACCCGCGCCAGCGCCCCGACCCTCAAATCGAAGAGTCTGCGCTGATCAGGGGCGCCGACGCATTCTGCGGTAGGTTTCCGGGGCCTCGAACCCGAACGCCCACAGGCCGCGCCGCGCCCGCCGGGCCCTGCTTTCCGGCAGGACATAGGCGTTGCTTTAGCGCCGATAAGCGATCGCCCAGCCGGCTTCGACGATTGCCGCCCCGCTCCCACGCCGCGGCACTTGGCGAGCAGACGGCCATAACGATCGCGTCCGGTCGGCAGACATTGGACGGTTCGCCCTTTGACCAACTGCTCGAGCCATTGCGAGGCCATGATGCCGCAGGCGACCCGGCGTTCAGATCCACAGTGTTGGGTCTGCTCGGGCGCATCGATGCCGACAAGACGGACACGTTCCGACCCGACACGCAGCGTATCGCCGTCGACAACCACCATTGGCCCGGAAATCAACACTTGCGAGGCAAGCAACGCCATCAAGATACCCATTGGCGCTGTCCTGTGGGCAATGATGCCGTATAGATCAATGACGAGATTCTGGATGAGGGGGCAAAGTTGGTTACAAGCCGACAAGTCACGCGCGGTGTTATCCGTACAATGCGCGCCATGGATCGTAATGCAAAGCAGGCTCAGCGCCGACGGCTAGCCTACCAAAAGGTCCTTGAACGTGAAGCCATGCTGGAGGCGGCAGGCGAGGCGGTACGGGAATACGAGGAGATGATTGATGCGCTCGTCGGAGCGCACCGCGTCTCTGTTCCTCGGCAGAATTGGGCCGCGAAGGCCGCCCTGCCCATGTCCGCCCTGCCTGCAAGGGCCAGCACCGCCGAGATCGGAGCGATGACCGCGCTTGCGAATTATCGCCCATCCTGGTTCACCAAGGTGCTGAAGCGTGAGGAGAAAGTGCGACAAGACCTCGAAGATGCAATCGATCGGGCACGAGCACGCGATGATCAGGATCATCTTGCCCGCGTTCAGGAAGTCGAAGACCGTAATGCAGAGATTCGTCGGGCGCAGCGTGTGCTGGCGCTTGAGCAGAATGCGCTGATCGAGGCCTTGGAGAACCATTCGTCACTCGACGACTTACCGTTCAGCATCGAGGGCCTCGATACGCTATTCATAGGATCCCGCGTGGTAGCGGTTGTCGAAGGCTTGGATCTGGAAGACATTCCCTCAGAGAGCGTGTCGCTACTCAAATCCGGTAAGGCGTCGATCAAGGCAATTCCAATCGGGCGACGGCACGAATTGCACCGCGAAGCCATCTGTTCGGCTGCGGTGCGTGCGGCCATGGAGTACCTCGCCATTCTTCCCCTGGACGAGGTCGAAGTCGTGATGCTGGCCGATCTTCTCGATCGCGCAAGCGGCCATATCCTGGCGGAGCCTGTGCTTTACCTTCGCGCGACGTCGCAGGCGCTGCGCACGATAAACTTGGAGCGTGCCGAGGCCGGTGCATTGATAGAGCGCCTCGGCGGGCATTTTGAATGGACGAAGCGCGACGGATTCAGGCCAATCAATCCAGCCGCCTTCGGGATTGAACTCCCTTGATTGGCAAGCAATCATAGCCTTTACAGCTCATCCATTTTGGCGATTATGCTCACTCAATATTTGGGCTAATTCGGCATCAACCAAGGCCAGTTCTGCGGCATCTACGTCGGCAAGCGTGGCGACCATGAACTCTTGGATATGATAGGGCTCGCGGATTTCCAGTCTGCGTCGGGCAAGACGCACAAATTCGAGCGCTCGTGGATTGTCGCCATCGGCACCGAACCTGTTCCACCGGAAATTGGGCGGATCATATAGGGCCGCAGGATCCGGTAGAAACAATATCTTGGCAACTTGGCCAAACTGAGGACTCACGTCGAACAGCTTGCCATCTCTTCCTTGCCAAATGCCATGGTGCTCGGCTTCGAAGTACAGGCCGGGAATATGCCAGATGGCCCATCCATAGACCGTCCGCCCGCCCGATTTCGCTATTCTCCGCTCCACGTTGGCAAAGCAGGCAGAAAACTGGGCGTCAGGCGCCGGTCTGGAACGAACATAGATCGGTCTACGCTCCGAGATCGTCGCGCAGAAGGCGAGCAAATCCGGCGTAATCCGCTGCGGGAGGGTAATGGTCATCCGCTCTGCAAACTACCGGCGGGCATGGCGCCACGATTTGGGAATTGAGTCAAGCAGCTGAGAAAGACCTGTCCATCGACGGGCCGACAGGTCGGCAGTTTTCGCAGCCGTGCCGGCCGATCGATAACGGACACCAAATCTGTGTCGTGCGTAACTATCGCTATGGCTGCGACACCTTGCTCCGGCACAAGCAGAAGCGAGGCGGCTCCCTCGCTGACGCGGGCTTCATCAAGGTATGCGATAGTTCGCGCAACTCGTGTGGCGAAAGCACCAAGCGCAAGTTCCACAATGAGCCACCGCTCTTCATGTGCCACAGCCCGGGCGAATCCGAATTTGCGCGCGCCGAGCCGTATTTGGTGGTGCCAGCGATCGGAACGAACCAGCGCGTCGCGCAGCCGCTGGCCGGAGATATTCAGTTTTTGGAGATCGAGACGATCGATAGGGATCGCTTCCAGAAGAGTGGCCGGTACTCTCGGCGGTAACTGGTCGGCGAAACGTCTGGCAATCTGGCGGGCAATGTCCTCACGTGCTGCGCGATCAAAACTTGGGAAATCGGCCATGTCAATGGATCCCCGTGTAGCTCAGTCGCCACTGCCCGTCACCCGATGGCGCCAACAGCTCACTATACTGCCGCATCAAGGTTCCTTCGCGCGGATCGAGCACGTGGTAGTAGCCCGCAGCCGTTCTACCAATGACGAGAACCACATGTCCAGTGATGCCTCCCAATAGCTGATAGATCTGTACTGGGCGACCCGCGCGTAATTCAGCGTCCAAGGCTTCGGCAGACAGGCTGGATTCTTGACGTGTCACCTGGATTCCCAGCCTGCTGTAGATCGCCTCAGGGAAGCAACCCTTGTCGCATTCCGAACTGATCGGCTTTTCGCAACATCTGACATGCATGCCGGGGTTTTCGGCTGCAGCGCGAATCCTCGCCATTTCGCATTGTTGGAGAACGGGCTTATGAAGCCCTTCCTGCAACATTTGAGCGCAAGCCGCCCAGCACCAGTTTTCTGCACGCTGCGCGATAAATGGTATTTTAATCGAAGGTATCTCTCCGATCAAAAACTCGAAGTTCTTCAAGTTCTTTGATATTCTCGGAATAAGAATCGGATCCGACTGAGCCAACGCCATTTCCGCCCCTCGCCAAAACTTTCTGGACAAAGCGGATGATACTACACATGATCTTATCGTCCACAGTCGATTCTAAATATTGGCTATGAGGTGCACAGATGAAAATGAAAATGCGCCTGATCGTTTCAGCCATGTGGGTGGCCTGTATGGCTCCCGTCACAGCCATTGCTGAGGATACGCAGGTCGACCCGGAGATTGCCACTATAGAAAAGCGGCAGAAGCTCGCCGAAGCGCAGAAAGCGGAATATGACGCAAAGGCAGCTAAGGCCCAGGTCGAGCAGGCAGCAGCGCAGGCCCGCTTCGCATTTCTGCCCAAACCAGATGCCGACGGCAAGGTTACGCTAGGACAAGGCGCAGGTACGATCGAGACCAATCTGCTGCTGGCGCGGGCGGTGCAAGCGGTGGCGCATGAGATCGTTAACGATCCGGCGATCGGCTCCGGGACTATTATCCTTGCCGGAGACGAAGAGCTGAACTTCGACCAGCTGACCACTTTTAGGGTACAGACCAGCGGCATTGCTCAGGCGCTCCAACAAGCTTTGGGCGCAATGCCCAATGTGACGTCGTGCAATCCGCCCCTTGGAGGCTTGCCGGCGCCCGGCGCGGCGCCGTTAGCAATAGGCATTGCATCGCTCGTTTCTACGGCTGCCGGAGCTTTGAAGTCGGATACGGAACTTCAGGGTGTCAGTGCCGACACGCCAAACGCATTGCTGGTGCGTGCTGTCGCAGCGGAAAAGCCCAACACCTTCATCCTTCCATCTTTGCTCACGAGGATCGACATCAATTCGCGTGACGCCACGATTGTGAAGCTGTGCCAGCTTCAGGTGGCGGCAAACCAGGCACGCACCGCGATCCCTACAAAACCAACGACTGCGGCTGACAAGAAGAAGGCGTCAGACCTGACGGCAGCGGTTAAGCTTTACGACGATTATGTCGCAGGCCTGATCAAACCTGACGACAAAGGGAACGTCCCGCTCGTTCAGATATACCGACAATCGAAGCTTGAGCCAGCATTGAGCAAAAATGTCCTGCGGGTATTTGTCGACAAGGCGGGCGGAAGCCTACTCACGCGTCGGAACCTGTGGACGTCTCTCGGCGCGCGTGCGATTGGTGTGTCTGGTGGGCTTCTTGCAAGTTATACGATCTTCGCCCCCGATACCGGCATGGTCGTGTCTGCCGCGACGTATCGTTGCACCACCAAACTGGCAGGTCTTCGCCAAATCCAAGGAGAAACAGCGATTGCCAGCAAGTGCAGCAAGAATTGAGTTAGCAGCAGGCATCAGGTGAGGATGAAACCCGAATTTGCACAATATCTCTGGCGACAGATTGAAGGGAAATCGATCCAGTGCGCGGGCCCTGCTGGTCGATGAAGAGGGCACACCAAGAGGCAGTCGTGGCCAAGGGTTGAGAACGATTACACATGCCGCCGTTTCGATTGCCCTGCTTGGATATTGTCAGGAGCATGAACTCCCACATCCGGGCTTCCTGCTAACGGACTCACCGCTCCTTGCGTATTTCAAGCCTGAGGGGGACTAGGACCCGTCGTTGCAGGGAACTTACCTGAAAGAGCGCTTCTACAGCTATCTCAAGGCGCACCACGGCGATGAAAGCCAAGTAATCATCATCGAATATCAGCATCCACCGGATAGCGAGCTGAAGGGTCTCAACTGGACGCCTTGAAAAACCTCTGGTGCGTAGCGGCGTGAACTGATTCAATGGCGTTCGCGATGGGCGGAGGCGGCGATGATAGGACAGCCCGGTTTCTTTGATCTTTCGGACCGGTATTAGGCGCTGAGCGCGGCGGGCGATCCGCTCGAGCGCTTGACTTCGGTGGTGGATTTCGAGGTTTTCCGCGGACCGCTGGTGGCAGCGCTTCGGCGCAGCGTTCGCGGCAAGGGCGGGCGTCCGCCGTTCGACCCGGTGCTGATGTTCAAGATTCTGGTGCTTCAAGCGCTCTACTCGCTGTCGGACGAGGCGACGGAGTTCCAGATCAAGGATCGCCTGTCATTCCAGCGCTTCCTGGGTCTTGGCCTCGACGGCACCGTGCCTGATGCGACGACGGTGTGGTTGTTCCGCGAGCGCCTGGTCCAGGCTAAGGCGATCGACAAACTCTTCGCCCGCTTCGACGCGGCGCTCAAGGATCGCGGCTATCTTGCCATGGGCGGGCAGATCATCGACGCCACAGTGGTGCCGGCGCCAAAGCAGCGCAACACCGAGGCCGAGAAGACCGCCATCAAGGAAGGGCGCGTCCCCGAGGATTGGAAGCCGGCCAAGGCGCGACAAAAGGACCGCGATGCGCGCTGGTCGATCAAGTACAGCAAAGCCAAGGTCCGCGAAGGCGCCGATCCCAAGGCCGCGAAGCCTGTCGATCTCGCCATCCCGATGTTCGGCTACAAGAACCATATCGGCATCGACAAGGCCCACGGCCTGATCCGCACCTGGGGAGCCAGCGCCGCCAACGCCCATGATGGGGCGCGGCTGCCGGAGCTGATCAGCATGGGCAACACCGGCTCGGGCGTCTGGGCAGATACCGCCTATCGGTCGAAGAAGAACGAGGCGTTCCTCGCCGCCGGCATGTTCAACAGCTATATCCACCAGAGACGCAAGCCGAGACGGCCGATGCCCGAGCGGATCGCCAAGGCCAATACCCGACGATCCAAAATCCGCGCTCATGTCGAGCATGTGTTCGCAGGGCAAAAGCACCGCATGGGCCTCGTCGTGCACACCATCGGCATCGCCAGAGCCACCATCAAGATCGGCATGGCCAACCTCGTCTATAACTTCCAGCGGCTCGTCTGGCTCGAGGGGCGAACTGCGCCTGTGTGACCCTAATCCGGCCTAAAAGGCCGACCAACGACCCGGAAAACCTGATCAATCCCGCCAAACGGCCGCTGCTACGCCACCAGCAAACCGTCCCGCCGCCTTCACGTAGAAATCAGACGGTTCTTCGAAGTGTCCAACTTTATAGTGTTCACAGGTAACCCAGCCGAGGGACGCTCCGGGCTGTTGTGAAGGTAGGGGCTTTGGGATCATACGAGGGTACTAAGTGCCTGAAGTGCAGAATGTGCTCAGCCAATGAAATTGGGGGTCCGTGGGCGAGAGAACAACGTGACGAGCGAATTACGCACGCTTGAGCGCGCGGTGCTGCCACAAGCGCCGTATAGCTCCATGGCCATCGACCTGATCGTGGAACTATGCGAGGCAGAGAATGCCGAAGCAGCGTAGCCGTCCACATATTTCGCAGCGGGGTACATAGCGAAGTTGTTGCGCCTCTGGGCCCATTCGATTATTATCGGCACATAAGGAGAGTGCTGATGCAGACTGTAGAAGACACCAACACCATCCGTGAACGCGTCCTGAAGTCGTCGACGACGAACCCGGCGCTCCAGCGCTTGCAGGGTCGCGTGCTTGCCGGCACCCAAGCAAGCGAGGTCATCACCAGCTATGACCGCATGCACCACCGCCATAGCCGCTCGTAAGGGGGCGCGCGTTCGATGTCTGCGGCGAGGATCACGTCGTTCCTCGTCAAGTTGGCCTCGAGATGCAATCTCGACTGCGATTACTGCTACGTCTACCACCACGCCGACCAGAGCTGGCGCAGCATGCCGCGCCTGCTTAGCGATGCACATCGGGACGCGTTCGCCGAACGGCTGGCGGAATACGCCTCGGCAGTCGGCCTCCGTCGCGTCGCGGTCATATTCCATGGCGGCGAACCGCTGCTCGCTGGGGCCGGTCGCCTTGCCAAGTTCGCTCGAAAAGTTCGGGCGGCCGCGGCTGACGTTGAGGTGGACTTCGGCCTTCAGACCAACGGCCTGCTGCTGACCGACGGGGTCCTCGACGAGCTCGAAGCCGAAGCCATCTCCGTCTCGCTCAGCATGGACGGGCCGCGCGAAGCCCATAACTTGCACCGGACGACCCGCAATGGGCGATCAAGCTTCGACAAGGTTGAGGCAGCGCTCGAACGCCTGAAGCGGCGGCCCGCCGTCTTCGCGGGCGTGATAGCCGTCATCGACACCTCGGTGCGGCCCGAGCAGCTGCTGTCGTTCTTCGCGGACCATGGCGTCCCCAAGCTCGACTTCCTCCTTCCGGACTCCCATCACGACAGGCAGCCACCGGGACGCGACGCAGACCCCGCCCTGTACGAGCGCTGGCTTGTAGAGGCATTCGACACCTGGCTCGACCGCTACCCACAGCTGCCCGTTCGCACTTTCGAAGCCCTGCTCGACGTGGCGGCAGGCCTGCCATCCAGCACCGACGCCTTTGGCTTCGGCGACGTGAGCCTTCTCTCGGTCGAGACCGATGGCACCTGGCACGATCTGGACGTGCTCAAGGTCGCCGGCGAAGGCGCCACGCGGCTTGTCGGCTCGGTCATGGACACGCCGGTCGAACGGCTGGTCTCCTCGACCGCGATCGCAACGCACCGTCGACTCCTGACCAAGTCCGGACTGAGCGACTTTTGCAGGGCGTGCGACGTGGTCGATGTGTGCGGCGGAGGCTCTGTTCCCCACCGGCATCGAGCCGGCTGCTTCGACAATCCGACGGTTTACTGCGGAGAGATGAAGACGCTCATCCGGCATGTCCGAACAAGGCTGGCGGAGATCTTCGTAACTGCTGAGCCGCTCGCGGACGATCTGCCGGACTTCGACCTCGACGCATTCGAACTCGCCGAGGCCAGCGCGGGCATCGTGGCCGACCTTCATGCCGACGCCATCGACGAGGATGCGGCGGGGCTCGTGAAGGCTCTCGACGAGGCTCGAGGAGCCTCGGCGCTCGAACTGTCGGCTCTTCGTTCGCTCGCACGCCACGCCGGCACCGTCGCCTGGCACCGCGCGCTGCTAGCATCCCGGGCTGGCCGCGCCGTCCACGACGTCGACGGACGACCGATCCTGATCGATGCCGATTACGCACGCGTCGCACTTAGCCGGGTGGGGCGCAACGACCTTCAGATAGGCGAGCACGACGATTGGCTGCGGAAGCCATTCGGCGAGACGATCGAATTCGAGGACGAGGCGACAGCGGCAAGGGGCCGCGTCATCGTCGCGGCCGCGCTCGACATCGTAGAGGCATGGAGGCCGGCGCTCGCACGCGAGCTGCGAACGATCTGCTCCGCCGTCCAGTTCGTTCGGGACCCCTCGGCGCATCCAGACAAGATCGTCTCATTCAGCGACAACTCGGTTCCGGGCGCACTATACGTGTCGATCAGCCAGAGCGGCGGCCTCATTGACGCATATGACCTGGCGGACTCTCTCATCCACGAATACCGGCACCAGAAGCTCTACCTCTTTGAACGCCGCCATCCGACAACCCATCCCGGCTCGCTCGTGGTCTCCCCTTGGCGAGAGGATTTGCGCCCGGCGTCAGGACTCCTGCACGCGATATTCGTGTTCGTCGAACTTAAGCGGTTTTGGGAATACGTCAGGGACCACGGGCCTGCCCGCCTGCACAACCGCGCGCTGGCGCAGCTCGACGACACCGAGCGCAACCTCGCCAAGGCGTTTGAGACGATCCGCGGGTGCGAGCTGACGAAGGCGGGCCGCGCGCTCGCCGACCTGCTCGAGACCCGAGCACAGTGCCTGCCGATATTCGCATGACGCTCCGCGCAGCCTCCCATCTGCTGCCGGACGAAGCCCATGCCCGCCATGGGCGCCTCAGGAACTACTTCTGCGACATAGACGCGCAGGCCTCGCCAATCGGGGGAGGGTGGCAGCTCGACCTCGCGTGGCCTTCCAATCCCGAGCGCCATGTCGATATCAGGATTCGCGACGCTCTCTCCGCGTGGGGTGGCATCGGGCTCGATGCGATGGCGACGGCAAGGCGACGCTCGGGCCGGGTCCTCACCTCGCTATACGACACTTGGTCGCTCTTAACGTGGTGCGAGTGGGCAGCGCGGGCCAAGCCGTCGCCGACGGACCAGATCACGATCCTCCACCTTGACGACCATCGCGACCTGATGTCCCCGCGGCTGGCGATCGAAGGCAACGAGCTCGTCGATATGATCACCGACGATCCCTTCGACGTCATGAATCCCGCCTCGGTCCTTTCTGCCTGTAACAGCGGGGCAGTCGGCATGGGGAGCTTCCTGACACCCTTCCTCTACGCGTTCCCCAACTGTGACGTGCGGCAGCTTTGCCAGCCGCCTAAGATCGATGGGACGCAGGACTGGGCATTCCGCGCGGCTGTGGAGCGCGATGACCTGCTGCGGCCCGGCGTCGCTAGGCCCGCGATCGCGCTCGAGGGCGCGCATGGCACCGGCCCGGGACGCTATCGCGCCACCAGCCACCTAGGCGCCTGGCTCGACGACATCGAAGATGGTCCTATACTCCTCCACCTGGACATGGACTACTTCAACAACCGATACGACGGCGACGGTGACTGGATGGACCGCATGCGAGCGCTTGACCCGTCGCTTGAGACGGTGCTGCAGCGGATCGACGAGGTCTGCGCTGCGATGAGAGACAACGGGCTTGTCGAGCGCATCGAGGACGCCGCCATCGCCTTCTCGCCCGGCTTCTTCCCGGCCGAGATGTGGGCGGCAGCCGACTTGCGCCTCCGCGAGAACCTCGCGAGCCTCTATGAGTAAGCCACCCGCCAAGAAGGCGCTGGTAAAGCGTCGAAAGCCCACGCGCCCTACGCCCAAGCCGGAGGTGGCGAAGCCGCCCAAGGGAGGGCGGAAGATCGACCCATCGAAGGTCCAGCTGGTCCAGCGTCCGGGGCCGAAGGACAAGGGTGACGGCGCGGGCGGCGAGTACTGGGACGTGATGGTCGAGGGGATTCGCGCGGGTGAGGTGTTCGTCAACGTGATTGACGAGCCGCCGCTGGGCAAGCACGCCTCAATGCAGATTTTCCTGAACGGCCCGGATCAGGGTAAGGGCGTCGGCCGCGCCGCCTACCTCAAGGCGGCCGAGGCCAGCTCGCACGATCCGCTCTATCTCCACATGCGCAAGTCTAACCACGCCTCGCGGCTGGCGGCGGTGGCGGCGGGCTTCACGGACGCCGCGCTACCGGGCATCGCGCAGCTCATCCTCAAGCGGACGAAAGGATCGGACTAGTGATCCACCTTCCCGGCTGGCTACCGCCGTCCGCGGTCACCGACGTCACGCTCGTCCTGCGGGGCCACAAGCCAGCCGCGCGTGTCAGTGTCGGCCCCCGCGTAGGCGACCTGCGCCGGTGGGCGAGGCGGCACGGCCTCTTTACGAGTATAGACGCTGACGGCTTCGCGGCGATCTCGCGAAATCCTGCGACCGCACGCAGAGTGATCGACCTCGACCGCCGGCCGGGCCGGCACACGCTCGCGCTCGGCACGATGCTCGGATACCCGCCCTGCTGCAGCCGCGCCGCCGCGCGCGGCGGGGATGAGGGAATAGACCGATGGCACGCGACGATGGAGTCGCGACAGTTTCACGGCCGCTTCCGCGCGATCGATCCAAGCGGATACGTCGACGGTAGCTCGCGGATCTCCCACGTCCCCTGTTCTACTCGCTGCCAGCCGTCGCTCAGGATGGCCCTGCTTTCACCGGGATGCTGACCTACGTCGTCATGCCATGCCTCGACGAGGCCGACCTGATCGAGGGCGCGGTCGCCTCGCTGGGCTTCGGCGGCGGCGCCGCGACGTCTGACGCCCACTTCGTTGCCGTCGACAACGGGTCGTCGGACGGCACCCTCGACATCCTCACTAGGCTCCGCGACCGTGACCCTTCGCGGATCCACCTGTTCCACGAGCGAGAACGGGGCTTCGTGCCCCCTCGAAGCTGTGGCGTTGCAGCGGCGCGCGAGCTGGCGAGCGCGGCGGGGATCGATCCGGCTACCGTGCTCATCCTCCAGGCCGATGCCGACACGATCTACAAGGTCGGCTACGTTGAGGCGATGCGCGCCGCGGTCCAGCCCGGCGTGATGCTAGAGGGCGCCACGCGGCGGCCGGCCGACTTTGAGGCGGCGCATCCAGGCTACGTGGCGGCAGAACGCCTCATCGACGCGGAGGTCGAGCCCCTGCAGGCCGCAGACGAGGACGAGGTCGTCGTCGACGACAAGGTCTGCGGCTTCCTCCTCGCGGATTATCTGCGCTGGGGCGGGCTGTTCGAGGAGGTCGCGCCATCAGGCGATCGGATACACGCCGAGACGACGCGGATGTTCATACGCGCCAAACTGCGCCATTCGGCTCGGAAGATCCGCGTCAATCCAGCCGGCGCCGCTTCGTCGCGGCGGCGGATCTCAGAGGATCCCTGGTTGCAGTACGCCACGGCGGGATTCCCCAGGGAAGAGTCGTGGCTGCGCAGCCGCGGTCATTGGGCGCAGACGACAGCCTCGGACATCGACGACTTCGCCGAGCGCGTAATTCGCGGCAGCGAGCCCGAAGCAGTCCGTCTGCGACGCGCCCATCAGCTGACGCTTTTCAGATACTTGCCGGCGCTCGTCGACAGCTTAGGGCCGCAACCCAATGATCTGGAGGCGGCGGGCGACGTTATGGCCGTGCTCGCGGCGTTGCCGCCCAGATCCGCCGATGAAGTGGCGACGAGCCCATCCCTCGCGCTGATGGACGCTCTCTCCCTGATAGACGCGCAACCGAGCCTCCTAGTTGGCCCACCCCCGTCCTGAAGCCTGCCAAAGACCCTGGATGGCCGTGCTCAGGTCATTCCGACGATCGCACTCCGCAGCATGCCCGCCTTCTGAAAAAATTTCCTCTTATCAGGATCGCTATTCAGAATAGGGGCAATTCACTTTCCGCCCAACCGTGTTGAATTGCCCCTAATGAACTTACGGCGGCTTTCGAGCGCGTTCGCTGATCGAGCAAACGTCCAAAATGAGGCGCAGAAGCTGACTGGCCGATCTCAAAGCCCTGGACGACGGGTATTGGCAGAAACCGACGCTCGGGCGAGAATCACCGAATGTCCTGAGTTGGTCGGATGCTGCTGTCCCAGCTAGGCCCGATCAGCAGCCGGGATCGCCGCAAGAGCTGACATTCGCGGCCTCAATTGCGCCCACTGAAACTTGCCGTACGCTCAGATGATTCCAGTCGCCAGAACCACGTAACGGGACAATTGAGCCAATGACAGCCGCACCACCCTACTTCGCCCAATTCATTCCCCCCCATTACAGGCTGACCGAACCGGATCGGGAGCTGAGCGAAGCGGACTTCGAACTCGTCGCGATCACGGTAGAGGATTACCGCCATGTCACCCGGCCAATGACGGAGGAGTTGACCTGCGTCCCTGCTGAGATCCGCGCGCGCGCCACGATCCTGCGACGCCTTCTCTCGGATCACGACATTTTCCGGGCGGGGAAAATCCTTAAGCCTGAGTTCGAATTGCGCGTTCGCGCCAGAATGCTGGATTTCGTCCCCATACATCCGGCTTTGTTGCTGAGCTGCGGCAATTATCCGTGGGTCGACGATCGCCTGGCCGGCATTTCGATGAGCTTCTCGATAAAAGGCGTGCCGCCAGTCAAAGGGACACCTTGGAGCTATCGCGACGATGCTGATGTGTCGCTGGCTGAGTATCTGAACGGCCTGGCCTTCTCGGTGGTGGGTACTCCTGTACGCCGCAGGGAGGTCATCAAATATGTCGGCGACAAGAAATCGGCGCATGTCTCCGACAAACGTAAGTATCATAGCGAACAGGCACTCGACCGGGTCTGGTCAATTTTGAATCTCAACATCCGCAACGAGCAAGGCGAGACACTCCGGCTCAATCAGGTTTATCTAGAGATTCTCGCGATCATCGAAGCCCTGACCACAAGTCCTTCAATCCAGTCTTATATGGCAACCCTTGAATACTGGGTCAGCACTGCAGAGCCGTTTTTTCGCGGCGCAGTATCGACAACCCGACTAAGCATGCCGGTTGAACCTTCCTGACGACAACAGGCCAGCAAATTTGCAAATCAGTACCGTCATATCATGCCGTGGCCGATCAGCCCGGCGGCAGAAGTTTGGCTAGGAAAACCAGCTTGTCGGGGGCGGCGAGCATCATCGGAGGGTCGGCGAAAAGCAGGCGTCAAAGCCTAATGGACCACAACCAAGCGCGCGCCGGAACTTCCCATCTAGACCGCTTCCGGCAGACCCTTGGCAACGCCGATGATTCCCTTGAAGAGGAAGTGCTGACAAGGGCAGGTGTAGGCGTGAACCGACATTCCCAGAGCCGCATCGGAACGGCGTATATTGGTCGACTTTGGCCGAAAGCGAATGCGGATCGTGGGACACTCCTGCCGTTTCCGAATGACTCGCCGAATAGCCTCTGTGGACGCCCCTTCGGATGCAAGCAGTAAATGGGGGTATGTTGGCACGTAGTCGGATGCTGTCATCTGTCCGGCCTTGATGAGCAGCGCCATAAGCTGCGGGCCAGTATGGGAGTTCGCGGGACTGTCAGGACTTCCGTGTGTGAGCGGGCGGTTGCACATTACGCTGCCATGGCTTTGATGAAGCGTTCGCCGAACAGGACGGCGAATTGGGCCTTGGCCATGGACCACTCACGTGGCGGCATCGTCCACTCTTTTTCTGATCGGTTCAAGATCAGATAGAGCAGCTTGGTTGCTGCATCGTCGCTGGGGAAGTGTTCCCTGGCCCTGACCGCCCGCCGGAGCTGGGCATTCAGGGCCTCGATAGCATTCGTCGTGTAGACGATCCTGCGGACCTCGTCGGGAAACGCGAAGAAGGGGATCACCTCGCTCCACGCCGGCGCCAGATCTGACCGATCGCTGGGTAGCGCCGACCCCATTCGCCATCCTCGAAGGCCGAGAGCGCTTCCTCAGCGGCCTTGGCATCGACTGCGCGGTAGATGCTCTTCAACGCGGCGGCCAGCGGTTTGCGGTCCTTCCAGGAAACGAAGTCCATCGAATTGCGCAGCAGATGAACAATGCAGGTCTGGACGATCGCTTCCGGGAATACGGCGGTGATCGCATCGGGGAAGCCCTTGAGGCCATCAACGACGGCCAGCATGATGTCCTCGACGCCCCGGTTCTTGAGCTCGTTCATGACGCGCAGCCAGAATTTGGCGCCTTCATTCTGCTCGATCCACAAGCCCAGGACGACCTTGGTGCCATCGGCTAGCACGCCCAGCGCGATATGGATCGCCTTATTGCGGACCATGCCCTCGTCGCGGATCTTGACCCGGAGGGCATCGAAGAACACCAGCGTATAGGCCTGATCCAGCGGCCGGGCCTGCCAGGCGGCAACCTCCTCCAGCACGGCGTCTGTGACGGTCGATATGAGCTCGGGCGAAACGTCGATGCCGTACAGTTCGCGCACATGCCCAGCAATCTCACGGTTGCTCATGCCACGCGCATACATTGACACAATCTTGTCGTCGAAGCCGGGAAAACGGCGCTGGTACTTGGCGATCAATTGCGGATCGAAGCTGCCCTGCCGGTCGCGGGGCACTTCAATCTCGATCTTGCCGGTGTCGGTCAACACGGTCTTGCGGCCATAGCCATTGCGATTATTACCGGCCTGCTCTTCGTGCCCGAGATGATGATCCATCTCCGCGTTGAGCGCGCGTTCGGCTAGCGCCTTCTTCAACGAATCCAGCAGACCCCCCTGCTGCAGGGCCTCAGCAGCATCGCCGCCCGCCAGAACTTTCGCCAATAGGTCGGCCGGAAGCACCGGCTCCTTACGTCGGGACATAGTGGGACTCCTTTTCTACCCATTATGCCCGCCCACACACGGAATTCCTGACAGTCCCTGTCTTCGTCGCGCTGAGGGATGTGATCCCGCAGTTGACGCGTTCGTCCTACACCGCTGTCTGCAGCGTCATGGCATCAGCCGCCTGCCCAAGGCCGACCGCGTGAAGCCCAAGAAGTTCCAGGGCTACGAGATCGGATATTTCCACATCGACATCGCCGAGCTGCAATATTAGGGCGGGAAAGGCTTCCTCTTGGTTGCGGTCGACCGAACCTCGAAGCTGGTCTTCGCCCGTATCTATCGCCGAGCGACCAAGCTGGCGGCTGCCGCGTTTCTCAAGATGCTCATCAAGGCAGTGCCCTAACCGATCCACACCATCCTGACCGACAAAGGTGTGCAGTTCGTCGATCGGTATCAAGGCGTCTCGCACACGTGGATTGGCCACATTTTGGCCGCACCTGCCAAGACAACGGCATCGAGCATCGCCTTACCAAGCCGTATCACCCATGGACCAACGGCCAGGCAGGACGGATGGTCAGGACAATCAAGGAAGCGACCACCAAGTACTTCCATTAGGCATCGATCCAGGAACTGCGAGGACACGTCGCCGACTGGCTGATTGCCTACAACTTCGCCAAGCAGGTCAAGGCTTTAAAGTTCAGGACGCCCTATGACGCCATCAACGCGCTATGGAAATCAAACCCCGATGCCTTTATCGCCAAACCCAGCCATCACATGCTGGGACCAAACACCTAGAGCGTCACCCTGATCCGCGTGGGAATTGCGGCACGCCGGACGATGTCTGCGATATGGCTGGTCAGGCCGACTTCGCCCAACAATTCGATGCCGCAACCGACCCCAAGGCTTCTGGTGAAATCGCGCAGCGCCTCGAGCCCATCGGCAACATCGAATAGAATCCACCGTTCAGCCTCGCCAGGCACGATAACGCGGCCTCCCGATCCGGTGGCACCTCGATGGAGCTGAACGATCCAGGCATGGACGCCATCATGGACCCATTCGAATCGGATAGGACCAAGCTGCGCGACGAGCGCCTCGTTGCTGGCCTCCAGGGCTTGGCGTATGTCCGCTGGCAGGGCACCGGGCGGTCTTACGCCGAGCATGAAGAGATCGCCCTCGCCGGGGGCGCCCTCGACGACCAGCCCGTCCGGCCCCGTCAATGCCGCGCCCGCATAAAACGCCGGCACCGCGCGCTGCGCGAGCACCGAAGCGATGCGTTGCTGCTCCGGATCCTCGGCTTGGAGCAAGGCGAAAGGGTCGATCCATCCACGCGTGGTTGTAAACAGACCGGGTTCCGGTTCTGCGGGACAGGTGCGGATCCAGATTTCGGCCGATCCGGTCTCAGTGCCGAAGCTGAAAGGCGCAACGCGACGCCCGATGACCGTGGTCAATGGAACTCCCTGACCGAGCAGATGGGCGATCAACAGCCCATAGGCCTTATCGCCGATGTGGCGGCTAAAGCGGTTGGGCCAGATGAGGGCGGGTGGAGGCGGGGCGCCTGCACCCTCCTCATATTCCCATAACAGCGTATGACCACCGCGGGTGCCGCGCCGGCGCGGATGGACCGAGAATTCGATCCGCGCGTCGCTGGCCTGGAGCTCGGGCGCGAAACCGTAGACGGTGCGGAGCAGCCTTATGCCGAGCTCAAACGGCAGTGACGCGGTCCCCGGCTTCTCGACGCAACGCGGCGTGTCATCGGGTGCGAATTCAATCGTACCGCCCTGGGCGACGCCGGAGACGCCGCCATCTGCGATGTCGACGGTTTCATTGATGATCGTGTGGAGGCCATCGTTGGTAAGGCGGGTCAGTGATCGCAGTATCTGCTCAGCATCACTCAGGCCATAGAGGAACTCGCGGCTGCGTGGATTGTCCGGTTCATAACTGCGAATGTTGACGCTGCCTTCCGGCGCTCGATCCAGCAGCGCGGCGACTGCGTCGCGCGGCGTGGCGAAGGCGGTGTTGGCGGGCAGACCGGCCAGGCGGCTGAAGGACTGTACCGGTTCGCGGCCGTCCGGACGGAAGGCGATGAACTGCGCGACATTGCCCTGATCGGCAAGCCGGTTCAGGATCTCGTCCTTCTTCAGGCGCATTGATCCCACCTCCCCATTATGCTGCGACCCATGGCCCTGTCTGCCGCCAAATGCGCCCGAGCGATAGGGGGACGCTGCCCGATCGGAAGTACATGGCGGGTCAATGGATGTCGAGCCGCACATAGAAGGCGCGCGGCTTGAGTACGTCGGCGGGCTTTGGATGCCAGCCGTCGGGAACGACGTGGATCAGCTGCTTACCAGTCGACCGTGCGACAAACACCGGATCGAGCGGCCTAGCCGATCCCTTTTCGATGATCAGCACATTGAGCCCCTTCGAGCGCGTCCGGTCGAAAGTCAGCGCCTGCCCTGCCTGAAGGTCGATCGCATATTCGCAGAAATCATCGGCCCTGAGCGTACCCGACAGATGAATGACGCGTCCCGTCGTACCGCCAGGCGCGGAATCGCATTTCGACGCCTCGATCGGAATCGCGCCAGCATCGCTCTGCCCCAGCGCCCCGAGGAGATCGACGATCACGCGGGGACGCGGCAGGCGGGCGCCCTGGCTGCGGTGAACCCTGAGCATGCCGTCGCGCCGAACGCCAGCCTCGACACGCTGGCTGCGCGGCTCGACCATCAGATAAGCTGCATCGCCGCCAGTAGGCGCCGAGGTCAGGAGGAGCAGCGAGCCATCGCGTACCAGTGTCGCTTCGGGCCCGAAGGCCTTAAGGAAGGGCGCGTAGTCATCGGCGAGCAGCGTCCGCAGATCCCCGGCGATCACACTGCGGACGAGCAGGCCGCTCTGGTCGGCGCGCTTGCCGACCAGAGGATATAGCGGCGCCCAGGGCCCGCGCTGCGTAGCCGGGTCGTCGACCGCCACCGGCGGTACCAGCGTGGTCGGTGCAACCTTAATGGCGAGATGGGCCATGTAGATAGTGAGACCGCCCAAGATCGCCAGACTCACCAGCCATCCGATGATGTCGCTGCCCCGCAGCCATCGCGCGACCTGCACGCCGATCGCCTCGGACAGGCGGCGCAGCCAACGTATGCCGCGCTCGGCCCAAGGGATCGCGTTAAGCCCACGAAAAAACAGGATGAACGAGATTATGCCGAGCGCAAACAGGATGATGAGAAAGGCACTTGGATTGGCGACGATGTCGTTGACGAAGCTTACGATTGGCCCAGGCTCGATCTTGGGGCAGGTCGCGGCCGCATCAAGCGACGTGCACAAGATGGGCTGGATCTGGACGGCGCCCGCCCACAGCGCAAGGCCGGACAGGAGGATACCGACCAGAATCGCGAAGAGCTGAAGCCGCGCGCTCATTACCGACTGTGCCGACGCGTCGGTCGCGTCCAGCGACATTGTCAGATTGGAGAAGTCATATGGGATTATCTCTTCGCACGACTTGTGATCGACCCCGACCTGTTGACCGCGGGTGATCTTGGCGAGCACGGTCTGGAAAGACTGGGCATAGGCGATGACGCCCTTGGCCTGTTGATGCCCCGCGATCGACCGTCCCTGGCGGAGTTCCACCACCACGCGTACCAGGCCGCGCAACGTCGCGTAGCGCCAGGCGACCTCATTGTCCTCATGGGCCTTGTCGTCCGCCGGCCGGGGCGTCTGCGTAAGCGGCAGAAGCTGATCGGAATCGGCGATATGATGATAATGGGCGTGTAGTAGGTCCTTGATGAAATAGTAGACTTGCGATGCGAGATGCTCGGCCGCGACCAGTTCGGGCGTTGTTGCCGGTTCGGCCACGATGTCCCGACCAAGGAAGTCGGCGAGGTCGAACCAGATCCGCAACTCCCCGGTGCGAAACAAGGCGAACTGTAGGAAATAGCAGGCGATACTGCCGCGGACTCGCCGAAGTTCGGTAAGAATGTCATCGTGCAGCCCTTGGCCCGGATCCACTGCGCCATCGGCCTTATCTGCGACGGCTTCGGATATGCCCCGATCGATCACCTTGAGCGTGCTGCGGATCTGCGAGCGCGTCGACCACGCGGCATCTGGTGGGATGACCGCTACAAGGCCGGTCAGGACGCCGTTGGTATCATCGCTATGCTTGAGCGCGCCGTCGCAAAAGAACGGCGTTACCACCCGCGCCGATTGCCCGACGAGGATGAAGTCTTGGCGCGCCGACCGGCGGAACAGTCTCACTAGCCAGTCGAAGAAGGGATAGTCCTGTGCCAGCCGCGAACGATGCGCGGCGACCAGACGCGGGCGTTCGAGACGTTGCTGGTGATTGAAGGTCGGATGCTTGCTGTGCGGATCGATCAGGTTGAAGGACAGATGGCCCGACACGTTGGGCACCCAAGCCGCATAGGCATAGTCTGCATCGATCCAAGGAAAGGTGCCGCTAGTCGGCAGCCGGAAAGGATCGGTCACGGCGCTCGGCAATCAGATTTCGGCTGTGGTCGCGCGCGTCTGCCGGACATGTTCCAAGCGACCACCCCTCGCCTTGAGCTCGAGGCCCTCAAGCTCATGTACGGTCGTTCCGACCGTCGTCTTGGGGAGGGCGCCCATCGCCCATGCCTTCACCCCATAATGCTTGCGACGCAGATAGGACATCTTGCGCGGCCCTGCCCGCAATACGCGCAGGAACGTCACCGCCATGAAGATCGTGACGCAAACCAGAAATGCGGAGAGCAGGGTCAACAGGATTTCAGTCATGCATCCATCACGCCATAGGCGGCTTGTTGGCGCGCCGTTAGCAAAATGTTCCACAAGACGCAAATCGAGGAAAGGTCAATCTGGTACATTGGAGGATAAACCGTGCAGCAGGTGCTACGGTTCCGGGCAGCAAGACGAAACACCGACCCTCCTACGATGAATGCCTGACACATGGGTTATTACTCATGCCGCGCCGCAGCGCAAGAGTCCCATCGCGGCGCGATTCAGCTCAGGACCGGTCGAATATCGAACCCATATTCGGGCTGAACAGACGCTGATAGAGTTTCAGGAGGCTGGCGTCGGTCAGGCTGGCGGCATGGTCGCACAAGATGCGCTGCTGGACGACATCCTACGCGGCGGCGGCGAACAGTGCTCGCGAAGTCGGGGGGTAGGCGTCGTGTTCAGATGTCGAGATGCTCGCGCACATAATCGGCATGGTCACGGAGCGGCTCGATGCACAGGCGATACAGGAACCAGCAGGCGTAGCGGATGTCGTGTCCGGCATAGTCCCATGGACTATACAGCCCATGGGCAATGCGATGGCGAAGGGCAGGACCTTCGGCGCGGTCGAACAGATTCTCGATCTCGAAGATCGCCGCTTCGCCGAGCATCGCCTCGAGCGTTTCGCGGTAGGGCCCATCGGACTTGAGGAGCAGGCTCAACGTGGCGCTCGACTGGGTCTGATCGGGCTTGAAGCGCGTGATATTGACATCGGCGCTGACCAGCAGGTGGCGCAGCAGCGGTTCGAGCTGGAGCACCAGCAGATGCGCGGCCTCGACGAAATCGGCATTGAAGAAATGCGCGAACCCTCGGCCGAAGAAAGGCGCATGGCCGTGTGGCACATGCGGACTGAGCGCCGCCAGGCGGGTCAGCACGCGTTCGTCGGGCTGGTGGTTGAGCACGATCTGAATTCGCGCGGGCTCAATCTGCCCGCCCGCGACGAGGATGCGGCGCAGCTCCTCATGCTGGAGGATCTGGTGGCGCAGATTGCCCTCGTCAGGAGGCTGCCCGAAATCGATCGCCGGCAGGCGCGAGGCGAGCTTGAACTTGGGATCGAAAATCCGCGGTGCGAACAGTCCGGCGAAGGGCGTGCGCGCAAGCGATTCCGCGGCTGCGGCGCGCAGACCGGCAATGTCGGGCGATTGGCTTTGCTCGGCGAAGAGCAGCAGCGAGGCCGTGCGATCGAGCCCGGCCAGGCTCTCTCGGGTCAGATCGGCGAGATCGTGGATGTCAATCCGCTCGCACGGCGATGCCATGAATTCGCCGATCCGGCCTTGCGCGCGCACTAGCCGGGCCTGCAGCTCGGCGCGCCGCTCGTTGGTCCCCTTGAAGCGACGCAGCACCGCGATCGCCTCCTCGAGCCAATGGGCCTCGTGCATCGGACTCTTGGCGAACCGATCCGCAGTGCGGACATGGCATTCGGCCAGTGCGGCCAGAGCCCGGTCCGCATCGCCCTTGCGATCGGCGATGCTGTATGCGCGTGCGGCAGTTTCCCAGAGCTGGGTTTGCGCATGGTCCGGGCGATCCGGCCCGCTCGTCGCGGCAAACTTCTCGGCCGCCCTGGCGAGGGCGCTGGGCGACGCCAATCGAAAGTCGAGCGCAAGGTCGATGGCGGCTGCGAAGCCGGATGCGTCGCCATGACGGCGCGCCTGCTCGCGCACCTTGCGCGCGGTCGCGATCAATGGGGTGGTATCGTCCTGGACCCAGCCGAGCTGGCGCTGAATCACGCAGGCGCGACGCAGCAGGTCGAGCGCGGCCGCGCTGCGCCCACCGCTACGGTCGCCGCGCATGCCCAAGAAGCGTTGCAGACAGTCGAGATAGCCGCGAATGGCCAGCCTCCCAGCGTCCGGCCGTTTGGCGAGATACCATCCGAGATCGGCGAGCCGAGCCCGCAACGCCGGATGCGCGACGGTCGGCGCGAACGCGGCGAAAATCTCCGCCTGCGCACCGCGATAGGCATCGGGTCCGGCGCTCGAGCCGAAGGTCATCTGCAGCAGCGGCGCGAAGGCCCGCAGCGGCTCGCTAGCGCACAGGATCATCGAGCTGGCGCCAGCAAGCGCGTCATAGGCAGCAGCGCGATCGACATTCCCGGCTTCGATTGCCGCATCGCGCGCCTTGGCAAAGCTGTTCCAAAGATCGCCGCAGTCGACCGAGCGAATGGCCGCGACCAGCGCGTTGACGCCAGTCTCTTGCAGGGCTTGGAGCGAAACGACGGGCGATGGTTCGGTCATCTGCGGCAAGGCCTAGAGCGCGGCGATCGCCGGCATATAGCGCAGCTCGAGAAAATTCCTGGCGAACTCGAGCCTAAGGCTCGCGAACTCGCCGACCAATTGGGGGTGAGCGCTTTCTTCGCGGGATCGGCATATTCGGCGAGGTTGGTCGACATGAAATGGGCGGCCGCACCGAAGCCGAGCGCGCGAGCGGCGGCCAGCGTCTCGAAGCAGCCTTCCAGAACCAGACAGTCCTTGAAGGATTGCTTGCCAGTGGCCGCCGGGGCGGTCGCGGTGATGACGCGTTGGCTGGCCTTCTGGATCGCCTGATCGGTCGTTTCGGCGGTGATCGCCGCCGAAAGATACCGCCCGACGAGATTGTCCGCGAGCGTTTCATATGCCGACGGCGGGGGAAGGGTATGTGCCGGCGCGACAACGCCGAACGCGAGCATGATCTCGTGCATCTGCTGAACCTTGGCGTTGAGCGCCGCGATCGAGGCCGTACCGCTCTTCTGAACTTCGGCGAGATTGTCGGTCAGTTCGTTGGTGATCTGCTCGGGCAGGACCAGCGTCAGGCTTTTCGCCTCGACCAACTCGACAAGCTTGACCGCTGCGCGCGCATGGTCGCGGCCGAACGCATCGCGATGCCCGCGCACGATATCGAGCAGCGCGCAGGCGTCGAGATAGAGGAGCGGGACGCCCGCGCTTGCGATCGCGGTCGCCACTTCGGCAACCGAGGTCATCGGCTCTCGTCGTAACGCTCGAGCAATTCGATGGCATTGCCGAAATCGGCGGTCAGATCCGCTGCGATGGTTTCTGACCAGTGCAGCTCGCCGACCAGCCATTTCTGCAGTACTTCCTGTGGCAGCCGCGCGCCCTCCTGGTGCACGGCGATGATGAAGTCGAGCCAGCGCCGGCGATCGAGCGGATGCGATGCGCCGCTCCCCTTGTTCGCCAGATTGGAGAAGTTCTGGAGCTGGCGCGTTGCGGCGGCGCTGATCCAGTCGGTCAGGTGGCGCTGGTCGGCGGTGAGGTTCAGCTGCAGGCCGAGCGCTTGCGCCGCGGGTGCCAGCCGCTGTCGGTGGAAGTCGACCAGCAACGCATTATACTCGGCCATGGTGAGCTGCCCGAGATGCTCGGGCACGATGTTGCCGATGCTGGCCTGGCCATCGTACCAGGCCAGCGAAAGATCGGCATTCGGCAAGTTGCCATTGCGATAGGCAAACAAGACCGACGTTCCGCCCGGCGAGAAATCGAGTTCCCGATCGCGCAGGAATGTCCAGCTATCCGCGCTGAACGCGAGCAGCGCCTCGCGCAATTCCAGGAACTGGTCGCGATCCAGCGCGATCTTAGCTTCGCGATATTGTTCGATCATCTGTGGTTGCTTTCGGCGCAGTAGGTCGGAGGCCAATCACCCTATGACGTGAATCGCGATTTTGGTCGAGCTCGGACCGATCGCGATCCAGTATCATCTCGAAGATGAAACTTATGTGTCGGACTTTGACGCGGTGCCTGTTCAAAGTTCCACTGTCCGCTTAGGAGCGGGCCATCTCACGCACTTCAATTGAAGGCGCGTTTTTCTAATGCTGGCTTGATCAGCGGGAACGGCAGGTTATCGCCATCCGGGGGTGGGAAGCGGACAGTCCGGACAGTCCCCTATCCCAGACGAAACCGGACCCGCGCCTACCTTTGCGGATCGCCTACCGAGATCGAGCAACTCACGCCCTTTCCGACGTTCGCCGCCCGCCGCTGGCAGTCCTCCAACGCCTTCGCATTGCTCGCCCAAACGCTGGCAGCTTCCCGCAACGCCCGCCACCGCTGCGGGTCGGACACCTGCAGCATCCGCTCCCCAGCCGCCCAGCCATCGCGCTGGAGAAGGCTGGCCGCACGCTCCTCTGGCCAATGCCAGCCTTCTGGCACCGCCCGGTCAACGACGTCCGGAACAACCCAACCCAGCAAGAAACCCGTCATCACTCCAATGGCCGCTGCGACACCCAGCCAGCGCAGTTGCTGAAGCCCCCTCAGGATGGATTGTACGATGTCGTTGATCGTGAGGACGGTGCGATCCAGATCGATCCGCGCCGCGCCGAAGTGCTGTCGTTCAACCTCACTGGCCCTGGCCGTTGCGTGATAGATCTGGCCGGCAATGGCCTCGGGCGTCAGCTGCAGTGCGGGACTGCTGGCCAGCGTCTCGAGCGCGGCTGCCGCGTCGTCCTGGCAGGCATGGATACGAGCAAGGTCGTCGGTGTAATCGCGGCTGTGCAGTTCCTGCTGCCGGGCGGCAAAGCCTTCGACAGCCGCAACAAGGGCGGCGAGCTTGTGGGTCATCGCCTCGAACGCCACTTCGGGGCGGTCGAGGTCGGCCTGGGCGTTTGCGCGGTTGGCGGATTTGTCAGTCATAGCCCCATCCCCCGGTCACGCCCACGCTCGAGCGAATGAGTCAGTTGCTGGGCGATCGACCTGGTCCTCGCGGCCTCGGTGATGTCATGGCCGCTGACGCCCGGCGACCATTCCCGCGACCATTGTTTGCCGATCAGCTGGTTGCCCCGCTTGCTGAGGGCATTGCCCAGTTCATGGTCCTTCTCCAGTCCCTTGGCCATGGCGCGCATCTGGCCTTCGACCTGCTGCCGCGCTTCGCGGTTGCTGCTGCCGGTGAGACGGCCGCGCTGGTCCTGAAGCTGCTGCCAGGACTCGACGAAGCGGTCGGCGCGCAGTTCGGGATCGGCGCGGATCTTGGCTTCGAGCTTCATGGCACCGATGGCATTGGCGGTGCGGCCGA
>Ga0065704_10070192_pt1 | contig 109215 bp, 59 predicted proteins | sample SwiRhicommuniRL2_FD_59091 | JGI IMG/M metagenome (GOLD analysis project Ga0065704, IMG submission 59091) | Switchgrass rhizosphere bacterial communities from Rose Lake, Michigan, USA - RL2 v2 (version 2) | ecosystem: Host-associated > Plants > Roots > Rhizosphere > Soil | place: East Lansing, MI | reverse complement strand
ATATATATATGTTTAGAGGCGCCAAAGCATGGTTTAAGTATTCTGAGACTTACACACAAATATCAGTAATTTTGAGTACGTGGTCTCGCGAGTGTAAATTTTATCATGTATAAGTAAAAATAAGACTGTCACGCGCGTTTCCCAAACAACAAACAAACAAACAAAACAGCTACACTTGGGATTTAAAAGGATGACGATTCCGCGTGAAAGATTGACAAGTAAATTTTCAACCGTTTACATATAATCAACAACAATCAAAATGGCACCACCTAAAGCTGAAAAGAAACCTGCCTCGAAGGCTCCTGCTGAAAAGAAACCAGCTGCTAAGAAGACGGCCTCTGGTGAAGGCAAGAAGAGATCAAAGACCAGAAAGGAAACTTACTCTTCCTACATTTACAAAGTTTTAAAGCAAACTCATCCAGATACCGGTATTTCCCAAAAGGCTATGTCTATTATGAACTCCTTTGTTAACGATATTTTTGAAAGAATTGCCGGTGAAGCTTCCAAGTTGGCTGCTTACAACAAGAAGTCTACCATTTCTGCCAGAGAAATTCAAACTGCTGTTAGATTAATTTTGCCAGGTGAATTGGCTAAGCACGCTGTCTCTGAAGGTACTAGAGCCGTTACCAAGTACTCTTCCGCTTCTAACTAAATGCAGCCTCTCTTTTCCTTTAATTTATCTATTTGTATTATTTAGTTTTCTCGTTAATTCAACCGAAATTGTATATTAGAATAAAAATCCCAATATGTGATTGAATAACTATTAAAAAGAAGCTTATTTTAACCAATTGAATTTTGTTAGTAATCCTTCCATATATATATGCGTAATTTATTTTTACAAAGAAAACCCGGATTGTTTTATTCATCACGTCTAGAATTATTCTAGATCTGGGGATTGCTTCAAAGCACATTGGCTCTTCAATACCTATTTTTTGCACTACCTAATAAATTGACCTTCCAGATTCATCTAATCCGAAGTATATCTTTTTATCAGAAAAGAGGTTCATCTAAGAAGGGACCTATCAAAATCTGTTCTTATATTTGCTTCCACTTTTTTGTTTTGGATTCTCTCTGCTAAATTTATGAAAGTTTTTTTTGGCCCTTGAGCTGCTTGTTCTATTTTGCAACAAAAAAATGGTGACATGCTAATGGTAGAACGCCCTGGAGAGTTCGATTAGATAATTTTTCCTAGTCCTGTATCAAATATTGCTACGAGTACTATGATTTATTTCAAATATTATATCTGATGCCTCTTCGAACAAGACCTATTCAAATATTTTATAAAATATTCTCAAAATCAGTGATCAATTCCATAAATTGGCAACAAGAAAACCCTTCGGAATCTCAATCACATTTAATCTGTTTATATGTAATAACCACTATCACCAACAAGCAGATGACAATTTTAGCATACAAAAAGGATTAGACTGTAATGGCAAATGTTGATCAATTGAAATACAAGTAACTTAGCTAATTAGACTCTGTTGGAAGTCAAGATTTCAGTGACGCACAAGAATTTCTAACCATTGGCACAAATGACATACGCAAATAGTACATGAAAAGCAAGAACACCGTTAGCTAAAACCTGTCCTTGAAGTTTCGTTGTTGGTTGGTAGCTGAACGTGTAGTCCAAATAATATAGAAGAAAAGCATTAAACTACAACGAAAGGAACAAAGCTCTTCTCTTGAATCTGTGACAGAAAATACTAGCTAAAACAAAGTTTTTATAAGCCACAATTTGTAATTGTGGTTGGACTAGTAATACCAATAAAATTCACAACTTAGTTTAAGTGGTAGGAGACTAACCCATTTTCAGATAATTTTATAACAATGGCGCTGAAAACGACCAAGAAAGATTCTTTTCTCTATGAATGAATGGTGAAGAAATTTGCGACTGGAACATATTTTACAGGGCTCCTGATAAAATCAAGGATGAAAGTATGAGGGTTCGTATTTAATCCACTGGATATTGCTTGGTCAACAGAAGAAAAATTTAATTAAGTAGTGGGATATTGTATTGATGTGAGAAAACTTATGATAACCTTTGTTCCAAATTAATGGCTTGTCTAACCAGATATTACCACTGGTCAGAATTCTCACAATTGATTTTGAACTGCCCAGTTGAAATTAGACATGGCGTGTAGTATGATTGCAAATTATTTGCACCCAAAAATGTGACCAAGGGAAAGAAATACTAACGAAGAAGCTGTTAGATATTGCTAGTTATGAAGAAAGCTGGTTTTTATATATATATATCTCACTCCAAACAATTATTTAGCGTGAGTTCTTAACTTCATATCCTGAATTCTCATCAGAGTTCTTATCAGACTTTATCAGAGTTCTGCTCAGAGTTCTGTGTCTGAGTGCCGACTATTTTAGTCTTGGAATCTTGACTGTGGTCTACCAATTCTGAAATACTATCTCTTGTAAGCCTTCTATAATATCTTCTATTATCTTTCTGTCTCTTAAGTCACACATCGCTCAAAACTATCTGTTGCGCAGAAAAGACTGAACATGTTAAGTTTGATTCTCTACAACAAACCAGTTTCTAACTATTTGTCTCTTCTTTGTTCCTATATTATTTCAATATCATTCAACTTCTATCGGCCCTTAGAATCATATTAGAGATAGTTTCTGACATAATATAGAATCAAAACTTTGAATAGGTCCATTAATTACACGTAACTATAATAATTTTCTGTGGCGTACCAATGTTCGTAGTGCAGCAAGTGCTAATCTGTCCGCTCAAAAATTTTAAGCGCGACAGAATCAAATCCAAGTCTAATAAAATACTTATAATAGATATAAGGAAAGCTCATCTAGCAGAGGATGTAAATCGTCTCCTTGCGGAATATACTGCTGACTATCAGATCAATGCTGTGATAGCTGGAGTTCCCACAGCAAAAGAACTTTTATAATTGAATGCTGAAGTAAGAGAGAGGCGTCGAATCAAAAGTGGCTGCGGAAAAGGATGATATAGTTGGATCTTATTCAGGCACAAAGATGTTCACTAACATGGCCTTGACAAAGTTGTATGAGCAAGGGAAATTCCATTTAGATGTTCCTGCCGGGACGTATTTGCTGAGATTTCGGAGATTGGGTTGCTGGATGCTGGAACGGTGGTCCAGAAAACGGAAAGATTCACTGAACCACCAAGAAAACCATTTCCTGAGCTTACAGAAAGACATTTAGCATTGCTTACAGCTGCTTCTTCCTATTTTTTAGTGACGCTGACTATGCAGCATTGGAAAAAATCGACCCCCAACGATCATGTATCATGATCAAAATAGAGACTCTGTTTCAACACCAGCAATGTCGCTATTGCACGATACAGGCATGAAATCGGTCTATGGAGTCAATAGAAATTGGCCCTGTTATATCATCGAGGAAATAAGCGGGATATCCCTCGATAAATACTTCAAGAAGGTGATATTTGACTCTATTGGAATGAATCGTGTACTTTTAAAGTCAAGGACTTTTTCAACACGGAATTAATTAGAATACTTTCTTAAGCTCTGCAGAGTCTTATTAAACGATGGATGCTCTCCTGACTCTGGGATTCAGATTTTCGGGAGAGAAACCGTCCATTATGCTACCAAAAACCATCCTTGTTCCCATATTGATGTGTGTTTTCCTGGCTTAACCCCTTCAAAAGTTCTTACAGGCTACATGACGGCTATTCGCTAGCTGAGGATGCTTGTACTAAGAACCTATTACCAACGGGGAGACCCAAATGATCAATCTCTTGGGGTGGCAATACAAACCTATTTCATTGGATAGATTTTGAAAATAAGATTGCCGAATTTTGGGGCTCCCAAATATTTCATTGTAATAAGTGTTGTGATGCTGTTACGTTTGAGAAGTAAAATATGACACCTCAAGGCAGGAGCCCCCAAGTTCTAGATCTTCTTGTAGAATTGACTCGACCATTTAGCAAAATATTACCCCATTTATAACTATGTTGACAAATTTTGGTCAGAGTACTCTTCGAGTATTAACTATCAATCATAAGTCACTCTTGGGTTTTGCAAGAATTCGAATCCTAATTCATAGATTCACATGCTCCAAGAATTAATAGGATTCTAGAGGCTACAGAAATTTCGTTAATTTAATGGACAAATATCACCTTGAATTCAAAGATGTAGATATTTAATTGAGTTGTCCACCACCAACTCTTTGCTGCAACATCACTTATATCCAATATAAAAAAAACAGTTGTGCACAAATCCCACGTAATTGCCCTACGACAGAAGCCTAATCATCGATCTTCGTCCATGCATCTCTCCCTATTACATATTCAGATTTTTCCAAGGGACCTAAGGAGTCCCTAACTTTCGTACATCCTATCAACCCTCTACTCCCAGTATTAAGAATAGTAATGTGGTTTCCGACTGAGCTACAAAAGCTACTTGAAACGTTCATCAGTACCCGTTCCAGTCTCTGTATCGAATTTTTCAAATATTTCTATCTTCCCTTGAGTGAAAACGTACCATGGAAAAGGGACAGCCTAGTACTATAACAGTAGTTAGTTTATCTGCTTATAATGAGCACCTAAATAAAATAATAGATTTTGATAAATCAAACAATTTATCGAGCGGCATAGAACCAAACACTAATCTATTTCTACGAATCGATGATGTCTAGTTTCATTTCAATTTTAGTCGTAGCAGTAACGATACACTGAACGACAAAACATTAGACTCATAGAAAAACACATAATCTTTCAATGGTAATGATTCTAAAATAATAGTACAATCCATTCGAGAATAGCTATCAAAATTTCACATCAAAGAGGAAACAGATCTTAACGTTGGTACTCCATTGAATTTCTATTAAATGATGTGTCAACCTCAAACTAGGGTTTTCACTGCCTTTTTCAAAGGACGTTTCCGAATTCTCCATCTAAGATATACACTTCCTACTGTAAATTTTCCCGTATCCGAAGAGGACTGAGTACCCATAAAATGTACAAATTCCATATTCAAAGTAGTAGAATGCCCAAGTCTCAGGTCAATAATATGCAAAACTACAATCAGGTACAAAGTATTAGCAATTTCTTAATAACGTCAATCGCATGGCCATACATTGTAGCCCCTAAACACATTAGGCCATCATTGTCATTTCAAGGTACCCTTCACTAAAGAGCATTTGAATTGCGTGAGAGGAATGTACGGTAAAGGAGCGAATCGCTAACATCACGTCGAATCAGCAATTAAAACAACTTCGGTAGTGATTGAATGAAATATAATTCGTGAAGCATGCCTGATTGTTAATCGATTTTCCGAAAAATCTGTGCATATTATCTTATGTTAATATATCTATATTGCGTATTGCTTGAAGTTGAGATAATTGTGAAGGAACCCTCAGTGTTAGTTTACAGATTCAGCGTAAAGGCATATTGTAACATCTTGATAGTTATAGTGAGATTTGTAGATTATAGATTTGAGGGGATGTGTGGTACTGTTGTATTTTCAGTAGAAGTACTCTAGTTAGTGATTTCACGAGTATTTAGAGATTGCACAAGATTGGGTAGTAGGCTGTTAGCTTTGATGGGTGATAGGCATAATGCACTGAAGGGGTCTGGAAGTGTTTTGAACCGCATTGGAATTGAGTTGTTTTTAATTAAGGTGGATGAATTGTTTTCTCGGAGTATTTGTAGATTACTATTCTTATGGTTTCTATAAGTTTACTTCGTGAATTTGAGCCGGTATGAGTATTGCTGAACAAGAGTAAGTGCTAGCGAGAGAATTAGAGAGATGACGACCTATTGAAACAATACAGTGATACGATTTATTAACCTGATTTAGACTGGTTCGTTTTATTACATTCTCCTAAGTTGAAATTGATAGTGGGTTACGTTTGTTTTATTTTTCACGATCTTATGTTTTGTCTCTTTGTTAAAAAGAGCCTAGTACCTGATTCTTTTCTTTGTTTTGGTGTATTTCGTTTCTGAATTCGTATAAGCTGAGTTCGCCCTTAGTTGTGGAGAGAGCGTTGGCGAACAGCAAGTATGAGGCGTTAAATTTGAATATCATGGATCGAAAGAAGCCGCATCCCTTAGGTTGGTATTGTCTTAGCAGAGTGAAATAGTTTTTTTGTGTTGGAATATATACTGTTTTGAATTGACTGCAGATTATAGTATATGGTTTAGTAAGTATTTGCAGAGTTTTTATAGTATGGGTGGTTACGAGAGGGGCGAGTTGATACGCTCAAGGATGGTTAGATTCGAACAGAGTGTTTTTCTTTTTACTGAAATTGACACTGATTATATATGTCTTGGAATTTGGTCTTGTGGTTTTTACCCTGTTTTCTTTGTATTTGGAGGTAAGCGAAAGAAGTTGTTTAGTAATTGTTTTCAAGCTTGTTCTATTTATTGGATTCTGAAAATGGGAGTCAAAGATAGGGACAGTTGTTAAATTCTGAATGAGAAGAGAATTGGATGTTGTATATTTGTATTACTATTTTGTACGTTTCAGTTTTTTAAACATTCTGTACATGTTGTATTTCATATTTTTTTATTTTGATATATAAACACATATTTGCTGTAGTATCTTCTATAAGTTAGCTTTTATTTTATGTTTTGTGAGGAAAATTGGAATTCAAAGCAATGTAATTATTTATATATTTAGTTTTAACTGGTTGGAATTCTGTTAGTATTTGGTAATATTGGTTTAATTGCAAATTTATAGAAGTTATCATGGCCGTTGTTTTCTAGGATTATATTGTATTTTCTTTTTGATTTATTGACTTTTATGAATTTCTGAAGGGTTATATAGCATGCTCCCTCCCTCCCTTTAATCTAGTTTTATTGTTCTTTTTCTGGTTCTGAATGTATTCGTTGTGAAATTACTGTTATGATTGAAGTCTCAAAACCCTAGAAAACTCAAGGAAGTATTGACATTGATTATTCGATGATTGCGATTTTACCATGTAGTAATACATTTTGTAGTTCCAAATACGATCATGTAGGTATTAATTATATATTTTATGTATTATTATATTGTGGTATTGATTTGCTCTTGTATGTGAACTATGTGATACTCTTTGATATCGATGGACTCTTGTTCTTCTAGTAGGGAGTACATGTAAATCACTACTGTTGAATATCTTTTATATATTTAGTGATCAACCAAAGTATTTGTGAGATTTTTATCTAAAATAATCATCTTCAGTATTAAAGTCAAATAGCTTTTCTTCGTCTAAACCTAAGTATCGACCATACAATTTTAAATCTTGAGCATCGTGAAAATGGGATTGTTCTGTTTGTACCGAGTCATTGTTTTCAGAAGAATTAATTAGAACTGTAGTAAAGTAGTTGTAAATATCCGTATCTTGTGGATTTGTTTGGATTTCATTGGAATGAAGACTCTCTTTTCGATTGAAATTCGAAGATTTTAAATTTTGTATATCCCATTGTCTGCAATACAATTTCGAGTCAGAGTCTCTCACTCTTGGTTTCGTTAGACTATCCTCCAGATGTGACACAGATGAGTCAAAGTTAATAGAAGAGGTCTTTGTTGCGAGCAGTCTAGCTGAGTCAATGTAGCTAGTCTCTTCCAGTTGATCCTTACCATTGTGCCCTTTACCAGAATACCCTAGTTTTTCAATTTTGTTTGCAAGAAAGTTTTTAATCTTTTTGGGATTAGTCAAGTAGTTTTGATCTCGATACTGTGTTTGGTTTTTCTCAAAAGTCAAGTTGTTCCTAAAGTTTTGTTCATTAGAGTGACTTCTAGCGTCATCTGTTACTTCGAAATCTGCCATGCTGTTATTGTCAGTGTGTTGTGGGACTACCCCCAAATACTTTAGTTCATTTTCACTACCTCGTGAAGCTTTCGTACTAGGTTCATCGTGTTTTGGTTTCCTTGATTCAAACGGGCTATAGTCAAACTTGTTTTCAATATCATTGCTTATAATTGAAGGAAAATATCTAGCATTAGAATTCATTGTAAATTGAAAGACTTCAGACAAAGATTGATATTTTCTTGGAACATAACACTCATTAAACCAATTATCATTATAATCAGGATATGCATCTAACCTTTTTCTGGAATCCCACGAAAGAATTTCAGTCTCTTTACTTTTGTAATCCTGAAGAAGAAATCGTGAATCCGACAAGCTCTTCTCATTGAACCAATGAATGTAACTCGTCTTTACCCGGATATTTTGAATTGCCATTTCATTATGTAGATAAAAGTCATTTTGTAATTCCCACAATTTAGGTCTGTTTCGGTCATAGATATAATTCCCCAAAAATAAATTTATTGCTTCTTGTCTAATCAGATCCATAAACGAATTCGAATAAATCCGTTTCACACTATTGAGGATATCTCTGGTATGAGAAGACCATTGGTTAATACGGCGATATGAATCCATTGTATTAACTAAGTTAGACCCACCGTACTGTACAGCAATAGTATCACCATGATCATGGAATATTTCTGTCAAGATATTAATCAAGTCAGAGTCATAATCTAATGTCTTGGTTTTTGGAATCAAACCCAAGCTCCTCAATTGATGTGTCAAAGCTTCCTTGCAAATGATGAATTGAGCAGCATTAGTTCTATCAAGGCAATCAATGCAATTAGTTCTAATGACCCCCTTTTGTAACTTTGTTGAAGAGAGGTCAATACCGTTGTGAAAAAACCCAATTTCGTTTATTGAATTTGAAGCGATATTTTGCAAAGGGCGAATTACATCTAGATTTTTCTTAGAATTCCTTGACATATCGAAACTATGAAATTGCAATTTATGTTTAGTTGGTAAAAATTGATTTAGATATCCAATGCAGTTTTTGAAATGTTGATTTAGTTTCAGTTCTCTAGGAGTTTTTTCTTTTGTTTTGATCAAGTTTAACACAATTATGGGCAGCCCGTATCTTTCAAATAGGTTACTGAAGTGTATTGCAGAACTTTGATAGAAGGGATCTGATAAGTTTATTTCGATTGGAGGTTTTGGTAATTTATTCAAGTCTTGCGTCCAATATAGAGGAATGGATCCACGATGTTGAACGAAACTGGTATATTTAGGATTATTGTAGAATCCGTATTTCGTGTCATGGAATGATGATATGAGCATGTCAGATACGATTTGCTCAGTTTCAATTTCATTTGCTACGTTTCCTTTATCGTTAACTCCTCTTTTTAAAAATCTGGCTCCAGCGTAGTGATGGGAGCGGCGAGCTATGATTGTGATGTAAAACTTCTTTCCGTACACCGAGATATTCGCCTGATCAATAAAGCCATGGATTATCGGCTGAAACCATTCGTAAGTAGCAATGTCTGGATTCTCGAGTATCGGTTTCAATAGTAGATTATTCCAGACGAATCGCTCATTATGCACAAATGAGTTCACAGTATCATCCATTTTTATTGTATTGTTGTCTTCGTGTGAGTTGTATTTAAAGTCTGTTGCAAGTTTTTTATTTCTAATGAAATTAGTTTGTAGAGTATTGGTAATGTCGTATGCAAAACTAAAATAGAATGTTTTACTCAAGTCCAAATATTTGAAAATTGAAAGTAGTCGTTCTTCATCGCTGTATTTTTCAGGTCTCCTGTAATTTATGTCTAAAGGAATCAATTTCGTTTCATCAACATGGTAAATGTAGTGGCCACCAAGAATAGCTACTTGACTGCATTTGGTGATTATACTCAAATAGTATCCCTTTGTAAATTTTATAAGTCCTAGAAGACCGTAACCTTGCGCTATTTTGTGTATTCCCCCTTCGATGGATTCATCTAATCCATTTAACAATTCTATCATATCTTTTCTTGTATAAAAGTAACTTTTATCTTCGATGATCATAAGTATATTCAGATCATTTGGATCTTTCCCAATTTCTAGAATTCTAAACAAGCTTTCCTTAGCATTACTTCCAACAATATACATTGTGGTTCGAGAATTATATATTGTGAACCTCTGTAGAATAATTCTTTTATTGTTAAACTCAGGTCCCGTGTTGGATTCATACTCGCTGGGGTCACTAGTCTCCTCAGCATTTTCATCATTATCGACTTTGTTATCAGCCGCACTATTCGTATTGCTATTAGTCGTCTCCTCTTCAATTTCATCTCTTTCGTTGCTTTCTTTCAGCTCATTATGAAGAGGATCAATAGACTCAGGTGTCAATGGCTCTTTGGAGCGGTCTGTTGCGTAAGTTGATATTTTGAAGTCGCCACTTTGATTTACAACCCCTTTATCCGAGATCCGAGACATTTAACAGCCCTTCTCGAACTGAGATCCTTTTGAACTTGATATCTGGAACAGGGGTAAGTTTCAAAATAATTAATCTTGTATGCACTCTCTCAGAATCTATGTAATTTACAGAACTGCTACAAATACTAATTCGACATTTATAATTCACCTAAGATTGGTATCCTCCATTTAAGGCCCAACCTATCGTAGTTACAGTTCTTTTCTGTATTCTTTCCTTTTCCCTGCTCATCCCAATCCACTTGGAAATCACCAAATCTATTGATGAACTGGCGTTGTTGATATATAGTATTGAATTTGAAGAATCTTTTCATTTCATTATGAAAAAAAAAATTGGCATATCTTGTTAATTGGGATTCCAATTCTTCTTTAGTATAGTTTTGTGCTTGATGATTATCTTGCGATACGTCAGAATTGCTACCAATAAGAAATTCGGTTTCATACGTGTCGCTGATTTGATACGGATCTCCTTTGCCATATCCGCTTTCCGTCTTGTTCTCTGAAGTTTCACAAGATAAATCTGCATTTTGAATGCAGTGTAGTGCTTTATAAAAATTCTTCAAAGGAAGATTGATGAAATATTTGTAATCTGTTTCTTTGATGGAATAATAAAGTAGATCGTAATCATTGAACAATAATGAAGGTTGTGCGATATCAATGAAGAATATCCTAAACCCAGATTTCAAATAGAGGCCTATTTCTTCCATGACAACCTCAACCTTAACTAAACTCTTGTGAGAGTCTGAATCGTTTCCAGCTTTTCGTGAAGGTCGAGGGATATAAAATTCACCAACCTTCAATAAGCAAAACTGTTGTTGGGGTAGGATATCATTTATGTTCGTAGGGGGGTAAAATGTCTGTGCTGATTGCATTCCCTCTTCGTCTTTATATCTTATTTCAAACTTGGTAGTTCCTAATCCACTTCCATGCTTTAGTACTAGCCCTATATTCAAATTATACATCCCTGGCGATAGCCACAAATTTTTGGAGTAAGAAAGTAAATATGTCCTATTGATTTCAACAAAATGGTTATAAATATAATTAGTTGGTTCATCTATCTTGTAGTCGGTATACTCAGCAAACAACCTATTATTCTTTAGAATGGAATAAATATATTTCCACGAATCTTTAACATAAACACAATGCAAAGGGTTGGAATCGTGTGGTTCCTCCGTAAGACTCAAACGTGAGGCAATCAAATTTCGAGAATCAAATCTGAAAACGTCCAAGGTCCTGATATATGCTTTCATCCAAGGTAAAACCTTGATCAAAACATTGATGATATCATCACCAAATGTTGAAACTATTTTGTCATAAAACAAATCATTGTAAAGAACATAGAAATGAGAATTAACGTACTTTAATGACGAGGTTGGGTCAATTTTGAGAAGTTGAACCTGAATTTCTAGTGGTAGTTTGAGTAGCATATAAATGAATTCAGATGTTTACGAATTGGCTCATCAATCTATATACTTTGCGTGGAATGATTTCGTTTCTCTCAATTGATATTTCCTCCTTGATAACGGGTTGCTCAATTATCACATTTGCGACATTCTGAGACGACATTTTAAAACTGGGGATAAACAATCGAGCAACACAGCAATACAAATGCATCGGTAACTTACATCTTTCAATTGTACGACAAACGTATGTTTAAGCAGGTTTTGTTAATCATAGTCTATCGGACGCAAGATGTATAAATGTGCTCCTATAGTTGACGACCAACGTCAACTGTGTGAGACATTGTGCATTGTATACAATAAACTCATAACCTATTGAAGAGATTGGGTAAGAACCAATATGTGTGAAATACGTCTCAGCCTGTCTCAATCTTTCTAACCTACTGCTACAGTAATATAATATAAAAATACAAGAAACTATCTAAGGTTAGTCTCTTAAGAATGGCATAGATACTGTTCGAAATTTTCAATTATATTGTTGGAGTCGATCAGTATCCACACAATTTTTCCCCAGAGTTCTTTTGATCCTATTATTTCAAATGCACAAAACGCCCACCACACACCTAAACCTTTTCTAAAACATTGTTCCGATTATTAGCTATTGCTCTTTGCTATTGTATTTTTGAACTATCTATTTTAATCCTCTCAACCAAGAAAATAATAATTCGAACTTTGAAATATTTATTAATAGTCCTACTTATAAAGCGTTTAACGGAGGTTCAAATATTTGGGGACGAAGGTCTGCTGAGCGCAAGAACTTTTGATAGATTTTCTTGGGGCAGCTGGGAGACTCTATCAGGATGGATTCGGACCAAGACGTATTATATGATTTTGGGTCTGATTAAGAGATAGGTGGGAGAACGCGGTGTCGTTCAATTGGTGCATTGCCTCTCGGATGATATGGAGCAAAATACATGTTACACTATTGGGACATATCGAAGAGTATTCGCCAATACAGACCTGGCGTCTCCACAGAAGAGTTACACGCACATGTAGTCAAAGAGAGAATTCCAGTCTATTCACATATTCAAATCATAAACCTTTCATATCAAAGCAAGACATTTTATTGACAGTAATTCTTATATGAGATCGAGAGAACACAACTACTAATTGATCAATTCTTTCAATATATTAAGTTTCCATTTTATATGAACAAGAATAGAGTCAATATTACGTGTGCCCACCAATACATGTTTTGCCTATTCAGAGTCTTTTTTTGAACGTCCTTGGGTTCAATTCCCTCACGTGAATTCGTCACCGTGGAAAGTTCTCGAATTGCCATCAACATTTTCGCCATAAATTAGAATACATATAAATCACTTCTTTCATTTAATTGAACAAAACCAACATATTAACTTACAATGTCTACATCTACCCCAACTGTATTATGGGCACAACGTTCTAGTGCTGAAGATGCATCCAAAAACGTTATTTACTTGACAATTCAAGTGGTCGATCCAATTAACACCAAATTGGATTTAACCTCAACCCACTTAAAGTTAACTGCAGACTCTTCTGACAAAAAAATTCATTACGATTTAAACATTGAATTCTTTGATGAAGTCGACGTTGACAATTCTCATAAGAATACTGAAAACGGATCTCACATCTACATAGTTTTAAGAAAGTCGAAGCAACAAGAAGAATTCTGGCCAAGATTGACGAAGGAAAAGTTAAGATATCATTATATTAAGACAGATTTCGACAAATGGGTCGATGAAGATGAACAGGACGAAGTTCCAGAAGCAGAAGACGACATGTCTAACATGATGAACATGGGCGGCCCTCCAGGTATGGGTGGTCCTCCAGGTATGGGTGGCCCTCCAGGTATGGGTGGCCCTCCAGGTATGGGAGGCATGGGTGGTCCAGGTGGTATGGACTTCGCTCAAATGATGCAAGGTTTAGGTGGTGCCGGTGGTGCTGATGGTGCCGGTGGAATGGATTTTGCAAAAATGATGCAAAGCATGGGTGGTGCAGGTGGCCCAGGTGGTGATGGTGATTTTGACATCAGTCAATTGGCCAGTCAATTGGGTCAAGCTGGTGGACAAGCTGGTGAAGAAGGCGATGAAGAAGAAGGCGATGAAGAAGAAGGCGAAGTAGAATCTGAATCCAAGGCCTAATTCCTCTGAGTTTCTTGAGAATATATCTCCCACAAGACGAGTGATTAATTCAATACGTTGATTTTGTAGGATACATCTTTCATTTAGCATTTATATTCCCACCGACCACTTGAGGCAAAGATGTAAAGGAATACTTCAGACAGAGACGAGATATTACTTTATCTTGATCTGTAGTGTCATTGAATCGCTATTCATGAAAGCTCAATATATAGTTAAAATATTAACAGCACCTCTATGTTGCTGGCTCTTATGAATTTACATACAAATGTAAGACGTACATATTTATAAGTTAATCAATATTTACCACCTGGGATGTGCGATGGTTCCGACCACTTTGAAACTACTAATCCAAAGCAAATATTAGGCGAATCATCCCTTCTAAAACTGGGGATCATTCGATTCCAAATCACTGGTTCATCTGAACAAGGCTCGTCGTCGCACGCGTCACTTATGTATACTTGCAAGCGCCTACTTATCAGCAAAGTCTTCAAGGAAAAAAACAATTCATTCAAATCTCTTCCAGTAAGAACATCGAAACCACCAGTTTCAGTTTGATCAACGAAGGTTTTGACGACGTTGTGAATAGCAATTAGGCATACCTCACTACTTCCAGATTCAAACGAATCTAAGAAACCATTCAACTCATTCAAATCCTCTACTAAAACTACTTCCAAGCGTTCAATAATATCAATCTCTCCGACTGAAAAGGCGTTTGATAGCACTAGAGTTTCAAATACACTTGGCTCAGCTAAAACAATCTTGATATTACCATGTAGATGATTTTGAAAGCTCGTTGAAACTATATGTTTGATAAATTCTTGTACTGATAAATTTTCAATACCATATTGTATCATAATAAATCTTCTTCTTTTAGCACATAAGCGTGATCAGTTGGATATGGCATTATCCTAATGTGTCAAATCTGATTAGTAGGGACTCTTCGGCTCCTTTGGAGACATTTTTGAACAATATACACGATCTATAAAGTCGTGTTAATACTCCAAATTTTCATGAGTGAAAAATTTGGAAATTTTCGTGGACCAACTCGATTATATCGTTCGGTGATTTACTATTGAGAGAAGATTTGAGGAGGGAAACGATGGCTAATATGATAAGGTCCACTCAGTCTTATGGTAGTTTGCGTCTGTTTTCAGCACGTATTGTATTTCATAGAAAAGCATACTCTACATCCAATGATAGTAACCCATCACAGTTAAGTCAGAAAGAGTTACGTGAAAAAGCAGTTGCTGATGCACTTGCCAGAGAAGAAGAAGCTGCATCAAAAGCCAAAGCTTTGCGTGAATTAAAAGTAAGGGTCAACGAATCTATCACTACTTTGAACAAAATTCCTTCTACTTTACTTGCCTCAAGATTACAAAAATTGCAAAGCGATTTGGATCAAATTCCTGGTGACAAGGTCAAACAGCTTGATGAAGAATTGGAAGACTTCATGTTCCAGCAAATGAAATTGCCTGCTCAAGAAGTTATTAACAGACCTTGGGCTATTTCATCCTCCGCTTCTAAACGCGGTAACGCCGATGATGTTGACGAATCATCTCTAAAGCTTTCCTCAACTGCATCTATGTCATACATGAACCAGTATCCTAACTTGAAACCAACCCTTGACTATAAACCTTATTCTGAACAAGAATTGTATCTCAGACAGCTTGCACATTCTCGTAACTCGGGTTCTTTAGGTTCAAAATTAACAAACATTTACAGGCCAAGAGAAGAGGTTAGAAACCCCCAAGATATCCAAAAAACTACCATCTCCACATTGTTGGCTGCTGGATGTCATTTGGGCCATTCAAAGACAATGTGGAGACCAAGCACACAACCATACATATATGGGGAATATGATGGAATCCATTTAATAGACTTGAATGAAACCATATCTGCCCTTAAAAGAGCTTGTAAAGTTATCAAGGGTGTATCCAAGAAGGGGGGCATTATTTTATATGTTGGAACTACTAAGAACTGGGAACAGCAGCGTGCTTTGGAAGAAGCAGCAAATAGATCGAAAGCCTATTATGTGTCTAGAAGATGGATTCCTGGTATGATTACAAATTTTGTGGAAGTGACCAAACAAATAAAACAAAACTGCAAAGTTGAACTCGATATGAGCAATAAACCTACTAATCGTGAAATCAGAGATGATGAAGACGGACTCATAAAGCCAGATTTAGTAGTAATATTGAATCCAGTTGAAAACAGAAATTGTATCAATGAATGTATTAAGCTGAGAATCCCAACCATTGGATTATGCGATACTGACATGGAACCAACTTTATTGACTTATCCTGTCCCTTGCAATGATGATTCTACAAGAGCTTCGTCATTAATGGTGGGTATCTTATCCAAATCTGCTGAGGAAGGTTTGGAAGAAAGAATATCAACTGTTAATACATACAAAGCTAACAATCGAAGCGTTCTCAGTTCAAAGGTCAACCCTCAACAATTATCTACTGCAACTGCATAAATACTCTGTAAATTTCTTACTAGACATTGTAAATAGTCCAACAAAATCTTACATATATTACTGTATTACATTAAATTTCGTACTTGTCGTTAGCGCTAATAATTCATTTGAACTCTTTTCTCTGGTATTTTCTCTTCGTTACCTAAGTCATTTTTTAGTTTTATCCCTCGTTGTCCTATCTCTTTTAAAAAGTTTGCTTTATGTATTCGTTGGGAATTTATAAAGTCTTGAGTCTCATGATCAAGCATTATTTGGTCTCTATTCAACTCTAGGCTTTGTTCAAGGCTGTCAGTATCAATTTCAAGAGAGGACATCTCAATGCCTCTTATTATATTTTTGTCTGGCTCCTCTTTCCTTATGCATTGATTTATAGTATTCGTCTCCATATTAATTACTTCAGTTCCATGCTTTTCTATATGTTCTTTAATATCTTGTGAGTCATTATGCGGTAAATATTTTGCGTTGTGGTAATCTAATAAGCTTCTTTCGCTAATAATGATGGCCATTTTGGCTTGTTCATCAAACACAATGAATTGAAACACTTTAGAAATGTTTTTGAATTGAGTAATCGCCGCAAATACGTTGAGATCATCAACGCCCCAACTTACTGGATTATGTAATTAAATTCGAAAATTATAAGAAACGCCTAAACATGAAGTAATATCTGAAAGGAACTATTTTCTATATCTCAGTTGTCATGCTTACACAGCTTAGAGGGATTTTGGAGTATCGAACTTGGTGGTTGTAGATCGATTTCCCTAAAACAATAAACCAAATGGTAAGGAATGTCAATAAATTTCCTACTATTTGCTGTGTACTTAATTGCCCGGTTTTGTAGTTCTGTGATTCTTCACCTAAACAATAGTGGGTACAGCTACTAATATATCGTTCTACTATAATTACATGTAAAATTGACGAAAATTAGAAATTAGAATTAATTGCGGACTTATGTCCTTGAGAGAAACTTATCTTATTGCGCAAGAAAACATGGAGATAATTAGGAGATGCAATGTCACAGGAAAGTTCAGTTTAAAACAATGAGAAGAATATTAATGAGGAGTGGAGTTTGGTTTATTGGACTTACTGATGAGTCATTTCGATCAACGCTTATTCAGTCTTCTTAGATTCATCTTCACTAGATTCGCTATCACCTTCATCTTCATCGTCACTTCTTTCATCTTTGGTGACACCACCAACGATATACCTCCAAAAAATTCTGAAGATCAAGAATAACCAGTAAGCATTGACTAGTTGTAATGCTCCAATCAAACCAAATACAAGAGGTTGCGAGATGTAGCACTTGTACTGCTGAGTGTCCCAGTTGAGTTCCCATTCACCAACACTTCTAAACTCGGTCAAGATAGAGTATAAAATCCTCAAATTGATGTAGTGTCTCAAGTATATCCATACGACAACAAAAATTATGAGGAATGGTCCAGTAAATGGAGAATCTAAATAATTAAGAGTTTTTGAAGTGGCCAAGAAGAAGTCGGAAACATCCATACTGACAAAAATTTCCAAACCCATCCAGGTAAAATGGAATCTGTACGAACACCAGATCAATGCAATAGTAATAATATGGTGCAATACCAATTCTTTAAAGTCCTTTCTAGGTTTTTCCAATTGCAAAATTAAAACCACGGACTGCTGTACCCAAAAAGCTGCTTGTCCCAAGTAGAAGGACTTGAACAATAAGTCGTGAGTCTTGTGGGGATATTCAACATAGAATGGTAAGGTCTCGAAGAACCACAATGGCAACTTCGACATAATGTACAACCCTAATGGTCCAGAAGTTCCATAGTATATCATTGAATATGATTGTTCCATAAATCTTTTCAATTTTGCCTCTTTGGTTATTCCCAAATAGGACGCTAAAGGTCTCAAGAGGAAGCACATAAGAAATTCTCTCAAAAATGTAAACACCAAAGCGTAGAACCCCACGAAGTAAAAATCATTAACTCCCTTACCGTATTGATCGGTTCCTTCAATTTTATAAGAAGGGACTATCATTGCCGAAAGACACGAGTGAATCTTGGTATCCGGGCCCGATAAATAATAGGTAGAAAAGGCTATAATCAATAAAATGGATGGTTTGATCCAAGTGTGTCTATACGACAATTCATTAAAAGCGATGACCATCTTCTTCAAAATAGCTACATCAGATTGAGAATCCTTGCTCAAAGCTAACAATCTTGCGTCAGATTTCTTTCTCTGCACCTTGGTTGTATTCATAGTCGACAAAGATGGCGATGTATCACCAACGTTGATATTACCAACAGAAGATCCACGACGACGGTGCGTCTGTCCGCTTTCGCTAGCCTTGCGAGGGGAAGGAACCTCAAGATTGTCCTTTGGGCTCGTCATTTTATCCTTTAGTATTCAGATTTTAGAAAGACTTCGTTGTCAACCATTGAAAAACATGAATAATTTTTATAGAAGCCGAGAATCCCAGTACTGTTTGTGCGCATACCATATTTATCACGTGATATGAATAGGGGAAACTGACAGATTATACAATGCTAAAAAATAGTGCATAGATGCTGTTAGAGAGTTTGCTGGTCCTCGGACACAAACAAAAAACTAGCGAACCAGAAGTCGTTTAATACTAACATTGAAGATTCTAGCACTGAGCATTGTCCGTTGATATAGGAGAGCACTCCCGGCCGTACTTTACGCTTTTCAATGTTTTGACTTCTGGATCTCTCTCACCTTTGAATATTCGAGGTTATTGTGGTCTTTGTTTTCTGGTTTGATACGAATTCCAAACATGCAATTCTTTGCCAGCTTTGATATACTGAGACCCAAATAGTCAATGAAATCAATTGAGGGTCGTATTAAATGAAATTGCATGAAGTTTTCGAAACATTATACTACTCTTAAACACATATCAGTAGTAATACGTAAAAACTAATCAAAGTTAGCCTTAGAATATATTATTCAAGTATCTCAGAAAAATCATCATATGATTATCATAAAGAAAATAGACAGCCTTATTTGAAAGGTTTTCTGATTAGCTATTGAATATTTAGAGGCGGATATAATCTGGGCGTTTCAGGCTCTGCTTTTGGGTGCAAAATTTCGGCGCTTCAATAGGGAGTGTTGATACTCAATAACTTTCTTGCTCTCATTCCACTAAACGATGGTGTCAGTGAGGGATCAACTACAGTTAGCATTCAGCATCAATCGACAAACATTGGCAGAGATGTCTCCTGTTATTTATCGCAGGCGCCGTTTAAAACCAGATTGGGCAGAAAATGAATCGAGAGTTCTAGAACCTGCCTTCGGTTCTGATCCGGGTTACGCAAGGGTGGTTGATGGGTCGGGATATCGAGAACCTCCCTTCTGTTCATATCCGAATTACGCAAGGGTGGGTGATGAGAAATCTTATCAACATCGTAAAACAATGATGGAAGAAGAATTTAGATTGTGTGTGAAAATGGAGTCAAAAGGAGAGGCAATCGTAAAATTCTTCAATATAGACGAAGATGATGATTGTCTGATATTTACGTCTCGAAAGAGCACGACTACCACTAAACTCATTTCTAAAGTGGTCTCATATAAAGAAAGAATTTCTAGCCCTACCTCGAACCAACTAATAAATGAAAAGAGAGTTTCCAATGTTTATGCCAGTGATATGAATTACTCTCGTCCATCTATCCAATTTCGCAGCAACGAGCCGAAGAGTTCCGTATACCCAATCGAAGCCCACCCCCTTATATCTTTCAACAGAAAATGTGAACAAAACTTCGACAGATCCGGGATTCATATAAAGATGTCGTCAGATAACTTTACTTCAGATCATTCTTCGAAAAGCCTTGAAAAAAAAGAATCCTGCCCACTAACAGAACTTGAAAACCTCTTCTCCTATCAAAGTGATGAGGTAGTACCCTCAAGAAATTCTAGGCTCACCAGTCAAAGTGATCAAAAAACTGATGTTTCTGAACAGATATATGAAGAGCCAATAACCGACTTCAACTCGCCATCTATTGACGATATAGTTCCAAACGATACCGAAAATCCGGTCGTTATTTTCTCGGTGCCTTCAAGTGGAACAACAACTTCGATTATTCACTCCACCAATACGATATTTGACGAAAAGAATGACAATGAAGGCTCAGGAATGACTAATTTGGAAGATACCAAAAGTCAATATTTCAAGGAACCAACTCCGTCGATTCCATTAAGTTTGTCTGTGAAATCACCAAATTACATCTCCTTCCATACCAATACGAACCTCTTTCCAAAATGCGAGAGCTATATAAGGGAACCTCCTCATCGAGGTGAAGAAACCCCAGAAAAAATAACTTCATCTGTCGAAATATCATTATCGGACCAATCTATGGGTAGAAGGATAAATAATGTGGTCAATGGCGCCCATATCGCAGTTTCACGTCATTTTAATGAATTGCATAAAAGCATGAAGATTACAGAAAATATCGACTCCTTTTCCATTTCAGACCCTTTAAAAATCAACCTGCCCACCATTCAAAATATTTGCAAATAGGAAGACCCTGCTTCTGCGCTGTTGAGTTGTAATCTAGTGAATTTGGTCCTTTCAGATGATTCAGAGTTGTCGAATACGTTCAATACAACGAACAGGGATTCTCCAGCTCACCCAGTATCGTCAGAAGCTGAAAGTATTGCAAATAAAAATGGCTCACGTAGTAGTACTGAATCTGAGTGGTACTTGCGTTCACTTTCTAAAAGTGAATTAATTAGACTCGGAAGACTCTATGGAAAAGATTAGGAATTGATCCGTTGGATGATCATATCAATTATTTTTGGGATGAATTATTTGACCAAACACAATGGGTGGTACAGAAGCCAAAAGATTTTACAGGGCATGATGAGAAAAATACTAGCGAGCAGAGGGTTGACCGTTGACCCCTATGACTTAGTGATTCTAGGAAGGTACTACGAGAGTAAAACTTTTGGTAAAGAATGTCGGTACTCAGCTAAGTTGCTGAATTACTCTTACTGGTGGAACAGGTCTAGTCGCCAGGTTCGATCCAAACAGTGTTCCAATTGCATTTTAGATCGAGAATATCCTCATTTAAAAGAACTTACTGAAATCCCGAAATGGATACTTGAAGATGTCCTCAGAGCTCCTCAGCAGTTTAGTAAGAATGATGAGATCCAGGATGGCATTTAGTTACTTTGAAGTAACTGGAATTAAAATGGGGTATTGGTTCTTAGAATACTGATTGCCATCTTCATTTTACTTGTTAAAATAATTTGGGGGTAGTATTCTTTGTTTTAAGTACGGAGAATGGCTGCAAAAATAATTTTGCAACCTCGCTGCAATTTATATATAATTTATTACAAAATTTACAAAAAAAGCTAATTGTTCGACCTGTCTAATTTTTAACCTTCATCTTTAATATAATTGATTAGACTATATTTTGTAAGTGTGACGATTTACATAAATTAGTAAATCTATTTACGTGTCAGAAATAAATATTGGAACTCGGCGGGGTTCATTCGAAGATATTGTGCTATTTTAGCGATACATATCTAGGCTCACTACTGAGGATTGATAATCCTATAAATACGAGAGCCTAATGAGGTTAATACCTGTACCAAATTGCCACTAGTAAGAGAAACGGTTATTCGTTCTTTTTGATCTATTTTTATTATTAAATTAAACCCATCTGTCATTCGTCTCCTGCACACACAACTAAGCCATTTTTGGCTACTAGAGAAATCGGGGGCAAACTCTTATAACTCACCATCGCATGTTTGGGACCAGAAAGAATAGTATGGCAGTAACATCTACCCTAGAGCAATTAATTAATAGAGCTACCGATGGAAATATCACCAGCGACAATTGGCAGTACATTTTGGAAGTATGTGATAACATTAGTTCTAATCCAGAAGTGGCTACCAAGGAAGCGATTAGCATAATTTCTGGTAGGTTGGCTTTGAAAGATGCAAACGTAATATTACGTACTTTATCGTTATTGGTAGCCATCGCGGAGAATTGTGGATCCCGTATGCGTCAAGAGATTGCAAGCAAGTCGTTTTTGAATGACTACCTAATTAAGAAGTTAAAGGACAAGAAACTTCACAGAACCGTTAAACTTAGGATTGCAGAGGTGATTGAACAATTACATAATTCTTTCAAACTGGATCCATCTCTTAAACCAATGACAGATACGTATAATAAGATAAGGGCCGAATATCCTCAATATATCAAAGGTGCAGTGAGTGGTCCCGATAAACCTGCAAAACAAGAAATGACACAACAAGATAAGATAAAAGAAGAGGAAGATTTACAACGGGTATTAAAATTATCTTTGCAAGAGTTTGAACGAGAAAGTTCAATAAAGCAGAGTTATAAGAACAAACCGCTTCCAGATATGCAACATCAACAAGAACAGCAACAGCAACATCAACAACTAGACCGCGTTCAAAACAAGTCACCAGAACAAGAGACAATAGCAACAGTATCAAAGGTTCGCGCTTTATACGATTTGATTTCTTACGAACCTGATGAACTATCATTCCGCAAAGGAGACGTCATCACTGTAATTGAATCAGTGTACCGTGACTGGTGGAGAGGAACTTTGGCATCAGGACGTACTGGTATCTTTCCTTTAAACTATGTGACTCCTATCGTTAACTTATCTCCTCAAGAGTTGGCACGTGAAGCTGAATCAGAAAACAAAGTGCTTACTATCGATGCCAGAAAAGTGGACAGACTATTAGCATTATTATCATCTAACCCAGAAAATGCAGAAGATGAAATTACTCAACTATATAATGAAGTAATTCCCGTGAGACCCCAGCTTGGTAAATTTATCGACAGGTATAATGTGAGGAAAGAGGAATTACTTGTTCTCAATAGTCAACTTAACAATGAAGTTAAAGTATATAACGACTTGATGGACAAACTGATTTCACTGAGAGCACATACACACCAGAATAACCCATTAGTACCTTATCCAACCGCGGCTCCAAGTTACAATCAGCCTTTGGAGTATGCACAATCTCTGAATTACGGCTACGAATCATCACATTTAATCCAACAAGCAACTAGTAGCGGTTTTGGAAATGCGCCTCCAAAAGCGAGCGTGCCACCTAACTCTCAACATCAGAATCAACCACAGAATTACAATACACAGCCACTGCCCTACTCTCAAGTTCAGAATTCTCAAAATCCCCAGAATCAACAGCGGCCAATGGCTTACCCTCAGCATCCTCAAGCTCTGTATCCATCCCAGAATTTGAACCAGTCATTTCTGAATATCAATAAATTTCCAGAAGTAAACAACATGCAATGATCTATATAGTACATATATTAGTTTACTAAAATATCATAAGTCGTGTACCTCGACAAGTTGGCGTAGGCAAGAACGAGCCCGCAAAGTTAAACCGATATTGGAGATCTGCAGACCCAAATAGATCTCCCAGATACTCCTTCTAATAGCCCCAATTGCTAACGATGGGTGATAATCTATACTCCCATAGAGAAAACCAAAATAATCAGCGGTTTGATCAATTAGCACAAACATTACATCAGTTCCGTAACACAGTAAATAATGATATCCACGGATCAATACAACAAGAAAACCTGATATTGGATTCGTTGAACGATAATTTTGGTCAACTCATGACACTGGTGAAGCGAACCAGTGGTGAGCTAAGATCTGTAATGACAAGGAATGCTAGTTTGACTAAAATTGTTGGACTCATATTGTTATCATTTTTTGTTATATGGATGTTATTTAAGTTACGATAATAAATGATTAACGAAAAACAACAAGCATTTATAGTTTTTTGAAGTACCAGTCGACTGATACCCGATGTAGAGTTCTGATCTCATATCTGTTTATCGGATTTAAGATGATGATGAAGATGCTTATACTTAAACAAGGACTCAACACAATTATGTACGAGACCTGAAATAAAACTAGCTAGAAAATAACTACATGTACACAGCTACACGTTCCCCAAATTTGCGTAGATTATTTGCGGGTTAGTGCCATCTTCTACATTGCTACTGATGCTCTATATTCCAAATTTCTTGTATGCTCATGTTGAGGCTCTCATTTAACTCTAGATGACTATCATGAGTCCTTCCCATGAAATCTGGCTAATTTTAATTATTTAAATAAATCTCATTTAAAAAGTAAACATAGACTTCGATTCTTTGTATTCTCTAGTCTGGCTAATTCTAAGACTTCGATTCTTTGTATTCTCTAGGAACGGTTAACCACGTCCAGGCCCAACCTATAGTTTCCAATTGCTTTCCCCCAGTTTACCTTTGATCTTGTAATGGGTAACAATCTTCTCAAGTTCTTGAACGACTTCTGGTTCAATTCATTGAAGTATTCGACAATTTTCAATGTAATTTCATTTTCTGTGTTGTTGATGAAGTTGACAATGTCGGAGGCCGAGGTGGAATTTATTTTAGAGTCGACTTGTTCACCAAAATTTAATCTTACGTTTCCTTCTTCGTAGTAATGAATGTCCAAACTCACTGATCCCACAATTGAACCAGTGGACTTCAAGGTATATTGGGATTTCCATCTTCCAGTAAAGAAGTTGTCTTCGTTTTTACGTTCACCAATGATAACAATTTCCAAGTCTCCGCTGTCTGGGACAAGTGTAAACGCAAATGTAGAAGGATAATGGTCGTCACCATACTTGTGCAACTGATCCACCAAATCATCAAAGTACAGCGGCTTGTCAATTGGCTCTACGGGTTCGAGGTCGATCACGCTAAGAGTTTTCAAATCAACGTTGAATTTTTGATTATGAATATGGTCTACAAACTTTGTAGACCCACTAACTTTGTTGGCGGATGAAGCAACGTATGTTTTGGAAAAGACGGCACCACCATTCTTGATATACACTTCAATGGCGTCATCGATAGTAGATGAATCTCCTGTGATAGTGGTCAATGCATCTCTGACCTTGTTTAACTCGCCAGGTGGGGCAGACGAAACTAACGAACTTATTATGGTGGGAAGCGAAGTCATTGTATGGATAGAAAACTGTGAGCCTGTCCAGAATAGCGACTAGTGCTTGAGGATCAGTTTAATCCCTGACTCAATATGCAGGTACTAAGAAGTGTGCGGAACAAATTGTTGCAAGAAAACAAAACATCCACACGTCGTCATCTGGTGGGACACTGAAGAACTAAGGATGAAGTCCTATAGTATGAATAGCCTGTGTTGAAGAAGAAATATACAAGAAGAGTTTTTAGAGGGTTTAATGGGAGAATTCAGCGACGGGCCAGAGTCTTCTGTGTGGTTATTTTATGTTAATGGATGCAAATAATATTGTTGCGATGAATTCTAGTACTGACAAGAGTCTACAGCATTTTAAAACCGATTCGACAACAATAAGCGCAGATAAAGAATAATGCAATCACGATGTATATTAACTTATGATAATAAGAAGGCACCGGCACCTTCATTGATTGCGGTTAACAACCTTTCCTTCATGACTTTTTCTGATGAGTAGCTTGGTAGCTTAAGGTAATTTGCGCAAGTCATTACACTCGGTAAGTAGTCGTCATCGGATAAACCATCTTCAGGGCACTTTCTGACCACAGTAAGTTCCGGTCTTAAAGACTTGAAACCACCGATTGGTAGCTTTGGAGCCCCTGTGAGAAATTGTAGGAAGGTTCTCTTTTGCTCAACACTGAAATTGACCAATATGTTAACCAACGATTCGATCGCATTCGATTCCTTAGTATATCCATGATTGGCATTGATTGCAGAAGTTAAAGAGTCGAATGACCAATCTTCTTCAGCGTTACCAAACAAATCCACTAATTCCTTTGGGGAGAAAATAACGAGAGACTTGATAGGAAACACTTTGGAAAACCCTTCCATAAATGCCTTGGTTTGATGAAGGATCCCAGTATATAAAGTCGCCTCTATCACACGATTTATATATTGTTCCAAGTTCACTTCAGTGACTTGCACTTCACTTCCACCAGGGATTAATTCATAATCTGGATAACCAGGCAACTCAAAGTATAATGATAAATCGCGAATGGTACATCCATCAATCCTGATATTGGCACGGTCCTTCTCATCAACTTGTGCGTAGAGTTTGGTGTATTTAACCAAATGCTCAATGGAGTCTGCCAACTCCGAATCAACCAATTTAAGGCACGGAAGATTGGCCAACTTCTTCAGCTCTCTTCCCGAATGCTTTTGAATGCCATGTGTATTGAAGAATTGTACCAATTTCAAAAAGTTTTGATTGAAGTTGAAATCGATAATTCGGGAGTCCAATAAAGCTCTTGCAACGAACTTACCTAACGACGCGAAAAAGTATAATACCTTGCGGCCATTCTCACTCGATATTTGTGATTTACTTAATGGAGAAGGGAACAATCCTAACTTATTAACCACATACGCTTCCTCATCTTTGTCAATAGGATCACTGTCTCTCCAGAGTTTTAATTTCTTCTTGGAAAATTCCTTGGAAACTGTAGCATAGAATTCCAAGGTTGGTCCTAAACCAGATCCAACTTCGTCAAAATACTCGATTTCCAATATTCCTGGCGCTGAGCCATATAAACCCAAGACTTTTACTGCACTTTGCAAAATTATCTTTCGTGAGAGTCTAACCTTGTGTCTTGTTGGTCTCCCTAATTGGGATCTTTGGTTATTTGTATGGCTAGAGTTTTCGTTCTGACCTGTTGCTTGTTTAGTTCTAATTTGCCAATGGTGAATTAGGCGCGAATAGCCAAAAGAGGTAGACTGCAAAAAGAACATTCTAGTTTCCAATGGAAAAATAAAAGGAAATTCAGTTGTGGAATGTATACTCCATCCGGGCAATGTACCACTCGCAACGACCAAAGGCTCTTCCAATTGACGATTAAGTTTGACAGTAAGCTTCCAATTCATAAAGCTGCTTTGATCAATGCTAGAAGACGATGAAATATTATTCTTGACAAAATTGTGCATCTCAAATAAGACTTTAAACAATTTCAAAATATTGAGGGTAGTTGTATCGTAAATCTCAAGCTCATTCTCCGTAGATACAAAGCTCTGAGATGTGAATTTGTCTTCTTTTCTTGAAGCACCGCTGACCTTTCTGAATGATACGTTGTGAATTGTTGACCAAATTTTGGAGGGATCAATAATTTCGTCTGTTTTGCTTTGCAAGGATCTGTATATAGCCCCATAGATAGTAATTTCATTAGGAACAACTTCTCCGTTAATTAGAAACTCGATATCATCTTGATTATTTGTATCTTCTGCGATTTCTTTTGATTCCTCAGTTTTATCATCCACAGAAGCCTCCTCCGATGCGAAGGGGTCAGATTTTTCACCAATTCCACCCAACTCTTCAAGAAACTTGAACCGTTGTTTAATAAATGTATCGACAGATTTGAACGTAGCAATAGCATGGACTGATAATATCATGTTTTGTAAATTTGAAGGAAATGCACTGGCTGAACTTTCATCATCTGCAGAAAGTTTTAGTTTGACTTGTTTTGCCATTATTGTTGTTTGACTATTTTCGGATTGATATAATGATTGGCGTTGGACGTTGTTACCACCTGAAGTTATAATTTCAAATGATTCTGATCTTGTCAAAGCTTCTTGCAATTTACTAATCAAGAACGAGACAGGAGAATCCTTTCCGCCATCTAAGAAAAATTCTGATACAAATGCCTTGTAGCAGTCATTAAACTCAAATGCGAAATCATACTCATCTGAAGTGAAAACATGCGTCAATGCTTCTATGATTTTTGACGAAATCAACTCGAAACTAGATACTTGGATCTTTCTTGTACCACCATTAAGAGCAAATTTTAATTTAGACCATAGTTTCTTCCACTCGTCAAAATCGTATTTAGTAATAACTTCTGGGTTGTTCAATGTGATTGTAATTTCTTCTAAGATCTTCATGTGCTGCGGAATATTCACAGGGATTCCACTTGAATTTACACTTTGGTTCTCAGCATCAATTTCTCTAGCAACATTTCCTATTTTGCTAAGTAATTTGTCATTTGTAAAATTGTATTGGTACTCATTTGAAAATTCAAAGTCAACGTACTTATTAGTGTAGCTGAAAATGGGGTGCAACTTCGTTTTCGATTCATCAGATTTCTCGTCTTTGGCACTATCTTTCAAGCATTCCATGATAGTTAATGTATCATTAATGAGACCCTCTCGCTCAAATGTTGGAATAAATGTTTGAGGTGCTAGTTTCATGCAGTTTTTTGTTACGATCAAAGAGCTGAGCAAGAGTAGGTTGCTGTTGATGGTAGAGGAATCCTTAATTTTTGAATTGCTTGACAGCTTGTGAGCAACTTGTTCGAGAGCTTCCTCGAAATCACTTCCTTCTGACTCATACGAATCTTCGTTTTGAGCACGCTCGTCCTCGCTACTTAACATGTCGATGTCATCGTCTTCCACTTTTGAGAATAGCTTCGATTGCGAGGATTGCTGGTAGTCTTTGAAAATGCTTGCTTTGCTTTGGTTTGTCACCGATGCCAAAAGATTTGTGATCAACTCTACGTCCTTAATCTTTTTGAAATCTTCCCCTGTGGTATTGAATGTTACAATTCTGATCAAACAGATAAATACCTTTTTACGGACTTCAAAATCCATTGTTGCTTGGAAACTGTTCATAAGTAAAGACCAGATTTCATTAACAAATTTCCAGTATGCATAAGATGAGCCCGATTTGTAGAGGTCAATTCTAGACTCATTGAGGAGTTGTCGTTCCTTAAATTCCACATGATCATCAAAAAGAAAAGGGCTATCACTAGCAGTATACACTATGGGAAGCAAATATCCAATCAATGTGAGAAATTGTGCGAGGAGTTCTTTTGGGGCAGCCATAAGGCCCTCAATAGATACCGATTCATTGTGTGATATGTTTTCCGGAGCCAAATCGTCAATATTATCATCGTGTGCGGATTTGGTTTTCGAGTATTTGTTCAAGGACTTGACAATGACTTCGCCAAGAGCACAGTCCTCCAAGAGTATCGTAGATAATTTGACGCTTATACTCGATAAAATAATTAGGGATTTGATCAAACTAAGGCAAATGCTATAGTTGAGAGTGACACTAGAAGAAACATTATCAACTTTTGTATTCAGGGACTTGTTGCAGGAAAGAACGACAACATCACATAGTTGCTTGAGGAGGGACGGGTTCAGGGCAAATAGTTCTTCAAGAAAATCTGGTTTCAATTTGAAACTTGTAACTATTCCCGATATAGCTAGCCAGGCATTCTCCACCACCAGGGTATCTGTGTATACCTTAACAACTTCTGCAATGTTCGAGAATACATCCTTCACCATCTGAAAGTTTTCAATGGATATATTAGAACACGAGTTAGAGACAATGGTTAAGCATTTACGTTGTGCGTGAACCGTTAAGAAATCCAAGAATTGGAGACATGCCTTGAGCCCATTGTTGGAGATAATTTGGTTATGGGATATGGGATCTCGTGAAATCATTTCTAAGGTTTGGAGAGCTTGTTCTGTCAAGTCTATGTACTTAATTTCCAATAATTTCTTGCACAAAGCTTCTATAGCATTATTATCCAACACTGGATGGATAAAATCTTGATTGACTTCGAGAAAGTTATAGAGACACCGACACGCAACTAAATGAAGTTCTAAATCATTTTCCAAGAGAGGATCCTCCATAATGCTAATGAGACTTTTTGCCAACTTGTTGGCGGGGATAATTCTTTCTGCTGTAATTCCGTTCATCATGAGTAAGCGTTCTGATAATTCATTTAGAGTTTCGAGAACAATATATGTGTCATCACGTTGGTTTAAGTTACTAATTAATGCATCCATCTCTGAACTTTCACGACCGCCACCAAACATAATACCTCCACCAACGAGTCGTTGCATGACATCAACGAATCCAGATCCTCTTTCCGACATTCTGGAGGAGTCACCATCGGAAAGCGCACTAATAGCTCTAAGGAATTCAGCTCGTGGATCATTTTCATCAATGTCGTCATCATCATCACCTTCGCCATCAATACTCTCATCTAAATCTTCTCGTCTAAATCTTGCATTTGCTCTAGATTGAATCAATCTGCGAAGAAAACTAGCAGGTTCGATATCATCATCGTCCTCCTCATCTTCGTCATCATCCTCGTCGTCTTCGTTATCGTCCTCATCAACTTCTTCTACCACATCCTCACTTTCGTCGTCTATTATGTCATCGTTTTGCTCATGAATCTGATCTGCAACATATATATCGGTTTGATTCTGTAACATTTCCAGAGATCTCGAACCTGTAGAAGTAGTTGCTGATCTCAGTGGGTCCAAAGACTCATTTGAGTTTGCCATTGTAGATACTTATCTAGCGGGCGATTGTCAAATGAAAGAAGACAACTTAAAGTACAGTTCAATTATGGTAATTGTCAAGTACTGATCAATGGCCAGGATAATTTCAGTAGATAAAAGCCTAATTTACAGTCTGTTCAAATATATTGATGCCAATAATATTACAAATGGTTATAGTTTGAGAGGCGTAATGAAAAATGTCGCATTGGGTTCTGTGGCAAAAAAGTCGCAGGACTTGTACCAGATAGAGATGTCGTCGTGGGGTGAGATAACTTAGATTTCACAACGAGACTGTGAACTTGCTCCCAATAGAGTAAGTTCAAATATTGGGAGCAAGTTCAAATAATAATGGCGGTGGAAGGGCAAAAACAGTATTAGCACGCGGGGCCATCGAAACAGAATATATAGTAGAAGAAAAAAAAATAACCCGTTAGTAAAAGATAAGTAGTATCTTTCAACATAGTTCTAGGTCCCATACAGCCAATTATTCCAGATTTAGAAGGAATATCACTGAAACTTGTAATGTTTGTAGTTTACTAGCTCCCCAAGTGTAACTCAGTTAATGTGAATTTTCAAAATGGCCATGGAGGCATTAGAAACATAAAATATCAGATTTCCGTAGTAACCTTTCAAGTACTAATTTATATGTATTTCTTTCAAATATACCCGCGCGCTCCTAACAATAAGGCTTCTGACACGAAGCCATCTTAAGCCAGTGTTCTATAGCGCCTTACAACTTTACGATAAGTTGGGTCATGTAGGTATACTAATGTCATCTATAAAATACAATAGATCAATCCAAGGCATGGTCGCACTTTAAATACGCAATTTTAATAGCCCAAATATTCTTTAAATGATCTAGTATTTTAAATTTATCAGGACTGGGTACATACCCAACCACTTGACAATCCTGAAGTCGAAAAACTCATCATCACACATAGTGTACAAGCTAGCTATACGCGGTAGACTTGAAACCTTTGGTGAGCAAATCAACACATAGAATGCCGTAGCAACCCCACAAACACAAATTCCATATGAATCATGTATAGCGCATATCTCATCTCACGCGGAGGCCATGTTACATCTCGAAATTGAAGTTCCAAGCAAAATATGAAAGCAAGGTTTATTCGATCCCCCAATTTTACTTTTTTCTACCTCATTTACCCCCACAAAGCAGAGAGGCACATAAAAATCCCCCAATAATATCACTTCAAACCCGTTTGAAGGTACACACTGTGCATAAACTAAAATTGTGAGACGCATTTTGTGTTTCGTCTACATAAAAATAATTTAAATATTTATTAAACGAAAACAAACTAGTCTTAAAAGTAACTATACTAATGATTTATTTAATACCTTTGGTTTTAACATATGAAACATAACAATACTTATAAGTATAGAAATGCTAATATATTTAAGTATATCAATATTACTTGAATAATTTTTGACACTTATGATCTTGATGAATGTTCCTGCTTTTGTGAGGGAGGAATTTCCGAGAGAATTTCAGTTATTCCCCCACTTAGTGGAATATTGTTGAGTTTCCCGATTTTCCGTTAACGGATCAATAGTTGAGATGTATTATTTGTTGAATAATCACAATGTACGCAATCTCCCCCATATATACCCCACAACAACAATAGACGAGGTGGACTATAAAATGTGACAAGGATCCAGGAGAAGGTTTTTCTTGATAATTTGCAACCATTACCACCAATTCAATATGTCTATTAAAGGTCAAGCATTGCATCTAGAAGATTCTAAAGCTGAAATAGCTTACATCGAATCAAGCAAAGCAGAAGAAGCTTTCTCCAGAAAGGCCGAAACAAATGGAGTTGAGTCTGACTTTGAAATTCGTCCTGAGTATTTCGATTTACCAGAGTCCCTCCAACATTTAACACAAGAAGAATTAAAAGCTCTTGACAAAAAGACTTCAAGGAAAATCGATTTAAGATTAATGCCAATGTTGATCTACATTTACATTCTAAACTATTTGGATAGAAACAATATTGCGCTGGCGCGGTTAGGTGGTTTGGAAAAGGATTTGGGACTTGTCGGAAATCAGTATCAAACATGTATTTCCGTTTTGTTCGTTGGTTACATTCTATTTCAAATTCCTTCTAATATGTTGTTGAACAAGTTGGGGAGACCATCATTATATATTTCAATGTTAATGACTGTGTGGGGGATCGTTTCTTTATGTACTGGGTTCGTTCAAAGTTACCATGGTTTGCTTGCGGTTAGAATTATATTGGGGGTTGTCGAATCCGGCTTCTTTAGTGCTGCATTGGCCACTTTGTCATGCTGGTATGACAAAAAATCCTTGTCATTCCGTAACTCAATCTTATATTCTGGCTCCTTAATGAGTAGTGCCTGGTCAGGACTTATCGCTGCTGGTATCTTGGATAACATGGATGGCAAAGGAGGATACAGATCATGGAGATATTTATTCATCATTGAAGGAGCGATTACTGTTGTTTCCGTTCCTCTTGCATACTTCATCTTACCTGATAATCCAAGCAATACCAAATTCTTGAACCAACAAGAAAAGGACATCATGCAATGGAAAATGAAGCAAGATGTCGGTACAGATGATTCTGACAAGGTTGCTAAAGAATCTACCATGACTGGTTTATGGCTTGCCGTATCTGATATTAAAGTTTGGTTGGTTACTTTGACACTCACATTCTTGGTTGCTGCCGCCGGTGTTACCAACTTCTTCCCATCTGTTGTACAAACCTTGAACTTCAACAGAACTACCACACTTTGTCTTACTGCTCCTCCTTACTGTATCGCTGTTGTTGCAACTTTCTTATGGGCAAGACATGCTGACAAGACCGGTGAAAGATTCTTACACGTTACAGTTCCATTGGTATTTGCGTTGATATCATTCATAATATCTTGTGCCACTTTGAACGTTGGTGCTCGATACTTTGCTATGTGTGTCATGATTCCTTCAATTTATTGTTCCTTTACCACCATTTTGTCGTGGATGTCCAACTGTTGTCCACGTCCTCCAGCCAAGAGAGTTGTTGCTATTGCATTGATGAACTGTATTTCAAACTCCACTTCTATTTGGAACTCTTACTTATATCCTTCAAGTTCTGCTCCAAGATACTTGACTGCATTTGTTTGTAACTGTGCATTTATTCTTATTGCCATCGTGTTTGCCTGTATTTTGAGAGTGAGACTTATGGTTTTGAACAAACGTATCGAAAACGGTACTATCAACTGGCAAAAGGAATTGGGTCAGGGTAATGACGGTTCCAATATTTCTCCTGATTTCAGATTCCTTGTATAATATTTTAATATATTCAGTGATACGATCAACCTTTGTAGAACGAACATGCGTGGTTGCAAGTTTTACGATCTAATGAGAAGAGGAGGAGAAGATTGCTCCTAAGGATATTACACAAACCTCACCCCATTCAGGAGAGAACAATGATAAGATCCAATTTGTTGATCATTAAATAGCTAATATATGCCACACTAAAGGTTTATGATTTATCCGGAAATTTCCATACTTGGGGAATCACGTTTTCAGATTTTTGTAGCAAAATTCTTGAGTTCTGACATTTAAAAATATTATCTATATACAGGAATTAATAATATAGTGTCCTGATAAGAGAGACATACAAACAATCCTAAAAACTTGGATGGGAAAAGGTAGAAAAGGACAAGTCCGACACCATAGCAAACTAAATATTCAAAAATATGGCCTATTCTGGTTTTAAGCTAGTGTGTTAGAATGGGCTGGAGAATAACCCAAGGCATTCGGAATTTATCACTCTCCTTGTGGAAACTATTAGGTTATTAAACAAATTAATTCTCCCCTACACTTGAGCACCACATTGCGAAGTACACCGAATCAGAATTTGCGAGCTCTTCTTCTTTCGATAGCAGTTGCGTCGTAAATCAGATGATTTGAACCCCTCCAATTTCACACTGATGGAACGAAGAAAATAAAACAGGGACCCGTCAAACAGATGTTACGAGCGTCTGCGTATCTTAAAAGCTTAATTCGTGGAAAACAAAAAAGAGCTTGCAATCCCATATGACAAATAACAACCACCCGATAAGAATATTGCGAAGTCACTCCGAATCCAATATACTACTCCGAGAAAGGCTGCACTAAAGCTACACCGAAAAAGAATATTAGAGGTTACGCCCAGCATCTTCAATCAAAGCAAGTGAACGAACGAATCGCCTTACGACTTGCTAGAAGCCCAAGCACAGTTTGCACAAACAGAAATTAGATTGCAATGAATATGTGAAAGTGAACAAAAAGAACTGCCGCCGTGGAAGGCATTATTAGTCATTCGATAGTTCCTTTGAATCATTTTTAAATGGCGGCTATAAGCACATCGGCATTGAGTATTCCGAAATTGTAAGTTAGATTTACATTTTCTGAGAAAATGATTTGAGAATCGAGGATGGAAGAGGTCTAGGTGGATTGAAGAAATCAAGATGCATGGAGTGGATCATCAAATTAAACAATTGGAATGCATTTGCTTCATTAAGCGTGTACCCTTAGTATACTACGAGTCTCACACCTACTGCCGGAAGAAGGTTGTCAATACTTACTAAGTTGCTTACTTTCGTAAGTGCCTCCACTGAACCTGAGAACTGCCGTTTATATTTTGCGCTAGCGGGTGGGGGATCTTTGTCCGTATTATAAATCAAAATCTGTATTTCGTTCCGCCGCGACTCAACTTCAGCCAATCAATATAATTATCGGAATACCACCCTCTATTTCCCTACTTAAAATAAAGCTTTCTCCCGCATCCTTTGCTACTTAATCGTATAAAACCGTTTATATTTCTCTTTTAGGGTTGAAAGCCGCACATTTTTAACCTGTAAATATAATTGAAAAACTGAAAATCTGAAACACGTTAAGAATTTAATATACTGAAAAAAACACATTTTACAGATTGAAAACTAACCTGTAAAGATAATAAAAATAAACACTTTAATCAAGAAAACGGATTTATTTCTCAGTTCCAATCTGTAAATCATATCAAAAAATATTACAGATTAATAAATTTCTTTTTCGTTTATAACCATCATTTTTTTTCCTTGAGACAACCACCAAAACGAAACCCCGTCTACCAGAAGCTTATCTGTTGAGACTATCTTTTTACGGGTACAAAAATTGGTATCTACTAATAGCTTTGAAGAACGTGTATGCTTAAACATATCAACCTGAGAATTAATTTAATACGAAAAGTGTGACTTTGCCCCTGAATCTAGCGACTGAAAGTCATTAGTAACTATATCGCAACACCCTTGCGACTTCAGATATCGCTAATTGCACTTGATACATCACTTTCATCATCAAAACTTGAACCAACATCTCCTGATAACTGTGTCTCAAGCAGTGTCCTTCAATCCTTATCATCAAACACAGCCGACAACCATACTTACAATTCCTCGCCCCACTATCGACCATTAAGCAGGAACCAAACTTGAACCAACAGCACTCATATTGCTTACTGTGGCACTCATCAAATCATTTTCAACACATTTTTTTGATCTTTACGTTGTTTTGATCTTCCTTTTCATTTTCACATTTATAGACATTGGTTGTTATGGAAGAGATAGATAAAAATCAGCTCGAATTTATAGAAACCTTATCAAAGAAGATATTATCTTTACTTCCAAATCGGACAGGCCATTCTATAGCCGAGGTTGAAGCTAATGCCCAATTCATCGTTACGAAGAAAGTGATTCTTCAAAATTTACATTCATATCCTCTGATAATTTCATACGTGCTACTTTCATTTGCAAACTCTTTGGAAAAAATCAACCAAGAATCCCATTCCTTAAAATTTAAAGATAGGTCAGAACGCTCGTTGGCATCCACACTCATAATATGCAAGTTGCTTTCCGATGTACTAAAACGTAACTGGAATCGGGAAAATACGTATTATACGTTGGAAAGAAATGATCTTAGTTCAAACTACTCCAAATTTTGTTATTTCGATCAACCTCATGAAATAGAGAGTTCTATTGTCGAACAACTCATTGATACGTTTGTTTCCCTCCTTTCTCCCGGCGTCATCAAAAAAGTCTTGAATTTGGTAAAAAACCTTCCAAGTCCTTCATCGGGCTCTCCGCCTCAAAAGGATCAAGAGCTTAGTTCCATAACAAATTCTGCCGATGGTTCCATTCCACTCAATCCACTAAATTCACATATTGATTCCATAGACAACCATGTGGGCCATATACTACGCTATATTGCAGCAGCAAACCCCAGGGAGTATTGCGAGTATATTCATGACAAAGTTTTCGTCTATTCCACTAACCAGACAGTAATACCATTACCTGCTCTTCAGAAATATGCCCCATTATTCAAATTCGCGTTTTACATCGATGGCGTGTGCCAAGTAGTCGCAGCAGAATTATACGGGGCCATCCCTTACATAAAGTCCAGCTCTTGGAGACAGGTATTCTTGGTATTTGCAACAAGTGGTGTTCAAGACCAATGCTTTTCTCGTCCAATGGACTACGAAAACATCATCACAAATGCTAGTCCAGAGTACCAACGACATTGCCAATTATTGTTTGATAGTACCATAGCTGCATTCGATGACACATTGCTTTCAAACCCGTGTTCATCATTTGCTGCCACATGGCTCCTCATGCTCTGCCTCGACGACTTCAAGGAGTTGGAAATTGTAAGATCAAAAAATTTATTGAGACCCATACGAAATAAGAGAGTTAAATTCCTTTTAAATGTTATTAAAGATGCAAACAATTGTGCTAACCTCGAAAGTTTTGATTGCCTTATCAAATTATTTCACTTGGGTGCAAGATTGGCTTCATGCAACTTATATGAACATCCAATTCTTAAATTTTGTTACAGCTTCCTTGATTCAACCTACGATAGCTTATGTAGGTTCAAACTGAATCCATCAAATTTTACCGACCCTGAAACCTATCCGAAATTTGACTTACTATCCATCAACTTTTACACAGCTGCACTTTTACTTAAACGTGAAAAATTCATAGAGGTTGTTACTCAGAGGTTCAAAGAGTCTCAAGGAAATATCAAAGAGGTGAGTGTAATTGCAAAGATATGCTGCGAGTTGACAGAAACCGAAATCGGCAAGGAAGTTTTTGGATCTCTCATGAAGAAATTGGCAAAACCATTCAAATCAATTATCTTCGGAACAATAAAAATTTTGAAACAATATAACCTGCAACAAGCTCACCTGCAAGGTGCTATAATTATCCACCCCGAGTCGTCATCATCTTCTGCTGCTTCGATACATTCAGATATGATAAGTATAGAATTGGAATCTGGCCAATTCGCAAATTCCACAAATTTGGCATTGAATCTGTATAAGACCAGTTTGGATCACTATGTCACAGACTTCTTAAATACTAAAAGTACGTCAGATACCCCAGACGATTCCTCAATTACTAATCTGTTATTTCCCCAGACATCACACTCTCATACAGCACAACATACCTCCCAAAAATCACAATCATCTTCAATAAACTCCTACAATAGCGGACCATACTTTAAAGACAGATATATGTTGGCAGAAAAAGCAGAGGAATTACTTGCTGATATCTTACATACCTTTCTTGCAATGCCGGAACTTTATTTTAATGACGATGTACTCATGTCTGATTTGAATCTTAAAAGCGTACCTCGGAATGAAATGTTGAAGAGAATTGTTGCTTTTTCAGAGGAAGTATCGTTGCCCCTCAAGTATTCATTTGGAATCAGAGGATTCAAGGGAAGTGAATCTCCTGTTTTTGATGCAGCATGTTCTTTAGCCATGACCTTGGTTGACAAACACACTTTGGTAGCTACTAACTATACTACCCTATCTACTGTTGGTAACTACGTGGCGTCTAATTTAATTGTACAATCCATTTGCGAAGCTTGTTTGCTGTTATCACTCACAGACTCAAGGTTCAAGTCATGCATATTGCTAATTAATAAGTTCTTGGAGGGCCGAGAGCAATTTAAAACAATCGTCGCTGAGAACAGAATCTTATCAGATCCGTCATCTGCTAAATACATTGACTTTGGCAGTGCTTCATGCCATGCAATTGAAAAAGTCTTATTACTCTCATTGTGCACTCACGACATTCAATTCTACAACATTGCAAAGACAACAATGAAGTGGTACTGCAATGAATTTGGTGGTTCTGGAAACTCAGCTAATAATTTGACAGCTACTTTTGAAAGAGTACTACATGAAGATTCTGTCTTCACAGGGTTTGTATCTTTGCACAAAAGATTCAGAAGCATCTTACGGGATGCTAACCCTACAAAGTCATTGTATCAAATTTGGTTAGGAATCTACAACAGGTGGTTGGAATTGTTGGAAGTGAAGTCAATTCTTAATGATGAAAATTTGGTATTCAGACACTTTACAGGATTCTTGGTATCCACCGCTGGCTGCTTCTTATCAGAAACTTTCTCTCCAGAAGATGTTGCTCAAAACCCTAAAGCTTATGGTGTAATTTCCGAATTTTTCGACAAATGTATAGGGTTGCTCACATCTTCAGATTTGGTAGTGAGAGTGGTTATAAAAGATGCGTTATCGAATGAATCGCATTCCTCTGTATATCACCTCGTCACACTAAAAATTGTGAACGTTGCTAACAACTTTTCAGAGAAAAAGATTGTCAGCGAAGAAGCAGTTATGTTCATAGAACAGTCATTAATGATCTTTACAGCTATGAGCGGTGTGGAAAATGATGGTGCATTTTTGCTTGTAGCATTAATACCTACCATATGTCAATTATTCATCAAGTTTTTGAGTTTGGTTGACAATAAAGTGGACACGTTACGGATCAAATTAAGGTTCTGTAAAATGGTAGAGAAACTCGAGTCAGAGAAAGAAAGAAATGCAATCACAGGAGCTTTTAAACTTAGAAATTTCTATGCCAAAGCATCCGCTGAGTGGTTGGAGCAGGCCGTATTTTACGAACCTGATGAAAAAACTTACAATTCGAATGAGGAACAAGAAATTGCTTATCTTAACATTGATTTAGCTGCTCAATCCTCCAAGGCATTATCTATGCAGTTAGAAAGAAACCCTTTAGAACTTCCTGAAGGAACCAAGGACACGGAGGTGAAGAAATACAAAGATTTGGCTTTTGGAAACTATTTTTCTTTGTTCTACAAGATCATTCAGAAGTACTCGACAGAAAACTCAAATCATAAATCGAAGTATAAACTCAACACCATAATTGATAATGTTTTGAAATGTATTTCTAATATATTGCAATTTGATGCAGATATTGGTATGCAATTTGTACTTCCATTGGGGTACCATCAAAACAAAAAGATTAGATCCATTTTTTTGAATGTATTTGCAAATATGTTGGCTTCAAGAAAGAGCAGAGTTGTAATAGAGGAATATCCAGAAAGTATGATTAATAAGTTAACAAGCATAACCGATATTTACGGTGCTATCGCCGAGGTAGCTTCGTCTACTGAACACAACTTATTGGCGTCATCGTTGTTTGGAATCTTTAGCTACACAAAGAAATTAGATGAGTTGTTCAAAGTGTTGTTGAATGACGAAATCAATAACGTTTCAAGATCTAGTGACATTTTTAGACGAAACTCTACTTTGACTAGATTGTTATCCAATTTTGCCAATGACAATGGAGTTGAATATTTGCGAAAAACATTAGAGCCATTTATCGAAGAGTTGGTTGAAAAATCTCCCATTTGTGAAGTGGAAAGAGGTGAGCCTATAGAGGAAGACATTGAAATATTCATGAAGTACTTTAACAGATTAGTCGATCTTATTTTAGACTCCGTTGATTCCATTCCCAACTCCTTCAAATTCATTTGCTCTGAAATATATAAATGTGTCAAGAAAAAATTCGAAGATGCTGCTTTAATTGCAGTTGGTTCGTTCTTATTCTTGAGATTTTTATGTCCTGCAATAATTAGCCCTGAGAAGTTTTTTAAAATTGAAATTACAAACCCAAAGGTGAAAAGGACTTTAATGCAATTAGTCAAAGTGATCCAAAATATCGCAAATGGTTCATTGTCATCTCTTAAGTGGCCAGGGTTATGCCTGAAAACTGACGAATTAAATAAAGCCAATAGGAAAATTTTCGAATTACTTGCATTGGTCTCAACAGATAAAATTAAGGAATATCCTTTCCAAGCAATTGAACAGAAACCAATTCCCGAATTAAGATATTTACACAAATTCATTTACACCTACATCGTTGCAATTAAGGTTCAGTTTACGTCAAGTGAAGCAGTCACAGACTTACATGAAAGAGTCCAGGCTTTTCGTACCCTAGACAAAATTGCATTTGAGATGGGAAACCCTAAATTTGCACTTCAGTTACAGATTCAAACTTCGTATAAGAATTACGATCCATCTAACAATGCAAACAACCAGTTCAACGATTTCATGGCTAGAATGTCAATGAATTTTGTTTCAAACGGACTTGACTGCAATCTCATTCATAATTCTATATTCAATGATGGGACTCCAGTTGTTGTTGTAAACCTTAAAAAGCTTACTGAAGTTGGAAGCGATGTTACCTTTTTGGTGTACAAATTGTTTGAAACTTCAAGTCAAGTTTGGGATAATAAGTTTTACTTGGTTTTCGATTTTACCGAGATGTTTTTCACTGATAAAATGATTAAACAATATCGACTGCTTCTAGAAACACATGGTCCAGATCAATTGTTTAAGAATTGTCCTCGAATCTATTACTTCAATATACCAAGAAATAGATACAAGAGTCTTGTACTGGCAATGTCTCTGTTGAGACTTGGAAGGGCAGGAGAAACTTCTAGGATTTACGTGCACTCCCAGGCAGATGGTCCGGAAGTTGTTAACAACTTGTGTTTGGACCCTGTGACAATATCTATCACTCGAGACACCCGAGTCATTTTCAATAATGCTAAATTATATGACTCCGCCCTGAAGACGTTTACGTCGGTGAACATTAGAATGGGTAGAAAATGGTTACAAGTTTGTTCTGAAGAAAAGGTTGTATTCCAGGGTGCAAACTGCGAAGTGAGTGACTTTATTCCTGTTGATATTTACAGGCTTGCAGAAATCTACAAGTGTGAAGTCTCTAGTATAACTGGTCACGAGGACGAATTCACTATACTCTTAAACACTGGCGAAACTGTCACATTACGGTCTCATGAAAGACTGGAAATTTTGAGATTCTTGTACTTCACCACCTCTAGGTTACCGAAACTGTCCAATTATTCTGATATTGACAAGGAAAATGAGCATAGCGAAAGAAGTATGCACTGGTTTGGAAGACTTTATAATATCGTGTTACAAGCTTTATTGTGCAAGGATGAAGAAGTGAAGTCTTCGGGAGCTTTACTCTTTGGAGCTTTATCATCGTACTTTGATATTGATCTTGGGATCAAGTTGAAACATGCCACAACTATCGCTTTCCCAGTTAATACCAACGAATTTGTGGTAACAGTTTCTGAGCACTTGGCTTTTAAATTTCCATATATGAGCTATAGGTTCTTTAAAGCGTTTTTTGACAACTACGATAAATTACCAGAACACAACAAGCTAAGTGCAATCACTTACATTTCTCCTTGGATAGAAAATATCTACGAGAACATCTATCTTGAAAGTACATTTGATGGTCCTGACAAGACTGCCGATTTAGTACGTCAATTTTGCAGGATATCAGCCACAAACAAGGAAAACATTGCGTTTTTAAACGATTATATTTGGAAAAAGATGTTTAACGAAACCAGATTAATTACTATCCTTGTGGATGAAGTTGTTGCGTTCGCTATTGACAATAGAAATGACGGACCAGACTGGTCCTTCATAATTGCGGTTATATCACCTTCAGTTGAGGTTTGTGGAGAAGTTATTGACAGGTTGATATCATGTGTTAACAAAGCCAAAAAAGATGATTCTGAAATTGCATCTCAAAGTAAATTGTTTGAAATTAAGATATTGATTAAGATTTGTGCATCGCTATTCTTCAATTCTTATACTTTTTCAAGATTCTACTTGGCGGATGTCTTCTTCTTAGCCACACTTTTCATTGACAATGTTTATTTGGATTTTGGGGCTGACTTACAAAAGTTATTTATCAACTTAATCCAATCCTTTTCATACAAACCCGGATTAACCGCAGAAGAACATGAAATAGTTGATAATACTATTAAGTACTTTAGTGGCCAAAGAGCAAAGATGTTATTTGGAATGACTAGAGATTTTGCCTCTACTGGTTCTGACGGTGTTCAGCTTTATAATAGAGCGTCTAGTTTTGAAATTTTGTGTGAATACTTGGACGAGTTTATCGATGCTTTGGGGGCTTCGGCAGAGAAATCTACCTGGAAGTCTCGTTGGTGCTCCAATGCCTTTGACGTTGCATTTAAGATGGATTCTATATTTCAAAGTCGTGCTATATTAGTTGTTGGGATTGTTTCAATGAAGGGAATTAATGATTCCACTGCTTCGAAAATAATGAAATTGATTTCAAAATCAGAGTGCAATGACCTTGAGTTCACTACATGCTTGTCTATCTCAACCTCAAGGATCATTCAGGGTTTGGAGCCTTCGTCTACCTTAGCATCTGTCCTCGTATGGCCAATATTATGCTTTTCATTGATGCACATTTCGGAGTTATACCAGTCGTCCATTCTTTGCTTACTTCAGTCAGTAACAAAATTGGTGGCTGGCAATCCAGCATACGTTGAAACAACATTTGAGCATCGTAAACTTTTGGAACCTTTTGTTTCTGAATTCGAAAGACGCCGGGATCTCAGAATCACCCCTGGCAACTTCTGTGTCCACATATTCTTTGTTTTCTCCCAAGGTTTGAAGGTGTCACAGTTGAAACATACCTCGCTTAAGTGCATGAAGCACTTTTATGCGCAACGGTCCAAATTTGACGATGTTTTAAGTTCCAGCCATCTGATTACCGCATATTTGATGTTCATTTACTTGAGTCTTGACGACCACGCATTTGAAGAATATGCAAATTCCATTGACGTTAAAGTTGATTATATCGAGGTATCACCAACCGAACGTATACCAAAGGATTTGATTACCTTTATTTGTGAAGGCAACGACGCCTCAAAAGTTGCCTTGATATTGGCTGCATACTTTTACGATTCTCCAAGTGTGGATAATACTTTCAAGACTAGATTTTTGACGTTATACCGTTATCTCTTTGAATTCGAGCCGGAGATTGGACTCTTTGTGTTCCACATAATGAAGGCTCCGTTAGTTCAAGATATGATCAACTCCAACAACGATGAAGTTTTCGAAAGTATCGCCAAAATCCTAGCCAATGTGGCCAGAAACAAAGAGTACTCTCATGAAGCTTACGAAGCCAGAGCCAACCATATATTGAGTGATAATGATTTGTTGACAATCAGAGATGTACGTGAAATGAATGCTGACGAAAATATTTCTGTACCTGGGGCTTTTTCGAAGTATGTTGGACCTGAAATGAAGACGCTCCAAGCCATGGTCTACAGAAGTGCTTGTTTATATGTTGAGGGAACAAATTTGGAAGATTAAGATAATAAAGGGAGTCTAGAAGGATGATTAAGAAGATGTCAGAGTCCAAGATGACTCTATACCTAAAACTGAAGCATGATTAAGAAGATTTCACGGAGTTCTAGATCTATGTCTACAATTGAACATTTCGATACTTATTTATGTTAGTTATGACTTAATGAATTGGCTTAAAGCCTTATAAATGCTAGTGTACAAGGGGAGAAGTTAGGGTAGGCTGGCCCACGGTAGTGATAGTGAAAGTGAAAGAGAATGTGAGCATCAATTACTGATGTAAGAGTGAGCGTCCACTAGTTGGAGGAAATCAATAGAAAATCTTCAATACTTGAATTTCTTCAATACTTGAAAATCAACCACTGAATGGTAATACTCGTCCTTTTAGTGAGATCTCTTGCCAGGCAAGTTCTCTGGATTCTCAAGACTCAGAAGATTCTCGGGACTCAGAAGATTCTCAGGATTCAGAAGATTCTTATAGTTCAGAAGGTTTCTCTCCGGATTATGAAGATTCTCATGTTTCTCTCATGTTTCTCTCGTGTTTCTCAGGTTCTCTCATGTTTCTCAGGTTCTCAGGATCTCTCAGGACTCAGAATACAGTAGATTTTGGTACAACCAAGAGGCATTTCTCAATAGCTCGAGGACATTATTCTTCGAGCTAATAGAGATTACTCTAAGTCACCTTAAAATATTCTCACTAAAGATATTTCCTAGTAAGACTCAACAGGCATAACAGAGCAGTAACAGAGCAGCAACTAGTTCCCGAATATAAACCTATCGCTACCTCAAATGCAACTTCTTCCTCAACACCGCTTCAAAATCCTTCCTATACAACCTGAACAACAACATCGTCGCTCTGGCATCTTCTACCGAGGAATGGGACGAGTTCTGTATATCCATCTTCAAGTAATGCAACGACAATTTCTTCAAACTAGGAGTTTTGCCCATGGCTATTTGTCTAAACGGAGGGTACAACGAGGTATCTCTGGTCAGAGATTTTGGATGTGACAAGAATAACGAGTCCAAATCATGATGGACAGCATGGCCCACGAGGATTCGATCTCCTATAAACGCAGCGACGTCTTTCTGAGCCTCGTCGAACGTAATGGCGTCCGCCATATGACTACTGGTGATCCCACTGACCCAGGTTCTCCAATCAACGACTTTTTCTCGAGGCTTGACGAACTTGTCGTACACTATAAAGCCATAGAAGTTCACTATTGACACTCTGGCCAAAGCCGACTCCTTCCCTTCTGGACCTATGCCTACGAACTCACAGTCAATGGCGAGGTACTTTCCCGTCTCCTTCTTTCTAGCGTCTTTTGGCAGAATACCGGTTTTTAAGGTGGTAGATATCTGGACCACATCTTCCTGCTTGATTTCATTCTCGTGGACCCACAAAGTATACTCTAGTGGCGATAAAGTTAATGGTTTTGTTATGGCGGATTCATTTTTAGCGAGATTTTTAGCGAGAATTTTCTTTGGTTGAGCTTTAGTTTTTGGATCTTTGACAACTTTCTTGATCTTCTTTGAGTCTTTAGGGATCGTCTTGGACGATTTGGAATCAGTGATTTTACCACTGAGTCTCTTCCAGTTCAGAGATAAGGCCATCGCTTGAGGAGAACCATCTCATCGCGACCTGAATTTTTCGATGGAAATACTGCGAACCTGGGGTTGCAAAATTACGATGTTAGTGAAGATCGTCTAAAGCAAGAGTATTGGAACCCAGTGTTAAGGGTTGATATAGTTCTTCCTAGATATATATATATGTATATATAATTCACAGATTAGTGACTAAAAGTGGATTTAATGAGACTCTTCTAGTGGAGATTGGAGAAATATGGAGAATTCAGAAAAGTTTAGTGGGCTCTCCAGTAGAAATATTGAGAATATTAGTAAATTTAGTGGACATCTTTGTTGAATCATGAGAATTGTCAGTAATTTGTTACATTTAGTGGTGATTTTAGGTAAATATATCGCTTTTGTGGGTATTTAAGAAAATACTCACATTACGGTTACTATGATATATCCTAATATGTAATAAATCTAATAGATATATCAAGTCATACCAGAAAATGCTAGTGAGATCTCTCGTAATTTAGTGACCTATTGAATACCCAGTCGGATATGTTGATTACTTTATTAAAAATAAGAACCTGATAATAGTTAATAGGACGATTTTGAGTACAATATGCCTGAAGACTATTTCATTAGATGATCAAAATGGTTTTTTAATTCAGTATTTTGTTGTTTCCTGTCACTAATTAGTTCTGTGTTTTAATTTTATAGACCCCCTTGACTCCCTGTATTATCTGATAATTCAAACGCTTAATTCGAAGCCTGCTCCGTCTAAGTTTAGCTCACGTTATTTAAAAAATCAAGTTTATCGATCGGTACATTACCAAGATTAATAATGTCAGTAATAAGTAGAGTCAAATTCCTCGTCTCTAGACTTGTACCATAAAAATCATCATAAAATTACCAGCAAAATAAAATCCAAGACCCAACAGAGTAGAAAAATGTGCTTCTATTTCATTTGGAGCTTCTACCGTTCCAAAATTATTAATTTTCGAATGGTAGTTGTTTGTACATTTCCATCTGGGCTTCAATTTTGACACCTTCGTTGGTAAAATCAACTTTATTAAGAGGACCTAACGAGCTAGAAGGTTCATGTATTCTTATCCAAGTCACGTACTTCGTCGACTACTTCGTCAACTACTTCGTCAACTACTTCATCGACTACCCAGCTTACTTGGATTTGTCATATTCTGGAATGAACTGTAACGGGGTTTGCAGACTAGGATGTAGTAAGACCAACAGTCTGACAAATATCAAAGAAGTTTGAAATTTTATTCTCATTTCGTTTCTCATTGGTTTAAACTGGACATACTGTACACTTGTAGTACCCATTTTAACTTGTCGATGATTTCCTGACACTCAGTGGTACTAACAGCCTCCAAATCGTATTTCTTCTCGATAGTGGCATCTTTTCCATTACCAGAGTTATTGGTATCACCATTCTTTTGTATAACGATTTTGAAGTGGTTGGGGTTCTTCGAGCTTTTGTACTGTTTCAAACGAATAATCTGTGTAATATGGAAGGAACTCGTCTTCATCATCAGTTCCTTATAGTAATTAGTATAATTGTAGTAGTATAAGTGATGATGGTGGTGATTATGATGTTGTTGAGCTCCTTCGCTTTGGGCAAATGGATTATCGTTTGGATTCTTCTTGAATACGATATCATCTGAGGGAGTCAAATGGATGTAATCACCATCGATAACTAGCGACTTTTCTATTTTGTTTAATATAGTGGTCTTTTTCCTGAACACTTTCCACTTGAAGTATATCGTGTTTAAGTTCGTTGGCAACAGAGGGTTTTTTCCTGTCATAATATCATCCAAGTACTTATTGGAACGTATTTGTCCCTTGATATTTTCTGCAGTATTTTTACGGATTGTAGGTACTTTGGTAGAAGTTGTGCTCTGATTCTCTGTGGTTGTGGAGTTTTCCACTGACAATTTCAGGTTGTCTTCTAGTTGCAGTTTGTCGGGAGTGATGTACTGAATCGTGTATGTTGAATCTGATGGTGTAATGTTTGCATTAAGAGGCAGGAACGGATTCTCTTGAATCATGTTTAGCCTGTTATCTTTCATTACCAATTCTAAAGAATGTCCTTGCAAATTAGAAACCAACTCATTTTCATCAATCAGTTTATTTGAATTTTCAACCATCGGACTCAGAGTGCTCATAATGTTACCCATTAGCGACGAGTCTTTCTCTAGTCTGTTTGGTGCATTTTCTTGAACACCTTTCTTGAAGGCATATTTGGTATGTTGCAATCCTTTTTGAGAACACACGTCTTTGAGTATTTGGCCCATTCTTGCATCAGACGATACATCAATAGTAAAAGTATCGAAGTAGGGAAGATTCCGACTCATCGAACGGATTTGTATTTTCAACATTTCACTTCCAGAAGTTTTGTCCGTTGAAACATCTTCCAAAATTTGGTCAATGTTAGTCCGCTTTTGACGAAACGCTTCCAAACTTTGTACAAATTCTATCGGTAGAGGTGTCTGATTTGTGTTCTTTTGCACTTCCTGTTCATTAGTAACTTTGCACAATGCAACTTCCAGTAAGTTATTGTACGATGACAACAATCTTGTTCTGTCAAGGATTCCAAAGGAACCGTAGTTTTCACCGTCTTCATCAACAAGTTCCAACCTCCAAGTATTTGGATTTGAGAAACTGAAATCCCCAAGATCAAAGTCCGGGATTTTGGAAAGGTTGAGTAAGATAAAACCAATACAGTCAACAATAACCACATTATCATCAATACTCAAATTTTTGAGTGTAGGCACATTTTTGGGAGGTAAGAATATGTTAATCTTCTTCTTTGATTGCATTTTGAGTTGGGAATCGGCGAAGGAGTAATAGTTTAAGGGGTTAACTATAGTTGATTTAGATTTGTACTGAATGAGCGATGTTAGGCTCGAGGGGTGTGATTCTTTTTGAGTTTTGGGGTTTACCTTTTCAAATATCAAGGAAGGTTTTCTATTATTTAGTGATGTGACAGACTTGGCATTAGTAGCAAGAGAATGCTTTCCAGTGGTGGCGAAGATAGAGGTTTGAGAAGAAGCATGTTTGATAGTACTTGATGCAACTGTTCTGGATAAACTTTGATTATCGTAGGATGGAGATCTCTTTTTCTTTCTTGATTTTTTGGATTCGAGCTTAAAGCTGGATGCTTCATTGTTGTGAACACCAAAGGAATAACTATTGGAGTTACTTCTGTCGTAGGAGTGAAGAAGTAAAGATGAGTCTATTAAAGAGTCTGTTTCAATATCTGTAAAGGCAGAATCAGTAGAAGAAAGATCTAGGTCTTCTTCATCGTATTCGTCTTCAGAGTAATAGTCATCGTCGTCATCGTCATCTTCGTCATCAAATTCTTCGATATTCAGAATTTCCTCCAAATCAGCATCGTTTAAAACTTGTCCGCGTGCATTCACGGGCACCCCAAAGTCACTATCTATAGTAATAGCGTCACTTGCATCTGGTACCAGGTCTCTTCTTCGTTTGTCTGTGGTGTAACCGTCATCAGTGGCATCCTCGGCATTCAATTCTTCTTCTATTAAATCTAAACTCTGATCCATGTTTGTTTTGTATGTCAGGGTCTTGACTGAACCATCGCTGTCGCTATCTGAATCAGATATAAGATCTTCTTTACTATCTTTGCCAGAATGGAAGAATCGAACAAGACTCGGTTTCTTAGACTTTGACTTGCCTCTTATAGTTTTAGTGTGTAATAGGCGAAAATGCAGTGCATCGTCTTTGGCAATGGCATCTTCGGCATCATTGGTTGGTAAGGTCTCATCGTGAAAGTGGTCACTGTCTTGAAGTTGTTCTATGCTAACATTAGATTCAATTGATGAAGGCAAAATATCTTTTGCAGATTCATTATCTGAAATATTTCGTGTATTTTCAGTCTCTATATTCGCTGGAGCTTCCGTTCTTTCTAATCGCCTCTTTGATTTCCTCCTTCGATGTCGTTTCTTTGTATCCATGTTGTGACTTCGTTCATTGTTATTTATAGATTTCTGTACATGGCGAGCTATATCAAATGTAATGGGTGGTGAGCTTTGTTCTTCGAAATATGGAATGGATATGTTGCCATCGGTATTTAGTGGCTTCAAGATCCGTTTGGCGTATGTATCGTCTGCCAGTGCGAGATATGCAACTCTTAAATGAGCAGTCAATAGTTTAGTTTCAAATGGAAATGCCATCCCTATAAAAATATCTTATCTCTCAAACGTTCATACCAAAGTTATCTGAGGGAGGATTACTTCATCGTGGCTATTTGGTATCCGGTATCTATCTCCGTTTAATCATAGCGGTCGTGTACTGTACTAAACTGTATACAAAGACAGATTGCGCGCGTGATTAGCAACCCGTGATATTTCTCCTGTCGAACGAATCCTAGCTACAATGGCGGAGTACACTAACCACAACGTTATTCCACATTATTCACACTGAGTATCAATCAATTAAACTTGATATATATACAATCAACTACAGCTAGCTTCTAGAACCATTATTGACAAGTTTCCTATCGAGAAATTGATGATTATGAACCAGTAAGGACTCGAATACTACACGAAGAGATCCAAACTCCAGCAAAAGAATGACATCTACCAATGAAAATTTAAAGAATTCAAGTTTGCAAGACTTATCAAATGATTTGGAAAGCATCTATAATACGTACGCAATCAAAAGTGGCGATCAAAGCGATAACACCCTTGATTCCGATACCGACCGAGCCAGTCCTTATAGAAATCATAATCAAGCCCATAGCGGAAATGATTCAACATACGACAAAAACTTACCAGAGATCCATGTTTCCTCCAGATTATCGTCGTTAAAACTTGAAGACGGCGTATCTGGATTCAAAAGTGCACCAGTAACCCCTTCTTCTGCATCCTCCTTTGATTTTACTGTTAATCCAAGACACCATCCAGCATTAACGAATTCTTCTCTAAATGTATTATTAGATAACCATAATGACAGCGATGAATTTAAGCATTTGGTTGGTTCCAATATGAGTGACGACGAAGACCCTGAAGACCGTATTCCGTTGTCAGAAGAAGCTCGAAAGGACAAAGAAGAATGGCAACTAAAAGGAGCTGCCGTAAGAAAAGTCTCATCAGATTCTATGTACCGTATAATTAAACGTACAGTGAAGGATTTCAAATTCGGAAAAGACCTTGGTGAAGGTTCGTATTCGACAGTGGTCCTAGCAACTGATATTCACACATCGAAACAGTATGCGGTCAAAATCTTGGACAAGAGACACATAATTAAGGAGAAGAAGGTGAAGTATGTGAATATCGAGAAACATGCTCTAAACAGATTAAGTAATCGAATGGGTATTATCTCATTGTATTTTACCTTTCAAGACAAGGCATCGTTGTACTTTGTTTTAGATTATGCCTCAAATGGTGAACTCTTGGGGTTGATAAAGAAGTACAATACATTAAATGAAGACTGTGTACGTCATTTTGGTGCACAAATCTTGGATGCTATCAAGTATATGCACGATAACGGAGTTATTCACAGAGATATAAAACCAGAGAATATCTTACTTGATGATAAATCAAGAATCCAAATCACTGATTTTGGTACTGCAAGGTTACTTGAAAAGAAAAACGATACAAATGAAGAGTACCCTGTAGACGTCAGAGCAAAGTCCTTTGTGGGAACGGCAGAATATGTCTCCCCAGAATTGTTGGAGAGTAAATATTGTGGGAAGCCAGGTGATATTTGGGCTTTCGGGTGTATTATTTATCAAATGATCGCTGGGAAGCCTCCATTTAAAGCTGCCAACGAATACTTGACATTTCAAAAAATTACAAAACTACAGTATGCATTTAGCGCTGGTTTTCCAATCATTATAAGAGATTTATTGAAACAAATCTTGGTCTTACAGCCATCCAAGAGAGCTACTATCCCTCAAATTCAACAACATTACTTCTTCCAGTCGGTAGATTTCAAGGATTTTGATCAAATTTGGTCGAAGGAACCTCCCGAAATTGGTCCTTACAAAATGAATGCAAAAGCAATGATGAAAGTACCTGAGATGACAAAATCTCACTCGCAACCACAAATTACAACAAGGAAAGTTTACAAGAAAGTTCAGAATGGTTCAGGAGAACTCCCTTCCAAACGGACTACGAGTGAAGGCAATGGTAAACTTTTGAATCCAGCAAGCGTGGCCGCATTTGTTCTTAATAAGAAAGAGGCCAATAGCTCTGATGATGATATTAGCGGTGTTTCTGAATCCGAAGTTTCAAAGACTAGTAGTTCAAGTAGTACTCCTACGACGACCAGAGTTCCATCTAGTCCCGGACCCGAATATATTCCTGGAACAAATATATTGAGACCACAAATCAACACCCGAGCTTCGTATGCCAGGACATCGTTGAATCAAAAGAAAGCTGCCAAAGCAAAACCAAAGTTTAGGGTAATGGAAGTTACGCGACTTGGTCCTCTAGAACTTACATGGGGTAAGCATTTGAAGCACGCAGACGAAAGAGTATTGAGAATTGCGCCAGTTATTGTTCACAGGGAACCAACAGAATGGTTTGAAAAGAAAAACCGAGGATCGTTGCATAATGCTCCATTGAACATGGTGAACAAATTGCAAGCGACCAATGCATCAAGAGGAGGCAGCTTGTTGTCACAAGTTGTTAATGGAAATACTACCGGACTAAGAGGATCCATGACCGCAGTTGAAAGTCTGATGGAGATAGAAGGAGGAGAAGCCGATGCCATAATTGATTATTTTGAAATCGAAGAGTTTGAAGAATCCGAGGAGACACCAGAGCCGGCTGATAGTTCTCACAATGGAACCTCTGGGAGCAGATACAGTTCTGCATCCCTTTGGAAGAAGCTTCGTCTCACGCATGATAAGAACAAGGAACTGTCCAATCACGAAACGGATACAATCTCCAGTGGACGTCGGAATCCATTGGAGAAGCCACGTACATGTACTGCGGTTGTAACGACACACGGAAGAGTTTTGATATTTTTGAGAGGTGAGCTTGAATCCAATTATAGATTAATTAGTGAGATCAAGTTGAACTACCCGTTTATTCAATTCAAAGAAGTCATATCAAGTGTCGGCAAGCTTCAGAAGTTGTTGCCTACGACGGGGATATTTGGCATCGAATCAACCAACACAACGTTTGTGTTTGAAGTTGAAAAGTATGAAGTGTCACAGTGGACAGATGCTTTGGCTAAGTCGAAGTTGAATCAGTACGAGCGCATGAGGGTTGTCGAACATCAATCGAGAACGCCAGTCAAACCGGCATCTCCTAAACTTTTGGACTCTCCGCAGTTTTCTCGTGCGATACGAGCGTCTGGAGGGAATGATGTACCACCACACTCGCCAAAGCAGAATGATGTCAGTCAGCGTGTCTCATCGGACAGTGGAAAACACACACCGATGATGTCGTCGAAGTTAAAGATCAAGCATACCAGAAGGAAGGCCCCACCTCCATTGTCGTCTCCTAATGGAATCAACATGTCCACTGGATTCTCCAACCATTTGGGATCTAATGAGAGCGACATGTTGCAAGCAGCACAGTTGGCAGTTGCCCACAATAGCCATATTCCGATGACGCAAAACCGCCGTTCCAGCTTTACCAAAGATAGTGGGGCCTCACGTCAAGCGTCTAACGGAACTCCTACGAACACACGGGCGAGTCTGGTAATAACTGGAGTGATAACTTCTAAAACCTCTAAGTTTTTGGCCAGAACAAGAAATAAGTAAATATAAACAATAAAAGTTTTAATGGCATAACCTCTAGTTGTAGTGAGCTTACATAGGCACTATATCAGTCAACGAGTTTTTTAGTAGCCATTCTATGTAAGGGATACCCTCTAACACGAAAATTTTAACACTCTAACAAATAATTACACTACATCACCAACGAATAATAAATATCATACCACTATTTTCTAGAGCACAATATAACACAGGCGCTGGCTATAAACTACAAAACTTAACTGTGATGGCTGCAAAAAGTGGAACTGTTCCAAAGGTCCTAAATAGGAAATAGCCAAACCATGTTTAAAAGCAGTCACGAATTCCACGTGATCTATCATTAAGAATTTTGAATTTTTCGAAAGTTACCCGCACGAAAATTTTTCATTCTCACTTGGCTTACGGAGATGGAATCGTGTGGCCTCCTCCAAATTCCTACTCCTAGTAACCGGTAAATAGAAGTTGATTTATAAAATTTTTCCTTTAGAATTGTATTGATACCATAACACACATAAAATGGCTAAATTCATTAAATCTGGTAAAGTTGGTATGTATAAACACGTCGCCAGACTATAAACTCACTTGCCAGCCTCCTCACTAGACTGGCTATCCTAGCCGATGGAATAGTCGATGATTGGCCCAAGTAACTGCCATTAGGCAAGAATTTATCCAGAATTAAGGAATGTAGTCAAAGAATAGATGAACAAGAAATAGTGAAGATCTCAGAGAAGCAAAAGGGAGAAATACCGATGATGACCCCCACCCAGTTCCATTCTATAGACAGACTTTCAAACATTTAACGGATATCATCACCTACAATCATATACTAACTTTATAGCTATTGTCGTTCGTGGACGTTTCGCCGGTAAGAAGGTTGTTATTGTCAAGCCTCACGATGAAGGTACCAAGTCTCACCCATTCCCACATGCCATTGTTGTTGGTGTTGAAAGAAACCCATTGAAGGTTGGTAAGAACATGAGTGCCAAGAAGACCGCCAAGAGAACCAAGGTTAAGCCTTTCGTTAAATTGGTCAACTACAACCACTTAATGCCAACAAGATACTCTTTAGATGTCGAATCTTTCAAATCAGTTGTTACTTCTGAAGCTTTGGAAGAACCATCCCAAAGAGAAGAAGCCAAGAAGGTTGTCAAGAAAGCCTTGGAAGAAAAGCACCAAGCCGGTAAGAACAAGTGGTTCTTCCAAAAGCTCCACTTTTAATGTTTATAGCTTAATGGTTTAAAAATATAAAAATTGACTAAGAATCTGCCATTAATTGGTATAGGAATTTATTGATGAGATAAGTATCCATGTACAATAAAGCAGGGTATGTAATATGTTGAAACTATTGGGATATCGGAGAGATAACTTCTACTATGTCTATTGATAATAATTTCAGGATACTTCTCCAACGATGCTCTTTTAACGTAGCGATTCTATAGACATGATAATACCTTGAACTTATATTACTGATATCAATGAGAAGAAATTAAACAAGAGGAAATTCAATAATTGATAGCGATTCAGTCTAATACTAATTTACTAAATCAAGTAATTCCCTTCGCTAGTCATCTAGTCTGCATTGTCGTTTCATCCTTGATGTCTTCTGGGTAGTGTGTGGGATGAAAAATTTATCAGAAAAACATCTTTACCGCAATATATACTGTTATCTTAACCCAACTCTGCCAAATACATACATAAATTTAACCACATCACTTATTAAGATCCCTCTCTAATATTTAAAGACTCGTTATATTCATCCACCTCTAATCCGCTATTTAAGCTATATACTCAAGTTGTTAATCTTCTTCATATTATATCCTGCATATAGAATATATATATGATTCATCAAAACGTCAAAATCTAATTTAATTAACAACCACCACATCAAACATGTCTGTCGAAGAAGGAGTAGCTAAATTAAACGTTTCAGAACAAGTTTCAGGCAAAAAAGATTCTTCTGCTGAACAAAAGGTAACCCCTTGGGAAGTCGAAGGTGCTGTAGTTGATGGAGTGGCTCAAAGTATAGATTATGACAACCTCATCAAACAATTCGGAACCAAACCAATCACAAAAGAAACCTTGACCAGATTTCAAGAGGTCACCGGCCAAGAACCACATCCGTTTTTGAAGAGAGGTGTGTTCTTCTCTGAACGTGACTTGCACCGTATCTTAGACTTGTACGAACATGGAGAACCATTCTACTTATACACTGGAAGAGGACCTTCATCGGATTCGATGCATTTGGGACACATGGTTCCGTTCATTTTCACAAAGTGGTTGCAAGACGTTTTTGATGCACCATTGGTTGTTGAATTGACTGACGATGAAAAATTCTTATTCAAACAAAACTTGACCATCGAGGACGTCACCAAGTTTGCTGTTGAAAATGCCAAGGACATCATTGCGGTAGGTTTCAACCCTGAAAACACCTTCATCTTCTCCGATTTGAAGTATATGAATGGAGCATTCTACGAAAACGTCGTTAGAACTTCAAGACAAATCACCACGTCCACTGCCAAAGCCGTTTTTGGATTCCAAGACTCCGATTGCATTGGAAAGGTTCATTTTGCAAGTGTTCAAATTGCTACTGCGTTTCCATCTTCGTTTCCGGATGTTTTAGGCTTACCACCTAAGACTCCTTGTTTGATTCCTTGTGCCATTGATCAAGATCCTTACTTCAGAGTGTGTAGAGACGTTGCTGAAAAATTGAAGTTCTCAAAGCCAGCTTTGATCCACGCAAAGTTCTTCCCTGCCTTGCAAGGTGCTTCTACCAAGATGTCTGCCTCTGACCTCACTACTTCAATTTTCATGGGTGATACTCCAAAACAAATCAAGAACAAAATTAACAAGCATGCTTTCTCCGGTGGCCAAGCAACTCTTGAAGATCACAGAAGACTCGGTGGAAACCCTGATGTTGATGTTGCCTATCAATACTTATCGTTTTTCTCTTATGACGATGATAAATTAGACAAGTTGGCCGAAGGTTATAGAAAAGGTGAAGTCTTATCTGGAGAAATGAAGAAGGAATGTATTGAAGTTATACAAGAATACGTTTCTGCTTACCAAGAAAGAAGAGCCAAGGTTGATCAGGATGTTGTAGATTCCTTTATGACAACTCATAAATTGGTATTTGGTCAAAAAGAAAGATTGGTCCAAGCAAAGCAAAGAAAGTAAGTTGAATATAAAGAAAGTAACTGCAACACCAGATCATAGAAGACTTTTTAGAGACTAATGCTGGATATCAAAGATTCTACGCAAAGGATGACTATTAAAGGTCTCCAAAGATTCTAAGATTTTCTAAACTTGCTTAAAACTCATCGTTGAACTCGTAAACTTTTGATATTTGACATCTTACTGGCTATCTAGTATCATTTCTACAAGCAAATGTGCTACTAATTTGGATATAGATATTAGGTTGTTACCTTCATTAATATAGATTAAGTCATGACTAGTTGGATGTGTGTTGATTTATTGTAGTAGTGGACAAACTATTGCTCTATTATATAGTATACGAAATCTTGGATAAAAGATTATTGTGATTGAATTTCTTTGCGTTGGGTGGCTGTCGTTGGCTTATTATAGCGAGACCCTTTGCTACCCCGCTAACTTTTGCCTACCTTTGGCTAACCTTTGCTAACTTTTGCTACTCTGTGTTGACTTAACCCACTCAATCAGCTAAGAATCTTCTTCACATTTCCCAATACAAACATCAACTTGTCAAAATCGTCGTCCCCTACTTCATCGCCTCTACCAAACCATTTGGATCCTATTGACAAGATCGTATCTTTGGGTGTCTGGCCCAGGGCGATCAACTTTCCAATCTGTGATGCAACAATCAGGATTTTGAAGTTAGCATGGTTTCCAACAAGGAGCCGAGGTTCAACCCCTGCATCCTCAATGTCCATCGTTCCGGATATGGCCTGGTTTATGGTTGTTCTAGATGATACTGGGATATCAAAAGTTGTATCCATCACACCGTTGATCTGGATATTCAAGATTATACGGTCAGCCAATTCGATTTTGTGGAAGAAGAAGTCGACATCCTGGTCATAATGTACCTCTAAAGCGGTACTGAAACCGGTAGGGTCTTTTTTTATCTCATCCATGGTGTAGGAGAACTAGGAGAGGTGAAAGGTGAGTTGAATATTTGAAGTATGTTATTTAGCACGTGATGTATATCACGTTCCCAACAAATGATAAGGATTAGCTGTTTGACTTCAAACTTCTTGATGAGGTTCGTTTTCAATATTAAATGTGGTTTATAAAGACAATTATTGGTTCCACTATCCATAATATATATATATTAATAAATGTAGTTATGTTGCTAGAGCCTCTTGACTTCACGATATGACGTTCTGGTCCATTTAGTTGATATTCTTGATCTTCGTTCCTTGGTTTACTTACTTGGTCTGGTTATCTGCTTATTGATTCTGTGTACTGATATTGCATCCTAATTAACTTACCCGATATCGCTAGCTCGATCTGGTAGCTCGTATTACTTCTTCCTACTCTACTTCCTACTCTACTTCCTTCGTCTCACCATATTCTACGGATCAAATATCTCTAAAAATACTCTAAAATAACTCTAACTATGAGAGTCACCTTACGCTGATCACTAATGTGTTTTGGTGATAATTACGTCACCTGTCAGTTCCTGACTCATCATTAGTTCGTCATTAGTTTCAGATTACTAACGGCCCCGGTTTCAACACGACCCACCATGGATGTGAAAAACTGAAATATTATCACGAGATATAAAATGCAAAGGCATTCCATATTTATCCAAAGACTTCTAACATCATTAATATAATAGAAAATGTCTAAACCATCAGAAACTTCAGCGTCATTTACGGCTATTCCCGAGGCTATCGAAGCCCTCAAGAACGGAGAGTTCCTCGTAGTCATGGACGATGAAAACAGAGAAAACGAAGGTGACCTTATCATAGCTGCAGAACACGTAACACAGGAAAAAATGGCGTTCTTGGTCCGTCATTCGTCAGGCTACGTGTGTGTTCCGATGTCTACCGAGAGAGCTGAGAAGTTGGATTTACAACCAATGTTGAAGAACCAAACAGATAGACACGGCACTGCATACACTGTCACTTGTGACTACGCCGACGGTACTACTACCGGAATATCGGCACACGACAGAGCTTTGACCGCCAGGAAATTGGCCGACCCAACTTCCACAGCAAGTGGATTTATTAAACCAGGCCATATTCTACCATTGAGAGCCGTAGACGGATTGCTCAGAAAGAGAAGAGGACATACCGAGGCCAGTGTGGAATTGTGCAGACTCTCAGGATTAGAACCTGTCGCAGTGATTTGCGAGTTGGTCAGAGACGATGACGGATTAATGATGAGATTGGACGACTGTGTAGGATTTGCAAAGAAGTTTGGAATCAAGGTGGTGACAATCGAACAGATTGTTAAGCATTTGAATTAGACACATATATCAAGATGATGGACAATTGCTAACTATAAATAGATATAATGAACTTAAGGAACAATATATGACGATTCCAGAACATTCAGATTTAGCATCGATTACTTCGTTCTGATCTTTGATATTTCTACAGATAATTGTATCAATTTGGAATCAATCGGAATTGAACCGATACTTTTTATAAGCAAAACGAAAAGTGTCGTAATACAAGAGAGTGCTGATCACAGCATACAAGTCCTCGCTTCAAGACTCGTGATATCCGATTTGTAAATTTTCGGGCTACTCTGGAGAACTCCGGACACGAAGAAGTGGATAAGAACACCGAGATTTTCTTTAGTAAGAAAACCTACGCCAGTGATGACCTTTTATACCTAAAAATGAACTCCAGGACCTTCTCTAACATATCAAGTTTGATTTGTGGGTGTTATTTTTAATTTTCAATAATACAAATCTTCAATAAATTTCGAGACATAGCAAAATTTCATAGCACTTCGGAAATAACCATTTAAAGCTCTGAGTTGAAAGGTTTTCAAAGTTCAATAAGTACGTTGTAAGGAGCATTAATTCAAATTTTATTTCGTTTATTTATCCGACAAAAATGTTTATATGATATACTATATTTGAAAAAACTAATGAAGAGCTATTTGACATAAATATTCCTATCTGTCATATTGAAAGATCTCATTTCTGCAAAAATCATAAAGAAACTCTTTAATTATTCCAGCCTAGATCCTTTGACGGGCTTTAGCATAGATTTGGTAGAGTCTCCTTAGATTATGTTGAAGTGAAGAGACTTGGTAATTCTTACAAATACTGAGTGTAGCAAAGTATTTGTGATTATATTCAATTGAGTATTAGTGGAGATTATGAATTTTAGCGAATAGCTGTGAATATTAATAGATATTAGTGACTATTAGCGAATACTGGTGGAGATATAGGAGAAACTACCATCCGAGTTTCGGTGTCTCGGTCAGTAAAGACTTTTGGATCTTGGAGTTATCAAACATCTTAATTTTTATATTCGATTAGTTGCTGCTTGTAATGTATCTTACGATTTACTGTGCTTTCTGTGGTTAAAATTTATAACTTCAGCTTAGCTTATCTTAGATCAGAATTTTAAGAAGGACTACGGATTTCTGCATTTTTTCTTTCTCGATTTTGAAGCCATTTTGCAACCATTTTATCCATTTTTCACCAATAACTTATTGTTGAACTTTTATCTATCCTGAAGAGCTACTAAGGTAAAAATTCTTTCTTTACTGAGGAATTCCTAGAAGTCTTGAGGTGCTTGAGTAATTAGATTGTCAATTTGTCCTTGAACAGTTTGAATTTGGCTAATCATTGATTAAATTATATCTTAACTATTTTTATTGACGCTTTATTGGGGACCTGTTCCTGAATCAGTGAACTTTCTCTACAGAAACACTCGTATACAGAATTCTGGTTTATTTCCAGACTTCATGAATCAGTTGGCGTAGATCAATTATTGTCGTAGGCTCTAAAGTCACCAAAGTCGTTCCCTGAGAGCTGTAAGGTACTCGAAATTAGCAAGATTTTATGAATCGTGGTGAATCATAGAGAACACTAAAAAATTCTAGATGGAGTATTACCTCCATGTACCTCCTTTAGAAAAGGGGGGTTATATAAATAAAATAAAATATAATAAGCTATAAATAATAATGACAAGATTGAATTAAACGTAATATTCTTTTTTAAACTAGTACCTGTCTAATATTTATATGCAAATTACCATTTTAGAAATTATGATTTCTTGTATTTAAATTATGATTATAAATTGCATTATTAGGATATGATATCTATAAAATATAGTTTTGATAAATATTAGTGGAGATTAGTAAATATTGGTGGAGGTTAATAAACATTCGAATATTAAATATTCATGAATATTAGTGAGGTTCATTGAATCTATCAAAAAGAGATATTTCCAATCCAAAGACTTCTGAAAACTCTGAAGAGTTTATAAATCATCTATAGAGATCCAAACTACATACCTGAACATATGAAAAATAAATAGAAGTGAAATGAAATAGAATCTATAATGTAAATCTTAATCTAACTTTGAGCTTGGTTTTGGACTCCTATAATGTAATCACATTTGGCTAAGAAACAACCACCAAATTCTTGATCCAAATGCTGTGATAGTTCATTTTCAATCTCAGGTACCCTGTTATCTATGAAGTTAACCAACAAAATGGGCTGAAATTTAACTAGATATGGTTGAGTGATATTTGACTAGATTCACAGACCTCTGGATCGAGGTTAAATATCGGTCTGTATTAAAAATATATAGGTGCGTTGCTGATATCTACTAATACTCCGGTAATCTATGATTTGTACATCGCTTCTAAATACTATATATCTATATATCTCAATCAGAGCTTATATGTCTAGTAGGATCTCATGAAACTCTCTACTTCAATACTAATTGTGCCTTTCTCTTTCCACTGACTTCGTCCTTGACTGATTTCACATATACCGTAACCTTGTCAAAGACAGCAACCAATTGCTTCTTACCATTTGCGTCTACGAATTTCAACTCGTATTTGTCTTCGTCGTATTCTGCAGAATCGACATCTCCCATGGTTTCCAATTTGATCAAACCTTCGACACCAAACTTCGGTACCAACACTACAATCCCGTTGTTGAAACATTTTATCACATAACCTTCGTGTTCTGTTTCGTTGTTTCTCATCACTTGTCCGACGTAGTATTCGATACTTGCTCTACCGGCAAATTGTGCGTTTCTATGACGTCTATTGATATTTTTCACAATGGTTTCCATCTTGTTCTTGTCTCTGTGACTCAAATCCAAGTTTTCGTATCCAATGGCACCCGCCAATTGTCTGTGGGCAACAACATCACAATATCTTCTGATAGGTGACGTGAAATGAGTATAAATATCAACGGCTAAACCATAATGCTTAAATTCAGGGTAACCGTACGACCCAGAAGGAAAATATTCGGCTGCCATCATACATCTTGTGGACATGATACGAAGCAAGGTGTTGAAGTAAGGATCCTTTGCATCCTCACATCTGTCTAAAGAATCTGCCAAAGCCTTTGATGATTCTAAAGAAATATTCATTCCTGGTTTTCTGACATTCAACATATCATTCAAAACTTCAAAATTAGTTGTTGGTGGTGGGGCATGTCTTCTTAACATGGCAGTTTGTGGGTAAGCGTCATAAATCTTTCTAGCGACAGAAATGTTGGCAAACAACATAAATTCTTCAACCAATGAGTTGGTCTCCAAGAGTTTCTTGATTTCCACTTCATTTGGATCAGACGTTTCACTATCCATATGAACCTTTACTTCAGGAGAAGCTAAATTCAAAGCACCAGCATCCAATCTCTTTTGCTTCAATTTCTTTGAGAGTTTCAACAAAATTCTCATGGAATTTGTAAGTTCATCTTGTTGAGCTGCATCGTCAATTCTCAACTGTGCACGCTCGTATGAAAATGCTTCTCTTGATTTAATTACTGACTTCATATACTTGGTGTCGACGATGTTAGCGTCACTATCCAATTCCCAAATGACAGAAAATGCAAATCTTTCAACGTATGGTTTTAACGAACATAAGTTAGTACCCAATAACATTGGTAACATATCAATTCTCTTGTCAACCAAATAGACAGAGGTACCTCTGGCAGCACCTTCCTGATCCAAAGCAGTGTTTGGTTTTACAAAATGTGTGACGTCAGCAATATGAACACCAACTTCGAAGTTTCCATTGTCGAGTGGTTTAGCATGCAAAGCATCATCAATATCCACACACCCAGGAGGATCGATGGAACAGACCAACTTATCACGCAAATCAACTCTCTTCTTCAATTGAGGGTCTTCGGTAGTTTCAAGATCTGGACACACCCAAGCAGAACCTTCAGTTGGTAAACAATCCAAAACATTCTTTGAAAATGGTCTATATTCAACATCATGTTCTAATAATAATGCTTCTGTTTCTGCTTCTGAACTTTCAATCTCACCAAGGGATCTTACGAAATGTCCATTTGGATAACGTGAATTAGATGGCCATGAATCAACCACAATTACAATTCTCTGTCCAATCAACTCTTTTGCTTTTCTGGTTGTAATTCTTACTTTTGGTAACAACTTATCCATCATAACGACAAAACATGTCTTAGATGAGTTACCTGAATCTTCAGATACTGAAGATGGTGAAATTTGGCCAACATAGTATCTCCATGATCTACGAATTATACCAACAACTCTTGCAGTAGGTTGAAGCTTTGATGAGACTGTTTCAACGGTTTCGTCATGTTCACCACTTTTGATGGCCTCTTTTGCCAATAATATTCTTTCCTTGTCTGATACAATCGCCAAATCGTCATTTTCGTCGTCAGGATTATCATTTTCACCTAAATTCTCATCAATAATGGTTGAAGATTCTTCTTTCCATTTATCTTTTGGAAGCAATTCAACAATTACAGAATCGGTGTTGAAAGCACGATTTAAATTTCTCGTACCCAAAATTAATAATGGTTTTTTAAAGGCTGGGACTTGGACTGTACCTTGTAAGAAGTTGTAAGTTGAAATATTCAACATCCCTTGGTATAAAGTACCATTCTTAACGCCAGCCATTATTCTTGAGTCATTATAGTATTCTGGGTATCTAGCGTCACCCGAGGTTCCATTAGAAGCAAAGGATCCTTCGTTTGGTATTAAATCTTTAAGATCGTCTCCGTTTGGTAAGTCGTCGATGTATTCGGTTAATGATCTTGCGTCAAGACCGTCTTTTCTAGCCTTTGTACGGTTGTCCACATCATTACAAATGAAGATTATATGAACTTTCAAGTGGGTCTGGTACCAAGATGCAGTTTTTCTTATGGCACGGTCATTACGATCGTTGATGGTCTCTCCCTTTTCTCTAGTAATGTATGTCTCCTCGTTATATTCATTATGAAACACAATGAAACGTTTGTCTTCGGATTTTACCAATCCCCTTAAACGCTGGTAGATTGGGAATGAACGGTTTTTGACCTCTTCCAACACAGTTTGCGGAACAATCACATCATAGAAACAAGATGTGTTTTCCAAGAAATCTATGGCGTGTAAAACGATATTTGTATCAACTAACAAATAGTGTGCCTTTCCTGAAGTGGTCTTGTTGGGAGATTCTGAAAGTATTGGGGTCGGTAAGTTTCCATGAGAGTCGGGTTTAGTGATGGTTGGGCAAATGGCACATGTTTTGGAATAGCATGGAATGTCAGTTCTCAAGTAATGTTCACGAACGACCTTGAGGGCGTTCCCGTTTCTGGACCTTACAAATACTTTGGAAGTAACAGTAAGGCCAGACGAGAGTCTTTTTTTGGGATTAATCATCAGACCTGTAAGCGCTAACTGAGGAACAACCTGCTAATTAACAGTATAATGTTGATAAGTAAACAAAAACTGTGTTGGCTTACGATTTATCGATGAGCTTTTGGTTTCTGAATCAATTAATTCGATGCAGCTATAACTAAGTTGGGTGGGTGTTGATTGGTTTGGCGTTCGATGTGCTCATCGAGTTGAAATTTTGTATATTGGGTCGTGTGTTGGCCAGGTTTGATAACAATTGATGGTGAATGGAACATATGAAGCCTGGATCTAGAAAAGAAACAATTGATTGTCACCATGGCTGGGGCACAATATATATATATATATGTATGTATTCTTGGTATGAGTCTCGTTGTAGGTTAATTGATTACTAATACCTCTAGTTAAAATCTTGAAATCGTATGGTTGCAAAATTTCTCACTAAATAGCAATAATTTAGTGAAACGATTACCTAAAATCTCACTAATTTAGTTAAGGATACCCTAAAAGCTCGCTAATTCGCTTATAAAATCCCACTAATTTGGCGACAACTTTTCCATAACACCTCACTGAAATAGCGAGAATACTTCTCTTGTAGATTATGTGACTTATTTATGATATTTATAATAGCTCATATTGAAATTAAATGTTCCCGGGATTTGATTAGATTCAGTAAAGATATCTCGATAAATTAATGTCCCAAACTCCCGTTTTAACTTTTATAATGGCTCGATTTTAAAATCTCAGATATATCTTCTATTAAATCCCTATCATCTTATTGTAAATCTAACTACTTCACCAAATAAATTCTAGGTGCTTATTTATATCAAATAGCTGAGAAATATGAAGCTGGTTCTCTGAGGTCTGTGCCAATGGCGGGAGATTTAGTAAAGCTATAATAGCTCTCTTTGTCTGATTCTGGTTGGGTGCAAAATTGATAATCATGCTGTTCTTGAGGACTATGGAAAGGATCAGGAGGAAGAATCCGAGCTATTAGTTCAGCATCTTCCACATGAGCTTCATCTGAAAGCTCAGTATGTTGACCGGGCCTCTCTCCACTTATTGAACGTTCTCTGAGTCGACTTATTTCTCTCTCGCTACTAGCCATGCCTAAAATTGACAAAAGTTGACTGGGCCATGGAATGCTTTGATGAATTATTTCAGAACTATGGTTTGGCACGCCGTTTAATTGTGGGTTTATTGGTGGAGTGATTTTACTACTAGTTCTTATTAACAGGTTTGTGTTTAGGCGTTGAGATTTCGATTTAGTGTTGAAGATTTCAAACTCTGAGTCTTCTCTGATAGAAATTGTGCTCTGTTGGGGAAATAATGGATCAGTGAAGGGCAATGATATATGGGAAGATATGCTGGAATGACAGATTGTGTTTTTGGTATGGATCTTTATACTCTTTTCTCGTGGTTTTTTGACCAATTTCTTGAAAAATATCATTAGCCGACTTCGTTTCCTAGGAATATGAAGTGGATGTTGAATAGATGAACTCTTAAACATAAAATCTGTGTCAAATACGATATTACTCTTGTATGAAGTCTCACTCTTCTTCTGACGCTCACACTGGTTGTTAAATGGTGGTATTGATATCAATCGCGGTAAACGTTTATGCAATGGTGGATATCTGCTGGTGAAATTAGGATCATGGAGCTCCCGTAAGACAGAAATATCAATTGAATGTGGATCTAACCGTAGAGACATCATATTGAACTCTAGAGAAATATTAATAATGGGTGCAAAATCTATCTGTGGAGTAGAATTACCAAAAGCTGCGTAACTATTGCGGCACTGATCTTATCCAAATTATGTTACAAATTAGAGATCATTTGAGATATAATAGATAAAAAGTAGATATGAAGGGAAATAAGAGATGAAGTAGAGAGATTATATTAAGAGTTCATTATATTAAGAGTTCATTATATCTTTCTCTTGACAGTGTTCAGTATATATCAAGAGGTCAAATACATCCTGCATACAAATCGCATTATTGATGTTTACACCAACCAATCAAATCCATTCCGAGTCTCGAATGTGCCGAATTAAAGTGAAAAATTTAAACATTCTTCTAGCTACAATCAACGTCTAAATACACAATGGGTTCCGCATACACTATTCTCGGTAGATCTGTACCATCACACCAATTAGCAATTGCCACTTTGGGTGCTGTTGTCTTTGCTGTTATTCCAAAGCCATGGGCTCCAGCTCCACCATCTCATCCATCCATCAACTCTTCTTCTCCAGAGGAAGAAAAGTTTGTCAAGGAATGGTTAGCTAAGAACTCTCCAGCAGCTGAAAAACATTAAAGAAGCCATAACTGACTTCTAGAAGTGAATATAAATGAATTTGGCCATCACTATTAGAATATAAATCTCAATAAATTGGGCCCCACTTCTAGAACTAACTGGATGTTCCTTGAATCACTCCTAGAATTTGGATGCGTGAATCACTCATAGATTTGGATGACCTTGAATGTCACAGGAAGCTCTTAGATGGACTAAACTTTGAAAGAAGTCGCTCCCGACTCTTTGTTCAGATTCATCATTAATTCAAAATTGGCCGTTAAGACGCCAAATAAGATCCTGAATTCAAATACCATCAGATCTAACTAGACTCTGCATATGTATACCACCACTACCTATTTATTCGTTGATCAGAGAATAGATCAATCCATCACCTTGCTACGCAGGGCGTTCCATCATATCATTCATGGATTTGAATATCCACTAGATTTTGTATTGTCTTTGATTATTCATAAATATAAAGAGTAGCAATAGATAACTGCTGGAAGTTGTTGTAGCCGTAAGAAATTTATAGATCAAGACTTGGACCATATTCTCAAGGAATTCGAGAATTCAAAAGACTCAAAGAGTGAAAATATTCGAGAAAATCAAGAGGCTCAGGAAGGCCGAGGAGATGCAAAGACAGAAAATCCAACAAGATTATCCTTGGATCTTTTCCTGAGTGTTTTGAAGTGTCTTCTTGAGTCTTCTTATCCTTTGGAACTTAGTCTGTCCGAGAGCTACTTTTTATACTGCATATAACAGATACAATATATTCACCTCTGCCACGATATAAGACTTCCCAACAATGTAAGACCATCCATTCAACCGTAATATCGTTAATGTAGTAGATAATATATCCATTGATTAATTCTGATCTTCTCAAGTGCCTACTTTCCAGCTATCAATATGGAGAAACAATAACACCTGCATATACCACCATAACTCATATAATTGATCAGGATAGAGAAGAAGCTATTGCTGTAATACATAGACAATATCCTATCCCTACTTATGATCTATTTGGCTTCATATGGATTCATAAGCGTTGATTTTGAATTTGTACTCCATCCTTACACTTTCGGCTATAAGTTTGCACCCAGACATATCCGGGTAATTCACGAAAAATTCAATGAGATGAGATAAATATTTCAAGCCATCTCTCAATAACCTCCACACCACTCAACATCAACTATGTCAGCAATTTACAAAGCCTTACAGTCCAAGCTGTCCAAAGAGACCTCAGAAAAGGCCAAACACATAAATAGACAACGTTTGTTGGTGATATCATCCAGAGGGGTAACCTACAGACATCGTCACTTGATCTCCGACTTGTTAGCACTCCTCCCCCATGCTCGTAAAGAACCCAAATTTGACTCCAAAAAGAACTTATACCAATTGAATGAAGTGGCTGAATTATACAACTGTAACAACATCTTCTTTTTCGAATGTAGAAAGCATCAAGATTTATACCTTTGGGTATCCAAACCACCTAACGGACCAACAATGAAATTCCACATTCAAAACTTACACACCTTAGACGAGTTGAACTTCACCGGTAACTGTCTCAAAGGTTCAAGACCTATTTTGAGTTTCGACAAGTCATTTTTGGAGAACGACCACTACCGTTTGATGAAGGAGTTATTTTTGCACAGTTTTGGTGTTCCACCAAATGCCAGAAAGTCTAAGCCATTTGTAGATCATGTGATGACTTTTTCCATCGTTGACAACAAGATTTGGATCAGAAACTATCAAATCAACGAGACTGTTGATGTTAAAGATAACGACGGAGAAATCAACCCTGAAGAATTAAATTTGGTTGAAATCGGTCCAAGATTCGTCTTGACTTTGATCACTATTCTTGAAGGTTCTTTCGGAGGTCCAAAGATTTATGAAAATAAGGAATACGTCTCTCCTAACTTTGTTAGATCTCAAGTCAAGCAACAATCTGCCGAGCAAGCCAAGTCAAGAGCCGAAGCAGCATTAGATAGAAAGGTCAAGAAGAGAGACCAGGTCTTGAAGGTAGATCCTTTATCTAACGAGGCTATTTTCAAGGAATAGATGACTTCGCTAGAGAACTTCACTAGATAGCTAGGTGTTATCTATTGTGGAACATCACAAGTTGCTCTACAGATATTTCTAACTCCCTAAGTTCTCATAAAATATAGAGTTCTTCGGATCATTAATTTATGGTACCCGCTATAGATTCATTAGTAATAAAGTTTCATAAGATAAGTCGTAGACCAAGTATAACTTACAAGTAGGCAGCGCCGGTTACGTCTGTGGATATATTTTCGTAAATTTTGCACCCAATATCATCAATTTTTGGCTGGTCCAAACTTCAAGATGTTGTTTCAGACTAACAGTTTAGGTCTTGAATCTTTTAGGGGATGAAGATTCGATTAGTTCAACAGCAGCATTGATATTGCATGTCAAACCTTTTGAGAGCTAAGGAAAATGAAACTAAAAATGTCAAGCGAACAGGAGCGTAGGAAGTTCTTGCTAGTGACAATAAGTTTACTTGTGAAAGGCTTTGTTGTGTAAGCCTCGTAGTTTTCAAGATACTTTTAAGTTTTGAAACTATTTCCTAGTCTCAGGCTCCTCCTGGTTGCACGTCATCTTGTTCCTTTAGTGATTATATTGTACTGCCTCTCATATGAATAGAGGCTCTTATGATAAGACTGAGACAGGCACTATTCTGTACCAACCCCAACTTAACGAGAGACGAGATATCATAGAGATAGTGCCGGTGCTAAGAACCCACTGATATCAAAATATTCTCTTAGTTACATTTAGACTCTTTTCAGAATTATGGATTCAGTTCTCGTAGCTGTGACGTCAGAAAATAGAAGTGTCTCGAATTGTCATATTTCAACCCTCCACTTGTGCGACTCCTCACTTAGTACACATATACAGTAGTGAAATCGGAACTGTAGACGGATCGAAATGTGTTGCATGTAGGCCAAATTCCGAGTTTTTCCATTTCCGGACGTTTTCGTGGATGGTACCTTAATTTCCAACACAGCGAGGTTCGCGTAACCATAAATCTGACACGATCTAGAGCTTGAGACAACGCGTGTTAGCGTACTTCGATATTTCGTGGAGTATAATTTTGCCATTATTATAGTAATGCTGTGTGCCTGTGGTTGTGTTCCATACCCGTGTGTTCTTATTCTCTGAGGTTTTGTAAATTTTGTAAATTGTGTCATTTTTGCCAATTTTGTGTTGACGTTTGTGCCTGATATATATAGAACACCAGACAACAATGCTTCCATTAAGGCAATTTTGATCGTATAATAACATCATGGACGACTGAGGATTCAACTAGACCTCGGTGACTGTCAAACCCCTTTATTTAAGCTCCTTTTATAGCATTGTATGCGGATAATACACCATTAATTCCTCCTTGAACTGACAGGCACGCGAAAAATCATCTTCAACTTTTAATGAAAACTGATCTACTCCACTTCTTTGCCAAAGACTTGACACGGAATACCACCCTCGCTTAATGCCCAGATTTATGAATGTATCCCTACCATCAAACAAATAAGACCAGTGGCAACGGACGAAATCAGACTTCATCCCTGCAACAACGATTACAGAGCCATACCCAGGATGACTTGAACTCGTTAGATGATCTTGATTTTAGTATGCCGACAAGCTATGGCTATAATCCTAAAACAAGCAACGAAGGAAATGCAAACGACGGTGGAAATGTTTATCAACCAAAACAAGAATTTTCTTCCAATGGATATCCATCTAATGCAGAATATTCACCTAAAGTGGGATATTCAAAGGCTTATTCTAAGGCTGATTCCAACCCACCACCATTCAAAGGGTATTCGAATAAACAACCCACAACCACAGACTACCCTTACCCTTCACAATACGAACTTTCCTCTTTGAATAGAATCGATTCGCATCCTTTACCACAGCCACCCATACCTCAGCCACAGAATAAGTCTCGAGAAAATCAAGCTGAAATTCGTGATCAACAACATCCATATGGTCAAGACCCACAATACCCACAAGACCCTTTTAAGAACGCGAATCATCAAGATCATCGTTTCCTCTCACATTCCGACCAGAACCTAATGAATCCATTTAGATCGAACCTGGGCTATAACTATTCATACAACTCTGAAAATCCATTCCAAGAACCTTCAGATAAACCATACCCCGATTTAACTCCAGAGACTGAATTCGATAGATTTAAAACGAATGAAAGAAACAGAATTAAACAGCTCCGCAGAAAGCCCAGGTTTCATTATACAAAGTTGCCTTACTTCACAATCCTTGTAACCACGATTCAGATTATTGTTTTCATTGTGGAGCTTGCAAATATGGCAAAGTTGACAGGCTCAGCATTTCAGACCCAACCGTATTTCAATCCAATGCTTGGTCCGTCTACTTATGTGCTTATTAATATGGGTGCACGGTATGTGCCTTGTATGCATCAAATTGCAGGCATAACCAATGATACAACCATACAATTTCCTTGTCCCAATTCTACCACTGTTGACACAAACGTTTGTAACCTTAGTGAATTGTGTGGTTTGAGTGGGGTACCGATTGTTGATGATGTGTTTGTTCCTGATCAATGGTATAGAATATTTGTACCGATCTTCCTTCATGCTGGATTTCTCCATATCATTTTCAATCTTTTATTGCAAGTAACCATGGGGACTTCAATCGAGAGAAGTATTGGAATCATCAAATATGCTGTGATTTATATCCTTAGTGGTATGGCAGGGTTTTTGTTGGGGGCCAATTTTTCTCCAAACGGTATAGCTTCAACTGGTTGTTCAGGTGCATTATTTGGTCTTATGGCCACAAATATTTTGGCTTTTGTTTATTGTGGTCGCAAGAATACAAACATGTACGGGACCAAGCATTATGTTCTTTTCATCTGCATAATGGTTGCTGAGATATTAGTCTCATTTGTTCTTGGGTTACTTCCAGGGCTTGATAACTTTAGTCATATTGGCGGGTTTGCGATGGGTCTTTTGATTGGTATCGTTTTGCTTCCAGACCCATTTTTCGTTTATATTGATGGAGTTATTACGTATAATTCCAACGACACCACATTACAACAATTCATAAATGGTTGGAACCCTGCTTTTCATTGGGAGAATAAGATTCCCATGAGATTTTTCATTTGGTGTGGAGTAAGAGTTGTATGCTTCGTTCTTGTAATTGTTTTTATGGTGGAGTTGGGGAAGAACTTTTTTGAACGAACCGACGACGGAAGATCTACATGCAGCTGGTGCAGGTACATCAATTGTATTCCAGTACATGGTTGGTGTGACATTGGAAATGTGTCCGTCCAAACCGTAACCACACCAAAACCGAGCCCATCAGAACCAATCTCTTCTCAAGGATCAGCATTGCCTAATCCAACGACTTCAACAATTTCAATGCCCACAAGTATTGAAAATAGTGGTACTCCCAAACGTAGATCTATTCAGAATTCATGGGGTAATGTTTTTAATACACCCACACATCCACAACCTCAATTAGATGCCAATTCTTATATTCATCATCAGAACGTTGGCCTCTCGTTCTATATACTTTTTGCATTGTTGACTTTCACATATTTTAGAAAGAAAATTTCTGGATCCACTAATAGTTAGATATGCTCTTAGTTAGAATATATGATATTTCATGGGACTTGACTTTTCAAAAGTTGAACCATTTTGGCGAGTCAACTTTGGTAATTGTATCATGAATGTATGGTGTTTTATGAGTTTGGATGAGACATGTTAAATATCAGGCAACTTAGATTCCAGTTGTAGATATCATGATAAAGTGAGATATCATGGCTTTGATTTAATCATATCCTGACTTCGAGATATTCTCTTCAAACAGTGATTTGTGGACATCTCATTATATAAAGATATTGACTCATTGAGATTTGTAATAGCCACTCTTATATCAACTCTATGGCTAATGATCGAGTCTTTTAACACTCTTGAATGTTCTTTATGAGTTTTTTCGATGTTCGATTTGAAAGATAGACAACGTTCATAAGAAACACCTGAGCCTTTCAAAGGAATGAAGATATTTGTTTATCGAGCTCAGAAACGTTACCTATAATCCATAATGATAAGGGTGTGTTGGAAGTCTTGGTTAGATGATTTGATAATACTGTTCCTTTATTTAAGGGCTCTAGAGGACTCTAGAAGGACTCGAGATGGACTCTATATTACCGATAAAAGGAGATTGAAGAGGTTGAAATCAATTGAAATTCCAATATGACGGCGAAATGATGACAATGCGATTAGTCTAGGTATTTCAGTCCAACAATCGCGTTGTTTTATGAGCCTGTTTGCTCTTCTTAATATTGGCTGCAAATAATATCTCACAGTTCTCCATAAATTTACAGTCAATTCAATAAATCTAGCGATCATTCAATAAATTTAGTGATTCCTCACCAGATATTTGACTAGAGTTGGTGTTAAGGAGTCTAGAGTATATCTGTTTTGTCTATTTTGTCTTGACTTGTCTTTGTTCCTGGTGGCAAAATGATACTCTCGTCAGGAAAATGATATCCAATGATATCATCGCTTAGAATACCGAAGGACCGGGGTATTTAGGAATTGGGTACTGTTAAACTCAGTTCTGTACCTTTACTAATATATATTCCCTCTAGAAATACAAGTTGCCTAAGAAATGGCACAGTCTATGGGATGGGATCTAATGGTAAATATTTACTAGCTGGGCCATATGGTAGATAGTTAAAAGCTCTCTTTATGAAAATTACTAATAGAGTTCTAGAAGAAGATTAATATGAAGAGTTCATCCAGGATACTCCGACGATATTCGTATTTACGAGACATTTCTATACGTTATCTGTGATGATTTCTAGAATAGTTTATATAAAATGGCCGGCACACGACCCAATATGGAAAAGTTAGAAAAGATATAAGTAGTGGAAAATGGCGTAGAGGGATATAAAAAGAAACCAATAGTGTAGGATGTAGCGATTCCACAAATTGGGAAGTAGCCATTCGACTAATCGAGTCATTACTGTATAATCACTAATTTGAACTGGTATCAAACCTTATTCATGTTTGCTATTTATATATATATATGTATATATAGTAGCATAATTGGAGTGTGAAATTGATAATTGAAGAGTAGAGACGTTTCAACATTCCGATTAAACCAGACACTTGATACATAAGTTTTAATAGGAATCAAACGAAATGTAGCTCCGCCCTTAGCTCCGCTAATTCCTCTACGAGACAGTACACAAAAACTATAACTGAGAAGTAGAAGAATTAGAGCCCATAGATCAAAGGCTCACTAATAGTCAAAGACATTACAGCTTGTCTCGAGAAGAGATTGTAATCTCATATGCCTCACGTGACTCCATGCTGCAGATCACATGATTCGAGCTTTTCCTTATTTGCAGCCAATGAACAACACCTAGACCATCTTGTACTTCATCTAGAAGTGTTAAAAAATCACGTAGAATTTATAAGGGTGACAAGAACAATAATGAGCAGAGAAATCTCGAAAGACCAAGCGATATACCGCCTGGTAGAGGACTCTATGCCCCGTTTATCACAACATCACTGTTACAAATTCAGAGCAAAGTATTTAATATCATTCACAAAATCCCCATTATATAAAACACTAAGCGGGAATACCGCACTCTGGTCAGTATTCACTACAGATCACAAATTCTCCCATTGAAATACCTCGCTCCGCCAAGTATTCACAACGATTCAAAAAATCCCCACTAATATTAAATACTTCGCTCCACTCAGTATTCACTCTTGTATCACAACTTCGTGTCGCTGGCACCATTCAATTTCAAAATATTTTCGGGGTACTGCGTCAACACTGTACCCAAGTGCCAAGCTGCACCATCTACAACTTGAATCGTTCCCGAGACATAAGAAGCTGCCGGAGAAAACAAGTAAACCGTCGCCTCGGCTATATCCCTAGTGGTTCCAAATCTCTGTAACGGGATCTTCTTCTTAGCCTTATCCAAATCCTTCACCAAACGGTCCAATCCCTCTGTTCCACCAATGGCACCTGGAGCTATACAGTTACATGTAATCCCCAAGGGTCCCAACTCTACCGCCAAAGTGTTTGATAACGCATCGATCCCTGCTTTAGCAGCACTCACGTGTGATTGTAAAGCAACTCCATAGTAATGCAACGTTGCAGAAACGAATATCACTCTTCCCTTGTTTTTGCGGAGTTGCTCAAACGTCGCCTTGACCGTATTGAACGAGCCCAATAAGTCAATGGATATCACCGACTTGAATGCATTAGACGATAAATGATTGAAATCACTAAGAAAGTTCCCTGCTGCCCCAGCAATCACGAAATCGATCCTGCCTAGCTCGTCCACCGTTTGCTTGACCGCCGCTACGATCGAGTTAACATCCCGTACGTCAACATTTGGTAACGATACAACTTTGGCGCCACTTCTTAACCCCGCAATCTCCTTTGCTGCCTTATCGGTCTTTTCCTTATTCCTACCTACAATGGCAGCATTGGCTCCAAGAAGCACAAGTGCCTCAGTCTGTACGCGACAGATTGTGCCTGCTCCTCCAGTGACAAATACAACTTTACCAGCAAATAAGTCTGGCTTCCAAGAACAATTGGTGATAAATGATTGATCTAACGTAGACATCTTGAGTTATGATTTCTTAAGTTTTGATTCCCTAAGTAATTCCAAACCACTTTTCCTGGGGAACTATTCCTTTTATAGTTTTTACCCCGTCTTTTTTCCCGAGGTTAAAACTCCGAGGCAACAACTAAGAGAAGAGAATTATTTGTGAATGTTAAGGGTAATGTTAAGGGTAATGTTACGGGTAATGATTAGTGATTAGTGAATAGTGAATAGTGAATAGTGAGCGAATACCGAGAGAAGCAAAGTACTCCGTATTAATAAATATTAATAGTAAGAAATGATATTAGTGAATTCTTGAATCCCTCGCTTCTGTCAAAAATATTAACTTTTGACTGAAAAGAATAACGAAGAATAAGAATGCGGCCTATTCGATAGTCTTTATAAACCAATGTTTAAGTTGGTTAAAGACCTTCCTCAGTATTAGAAGCTGCAAATAACCAGGCTTCAAAGGGTTTATGTAGATGTATTATATGCAGTACACGAACATCGGTAGATTCAGCTACAGGAATAATGACAAAAATGCCTCTACTAAATAACTTAACTTCCTGACTAGCTGATATAGTCTCCATTACAATATATACGAATTCCCAGCAAGTTTAACCCGAAATTAGCTACAATATTCAGTTTCAAGTCCTGCTTACATAATCCTCAAGTATGAGTATGTTATTTAAGGGAATAGATTTAGTGTGATTAATTAAGATTTATTAAGATTTAGGGAGAAATTAACCAAATACTTAGTACCAGAAGAAAGAACTATGAGCGAAGCGAATAGTTCTCTCACTATTAAAAAGCTGCAAATAATCCAACTATTAGGTTCTTGGAGGGTTCCACTCCCAGCATTATATGCAGTACACAAATATCGATAGATTCAGCTAGTGAAATATTGACCAAAATGCCTCTACTAACTAAATTAACTTCTAGACCAACCTGATATAGACCCCATTACATCATATTCGGTTCGAGTGGTGATTTATTCGTTTCGTTTAGGATTTTCTAAGTCAGTAGTAGTGGATACAGCAATATTTAATGAGTCTGAACGGTTTATACTGATAGTGAAAGGTCCGTGAACGTTGTAGTATACAGAGTAGTAATTAAGTTGACGAAGCCTATCGAGACAGGCATGTAATTATAGATATCGCTAGCGTAGGCAAGAAAACTAGACACAGTTATCATCAAATCTTCAGAGCAGGATCAAATTTCCTGAGCTAGGACTGTCGCTTCGCTAGCCATTTAGTTGATAGAGCTAAGACACTCCTTCTTGCAATGTCTCTACATGCAGCTATTCCTCTTAATATTTACAGTCACCGTTGACTTAACGAGACCTGCTCGTCATGGCTCAATTACGAGCTGACCGTAGACCTAGCGATTTTCTTAGAACTATTCTCAGAGAATATATTTCTTGAGCTCCGTTTTTTCGTTGGAGAATGTTTGATAAGTGATTCGCTAGGAAGCTTGGTAGATATGGCAGGGTTTGTTGGTGTAGGCGAGTCTATTGAGTGGTTATTGGTTTTGCTGTCTCTTTCTAAATTGGAATCTTCAGGGTCTTGATTCTTGCTGGTGTTTCCGTTCTGTTCCGAACTTTCAATAATTTCTCCCGCCAGTTCTGTTTCAGTCTGTACTCTAACACCCTTCTCGTTAGATAACGTATCTGTTTGTGGGAGTGAATCCAGATTTCCGTTAGAATGGACTCCTTCTGAGGTGGTTGTTGCACCTTGGTCTTCAAAATCACCCTCGCCATCACTTATTGTCTCGTTTTTACCCATGTAATCATCCGAATCATCAATAATCTCGTTTCTAACCGCTTGCAAGTAGCTTCCATTGCAGGTGGTGTCTTCATAATAATCGTGTTCCACCATTTCTACCAACTCACGACCAGTGCTCGCATAACTGATCTCCGTCTCACAAAACTCCTTGAAGTTAATGTATATGTAGTCCGCAAGTAACTTGAAGTTGTCACGTTTGATGTGGAGATTAGAGTCACAGTTGCGAACGATGATCTCCATAAAATCGAGACAAGAAGAGTTCACAACATGGTTTGCGGATGAGATCGTCGAGAAGTAGTTGAAAAAGTGGTCCAAAACTCCATGATTAATGATGTATCGACTGTAGAAGTCATCATTCAAAAGGACAATGTTCTTGATACATTTAACAGCACTCAATTTTAACTGGAGCTTGCATCTCATCTCAAGAAGTCTGCTGACTCCTAAAAGAATATGAGACTCGAGAAAGAACTGTCGTGAAAGGTGTGTATCGTGTTCTTTGGAACAGTACGTAATGAGTTCGCAAAGGTGTTGGTAAAGGGTGAAGTTTGATAGTGATGGAGCCGACTTCGCGTCACAGAGTTCTATGAGAGGCTGAAAAAGTTGGGGGGCAACTTTCGCGTAGAAGGCTCTGAAGTAATTGGTAGTGTTCACATGAGTGAAATCTGGAGAAGGCGACGAAACGTTGGCGAGATTAGGTTTGCAATATACTTGAATGCAAGATAACTTATCTTGGTCTTTAAGATTTTCGGCACTTGCTTCGTCTCTTTCTACCAACAAAGTATCTCTAGTACCATTCCTTTCAGCCAGCACCTTCTCATTTTCGTTCTCTTCTCCCACTGCAATGTTTCTGTCTAACAAAATCTTCAATGCTTCCACTGCCTGTAGTTTAAGGCCCGGATTATTATCTTCCACAAGGACTTTAGCAAGAATAGCGACTAATGTCATATCATCAGACAAATTCAATCTAAGAGGAGTAACAGAATCAGTAGTTTCGTCTGCATTGGGATCCTCTCTTTTAATCTGAGGAGCTTCATTTATATTCAGCTGTTCTTCTCCCATACTCTGCTCGTTTTCAGCCGTGTTTCTGATATCTTGTTGCCTCATTGGGTCCAAATGGTCCTCTCTCTCGTCGTCACACATCGAGTTTACCAAAGTTGCATCTTGTTCTATAATAATCACAATCAATTCTGTTCCTAGCTCGCGGATTTTCTTGTCGTCGTCGTTCAACGCAAAACCAATCATTCTAAACAAGCCATTTTTCACTAGAACTGAGAAAAACTCGAGTTTTTGTTGCATTTGGAGAGATTTTGCAATCAAAACGTACTGGTGCAACATTCGTACACCGTCTCTTTTTAAAGTGAGGGAAGTATCACTAGGAGAGGAGGGTGACTTATCATGTTTAATAGTGACTGAGTCTGTAGAGATGCCAGTTCTTTGAGAATCAAGATCTGAACTTACACCACCAAGCACTTTGTCTGAATTTTCAATTAAGCCATCCGTGACTTCTGCTATCACTCCCTCTTTCACCACACTTTGGCCAGTAACTGGTACAAAAACACGCAGAGAATATATATCAAATAATCCTTGCAACACACCTCCCTTCAAATACCTTATCACCTCCAACCGGTTATTGAAAATCATCGAGGAAATCGTGCTAAAAACCCTGTCATCCATTATCTTCACTAGTACCACGTCTTTTAGAAAGTTCAAGTAAAAGTCGGTTTTGAAAATTTGTAAGTTCGCTATTGGAAGAATGATCTTAAACGAGTTCTTGACCAAGTTACTTCGATGGAACGATTTAGATGTTATGTTGTCGTATTCAAAGATTCCAATGACCCCGAACAAGATTTCCTCGTTAAGAATCTCCTCAACGAGTTTTGGCTCATTAAAGAGAACCAAAGTCTTGAATATGTCATAAAGTGTGAGAATAAGGTCGAAACTTGGATGCTGAAAGATAGAGCTCTCCACTAGCAGCTCGTTCATGAGTTTCTCGTTCTCGTTCAGTCCCGTAGGTATTTTGTGAGTTAGAGGAGCTATAAGAATCTCCAGAGATTTTTCATATTTGGAAGTAGTACCTTCCACATCTTTGCAGTTGGTATCTGTCACTCTTAATATCGTCTGGTCGTCGATCTGCTGCGCTTTCTTTATCTTCCCTTCCTCCTTGCTGTTATTTCCTCCAATATCGCTCTCCAACTGGCCAAAAACTTCTATCAACTTCTTCAAATAGTCCTCCTCGACCATATACTCAGTGAGCTTTGTTTTTATAAATTTTGAGTTCAGATTTTGGTTTAAAAGTTGAAGAACCAATTTTAGATTTTGAATAGTTGGTGGTGGCGGGTATGTTATGGGGCCCGCTATGAGTTCTGTTTGGTCTTCGCCATTTTCCAACACATTTGTGGTTATATAGTACAAGGATATGTTTGGGCTCAAACCCTTGTGTTGGACTAATTTAATAAATTCACAGAGATCGTTGCAGCCATCGACTTCTTGGAAAGAGAGGGCCAAATCCTTGCCGTCCAAGTCTGTCCACACTATCAACGTCTCCTGTTGTCTCTGGAACTGAATCGCGCCTTCTAGGCTCGACCTGAGAATGATGTCCTTGGAGTCGAGTTCATTTCTCACGAGGAAGTATGGGCAGTTTGTGACTTCTCCTACACAATACCCCGTACCGTTGTCTAGCCAGTCCTCGCCGTTTAGTATATATACTTTCACACGTCTTGGTATTGACCCGGGATATTCTAGATCTTGCGAAGGTGGTGGAGAATTCAACAGTGAATTCAACAGCGGAGGAGTATTTATAATTGAGGGATCTTGTTCCTGATGTTCTTGGTGTTCTTGGTGATCCTGATGATCCTGATGTTCTTGATGTTCTTGATGTTCTGGTTCAGGCCGTTCATGCGGCTGTTGCTCACGAAGATCTCGAAGATCGTGCGGTTTTAGCTGAGGATCTATCACCATAGGATTTATCACAGTTGTAGACTTATTCACCATTATTAATAAATGTTTTAATCGAGTTATAGTTGTGGGTATGAGTTTTAAATATAGAGCCAGAAATTTTGTCAGGTCTATAGTGAATAAATAAATTGATCTGAATATTAACTTGTAGGCACGGTTTAATGAATGAAGTTGATATGTAACTGTAGCGGAAGACTCTGGTAGATTCTAGTAGATTTGTGGTAGATTCTAGTAGATTTGTGGTAGATTATGGTAGATTTGTGGTAGATTCTTGGGAGACTCTGGTAGATAATTGAGAGACTCTGGTAGATACTGAAGATGTCCCTGTTTATGGTTGTTATAACTACTATAACTTTCTGATTATCCTGTAACTAATTTGGAACTATCTCAGGATCCGTCACCACTAATATCACTAATAATAAAACAGTATGTGGTAGACTAAGTCTAGTAGTGATTATCTAAGACTGGATGGATGTCTCGGTGCGCCAGTATCTCTTCTGGATTTGCGTCCTTGGTGGGATATCTTTAAGAGGTGCCTAGTGTGATCTCGTGATAAGAAACTCACCAGTGAATATTATTATATGACTATGTTGGCTAGTTGTTGTCGTGAGAGTTTGACGCGTCGGTTGTAAGAGGTATATTTGATAGTGATGGTGAGGTCGTGCGCGGACACAAACCACAAGGATTCTGGTCCCGAAATAGTCCATCAAATGGTTTAGGAGGAGCAACCGGGCGTGGAGGGGGCGTAGAGGGGTGATAGAGGGGAGACAGAGGGGGCGAAGGTGCAGTACTAACTGAGTTGGCTTCTTGATTCAAACATTGTTTTAGAATCAAGATTTGGAATAGAGATTTAGAATCTTCATCGAGGTCATTGAGCCGTATTGTTTAGTGAGTTAGAGGTAGTGAGGTATTCTGTGTAGTCACATTGAAACGACGCTATAGAACTGTAGCGGTAGCGCACCCTGTAGTGCTAAAGTTCTCTTTTAAGTGCTAATGCTTTCTCCATAGTGCTAGCATTCTCTCAGTACTAGTAGACCTCTCTCTGCGGTACTAAATCATAATTTACACTGATATTCGCCATCTCACTGGATGTCTACTTAACCTTATAATGCTCAGTTTAATATATACATTACTCTAACGGGCTGTGTCTAGATATTTAAAGGATTAGAGTTGAACTTAGTTCATCAAAAACCATAATCTCAATACCCCTACCTTCCCCATCTACTGAGAGTTTTAAGTTGATTAATAACTCAACAACGCTGCAGATCCCAAACTCTTGACCCACTCCACCTTATCTACATCATGGGTATCTTCGACTTCACCCCATTCTTCTGTCTGGAAAATAGTCTCCAAGTTCCCCAACTCAATAATCTCTTCCAAGCTCTTGAAGTAGTACTCTGGCTTACTCTGGTAGATCTCTTTCATCAAGGATTCGTCTCCACAATTGGATCTCAACAAAGTAACTCCACACAAGAAACTCTTACTGGTCAAAATCGCCTTTTCCAAAGCCACCAAGTCATACACAGGCACCTGGTCCAACCATTTCAAAACTACGTTCTGTGTGGTTATGGTCTGCTTGTTGCCTCTTAATCCATGTGTTTCACAGTCCAAGAATTGTAACTCAATCTTGCCTCCCTCAGGCAACAAGCCGTTCTTCTCACCGTAGGCAGTGAAGAATTCTTCATATTCCTTGATCAAAGGCAAATATAATTCGTTCTGCTTGGCTCTCAACTTACCCTCGTACTCCTCCTTGGTGGCGAAGATCAAACATGTATCGGTATCTAAGTATCTCAAGATGTTGAGCTTGATATCTTCCAAGTTACCAACCTTGACCTCCATTTCCTCGGTAAATCCTTCAGCTTTGGTGCTGACTTTCAGTAAATCGATCGATCTAGACACTATAGAGGTCAAGGGAAGCGATCCAGTTTTGATCTTGAGATCGGGCAAGTTCTCCCACTCGTGGACAACGAGGTACGCCAACGACTTCTTAGATTCTGGGATCGCCAACGGGAACCCAAGGGGAGTTTTCAAGGGTTTCCCATCCAAGAGGATTTCGTAGTGTTTGGAGTTCTCGTTAAATTTCATTGTAACCTTTTCCCAGAACTTGGTGAGCGTCTTTTCCAACCTGTTGGTGGCTGTTGGGAGGTTAGTTTGAGTCGTTGGAATAAATGATTTCAACGATCCATTAAAAAGGGCAGGACGGGTGGAGAAATGGCATGCGGTTACCAGAGAGACCCTCACGCGCGATCCCCTTATTAATGTTTGGTATGGTCTAATAAGTTTCAACATTGTTGAGCTGAGATGGTTAAGATAATTTGAACATCGTGAATATTTGATCTAGAATAATTTGAAGTGCGTGAAACGCTAGAGAGAGAGTAGCGGAATAGAAGTACCGAAATAGGTTATGAATACTGCGATAGGTATAGATATTACTTAGTTAGAATAGACGGAACTTTATAAGATTATAGAGGGATAACTTAGAATGCAGTAAGTGTTTTTAAATAGAACTTTAAATGTATCTATTGGGACAATGAAGTAGTGATAAATTAGAGAGAGAAGATAGATTTAGTGAGAATCAAATAGATTAATGAGAGAGAGAAGTTGAATTTAGTGAGAATTAAGTAGATTAGTGAGAGAGAGAAGTTAAATTTAGTGAAAATTTTAAAAATTAGCGAGTCCATAAAATTTTAGCGAGCCCGAGACTGGGAATGTTCTGAAAACTAGATGTATGAATAAAGGTGCCAACCTCCCTAAATAAAGTAAAGGTTGAAAATACATAAGACTTATACATAATTTTATACATAATTTTATACCCAACCATACTAAACTAGTATGATAGCTAGTCTCTAGTACCAGCTTAAAGTTGTCAGCCGTACCAGCCCAGGTCGTGTCCCTTTACCAAATATAATCAGTAAAAATTGAAGCTTCAGATCAACACCAGAAGCCGAGTAGAGGCCTTTAGTAGACACCAAAAGACACCACAAACCAACTACAACCAACTAAAACCAACTACAACCAAATAAAACCAACACAATCTCATCATAACAATAACACCTCATTCAATACGAAATTATATACTCATACCTAGTCACACACATTATGTCAGTAAATAATCAGGCGCTCCAACAACTCTTGATTGAGATGGACAACCAATTAAACAAATCACAAGCAGAATTATCTATGTGTAACTTACAGTTAGACAGAGTCAACACGAATTTGTCATTGATCAATTCGACATCGTCGTCGTTGACGAAGTTGTGTGATGTGGAAGGGAGAGAGAAAGTCTACCAGGGAGTCGGCAAGGCATTTATTCAAAAGGATGTGAAGAGTTATTTGGACGAGATCAAGGAGGACCAGAAGGGATTTTTAGATAACAAGAAGAATTTGGATTTGAAGAAGAATTATTTGGTGACGACGTTGGAAAAGACGGTGGAGAACATGAAGCAGATCGTGGGGAAGTAGTGCAGAGTAGTGGGAAGCAATGGGACTAGAGTATTGTCACGAGCAGAGGGTCAACATTTCCCTAGCAAATTGGTAATTAGCGCAAAGATAAAGAAAACTACCCCTAACCTGAATAGCCTGAGAAGAATTGTTCAATCCTCGCTAATTTTCGATAGACCAAGCTAATTATGCACGAATAGACATTTCAGCTCTATAGTGTGTCTACATATACAATTTCACCGCCAATTGATGTCGCTGTCCCTTTTGAAGGGCCTCCGGGACAAATAGTTACACTAAAAACATCCATTGTCTGATAGAAGACCCTAAAACGATCTCAAATTTGGCTAGAATTAATCTATAAGTGCCCTATAATCCTGCTTATACTGAATGGCTACCTCAATAATTGTCGGTGGTACTCCTGAACCTGTGAGTATGGATAAACATAGCACTTTTACAATAGAGTGATTCTTTGAGTCGTCACCTACTGAATCTATAGATCTTCATGCCTGTAATATTTTAATATACATAATCCTCATAAATATTGAGATGTAGCGAGTCTAAAGTAATGAAAGTTCGGTGAAGTTCCAGGCGAGAAAACTGGCTACTTATCAGTTCTAAAGAACCACGAAGTTTTCATAACCCTCCGCCATGGCCAACCAATGAATATAGGTAAGCGGTGCCGAAGATCAGTAGCTTCTCTGACGAATAGAGTCACTAGAACCACAATAACCCTCGCCGGAATCCAAATAATCTACTGACGCCCAATCTCACAGATTCTCTCTGAGTTTCATCTCCCTCTCTCGCTCTCTTCTAATCACTTTCATCATTCTCGTCCTCGCCATCCAAGATCCTTCTTTCAATCTCGTCTTCTTCCTCGGTTTTCTCTTTCATCCTCTGTGTCAAGAAGTCATTCACGTTGTCTTGAATTGTCGTCAACCTCGCTCTCAATTCTCCCAACAGTGAGTCCTTGGCCTCGGTGGGTCTGTCTCTGTCTTCACCACCAGCCTTCAAAACGATATCTGAGATTTGCGTGGTTTTTCCATTAGTGGTGTGGGGACCCTCGCCAGCCTCAAACACCTTGGACTCCACGCCGGGGCCAGTATACGTAGCAGTAGGCAACAAACTCATGGAGAAGAACTGATGGGTAGTGGTAGATTTTAGTGTTCATATACAGGAAATAAAGTGATTTGATTATATGCAGGAATTGAATAGAGAAAAGAATTTGAAGACTCATCGAAGACAGAGAGTGGCATTAGCTGACATTAGCTGACAGTAGCTTGGAGACCTCATGATGTTTGGTTGAATTTATTGTCAATATCTCTGTGTAGTCCGATTTCTTGCACTCTTACTTGGCTAAATAACTGTTCATCATGACTAAATAAAGAGATAGCAAACTAATTCTACTAGGAGGCCACCATGGTAGCCGAAATTATATAATAGTTTATCAATGAGACATCGAAGACACCACTAATCGCAGGAAATCTTGCTTAATAACTTCGTATCCTGGAAATCTTAACATATACTTGTTAATTCTGGCTAATTATCTGTTCAGGAGAAAGTATCTCCTAGGCACAAGTAAGCAGTCTGGATTACTCTTGTTTACTCTTGCCTTCTCTCGCGTTCTCTTGCTTTCTCTCGCTTTCTCTTCCTTATTCATTATCGCCTTGGATTGGTATAACCTCCGCCGTATTCTCATAAGCATTATACTTTATTTCAAGAATCTCATCAGTCAGAAATTGTAAGCCAGGAATATCGTAGCATGAACAACTCATCAAATATCCATACAAAACCTTCAAAATAGATTCATCGGCAATAATCAAAATATCTCCGCTCATTCTTTCCATCTCCAAGATCAAAGGTTCAATCTTAATGGCTAAGTCATGATAACTTTCTGCTCTGGAGAACCTATAATGGTACAGGTCCTTCACAAAGTGTTTCCATTCTTCGGGGTAAGTTTTCAGAATCTCTTCGTCGCTCATGGTGCCTACCACGCCCGGGTTCTTTTGCGACAATTGGATGCGGTGTCTGATTTTGATGTTTCTAATGGCAAAGAATTGGGTGGTTTCAATGGTTCTCTGCTTGACAGAGGTCCAGATCACCAACGAGTCGTCGTCAATACCATCCACACCTGCAGCAGGTTGTCTTTCATCAATGGACAATTCTCTCTTTGGAGGGTCCGGCCTCTTCTCAAGTTGAATATCCTTGATGTAGTTTTTGCCTTGAGACTTGAGGTGCGAGATTAAAGTGTTTGTCAAGTTCTTAGCATACTCCAAACCAGTTTCATCCAATGGCGGGTCATAACTATAGTCCAACGAGTTTTTGTAGCATCTTGCAAAGAATACCGACCCGGACTTGATTCTCGAGTTCATAAGGAAGAAGACAACCTTGTTGATCAAGTAACCATAATTTGAATTATGGAGTTCAATCCGTTCTCCAAAGTTTATAAACTTGATATATGAAAGATCCTTGTCGTTCTCGCCCATCTCTTGGTAATATGGAGTCAAGAAGTTGATCCGCTCACAGTAATCATTGTACGCCTTTTTGTAATCCCAATTTTTGTAGTCGGGAGACGATCTGGCAGCCTCTTCCATGTTTTTCATGATAATTGTGTCATCGGTCACAAGACTCTCTATGAAAAGGACTTGGATATTGAGCGCCTTGAACTTTTCATAAAGCTCAGCTCTATACTCCGGCAACGCATTCACTGCATCATAAATTGCCACCTGACCCTCCTTTTGAAAGAATCCAATAACATCGTTCAAACATTCGTCTACGATTTTGGTTCTGAATTCATTTGCCTTTTTCGTATCGGGGCTGGGGATGAATAGATCGTGGTTGAGATTCTCTTCGGCATTCGCTCTACGGTAGTTACCCAAATGGAACGAGTGGGTCTTGACCCCTAACCAACGTAAATATCTTGTTAATGAGACTGATAAATGGGTCTTTCCTCTTCCTGGCAAGCCTGCAAGGACTATACAGATCTTGCCTGCGTGGAACAAACGGCCAGACTCTGTGGAATACAACTGGCCACCACCAATCAATTGTGGTGCCATAGGATTCATAATATCCATCGACTTGTGTACACCATCTTCCCCATTTATGTCACTGAGTCTTCGTGTTGCTGCCACCAAGTTTACCAAATTGGGCTTGGTGTGGTTGTGGAAAGACCATCTTGTCCGCGAGTTCAACGATGGATTCCGTGAAATGGGCTGGGATCCGAACCCATTAAATATTTCAGACTCTTCGTCTGATTCGATAGCTGACATGCTGCTTGATTGTGGTTAACTGGGGAGTGGACTTTCATTTGCCCCATGATTTTTGGTCGAGTCAATTATATGCAGGATAAAGAAGTCTAGAGCTAAGGAGGTAAGGAAGGGGACAATTTGGAGAGATAAAGGAACAAATGGGTAATTATTAGTGAGCTGAGAATACCTCTATTATACTTATGAGGTTAATAGTAGGAGAAAGGGGTGGAAAGGGGTGAAAAGTGATGCTTAAGTCCATAAATGTGCTAAACTCCAGACTGTGATAGTGAGAATGTGAGAGAGCGATAGCGACTAAATTTAGTAGTCTGCATTCGTATTCCTAGTATACTGAGCGTGCCAGAGTAATTGAACTCTTTAATAATTTACACTCACTATTCAATGTCACTATTTGAAACTCTTCTAACTCAGTATTTGTGATTTTCACGCTCTTTCGCTGTCCCCCTAAGTTATACCTGCGAGAACTATGATCTAAGAAGGAGTATGATTGGTAGCGAGAGAGTGAGAGTCATATTACCGAGGAGTATGATTGAGGATGATTGGTTCTTATCCGAGTAACTGATTCATGAACAGTCTTGAGAGCTAAATTTATGACTTTCAACAAGTTTCGTTGTTCGTAGACCGCTGGAAGTTTCGGAACGAAACAGAAGAAAGTATGTGGCAATATTGTTCCCATGGTAGCGAATGAGTACCACCATATACTTGAGTTCGTATTCTACCATTATTTGGATCATATATATTTTCTTCCCGTCCCAATTTCAGTAGACTTAGTCCTCTAAGGTAACCACATTATCGCTAGATCTTAGTCACCTCTATCTACGCTGGATATTCGAAATCTAAGCAGAAAATGATGAAAATGGGAGATGTCACTATGGGTTGAAGGAACTTCAGAAAGAGTCTTCAAAATCACAAGACCCATTGATTCCGAGGGCATTCACCCTCATTAGTGAGGACTTTAAGACACCTGAATTGTCGAGACAATATAATTATGTGGAGAGTTCAGATTGTAATCTATTTTGAGCTATCAGTGGTGAACGACATATTGGTTAGAAGCAGATTATTCATCTATAAGTGGAGAGTCCTGTAGACTGTTCACATTGCCGCTATATGTAATAATTCACCCTGTGAAATGGCTGCGAAATCTTGTTTTACAGTGCGATTCTATAATCTTGGCCCTGGGGTAGATCTGATGAATATACAGAGTAGCTAAAACCCTGCAAGTAATTGGAACAAGAAGAGCCAGAACTCAACAACATATTTGCATCGATTGTATTATGCCAGGAAGCTAGCAAAGGAGATGGAAATGGAGAGACCATGATAAAAGATCGAGATATAATGAATTGTGAGACAAGCGATGTACTCAATAAGTCCATAGAATAACTAAATATCACTAATATTCAATTAGTTTCAGTTATATTCTCTAAACCTCCACTACTATTCAGTTATATTCACTAAATATCCATTAATCTTCAGTTTGATTTACTAAATCTCCACTAATATTAAATACTTCGCTGAGTATTCAATATATTTAAGCTCTTTTAATTCACAAATACTGAACCAGGATACTCGACTACTCAATTCATCATTAACTTATGACTTCCAGAGCAATGTGTTGACATTTCTCAGAATTTACTTACGTTTTTACGAACTTCTCTCACCACTGGTCCATCTCAAGAGTTGTGATATGATACTTCATTGAGGGAAAATTTTGCTGCTGAATTACCATAGAAAATTCGGCCCAACGTATACTCTTTCAACTCTTTCAAACTTCATGGTTATATTCTCCTCGATTTTACAGGATTCTTCACATGAATACCCAGCATTAACTGTCAAACTCAAACAATTATAAGTAGATTAAAAACGTCTCCCTCTACATTCTGTAAAACTACAGCTCATCTAGTCAAAGCAATTTACTATCGGATCTTGTCCATTAAAATACATTCATATTAAATACTAATATAAACTAATTTACTCAGCCTTACCACCCTTTCTTTGGATCAAAGCCTTTCTATCTTTGTCCAAGTGCAATTTGGTGATGACAACCTTTGAAGGGTGAATGTTGATTGGAACGGAAGCACCGTTAGATTTTTCCTTTTGTAATTTTTCAATTTGAACAGCAAACTTCAATCTGTAGACAGAGTTGATCTTACCTTCGGTACCCTTCTTGGAACCTCTGACGACTAAAACGTCATCGTTTTGTCTGATTGGAAGAGACTTGACATTGTATTGTTCTCTTAATTCTTTAGATAATGGAGCAGATAAAAGAGCTCTTCTTTCAACAGAGGATGCGGAGAAGTGAGCCTTTCTGGCTTTGGAACGGGATGAGGAAACGTCTGCTAGTTAGTATTTCGAACGAGTGTTGTGGATACTACACTTAATGGAGTATTTAATACTTCGTGAGTTGTAAAAAGTAGTAAGCTTATAGTGATAATCAACCAGAACTAAAAGCTCTAATGGGGATATAAAGAGACCTTTAAGTGCCTAAGAAAATCCATTGGTATATCTTCATAATAGAAGTACTCATTGAGAAATCATTATAGCACTTCTGTATGGCATCTTTCCATGTCGGTTTTTATCACTGTTACTCTCCACTATTATTCTCACTCAGCTATAGGTACATACCTTGACTGATCTTGGCCATTTTTAACGATACTATGAATTCAATAACAAAGTAAACTGTTCAATTTTTCAATATATGGATTGATGAATTTTCACTATCGGCATTGAGATTTTTTCTCGCAGAGAAAAAACGGATGAAAATCCATGTGCAGGAAAAGGAAAAAAATGGCTAGGGCGCAAGCCCTAAACGTTCCTCGTTTTTAGGAAAGTTGCAACCTAAATGACAAGATTCAAGGACGACATCAAGAATGATAGTACCTATGAAGACGGATGGTCCTTATAATGTAGATGATAAGGGTGACTAAAATATGGCGTAAATTTGAGAAAGTTAAGACTTCAATTTTGGATATGTGACTTACTCTACCATTAACCTGGATGTAAATTCACTAACTTGGTAGAGATGATTAAAGATTGTCTGGAAAGCATTTGTGAGGCTTAATTTGTCTGGAGAATGATTATGAGGCCTTTCTTGTCTCTATTTATGTGTCAGATACTGATCTACGTTTCAGGTGTAATAAACTGGAGGGCTCCTCTACATATATCTCGTCATAACAATACAGAACAATAAACTAAGCTGATTCAGGAACAACGGAACTGACTCCAAACTAGCCTGTCACAGATACATCTGTTATTAGAATACCTATATTACTATAGATTCGTTATGTCTTCAGCAAAAATTAGGTGAATAGAATGTCACCAAAAATAAACAGCCCACGGCGGGACTCGAACCCGCAATCATTATCTCCGGAAAATAACACCTTAACCAATTAGGCCACACGGGCTTGTTTGTAACTGCTGGAACTGGTCTAGTTGACTATCTTGTAAAGAGCCATTATACTATGGTGTATCTCTATTCCCCCATATCTACCTGACCATACATAAGTCATATAATCTAGCCAACTTGACACAATCTCCTATTTTGTTATACTTGATTTTTCTCACACTACAAATTTTCAGTCATACCGAAAAAAATCGTCAATTCTCCAACTATCCATCAAAAGCCACCAATCATGACTTCGATTAATTTAATTAGGTTAGGACTCGGATCGAGATGTCTCAATTCGAGAATACTCCAGAACGTGCGTCCAATGGCTGCTCGCCAGTATCTCCATTCATCACCTCAGTATGAGTTGCAAACCAGACCCACACACCCCACACAACCATTTAATCAATTAGTTAACAAAATAGCCAAGCAACCGGTCACTCAACTATTCAAGAACCAATTTAGATTCTATTCCACACAGCTTCAAAACAGACCATCTACCCGGTCCTATTCTACTGCTACGACTCCACCGCCACCGCCACCACCTCATGATAAGAACGAGAAGGGGAAACGGATTCTAAGCAGAATCTCCAGAGCATTCACGTTTTCGTTATCTTCAGCAATTGTCGTCGCCGCTACTGGTGTGGCATTACTCGTAGTCTACTTGATCTTGTCGGAATTGTTCTTGCCTTCCGGAGACACCAGAACGTTCAACAAGGCCGTCAAGTTGGTGGAAAAGAACGAAACTGCCCAAAAATTGTTATCTTTCAACAGCGGTGACAGGATAAAAGCATACGGGGAGGTTCCCGGAGATGCCTGGGTACGTAATAGACCAGTACACAGTGTAAGGTCGAAGGGTCAAGACGGAAGAGACCGGTTACTCATGAGATTCCATGTTGAATCCGACAACGGCAAGCACGGAAGCGTCACCTTGGAGCAAGTGGACACTTCGTTCTGGAGCTCTGAGTTTGCGTACATTGCGTTGGATGTTGCTGGTTCCAAGAGAGTATATGTGGTTGAGCCTAGATTTCAACCAAAGAGCTACGTGCCTAAGGGAGGACAAGGCTTCTTGGGAGTCAAGTGGGGACCAAAGAAGGAGAATTAGGAGAATCAGGAGAATCAAGAGAATTTGCAGCTAGTAGCGAGTAGTGACTCGTACGAAGCTTGTAATGTTATCGAGAATCCGAGAAACTATTCATAAAGGTCGTGACGCCATCAGACCAGGTCAAGAAGAATATTTGTGAATCGGTTGATAGCCTTTAAGATACCAAGACGCATTTTAAATGAAGTGTTTAGAGAGAAGACTGTTTGAATTCGAGATCCTGAAGTTATTCCGACTGTTTGATTAAACAAGCGATATATCTAAAGAAGATGAATCTTCACGATGAACTGAGGTTCATCGTGAAGAGTGTCTGAGTTAGGTGACTGAGCCACGGAAGTTTGGCCAACGAAACATTCACACTCGCATGATACTAGTGATTGTTGGCCAGATATCACTTAAATTCATTGATAAATGGTCCTTTAACGAAATCATCGCACGTCTGTCGTAACCAGTTCTTTCTTGCTCTAACTGTCCATTCGCCGAGCTAATGAATCTTCCAATTTAGACTTAGTTCTACATCTCTGAGACTAAAGCTTTGCGTTCTATATCTCTAAGACTCAGACTTTGCTTTTACGTCTAGATATTCTATTTCACCTCTATATACTTATCACAGTCATTCCTCCAAGTATAAATATACAAGCAAGAATTTGACCAAGACTTTTGATACAAGAACTGGCCGTAGAGACTTTCCTGGAAGGAGAGAATCCGAGATATGGCAGCTTTTGAGTAGCAGTAGTTTTGTGAGTAACCTTTGTAGTGTTTAAGGGATGTCCAATGGCTTCTTTGCAGGTTCTTCCGTCAAGCAATATCTCGTCGAGGTCCGTGTCGACGCTATTTGTGATCAAAATGGCCCTGCCATCGAAATCACAGGCTTTCGAGTCTCGACTGCTTTCAATATAGAATTTGTTTAGAGCATATGAAAGTCGCTGTCTCAAGCTACAGTCAGAGAACCTGCCGTACTGGCCAAGCTCGCCATCACCGAGGACTTCCGAACAGTCTACCAATGAACACACCTCGTTGAAAAACTCTTGTTCGTTGACGTTGATATACGGAGTCACGAGACAAGAGAATGTCGATTGTAGGCATTCACATTTTGCTCTGTCCGGAGTATTTGGCAAGTTTGACGAGCCCTTCCAATTTTCGTCTTGAATGCATTTTATGGGAGATCGGGATCGGTTTCCCAAGGGTGGACCCTTGGGACCTTTCGGGTTTATCAATTTCAACTTTCTTTGTAAGTTTTTATAGTCCTGTAATAGACCAACTGTTCCATCACGATTCTCTTTAACAAGTCCGTAATGATTTGCTTGCTCAAAATACTCGTACGCTATTCCGCCAGACCATACTTTGCTCATGGTGCTTCCGTAGAGTGCCTCTACTTCGGTAAAAGGTCGTGGGTTGACCGTATTGCAGCCATATTCACTAAAGAACGCTGGCACCGGGAAATTACTAAACTCCACCGTACGTTCTCGATAACCAGAAGTGGCATACGAGGAGTAGCCACACCATTCATACATATTGAGCCCTAGAAAGTCAATAGCTGAAGAAACGTCGTCACATACGAAATAGTTTGCGAGACTGCTCCTAATTACCGCGTCGTCGTTGGTGGCATATCCAACTGGGATTCGGCGGTATCGCTGGTCCTTTATATACTTCTTGATATCCCTAACCGCCGCCTTGACGAATGGTGAAGCATCGGTATTTTCTGGCGAGTTTGTCACCTCGTTGCCGGCAAAAAATCCCAACACATTATCATATCCATGAAGAGCATCAACTACAGAAACGTATCTGTCATACAATTCGATATCCCAAGTTGGAATTTGGCGGTTGATGGATAAATCGGGCTCGGATAAGTCGGCTAGAATATAAATTCCTTCTTTTGCATATGCTTCCATGCATATATCATGATTTGCCGAGGGCAAGAACTGGTATGCTCTAATAACGTTTACCCCCAACTGTTTAAACATTTCCAAATCTCTCAAACATGTTGTGGTATTGGCCATGGCGTCCAAGTAAGGCGCTTCAAGAACATTATCATAAATCTCTCCATCTTTTCTTGCTGGTTGGTATGCAATTCCTTTGATGAAGAACTGGTCTCCTGTTTGTGTAAAGAACTTATTACCATGGATTTCTATGGCGGTTCCATTTCGGGGAAAAAAACTGGGAGCTTTATCGGCAGCAGCGTGAGAAGCAGCGTGGACAGCTACTCCGTAGCACAATACCCAAGACGCTAAAAGTGTTGAAGGTCTGATCATGAAGAGTGTTGGTGAAGAAGTCAGCGCAAAATGGCTGCGAAATTGATTCAAATATAGAAATTGCGAATTGAAATGGCTGCAAAATTAGTCCAGATTTTGAGATAACATACTGAAACTTAAAAATTATGGAGTGGGAAGGGACTAGGATATATAATTAGAGATGGGTATCTATAATGGAATGCTATTGTGGCGATCTAGCCACTATTTAATAAATGAGTGACAAATTTGTTATAGTGAACATCGCAGGCTCCATTATAATGTGGTAGCGCCGATTCTTTGACTTCAGATACTGAGCTATACCGAGCCCAGGGAAGTATTTAGTATTAGTAGATATTTAAATCTAGGAGTATATTAGTGACTTGTAGTGAATATTAGTGAGACTTAATGTAGTAGTGACTTATTACTCAGTATTTTAAACACTATGAACAATCTGAAGTAACTGTGACAGTTTAGATTAGGTAGTTGGAGATATAGCTGATATTTGAAGTGTTAAGATTTAACTGATGATTTGAAATAAGTCCATACGATTGTCTCTGATGTATTGGAATAAGCGCAAATGTCTGTGCTGATCAATTTCTGCCATATTTCAAAGTCTAGACTGTACAAGTTTATCATAAAATATACATAATTGAAAGAGATTAAGTATAGAGTTGAGTAGTTAGTTCAAGATATTTCATAATAGACTCTATAGAATTCAGTAGACTCTCTGAGTCCTCTGGGTCCTCTAAGTCTCTCTAAGTCTCTCTAAGTCTCTCTAAATCCCTCTCACTCTCCCTCCATCTCCGCTAATACATATACTTACATTATAATTCAAACCTATTAAAACAACTCAAACAACTTTTTGAACTCCTTCTTGCCCTTGCATTCCACCATATAAATATTGTTCTGGTCTACCTTGACTAAGATCCCAGCCTTGCCAATCTTCTCGATTCTTTTGAACTTGTCGTCTTCAGGAATCAACCAGCTGTAATCTACGCCTGTTCCGTTGTCACAATAGCTCAAAATAAAGTGGTAAAAGTTCTTGTTGGAGAAGGAGTCACTAATGATAATAATCAGAAGGGTATACATGGATAGGATTTTCCACGACGAGAGTACATTCACTTTATCGTATCCCTGGAGTTGTTGCTGAAGACGTATAGTCATCAGATCCAAAACCTTCACCTTGGTGTTGGCTGGGTTGTTGAGGACCTGGGCATTATTTATATCGTTAGAATTAATAGATGTCGTTAACAGATTGGAATTCGATGCTTTATGGGTGTCTCTGTCCCTGATTTCAGCCTTTTTCGCTTCTTTGCTAATTTCCAGGGAGAAACTAGTCACTGAAGAATGTGGTTCTTTATCCTTGTCCATAATAGAGGACGAGATCGTGGCGTTTGAAGACTCGTATCTAGAGTTCTTCAACGACGCATAGAGGGTCGTCTTATTCTGGGAGATAAATATCCCCAATACATTCTCGATGTTGGTCATAAGAGAATGCGCCAAACTTCCCGTAGAACATCTCACCATCACCACCATGGGTTTGGAGGTGATAGAGTTTACTGCTGAGATTTGTAAGTCCAAGGCCGAGGATCTTCTCACACTAGAATGCGCCTCATCAATATTCAATAGAAGAATTGGAACATCGATCTCTTCGTCATCACACACCTCCTCCTTGAACACAATCATCCAACTCTTGTTCAACTCGTAGTTGACGACTATTTTGATGAACAATTTGTCGTTGACGGTGATCATTTCCCACTTACCGTAATTTTGCTTCCATTTCGAAATCTTAATGGCTTTAGGAACCGATTCTGTGATGAAAAAGTCGATTGACGGGTCGTTGTTGATGATATTCTTCAAATCTTGAGGAATTGTGATTGCTTCGTGGATGGGGACAGGCGACAAAGGCTCTGCCACGCTGGTTGTCGACAGGTTTTTATATGGCTTGAAGAAATATGTGGACGTTGAAGATGGTAAGGCAAATGGCGATGGAATTGTAGATGATTTTGTTTTGGAGAAGGACTTTTCAGAATTAGCCGATTGTAAGTTCTCTAAAGATGAAGTTAACGAGGAATTGATAGTCAAGCCCTTCTTGTTCTTGAAAGGTGAATTTAGAGGAGAATCTGAGGGCGTGACAGATTGCAGTATCTCAGAGTTAAGAGACTGTACAGATTGATTTTGACCGCTATGTTCTACCAGATTTGTATGTTCATCGGTATTGATCGGTTCCAAGCTGAGAGATTTCTTCTGTTTAGCTAAATCATCCATACTCACAGATTGTTTCCTGAGCAGACTTCTGGGTTGTTCCAAAACAGAACTTCTTGAGTTCAAGTTACCATTACTTCTCTTGTTGTTCGAGTTGTTATTACTTGTCTTGTTGTTCAAGTTGCCATTACTTCTCTTATTATTCAAGCTGTTATTGCTATTCTTGCTATTACTCAAGTTACTAGTACTCCCCTTCTTGTTCAAAGTATCAGAGCTCTTTCTCAGTCTCAACTCACTCTCGTGACACTTGTCACTCACCTGTTGATTCTCAGCCTTCTCAGGTTTCTCATCTTCTATTGGAGATTGCGGCAAATATGGGGAAGTATCCTTTTGAGGCTTTGTCTTTTTGAAAATGTTAAAGATTGATTTCCTCTTTGATTTCTTTTCCTTTGCCAGTGGCTCCACTGGATCCATAATCTCATTAATACCCTTCACTATACTGAAAGACGGATTATAATCCTTACCAAAGTTATTGATATCGAGAGCTGAGCCTGTAGTGAGTTGGTAAAGACTCTTTTTCGATGACAAGTTTGGCACAGACTGGGAGAAGTTGTTGGAGTATGGCATATTTGATTCGTAAGAGTCCATTTCAAGCTTATCGTTGTCTAAATTGACAGTGCTTCGAGGGGTTTGTTCCACGAATTGTGCTTCTGACGATAACGGTCTTGAATTTGTGCTGCCTAGAGAATGGTTAACTGGGGCCAAGGTGCCACGGTTGATTTGCTTGATGTAACAATCCGTTTCGTGCTCAACCTGTTTGGAAGAATTATTGGAAAGTGCTTTGTTGATGATATCCAATGATCTGTCATACTGAGACTTTAAGGACTCGTCAGAGTCCGAGCTGACCGAAGAATTTGAGAATTTTCTCAGTACTATTGCTGGTGGCTGCGAAAAGTTTAGAGATTCAGTCGAGCTTGCTTTGGTTGAATTCTTTACCACCGATGGAGGGAAAATTAGAGATTCTGAGCTATGGGGTTGGGAAAAGTTGAAATCGGAATTTGAATTATTGTTTGGTTGAAGATCCGTAAAAGTATCTTGCTGACAACTTGGCGTAGAATTGTCTGGTTGATTAGAATTAACCACTGGTTGCTGGTCTCGTTGTTCGTGGACTACTCTATCTGTACGGTCCTCCTTTGATTGGAATTGGTTTTGTAATTGAGAAAGAGGCGAGTTAGAATTCAATGACGGCGACGAGATCAATTCTTTGAAGGTATTGGGCTTGCTAATTAAATCTGATTCGTCAGAACCACCCAAATCTTGTTTATGTTGGGAGTTTGAGACAACATTAATTCCCAAACCAGAAATTTCTGCAAGGGAAGTTGATTTTATCAAGTATTCTTTGGTTGTGCTCTGTTCCTTTGGGAAAATCACAGCCAATTTGTTGTACCACTGTGCCAAAAAGTGGTAGTTTTCACCAAGCACAGAAATAGTAGACGTTTCTTGGTTCTCGTCTGAAAAATTGATGGATTTTAAGATGATCTTATTCTGTTGGAAGTCAATTGAAAGCTCGTTGATTCGGAATGGTGGGTATATCAAGGATCTTGCGTCGTTCTCTACCTGGAGTACAGCAAGAGAGTTGTAGCCATCTCCAGCAAGGTTTAAAAGAACTAATTCTACCATTATTTTATCGATAAATAGCGGTTCATATTCTGTTCTGTCCATGATCTGATCAATCCTGAAGAACCCAGACACTTTGTCAGACTTTAGTTTGGATCCAAACACTTTCACATTGGAAAAGTTGATATTGTTGAGAGTCTTGGTCCGCGAGAAGGTGGCGTATTCGCTGAGGATAGAAGATACGGTATTTTTCATACTAGAGAGTTTATCCATGACGAAAGGGTTGCGTAGAAACTTTGACGAGGCGTCTATGAACTTGATATAGTTGGACAAGTTGAAAAGCGGCTTTTCAAACGAGTATGCGATGAGATCTTCGTCGAGACTGCAGAGTTGTTGACAGTACTTGTTGAAGAGTTTGACGGCGTCGTCGTCGAGCCAAAGGATGAAGTCGTTTACGAAAGCCTTGAAGATTTCCTTATCGTCGGAGCCAGAAGTTTCTGCGACAGCTTGGTTGAGTAGAGTGAGGAGTTTGCTATTTTTGGTGAACAACCCTCTAACAATTGCTGCTAGAGAGTTGGCAACAGACTTTGGTTTGACGTTTCCCATGATGTTTATAAGGTTATTATTTTCTTGATTTTCTGAAGCAAGGAGATAGTTAAGGAGATCGCTGGGAGACTCTGGAGTAAATTTATCATCATTATCGTTAGAATTAGTATGAGTTTCGGTAGGGTCAGTTTTGGTAGAGTTAGTGTTGGCAGAGTGAGTGTTGGTAGAATTCGTGTTGCTAGAGTTAGTTCCGCTAGAGTTAGTTTTGCTAGACTTAATTTCGCCAGCTCTTTCCCCAGATCTATGCTCGGTAACGCTTGGTTCTTGGTCTATTCTCCGACCCGTGAATCCATACACGTCTCCGTCTCTGGTCATTTCTATCGTATCCAATTCTAGTGAACTTTGGACTCACTATTTTTTATCCAAATTACCTTTAGAGCGTCAGCTTGAATTTATCCATATTGGGAAATTATTTGCATACGCGTAAAGGAGATTTGGAAAACAACGACGCGCCGAACCGCCACTTCCTGGAGATGCCAGGGGATCGAAGATGATCAGATCGTCGTAGTCTTAACCATAAACTATGCTGACTGGGGTCAGGTATTGTTCTATTAGTGACACACTCGGCACCTTACGAGAAATCAAAGTCTTTGGGTTCTGACTGGATCTCGCTCCGTGGTTAGGTGTGACGATATCGATGTCTGAAACTGATGACGGTGAGAGTGTCTAGCGGCGGTGAGTCGGTTACATATGTCGCGATTTAGTGGTGTTGCGAATTGTAGATATTTATGACGATGTTAACTATGGGAGATGCCAAAACTAGAATATACCCCAGACTTAGTCTAGTGATTCAGAATAGTGTTTCAAAATAGTGTTATTTGGATTAAAATACTAACATAATATTGTAGAGAGGGTAGAAGAATATGGTCCCTACCGTTTGCAATACTAGTCTAACTATTTGAAGATGATTGTTCATCTGTCACTAGCCTCCCCATATTTATAACAAGCAAGGTCTCTTTTGTAGGCCCTGAGCCAACATTCACTGGTCATTCTTGACACTATACTACCCTAGTGTTACTACTCAACTGTCACTATTCTACTCAACTGTCACTAACCGCACTTGTACTACTGTTCCATCGTTTATTGTCTATTCCAATCTCTTTCAATACCCAACACATCATTACAGTACAATGTAATAGTTGCCACGGATTCACATAATCAATGGAGTATGTGGATGAGAATGTTAAAAGAAATCAGTTAACAATTTCTTGTAAAGATCTTCAGTACATTTCACCAACAGAGATCGAGTGGGAATAATAATTATTACGTTATATGATAAAATTCGTGTTTTAGTCAACATAAATCAATTATAACTCAGGTGATATACATGCGGAGAGCAGCAAAGTATTCAAGAGTTCACTAATACTCACTTGAAGTCGCAAATCCTTCACTAAATCTCACGGTATTCACTATAACTCTCTATATTTGACTTAATTAAAAACTTCGATGCGCTCAGTATCCAATTAGAGCAGTTAGTCTTCCATCAAGATTATTCAAACGGTTCTAAATCAGTATTGTTTCGTTTTTCACTGCCAAACCTGAATAATTTCTTCTCTTCTCTGTTGTAGCACTTCGTGGTATAATAGAGACTCGGAATCCTTTCGTTGATTCTTGAGATAGCTAGTCTCTACGACACAGCTCATAGTTCGTGATCATTGTACCATAATTCTATAACAAGGTCTTTTTCCCTTTATTCCATCACTATTCGAGACTCTTCTTCACTCAGTATTTCCTCACGATTCACTACTTAAAACTCTTTTAGTCCAAATACTCCGCTACGTTCAGTGTTCTCCGTTACGCTCAGTATTCTCTTGAACTGATCCAATCTAGAACCCTTTCAAGTCCTCGGCCGGACTTTCCACTCACGACGTGGACCAGCCATTTCTCCAATTGGGGGATTTGCTTCTCCAAATCAAGCATCTCGATCACTTGTATTCTCACTTTCTCTATTTCATTTTCGTTCTCCAACATATCAACTTTATTGATCAATATCACCAAATAGACTCCGACCAATCGATCCTGTAAAATCACCTTTTCTCTCAACTCCTGGTACGATTCGTCCAACCTCTCTAGCGATAGACAATCTATAACCCACATCACTAAGTTTGTTTTATCAAAGTAGTTGCCCCAGAAATTCCGTAAACTAGTCTGGCCTCCAATATCCCACACATTTATGGTGAAATTGTTGTGGGTGATGGAATTGATTTCAAACCCCATGGTTGGAGATATGGTATCGATATCCTGGCCAAGCATTTGTCGTATGATGGTAGTTTTGCCGGAATTATCGAGTCCTAGAGTCAACACGCGGATCTCTTTGTCTTTAATCTTTTGCTTTTTAATTATTGTTAGAAGTCCCATTGAAGAGAGTTAGATGTTAGAAAGTGAGGTTGGGGGTTTATGACTAGATTTAGATGAGTTACTGAGTAGAATGAACTGGCGATGGTATAAGTGGTGATAATGTGATTATTTTTGGTGGTCTTTGAAGATCTCTTCAATGACTAATTTCTGGCGATGAATATGTATCACTCGCTATAATTCTGACTGCTAGTGAAAAGTCTCGTTGTTGTGTATGTATACTATATGTATACTATATGTATACTGTGACCAAGAACTACAACAGACTCTTGCGAAGGTTTATGAATTCCAGATCGCTTGACTATCTCACCAGCGCACTACATCCACCAAACACCGCCGGACTCTCGCTATAATTCTCCTCAACTAAACTTTCCACTAATAGCAGTCTCATGAGATGGATCTCTCAGCCTAGGCTCTCCTCTACCTTTACTCCAGTTACCACTTTCCACTCTCTTCGCTCTTCTCTCTACCCCAGATCTAAAAACATCCATGCCGCAATAGATCAATTCGCAACATTAAAATCTACAATCCTCTACATTTTTTAGCGGCAAATTGAGCATGTTATGTCGAAAGTTCCACCATCCGTCGGCCAGAGTCGGCTGGAGAGCCTGGCGAAACGACAGCGATCTATTCTAGAATTCACTAGAGCTCGACGTGTGCCTGAGTTTATTGATCTCACAGAGTCAGAAGAAATTGAGATAAAGGTTGAAGAAGACTTTAAGGTGAAGAAAGAAGATTTTGAGGTCAAGGAGGAAGATTTTGAGGTCAAGGAAGAATACGATGTGGTGGTCAAGATGGAGTGTCCTATCTGTAACCTCAATATTACATACTACGCTATAGATGATCGTTGCAGACATGTTGACTTTTGTATTACTAGGGACGCGTCTGTAAGTGTTAGTGGTAGAGAGTCTGGAACTAACTCGACTAACACTTATAACTCGGCTGCCCCATTTAATTTGACATCCCAAAGTGAAATCACCATTAAAAGTGACATATCTGACAATATCACGTCTACTAAGAATATCAAGTCTACTAAGAATATCACTTCCACTACAAGAGTCACAACTTCGAATCCAAGCGCTGGCTCTTCTAATCTAATCCCCAATTCTTCTAAACTCAAAGACTCTAAGAAACGTAAATTGTCCCCTCCCAATCCAAATATCAAATATATCAACGACTCTTCTCGTACCACATCTAAAGAGAAAATCATTAAACCTCCTACTAAGATTACACCTTCAAGGACTAAACGTCCTATCCCTACGGTGAAAGTCATGACATTTCCAGTATCTCTAAAGCAACTGTATCAAGTCTCGGTAGATGCGTTTTGTTATGCTCCACATGAGACTATAGACCAATACTTTCTCTCACACTTTCATTCTGACCATTATGGAGGGATATCTAAAAAATGGAGTTACGAAAGAGTATTCAAGGACAACACAGACTATAATGACGACTCTAGGTATAAGAAAATCATCTATTGTACGAAAATCACCGGACGACTATTAACTCTTCGGTTCAGTATTGATCCAAGATTCATAAAGCATTTGGAACTAGATACTAGATATATGATAAGGAAGTATATTGATGATTTCGGAGGCCAGAAACCTCAAGATTTCAATAAAAATCATGAATCGGAATTACTTGAGGGTTCCTTATCTGAATCTGACCAAACATTCAATTTGCCTGATGGTGGGATTATGGTGAATGAATTGCAACCTCCAAGCATCCCAGGACTCTACATAACAACAATTAACGCCAACCATTGTCCTGGGTCAGCCATATTTCTCTTTGAGTCATTATCTCTAGACGGAAAGTGGCATAGAATACTACACTGTGGTGACTTTAGGGTTAACAAACAAATCCTCTGTCATCCATTACTTTCTGCCTTCAGCACCGAGTCCAACTTACTTGTACTTAATAAAGTGTACCTCGACACGACATATATGTCGCCTCTCTACAACTTCCCCAAACAAGAGTTGGTATGCGATACGGTTTCAAATCTATTCCATGAACTATCCAACGAAGACTCGACATCGCTCTTCTCCACCTGGTTTGGTGCCCTACAGCAATCCAGAATCACGGACTTTCTAACCAAGAAACCAAAGAAGAAGAAGTTTTTGATCCTAGTGGGAACTTACCTAATAGGCAAGGAACGCCTAGCGATGGCGATACTGAAACGTCTTAATTGTCTGATATATAACCTGAACATCAACAGTCGAGATGACAAAATGGACATTTTGCGGTCGTATGAAGACGAATATCTCGACCTGGTACTTACCGACGATGAACTAGGCGGAGAAAATGCCAATTGTACCGTTCACCTAGTCCCCATGACCATAGTGGGCTCCATTAGCGAGCTATCCAACTACTTCAACCATAATAATTACTACCAACATTTCGAACGATGTGTTGGCCTAAGACCAACTGGATGGTCGTTCCAACCTCGATACGTCAAAATGGAGGACAAACAACCAGAGGAACCAACTCTCGACACTCTCTTCTCCATCATGAACCAGAGTCCGACCTTTTCATTCGTTGACGATGTCCTCCCCCAAGTCCCCACTCCAAGGGCAACAAACACAACCAGAGACAGACCCGACCAGTCTCTATATCGCATTTATTCAGTTCCATATAGTGAACACTCGTCGTTTCGAGAGTTGGCGTATTTCGTGGTTTTCTTCAATATTGGAGACGTCGTACCCACCGTCAATATCAGCAGCTCTGACAGTATCAACAAGATGATGAGAATTATCAAATCCTGGGAACTCGCAAGGACAGTGAAGGGTAATCCTATGGATGTCCAGGAAGTTGATTTATCGTTGGCTCAAGCATTTAGTGATCTCTCCCTAGACAAATTCTAATTCTTGACAGGTTAATGATTAGACATGGACACTCAATACAGAACATATATTCCTTTGGTAAGATTCTATATCTAGATCTAGTAGTAATGTCGTTATTCTGAAATGTTGCATTTGCCGGTTTGCGCACGACCCAATATCAGAAATTGAACCCAAATATGTAGCGACATTAACTCTCTTTCAGCGCCCGGCCATATTGCTAACAACTTCTAAGTATCGTGAATACTTTGCGACATTGATTATTAAATCTCAGAGAGCTGACTAACCAAGCAAAACGGATTCTTGGTACCTCACAGCTTGTAAGGTCAATAATTCCTTGATTCTTTTCCGAGCTCTTGGGAACGAGAATAATCCGTGAATCACCATATGTCATGAATCAAGACCAAGCCTATTTCATAACTATGAATCCATAAATTCCTGAGCAAATCTTAAATGCCTCTATAGAATTTATGTCTGAGTTAACTAGACAATGATCGCCCTTTATATGCGCCACCTCTCTTCACGGAGCGTTTTGTGGAGGGTATGTAATTTGAGCTGGTGATTGGAGCCCTTGGTTATGAGCTGTAGTGATATACTCTCGAAAGAACATTTGTTAGGATCCCTAAGTAAAGAAGATTCAATTTGCATATATATGCATGGATATGAGCTCCGGTCGGAATAAAAAAATATCAGTTGTTAGAATTCGACTCAAATGTTCTAGTGTAATTACTCTACCAGAACTCGATATTACTCAGTAGGATTGCGTGAACTAAATTCTTGACGGGTTAGTGACCCTACAGCAGGGTCTCATTTTAATGTGTATTATCTACAAGCGGAAATATACACAGATGTGTTATGGTCCTCTGGGTAACATGGCGATTGTAATATTATCTTCGACGACAGACTTATCTGAATTCTAACGTTGGAAGTCCTGATAATTTAGAACTGATAATTTAAAAGTTCTGATAATTACCCGGTGATCAGTTAAAAATTGGAACTGAAACGTCGTTAGCCTTTCCGATTCTTAGTTCCTCTATCAAGTTAATGGCTGATAAAGCCATTCATGCAACTAAGAATCTATAAGATTTGATTTTTGAAAATAGACGGTGCAGTAATCTAAATAGTCCAATTACATTATGCACACTTTCCTGGACCAGGAGCTGGTCAAAATTAAGAGAGGAATTGTGTCAAGCATTTAGAAAGGCAATCTAGACGTATCTCGATCAACAGCCTTTCCTCGGCAAGTAATAGTACAGTGGTGAGAAAAAGACTAAACATCGAGAGCTCAAACGAACTGATCTTAACTCAGCTGGTTCTATTTCTATCTCTACCTCTACCTCACCACCTTTTCATATAACTCTTTCAAAACCAGTGGACAATCTTTACCCTCACAATCGGCCCAATGGGCAACAAAATCACCCTCGTAGTAGTTATACTTGTCTCCCTTCTTATTTTCCTCTTTCAAGTCCTTCACATATTTTGCTGAAATGGTTCTAGCCGGCACGATGGTGGTCTTGCTCAAGATAAACGGATGCCACTGTAAAATGTGGGTCAACGCAGAGTCAGGACCGTATGGGAAGTTCTGGTAGTTTAAGTATAACTCATCGCCCCAGATTTCTACAATGGCTTTCCCTATCTCGTCATTCTTTACCAAGAACGATGTGGTCTCGACCTTTTGTTCGGATTGGGTTACGATCAACTGAACAGATTTTGCTCTAGTATTCTTGTAGGTTTTGATGGTTCCATCTGGTGGAATAATGGCCTGTTCTCTCAACATGATTGGATCCAACACATCTGGCGACAAGATATAGTCCATGATATTTATCGACAAATTCATGATTAAACCATCTTGGTCGATGTACCAGAACCATTTTGCTTCAGGAAACGCAAACATCGCCGCTCTCAAACAGTACAATCTCACCCACTTGGCCTTTTCCTTGGAATTTAAATAACTGAGCGAGTTGAGTTTGGGTAAGAACTCTTCCGACCATCTGATATACACTCCGTACTTCTGAGCGTAACCATAGTCGATTCTGTTCTGGACGATTTTGGTCAAGGTGTCCTGGTCGTGTTTAACAAAGTCAATGGCACTAACTATGACGACGTCGGGGTATGCCTGGTTCTTCTTGGGTCTGAAAACGACCTTGTCCTGGTTCTTGAAGGCATTTTTGGCCTTAGCGAGCCCCGAGAGAGCGTTTTCCTCGTCTTCTTTGGCTTTTTGTATGGTGGCGTCCTTGTCGTCAAAATCGTTCAACGGCCGTATCACATTCTTCTCGATCTCCGGGAAGTTGGAGTCACGGACCTTGGACTCCTTGACTAGTTGGTGCACCGTCAACTCTTTGAGGAGCGGCGTGTCTTCGATAGGAGGGAATATATATCTGCTGGACGTCTCGATGATGTGACTACTGGAGAAAGGATGTGGTGATGGGAATGTAGGCGTCTGTGTAGAGGTGAAAAGGTTCGAGACGTAGTGGAGCGGGTTGAATAAGTACCACATCACCACAACTATCACTACCATATAGACAAAATTTCCTTTTCTCTGAAGATTGCTGAACGTGGCAGGGACCGGCAAGAACGATTTCTTGCCGTGTTTCGGCTTGAACGTGTTTCCTCCACCAAACATGTCTGATTTGAGGAGTGATTGTGAATCTGTGTTTTGATTTTGAGATGTTGAAAATTTAGAAAGGTCGTGTGGTGGTAATTTTGAATATATTTATCTATGGCAGGTTTAACCTCATGGAAAAGGGATGAAATTGGGCTAGAGAGTGTTAGAGAGGGTTAATGAGGGTTAGAGGGGGTTAGTGAAGATTAGCAGACTAGAGGGGGGTCTAGTGAAAGAAATTTTCCTGTAAATTATATAGATTTTAGGTGTGATAGAGTATCAGAGGTAGCTCATCGGAAATATTTTTGAGAGAAATGAGCTCTAAAGACCAGTGATCGATAAATAGTAGTGATCAACGGTGAGTGGTCAAAGAAAGTGGTCAAAGAATAATAGTGATGACGAAATATATGAGATCACTGGGACTTCTCTAGATATTAGAGGGATTTCTCAAGGATCATCACTAAATATACGAGATTAGTGATATCAGACAGTAGACGTAGGATCAGTAAACGAGACTGTAGAACATCGCTAAATATCTTTACTCGATAGTCAAAGATCTCACTAGAAACAAAGATCTCACTAGATAGCCAAAGATCACCACTAAAGAGCCAACGATCTCACTAGATAACTCTAATCAGAATCACCACTAAAAAATACCATACAGTACCTCATCAATCTGCCCATCTAGACATAAAAGCACTAAACTTCACAAAGACTGTTCTGGATCCTGGACTTTTGTATACTCCTAGTGATGCTGTGACTATAGCACAAGTAGTCGTTGCTGGTAACTGATTTTGGTTTAGTTGCCTAATTTTAAGCAACTATGCCAGTCAAGTTCTGAGAAGCCTGGAAGAATGACAGTATTAAGTAAGAAGGACGCTGATACTCATAGTTCTAAACAGTGTAGACTGGGTAGTTCCAGTGATGAAGATGATCAATAAATACTCGATAGCTGAAGGTTCTTGGATCTAAACAATTGTTGCTAGATGTAATGACTGAGATAGATGAAATTGACCATTTAACTGACGAGATAAACCATTTAACTTTCGAAATTCAAAACTGTTCTATTTCAAAACTCTTCTAATTCACAAATAATTTGAGCATTTGCTCACTATTTAGTAGTCGGTATTCACTTCTGATTCACAAATACTTCGCTTCGCTCAGCATTAGCTCAGCATTAGCTCAGTATTTGCTCAGTATTTGCTCGCTTGTTTCATATCAACAGATAGTGATATTCTGAGTAATTCATGAAGATCATGAATAGATCCTGCCAGGGGCGACTGGGTTTATGAAATGCTCTGATTATTGAGCACTTTTTGGTTCATCATTTTTAAGCTTTGGAAGATCGAAGTCTAAATGAATAGTTCGTGAAGGTTTCGAGAACAGAAAGATATTTCATTTCTGAACAACATCACAGCCGGAGGAATCTTTTCTATAGTTATTTATTGAGTGGTGGATCACAAGAAACTTACTGGAAATCATGAGATCGTCACTAAGTCGCTATCCTCCTCGCTATCCTCCTCGCTATCCTCCTCGCTATTCTGCTCGCTATTCTCAATTCTCCTCTTATTCATTTGTTTTAACCTTATTAAGCCTATCTTCAATCACCTGTAAAGCCACCTGTCTTCTTCTCTCAGCCACTGAGTTTGCCACACTTTTCTGAACTTGGTTAACCTGTTCCTGTCTCTTTATGGCTCTTAAATTACTCTGTTCTACATTATCATCATTGAACGGAGTCACTACTCCCAAAAACACGCCGGCTTCGTACACTCTGTCAAAAATCATCGCCAAATAAGGTTTCACAATCGGCGGAAAGAATTCTGCTAACTGAAACGTGTCTGAAGCATCGCCGGTAATCACAGAACTGTTGGAACTATCACCGCTAACAGTAGTGATGGGCAAGAGCGGGTCTACCGCAAACGACTGGTAGAAACGTAAATATATATACGAAACCAAAAAACTCCATACCGACGGTAACACCGGATACAACGACTTATACACCGCTGACCATATCACCACCACCACCAACAAAATAAACGGAAACTGTTTGACTCGGAAGTTTACCAAGCCCTGGAAGAGCAAAATATTGTGCTCAGGAATCAATTGCTTCAATACCACCAAGAAACCAAAGTAGTACGAGATCCCTCCACCGAGGGGTCTGTCCATGCCACTGACGTCGTTGCGAAGCAAATTGCATATAATCGCCACTAATACCGTCAAAAAGTTGGTGACACTTCCCACGAGAACCACGAACTTGACCACCTCCCTAGAGCCCCAGAACTTCTCCACGTACTTGGTCGCCACGTATAATACCACCAACGACACCAAGAAGGAAAAGACGGATATCTCAGCAAAGATCGCCGTCACCACTACCCATGGATAGAAGAGCGCATAGCGAGGGATCAATTGCAAATAAGGGATTAGGATGTCGTGGAATTGGAGTTGTTGTTTCACTTTGTCTGAGTTGTTTGGATTATTGAGTTCGTAGCGGAACTTGTTGATTTTGACCACGACAATTATTGCCGACACCGTAGCGAGAGCGGCGAGTAGGGCACGCGTCGACTTGGGCAAGTTATGAAGTTTTAGGAACGCAACCATGTTGTTTAGAGTAGTGGAGTGTTTGAATTAATTGGAATTTTATTTTGAGTAGGGGTGCGACAAGGGAAGTTAGTGATGTTTGTGAAATCTAGTGAGAGTGCTAGTGGGGATTTGAGAGAGGTGTCGCAGAATTAGTGAGGAAATTGAAAATGTGCCGCTAAGCTACTGAGGGAATTGAAATTGTGTCACTAAGTTACTATCGAAGTGACTCGTTCTACTAAGAAAACCAATTCATTAAAACTTTCTACTAAGTCCACCGGTCAAATACTCACTATTAACCACTTCTTACTGGACAAGGTACCAATTAATTTAAATTACTGGCATACTCCCTGAATAGATACTTGGAAAGATAAAAAGTTAACTAGGTAAGTCTTCATAAACCTAAATGTTTCTTAGCTGAAGACATATTAAAGATATAAGTGAATATTAATGAGATTTAAGGAATTGGTGGATATTTAGTGAATCTAACTGAATATTATTGAATATTAGTGGAGATTAGTGAGACTTGATGACTTATTGAATACTTCACTAATTGTTCTCTTAGTATTTTAGATATATTATATGCAGTATATTTACTTCCGTAGATTCAGCTAGTGAAATATTCATCATAATGACCTCTACTAACTAAATTAACATTTAGACTAACCTGAAATGGCATAAATTACATAATATACGAATTCTAGTAATATTTACCAGTTATTACCCACAATATTCAATATAGTGTGTTGCTTATATAATCAACGATAGCCTGGTTTTAGATTACAATCAACCACATAAAAGTCATCGCCTGCACGACCATATAGAAGTAGAGAAGATTTATAGAAGTCATAGTGAATATTAGTGGAAAATAGTGACTTATAGTGAATGTTAGTGAATAGTAGTATATCCTAGGACTTATTGTGATTTTATAGAGTATTCAATATTTGTGAACTCTTTAATACTGGCGAAGTTGAATATAATTTAAGCTGCTAAACATAGATCAAGGTTATATTATGTATTCCTAAGTTTAACATATATATATATATATGTGATAATAGTATAGCTGAAAAACAATTTTCATTTAATAGTATAGCTAATAAAGCACTTTTCAATGCAGCTATACGAATATTTCAAAATGATATTAATAAATATATTATA
>Ga0065704_10000223_pt1 | contig 110188 bp, 99 predicted proteins | sample SwiRhicommuniRL2_FD_59091 | JGI IMG/M metagenome (GOLD analysis project Ga0065704, IMG submission 59091) | Switchgrass rhizosphere bacterial communities from Rose Lake, Michigan, USA - RL2 v2 (version 2) | ecosystem: Host-associated > Plants > Roots > Rhizosphere > Soil | place: East Lansing, MI | reverse complement strand
TTAGGTAAACGGACTAAAGTGCAATGGATTACGCTGCTTCTGTTAATAGGGTTTTTGGTCTCTTATGTAAAGATAAGTGATTTTCATAAGGTGAACACCGTTGTGGCCAAAGGAGAAGAGCCAGTGGCATTATCTACTCATATCCGTAGTTGGCTGGAGCATAGACGAGGAGAAATTGCGACATACCAGGCTGAGCACAATAAGCCTTACCCTGTATTTTTTTTAAATTCTTATGGCGGCGGGATCAGGGCTTCTGTGTGGGCCACTATGGTAGTGGGTGAAATGGATTCCCTGGTTCTTGCCTCACGTGGCAGTAAGCGGATAAGTGATGATTTTCAGCATCATGTATTTTCTTTTTCGGGTGCATCTGGAGGGACTATAGGCTTTTCTCTTTTGACAGCAGACAGGCTTAAGGCCAGGGATAGTATTTCTTCCGGAAGATTTTATCCCGATAACACCAAGGTATATGGGTACGATTACCTGACAGCGAATGTGGTGGGGGTTTTTGGAAGGGACCTGTTTATGACCATGATTGGAGGGAACTGGTATGACGATCGTTCCCGCCTGCAGGAACGAGGTTTTGAGGGGATACTGAAGGATAAGTTTGGAATGGACTATGATATCACATTGAGAGAGGCCTGGAAGAAGGATAATATGGACTTGCCCTTGCTTTTTTCCAATACCTATGATATTAATACGGGTAAGAAGGGAATTGTTGCTCCTGTGTTGTTAGAGAAGGATGATTTTCCAAGCTGTGTTTTTATACAGGATTTGATGAGGGCAAAAAAACTTGACCTGCCACTTTCTGCGGCCGCTTTCCTGAGTGCGCGTTTTCCGTATGTATGTCCGACAGGTAAGTTTGATGAGAAGCATCATTTTACTGATGGCGGAACACTGGAAAATTCTGGCGCAGAAACCTCGAGGCAGGTGATTGCTGTATTTGAGCGGGTGCTTGCAGAAGATGAGTTTGCTGGGCTTAATGTTACGATAAATGTGCTTTCGATTTCTAATAGCATTCTATCTGTTGAGTATCCGACTCAGGATAAGAATTTGTATGAGGTAGTAGCTCCGGCATTGGGGATTTTGGAGACCATTAGTAGTAATGCACTTAAGGCTGATACGATTAATAAGGTGATGGCAGCGCAACAAAAAATGAAAGGGTGGAGCTATAACAAAATTCAGCCCACACGGGAGATGATTGCGGGCAACTGGCCTGTGCTGCCATTAGGCTGGCAAATCTCGGATCATGCGTTGGAGGTGATGAAAAAAAGTATTAAGGATCAGCGGGCAAAAATAGAAAATGTACTGTTGGTATTCTAATCTTGCATCCTTATCATGCACTTTACATCTGTTTGATTGGGGTAGAGTTCAACACAGTATCCTTCCATATCAATTCCCGGTAGATCGGTTAATTGGTCAAAGGCTTTGCCTATGGCTGGTATATCTTTCATGAAATCAGTAATGGTGATACAGCTGTATCTACCGGCCTTTATGGATATTGTTTCCAACCCGAGGGCTTTGGCTTCACCAGGTTGCAATTCTTCGGCTGCGGCTTTATAAATAATGCCTCCACTGTTCTCGGGACGTGAAAGGCCGAAATATTGTCGGTTTTCGTTAAATGATACAAGTGAATGCAGTTTTTGGTGAGCGGCCATTACTCCGTCTGGAAAAGAAGAGGCCGTTACATAAATTACTGGAATGTCGTGGTTGATTTCTATAGTTTCCATCGTAAATAAAATCTTAAAGATGCAATTTAACCATTGTTTTGAAGAATATTATGTTCTATGGCTCTAAAAATCGATACCAAGCCTTAATCCGGCAGACGAAAACTTTACATTTTCTATTTTAGAACTTTGCATGGGTAATTTAAAGAAAGGTTCAAGCGTAATGGTTCTGTTTTTTAAGAAAGGATACTTGTACCCGAAAGAGATATTGATAAAGCCTTTGTATTTTTCTTTATTCTGAGGTTGATCTTCAATGTCTACCACGGATCTTTCTTCACTGGTAAAGGTTTTATCATATACTTCTCCATTTGGATCTACAATACTTTGCGTGTGGGAAACTGTACTGACATAAGTTAGCTCACCCCTTTGTTTTATAGTTGCAAAGGCCGAAACGCCAACTTTGGCATATAGACGTTGGTTAACGTTGTATCTTAGTCCTAATGGAATTTCGACCCCCGATAACCGAACGGTGGCCGATTCTAATTGTTTTTCGTCTGTAGCGCTCAGGGTCTGCCCTTCATTATCTTTAAAAGCAGAGGATTCCCGATAGCCTGCGCCTAACATTATCGTGATTTTTGGATTTAAGGCATAACCTACTACGGCTTCAAATGCTAATCCCAATTTCTTTGAATTGCTAAAGTCGGTAGCCATGCCCAATCCAACTATCCAATTAGGTTCTTTTTTGGTTTTTTTAACGCTTTCGGTTTCCTGGTATGTTGTATAAGGAATTATTTTTTTGCTGCGAGGTGCACGACCTGCAACAATCTGCTCTTCATTTGGTTTTGCCTGCGCTACCATCGTATTTTCAGGTGCGGGTTTATCTTGTTCCGAAATTGTACTGTTTACAAGCCTAATTTCAGCTTGCTTTTTGTTAATTTGAACGGGGTGATGATTGGTTGTATTGAGCTTTTTAACCTGGACTTCTTGTATGATTTCTTTTTGCACCGGTTTAGTTTTGAACTTCGCTAATGGTACCGGTTTAGGATCGGGATTGTAGCTGAATATAAAAGCAAGGCAAATTAGCAGGAGTGACGCAGCAATTCCTGAAAACCAATACCACCCGCTTGTTTTAGTTTTTGCCGGCTGTTGTTTTGAAAATGATTCCCATGAGCCTTCTTTGTAGGCTTCTTCGTTGTTTTGTAGAAGTGATTTAATCACTTCAAGCCCTCTATCCGTATGTTCCATCTTCAACAATTAAAGATTCATTATAAAGTTTTCTTAATTTTTGCTTAGCCCTGCCTAAGTATACTCTGCAGATATTTTCGGGTATACCTAAAGTTTTTGAGATCTCATCATGAGAGAATCCCTCGATTTCGAACATATTAAAGATTATCCTTTGCGACTCAGGAAGTGTATTAAGTAATTTTAAGATATCCTCAACATACAGCTGATCTAATGCACGACTATAGATCTGTGGATGCTTTTCTTCGCCTATATCGTCAAATTCCTCGTTGATGGTTCTCCTTTTACGGAGGTAATCTATGCAATTGCGTGAGGCTATCTTTGCCATCCAACCTCGAAATGTTTTTTCGGGGTCTATTGCAGATTCTAATAGCTGAAATTGTGTGATATGATTAAATATCTTGATAAACGTATCATTTACAAGTTCTTCCGAATCACTTCTGTTGTTGATGTAACGCATGGTAACTGCCATTAAATACCCGTAGTAGGTTTTATACATGACTTCCTTTGAAGCGTTTTTTTGGTCAGCAACGCCTGCAATAATTTCCTTAAGCTTCGGGAGTTTTCTTAGCACTCTTCCAGGATTTATATATTCTACGCCAACTGGTATTCATAAATGGGGCTACACAAATCCTTTTATAAATAAGAAAGTGCAGCCCCAGAAATAATAGGAGGTTATTTGTTGGTAAGAACCGTTAAACCAAGTTTGGTGTCGTCTGTTGCGGCTTTAAGGCCTTTTGCATAGATCGTATATACTTTTCCTTTTTCAATTTTAACTTTTGGAAGTGTAGCAAGTACGGTTGTCTTGCCATTTTCTCTGATCTCAAAGTTGATCTCGGCGCCAACCTCTGTGGTATTGGTGAAATCGGTTGATTCTTTAAATGCTTTTTTAGCCAGAAGTACTTCTGTTTTTCCGGTAACAGCCAAATCAAGTGAGCCTGCATCAGGACTTAAGTTAATGAAACGGATTTTTGCTTTATCAGCAGCTGGAGCAGTTAGATCATCAGCAACAAATACAAGTGCATTGCCTGTTTTATCTGCAACAAATACCGAGTAAGATTTATCTGCGGCCAGGGTTACATCGGCTTTTACAAGAATATCGGATACATCTTTTTTAGTAACGCTTAATTCCCGTTTGCCTGAACTGATTGATTGGTATTCGATTACCGTGTTGTACGTTAATGCTTTCGTATTCTTTTTTACTTTATCTACAAAGAAAGAAAGCTCAGGCGTTCCTGGCGCGGCATGGATTATTGATAAATTTGCTGGCTTAGGTGTTTGTGGATTAGGATCTTTATCCTTTTTACATGAACTAAAGATACTTGTTAACGTTAAGGCAAACACTAAAGTTTTGGCAACTGGCGATAGGTAGTTTTTTGTTGTTTTCATTTTTAAGTTTTTGTGAAATAAAATAGTGTAATGTTAATGGCCATTAACGTTATTACCCATAGAACGAGCCTCATTATGAAAAAGCAACAGGGGTAGTAAATTATTTAAATTTTTAAAGTATTTTTATACTGAACTAAGGGCCAAGTGTTATGAGTTTCGAACTATCAACCAGCGTCATTTATATTACACCTGAACATGACGAAGTCTATACTTTTATAAAGGAAATAGACAATAAACAAGGTTTGTACACCTTGGATTTTAATAATGTAGTTGTTCCTGAGAATAAGATTAAGGTAAATACACACACTAACTTTAGTGTGCCTTCCTTAATGACTAAAAACCGTATCATTAATTATCATTATGATAAACTGGTTGATAGTATTGTGCGTTTTTTGATAGATCATAATCCGGCTGAGGATTTAATGAAAATATATCGGAAGAGAGAGGTGATCTACTTTGAGCCTATAATAGATGATTCTGAAAGCCCGGATGATAAAGAGCATTTTAGGGAGCTTACAGATAAATTAAATAAACTGATAGGAATGGCAAATAGTGCTATTAAAAGCCGTTTCAACAAACATATTGTAGTTATTTTAAACTACCCTCCAAAAACGCATCATCTGCATACGATACGGATTTAGTATGGTATATGGGATACTAAAAATGATTAGAAATGACTATTTATCAAGTTTCTGCTCATGTCTATATTAGTGATAGCTTTCACTAATTAGACTTCTATGAAAACGCTAGTAATTTCTAAAATTCCTGCCTATGGCAGTTTTTCAAAAGACGTAAAAATCTTACAAGAAAGATTAATTGAGCTTGGGTTTGATCCGAAAGGTGCAGATGGAATTTATGGAATGAATACCCAGCAAGCTGTGATCTCATTACAGCTAAAAAATAAGTTACAAGGATCGGGGGTTATAGGCCCTAAAACTTTAGGCTTGTTAAAACTGGTTGTATCTGATATTTCAGTAATAACGGATAGTCCGTTGATTACCAAGGATATTAAGAACAAGAAAGACAGGCATCTTCATCCAAACATGCGCCAGCGATTAGAGGCATATCTTTTTGCAAACGGGAATATTCCGGATTTCTGGACGAATAAAAAACTAAGCTCGGTTTGCATTGCAGTACAGGAAGCATTGGCAGAACTGGGTGTTAAGGAAAACGGGAGAAACAACTATGGAACTGACGTTGGCGAAGTGCAAGGTACTACCGGGGGGTTTACGCCGGGCGGAAATGGAGATGCATGGTGTTTGGATTTTGCCCAGATGAAGGTGGCAATAATTGAAGATTTCTATCAAAAGGAATCGCCGGTTCCTGCTACTGCTAATTGTGTGGATTGCTGGAAGGGATCTGAAAAGGTGGCCGGCTTAACCACATCGGTACCAACGATTGGCACTTTGGCTTTAGCACAATATATAAACAATCCAACAAGGGGTCATGCCATGGAGTGTTATGAGCTGCTTGGAGGGGGGCAAATGCGGACTGTTGAAGGGAATACTTCTGCAAATGACATGACTAATGGAAACAACTCCGGTTTTAATGTGAGGAACCAGAAACTCAATAACAGAGACACCTTAAGAACGCTTGGATTTGTATATGTATATCCAAATAATCAGGTTCCTACATAAAAGTGTATTCTACTTTAAATATTTTAAGTTTAAACCAATTATTGCTAGTGTGCTTATTATTGTTATTGTGGCGCTAACAGAGATAGAATGTAGGATTGCGGCACTTCCGCCTACGCCAATAGCTCCAAAAACTGCGACCCCAATAGCTCCGGCAGCTTGCCTTACGGTATTTAATGCAGCAGAAGCAGTACCTGACAATGATTTATCTACGCTGGATAAAATACCGTTAGTCATGGCGGGAACGGCAAGTCCCATACCCATCGGTATAATTAGAAATGGCAGGAATAACTGCCAGTAAGGTGTATTATCTTTAGCTATAAATAGCCCTGCAAACCCAACAGCAAACATTGCGAGACCTATTATAATTGGTTTCCGTATACCAAATTTATTGATTACACGACCGCTGATGAGATTGGAAATAACGAACCCTACAGTTAAAGGTAGAAAAGCCAGGCCAGCGTTGAGCGATGAATAATGGAGTACGTTTTGCAGATAAAGACTGAGTGTAAAAACAGTTCCATAGTAAGCGCCATTTAAAACGGCACCAAGTAAAAGCAGTACGTTAAACGTAGGAGCGTCAAAAAGATGAAGCGGCAGCATCGGGTGATTCACTCTTTTTTCGATAGTTAAAAATGCCACAAGCGTAGCGGCACTAAAAAGCAGGCCTCCAAATATTACCGGATCTTTAAATCCAAAGTTAGGCCATTCTATAATTACCGCAATCAGTGCTGTAATGGAGAGCATCCAGGTAATTTGTCCGGCGATATCAAATCCTTTGTTAACCGAGGTCTTATTTTGTGCCAGACGAAAACTGAACAGGAAACCAGCGAGACAAAGCGGTACATTCACAAAAAAGATATAACGCCAGTTGCTAATCTGGATGAGTAAGCCCCCAACGATAGGACCGGCAGCTATGGCGGCACTTCCTGCCGCGGTCCACAAACCTACTGCACGTACGCGCTTTGCAGGATCATGAGCAAAAGCCTGATTAAGTATGGCAAGAGAACTAGGGATCATGGTGGCCGCACCAACTCCCTGCAGTACTCTAAATGCAATGAGGGTAGCTGCGCTTCCGGCAAATCCACAACCTATAGAAGCGATCCCAAAAATACAGATGCCAAGTTGAAATATACGTTTTGCACCTAAAAGATCGCTTAAATTGCCGGCAGATAGCATAAGCACTGCAAAGGCAAGGGTATAGGCATCTATTACCCATTGTAAGGTAGTAATACTGGCATGATAGGTTTTGGCAATAGGAGGCAACGCAATATTTACAATAGAAACATCTAGCTGTGCAACTACAAAGGCCAGACTTGTTATTCCGACTATCCAGCCAAAGGGAACGGTATGATTAGGGGAAGTTGTTGTGTTTGATAAACTCATCGCTCGTTTTTGCAAGTGCAAAGGTGCACAGAAAGGACGGTTTTTTCTTAGCAGTTTCAGTTTGTTACTTTATTTTAGCAAAAATATTTTCAGAAATACTAAATCTCTTTGACTATGACCGGAATCGATAATTTCAGTGCTTTTATATTGTCAGCAATAATTGTAGTTATTACCCCGGGTATTGATACCATACTGGTTTTAACAAGAAGTATTTCAAGCGGGAAAAAAGCCGGTATGTACTCAGCATTAGGTGTAAGCACGGGCTTACTGGTACATACCTGCGCAGCTGCTTTTGGATTATCACTTATTCTCGCGAAATCTGCTTTAGCGTTTATGATTGTTAAATATTTAGGTGCAGCCTATTTAATTTATATGGGCTATAAGGCACTTTCCAGCAAGGGTGATCGTACAGCGTTAAAATCAATACCAGTTCAATATATAAGAATGGAAAAAATGTTTTGGACCGCTTTTTTAAGTGATGTTCTAAATCCGAAAATAGCCATGTTTTTCCTGGCTTTCCTTCCCCAGTTTGTTTTAACTTCGGCAATAAATAGCCCATTTCCATACCTTATTCTTGGGGTAGTTATCTTTTTGATCACGCTCGCATGGTGTGTTTTTCTGGCGCTGATGGGTGGGAATGTAGCTAAGTTATTTAACCGAAGTCCTAACACTGAAAATTGGCTGAACAAAATCTCGGGAGCTGTATTTATTATTCTGGGAATTAAGGTAGCATTGACAAAGTCATAAGGAATAAAGTAATACGGAATATCAAATGTTAATTCTCAATTAGAAACATCGTCATTTTTAATTCCTCTCCTGGTTTTCCTTACCTCATCTTTTAGCCTTCCAAAATTATAGTTCAGACTGATTCTGTATGAACGGAGATAAGATTGGTTGTGGCTTAGCTCTGTAAAATCGAACCCGGTGGTGGTTGTTTTAAGGGTTCTGAACTTATAAAAGGGATTATTTAATGCTGCTGTTAAGCTTAATTTTCCTTTGATGAGTTCATGGCTGCTGCTGAAACTGGTATTTACTTGTCCTTGTGTTATAGACTGAAATGTTTTGGAAGCAGGGTTTTTTCCAATTACACTGAGGTTTGCGCCCAATCTCCATTTTGGTGTTGGACGATATCCGCCTGTTAAGGTAAAATTGTAAAACAAATCTTTAGAATGTGGTATCACATTTCCTTCAGTTTTAATATCCAAATAATTAAAGCTCCCATTAAAATTAAAGTTCAGACTCTTGGTTACCGTATATCCCAAATTGAGATCTGCTGCCAGAACAGCGCCTTTTCCAATGTTAGCAAATGTATTTCTGGTAATTCCGGACGTCGGATCATAAGTGAAAATTCTGAAATCCAGATTATCAAATAATGAATAAGCTAATCCAAGATTAATAGAAACTTTACCATTGTGGTTATATCCTGCAAGTATGTTATTCACAGACGAGGGCATAAGGTTAGGGTTGCCGGTTGATTCTGTATTTGGGTTACTTCTGTCTACAAAAGGGTTAAGCCTGTTGATGCCAGGGCGTCTTAACCGTTGTGAAAACCCAAAACTAATGTTATCGCCGCCCTTTAACTGATAAGCGATTGATAAAGAGGGAATCAGGTTTAAATAATCCTGAGAAATATCACCATCTACAATGGTTTGCTCAGCACGCAATCCAGCCTTTATCCCAATGTTCTTTCCATAATTGTATGCTATTGAAGTGTAGGCAGAAAACACATCCTGAGAAATCTCAAAATCGTTAGCCTGAAACTGAGCTGCAGAGTAATCAAAATTGCTGCTGTTGTTTCTAAGGATAGCCTTAATGCCCGATTCCAGTCCCCAGTTTTTAAACTTATCGGAGTAGTCAGCTTGTGCAGTATGCTCATTGGAACCGGCGTGATTATTTTGCAGAAATCCGGAATAGGGATAGTTTGTAATTTGACTAAGAATGAGGCCGTTTTGGNCATCACTATTAAAATTTGTATAGCGATAGGATAGGGTTAACGCCNTTGTTTTCTTTGATTTAGAAGAGATCTGATAGTTAACTGAGGCATCTATATAGTCGCTATTGCCATCGTAGGTATTTTGTATGTGATAGCCTTGTAGTAATTCTCCGTTTTGAGTGAGCGACGAGACCTGGTTGCTGAGTTGGGCGTTTTTGTTGCCATTAAGATTGATCTGAGCTGAGATGAGCTGTAGTGGGGTGATTTCATAGCTCACATCGGTTCCAAGATATCCGGTTCTGCCGTCAGATTTATTATCGCCATCTTGAGTTAAGGTTTGAGGGTTATCGCCGATGGCATTTCTAATCAAATTATTTGTTGTGACAGGGGTTTTAGAAAGCGAGCCACCGGTGAATACCGAAGCGATAAGTTTACCAGATTTAAAATTAAAAGATCCACCAGCGCCCGGGCCACCTGCAGGAAAACTTTCATTGAGATTTAAAGAGCCATTGTATCCATCGGCGGGTTTTTTGTTAGTTACGATATTGATGATTCCTGCGAATCCTTCTGCATCATATTTTGCTGGTGGATTGGTAATTACTTCGATCTTTTCAATAGTTGATGCAGGCATGCTGCGCAAAACTTCCTTAGGGTTATTCTCGATCATACCAGATGGCCTGCCATTGATAAAGATCTTAAAACTAGTGCTATTTTTAAGTCTGATGTTTTGCTCTGCATCTAGTGAAACAAAAGGAATTTTACGCATCATTTCCAGAACGCTGTTCCCTTTACTATCCGGATCGGCTTGTAGATCGTACACAAGCCTGTCTATCTCTTGAGTGACTATTGGTTTGCTGCCGGTAATGTTTACCCCTTTCAATTGTTTGGTGTCTGGAGATAATAGGACCAAACCCTGATCAACGTGCAGTTTTGTAGTATCCTGAAGAGATATTGCAAATGTTTTGGCCTTATAGCCGATACTCACTATTTCAAGTTTGTATGTTCCAGACGGTATTTGACTTAATGTAAATATACCGGTGCTGTCGCTTATCCCTGTCTTAACAATTGCATTTGTTGAACTAATGATGTTGATTGTAGCCCAGCCGGCCGGTTTTTTGCTGACGGAATCCATAACCTTCCCGTTCACAGAAAAGTTGGGTATTCTGGTTTGTGCAGCCGATTGATTATAACTTGTTATGATGGCGAAAAAGCCTATGATAAGAAATAAACGTAGTTGAAGGTTTTTCATGAGTTTTGATTTTTGGAGCGCCTTAGGGTTTGGACAGCGCATAGCGCTGCCATTGCCCTTGAAGACCTTTTTGTGTTCAGTAAATTAAAGAAGTAGGGTTGGGTTGTTTTAGCCCTGGTCTTTTTCAGATTTCCTCACGAGGAAATAATAAGAAAGGAAACCGGCGGCAATAAAGATCATTTCAATTCCATAAGGCAGGGGAGAATCAACCTGGGCATCGGGAATGTAATTGATAACCACTAAACCTATTCCGCCAAAGAAAAGAATAAGACCCCATTTAAGTACTGCAATCTTATGGTTAAATGATTGGCCCAGTGAGTTTAGTATTTCGGGATTTGTAAGCCCTGAGTTGATTAGACGATTCTTTAAAATGAAGTTGAGAATGGCAATTACAACGATTGCTGTAATAATGAATAATGATATTGAGATGGTTATACTTTCTATGTGGTCCATGATGTCTGTTTTTAAATGTGATTTATTGCCCAAGTAGACACGCCTGCCAATAAAAAGGTTGCAGAAAAATACATCTTTTTAAAATTATTATTTTTTTTGTGGAAACTGCAACATTACACAGCATCCGGGTGTCTACTATACGATGTTAAATGAAAAGGAACTAGTTGCCAAAATATTGCGAGGTGATGCAAGAGCATTTGAAGCTCTGGTTAAGCAGTATGAGAAACTTGTATTTCATGTAACAAGCAGACTAATAAAAAATGATGAGGATGCGACTGATATTTGTCAGGAGGTTTTTATAAAGGTATATCAGGGACTGAATAAATTTGGCTTTCAATCTAAACTAAGCACCTGGATTGCCCGAATTGCTTACCTGACGTCTATTAACCACCTGAGGAAATATAAACAGGAACTGCAAAATAAGAGTGAGGCAGATAATGATGAAATAGATAACTACCACTTTAGCGAGGAGACACCAGAGCGACTTATGATTAAAAAGGATGTTGCAGCTTATGTGCAGCATTTGTTGTTACAGCTGCCTTTGCAATACCGCTCAGTACTTACCTTGTTTCATTTGGAGGAGTTTAGTTACCTCGAAATACAAGAGATCACAGGAATGCCTGAAGGAACCATCAAAAATTATTTGTTCAGAGCAAAGAAATTATTGAAAGAAAAACTGGAAATTTATTTAATAAATGAATGATATGGAAGCGAATGAGAACAGAGAGGACAAAAGGGATCAGAAGCTGGATGAATTATTGGCAACTGCACTGAAAAGTGAACCTGTAAGCAGTTTGCCTTATGGTTTTGCAACAATGGTTACCAGGAAAGTTTTTGCCCAAAAAGTTAAGCCATTCGGTATTAAAACTTATGCGCTTGTTTTTATGACTATTCTCGGTATTGTAGCACTTTCGCTTACTTTATTGTCGCTGTTTAATCCGCAACTAACCGTAAGCTTACTTGCTATGATTAAACTTGGCAGGTACATACTGGGTTTTATTGTGCTTAGCTTCTTTTTAATTGAATATATTGATCAAAAGTGGGTGAGGGCTTCGCAAACGTAACGACAGTATAATCAGGCACCTCCGTTAACAAAGAAGTTGAAGCAATCATTTGTAGCAAGGTTAATATGTACGCTGAAATAATTGTTTCCACCATCTTTAAATGCGATGATTTCTTTCTTCCAGGTTTCATCTTTACTCACAGCACTTTTAATAAAACAGTTTAAAAGAATAACCTTTTCGCCGTTTTTATTTTTGTATCCAAGATATTGTCTGAAATACCCTGACGGTGCCTGGATTCTGGTAGAATCTACAATGACACCATCTTTATCGATTTTACTTGTTTTTAGGCACATTTTGAAGATGCGCTCTGCGTTTTCAATATCCTCAGCAGTTGGCATAAACTGGACACTGCCCTCATCGGCATTGGCCGAAGTATCTGGAGCAAAGATTACACCTGTATATTCCTTTGTGGTTATATATTGATTTTTGCTGCCTTCAATAGGGGCTATCGTGTGCGTATCAGCAGACTTATTTTTAAAGTCGCAGCCGGTAATGACCAACAGAAGGATCAGAAAAGATAAAGTCCTCATAAGTATTGCATTACTAATATAACTAAAATGAGTTACTTTAATTCTACAGTTCAGCAATAATATTTAGATATTTATGGGCAAAAAAAAGACCGGACAATTCAATGAGTACATTCAATCATCCGGCCTTCAAATCTAACTCCCCTATAGAGTACGGATAAAACTGAAAACAGTTGCTAGTTGCTTAGATAAAAATTGTGTTGTATCACCAAGAACAGCGTTTACAGTAGTAGTAACATTACCTAATAAAGCACCTAAAGAGCTCCATACTATGCCGCCACCATCAGTTTTTGTCATTTCAACAGAGTTCATTTCTTGAACACCTAAATTGTTTAGTTCTAACTTTTTCATACTTGTTTACAATAAGATAAATTTCCTTACTCGTTAAAGGCCTTTCAGGGTATGCCTGATGCTTTAAAAAGCACTAGAACTAATTTAACCATTATTCAAATTGGTATGTTTATTCAATTTGTTCAGTATTAGAAAGCTCTCTTGAGCTAGACATCTAACAGGCGTCTGTGGTAGTTGATTTGACCAAGGTGATAAGCTAAATGTGAGCTGAGGTAAATCAACATGTACTTTACTGATCTGTCATTCTCTAAAACTTTTACCTCCGGATATTCATTTTCCAGGTCTTGTTCGGTTAACTGGTCGATGGAGTCTGTAACTACTTTAATGGTATCCTCAATTTGTTTAATCAATTCATTTCTTGGAACATCCTTTAGTGAAAACTCAAGTTCTCTATTTCTGATATATCCGGTTTTACCAAGTTCTGCACCAATGAAAGTATTCAGGTTTCCCACTAAGTGCAAGCATAAATTACCTGCAGAATTGCTTATCGCATTTTCAGTTCGCCAAATGTTTTTATCGTTCTGATATTGTTCAATTTCAAGCTTTACTTTATTCAAATCTCTTGTAAAGAGGGTTTTTAGGGATTCTTTTAACATATTATATTTATAAATCTGCAATTTGTTTTAGTATTAATTTAGAGATGACATCTGCATTGGCATAAACCATAAAATGTCCACCGCCTTCAATCCGTATATCAGGTTTGTTATATCTGAATGGCAATATATTATCGGCCGTTCCATGAATATTGGTTAAATTTATTGGCCTTTCTTTATTCCGCCAGCTTAAGATACAAGTTAACGCCCATTTCATAAAAATAGGGTCACTATCTATCACAAGTTGTTTCAGTAGTTTAATTTCTTCATGTGTTTTAGCGCCAAGGAACTTCAAACCAATGTTGTTCCCTCGTTTTAAAAGGCTGACAGGGATTGCTTTTTGTAAGCTTAAACTACCTGCCATCCGATAATACCATGGTAATTCCTTAAAAACGGGTGTACTGGAAATGAGAAAAGTATGTGACGGCTTCAATTGCTTAGAAATTTCAGTAGCCAGCATGCCACCAAAGGATAGGCCAACTAAGTAAAATGGAGAAGAGGCATCTATTTTAGCTGCCAATCGGAGCGCGTATGCCTCGAGCGATTCATTTTTTAATGCAGGAATCCAATCCAGATAAACCAGTTCGAAATTAGGTGGGAAAACAAGCTTTTTAAATGCGCGCCTGTCGGCCCCCAAGCCACTGATGAAATATATCCTTTCTGTCATTGCTGACATAAAATTAATGTATTACCTAATTACGCTGGTTTAAACATTGAAAACTTACAATTTTTATACAATCAGTTGTTGTTTGTAATTGATCTCCTATCTTTAATAGGTATGAAGGCTATAAATTTCAATCCAGTTGATTTTGAACCTGTAAGGCAAATTGCGCTACAATTTCCTGACGCTTCGGATAGCTTGTCGCATTATGATACCCCTTCAATAAAAATCAAAAAGAATTTGCTTTGCAGGCTGCACGAGAATGGGGAATGGCTTGCTGTAAGGACGGATTTTGAAAGCAGAGAAAGATTCCTGGAGGAATATCCGGAAAGCTGTTTCATTACGCCGCACTATAAAGACTATCCTTATATCTGCCTATACGTAAACAGCTATAGTAGAGAATTGCTAAAGGAGGTACTTGAAACGGGCTTTAAGGCTATTACAGAGAAAAAGCAGAAATAGAATTATTTAAATTCGGTCGATTTTTACTATGCACGTATTTAGCTGAAGATTTAATTTCGGGTAATAAAATAATATGAATTTAAATTACATCTCATGAGTACCTATATCTTATTTAAAGCTGTTTTTATTATCCTGATTCTAAGTTGCCTTGCCGTTATTCTAAGTTTAAGTATGTAGTATTTGCGCAAAAGTGTTCAGCCGATATTCGTTTTGGCGATCGTTTTATTTAGTTTTGCATATGGCAAAGCTTCATTCAAAACCTCAGATACATTCTTCCAGCTTAAATTTTTTAGATCAATTAAAAGAAAACAACAATAGAGAGTGGTTTAACGAGCATAAAGAAGAATTTCTAAAAGAGCAAGCGCTTATAGAAGTCTTTGCTGACGGCTTGTTACAGGACCTAAATGTAGACGATGTAATAGAAACTCCTTCCGGACGAAAAAGCGTGTATCGTATTTATAGGGATACCCGGTTTTCTAAAGATAAAACCCCATTCAAAACCCACTGGAGTGGTAGTTTCAGGCGCGCCACCAAGTACCGCAGGGGAGGATACTATTTTCATATAGAGAAGGGGAATAGTTTTATTGCAGGCGGATTCTGGGGGCCATCGGCACAGGATTTAAAACAAATAAGGGAACATATTGGTTTTGATGCCACGCCATTAAGAGAGATCATACAGAGTGGCTCCTTTATTTCAACATTCGAAACATTGAAAGGAGAGCAATTGAAAACCTCGCCTAAGGGTTTCAATGCCGATCATGAAAACATTGATTTATTACGATACAAGCAGTTTTTGCTCATTAGAAGGTTTTCTGATGAAGAGGTTTTAAATGAGCGCTTTTTAGCGCAGGCAACGCTAACCTTTAAAAATATGCGCCCATTTTTTGATTATATGAGTGAGATATTGACCACTGACATTAACGGAATTGAAATTTAAGTACTGGGATTAGAGGTTCTTTATATATTCTCGTGGCGTATGACCATATTGTTTTCTAAATTCTCTGCTAAAATATTTTGGATCGTTAAAACCTACCAGATAAGAAATTTCTGATATGGTATACCTATGCTCAGCTAACAGTTGAGCGGCCTTTTTCAATCGAATTGTTTTGATAAAATCATTTACAGAAAGGGTTGTCATTGTCCGGATTTTCTTGTAAAGTACGGGCTGACTCATTCCAATTTTTTGGGCCAATTCGGGTACGCCAAAATTTTCATCAGACAGATGACTTTCAATATAACCCAGGATTTTAGTCATAAATGCATGGTCTGTAGAGTTGATGGTTATGTCTTGAGGCTGTAGGTTTACCTGCTGAACAAATTTTTGGCGCATTGTTGCTCTTGATTGCAATAAGTTACGCACGTTTAGCAGCAACAGATCCATGCTGAAAGGCTTAGTGATATAAGCATCGGCTCCGGTTTCCAGTCCGCTTAACTGATGGATGTGCGATGACCTGGCAGTAAGGAGAATTACGGGAATATGGCTGGTACGTTCATCTGTTTTTAACTTACTGCATAAGGCTAATCCATCCATTATTGGCATCATTACATCGCAGATGATCAGATCAGGTAGCAATTCAATTGCTGTTTCCCATCCCTTAAGCCCATCAACAGACTCCCTTGTGTGATATTGTTTGCCAATAGCACCGGCTATGAGTTGCATAATCTCTGCATTATCTTCTACGATCAGAATGGTTTCCTGGGCTTTGGGGTGTTTATTTTGCTCAGCGGCTTCCTCTTCAACAAATTGTTGTACGTACAGTTTGGACGGGAAGTCTGCACTTTTAACTTCACTAAGTTCGCTTGGCTTAAAGTGCGAATTTCCTTTTTTAAGCTTAACAATAAAGCAAGTATAGCCAGGCTCTTGAGTGGTGGCTGGATTACTTAGGATTTCTATTTTGCCATGATGAGCTTCAATGATGCTTTTGGACAAGGCCAGACCTATCCCAGAACCAATATGGTTAGATTCTTGCTCGTCTACCTGGAAGTAATCACTAAAAAGTTTGTTTTGGCTTTCATACGGAATGCCCTTTCCATTGTCTACAACTTTAATTTCTACGAATTGGTCATATTCATTTATAGATAATGTAATCTTTCCGCCGTTGTTGCTAAACTTAAATGCATTAGAAAGCAGGTTGAAGAGTACTTTTTCCATCTGTGCTTTATCAAAATATACTATGGTTTGGTCATATTGATGGAGAAAATCGTATTGAATGTTACGAGTAATTGCATTGTGCCGAAATGCGAGGAACATCTCATTTGCATATGCGACAATGTTACCCTTAGTTACGTGTAATTTCAGATGACCGGTTTCAGCCTTTCTAAAATCCATTAATTCCGTTATAAGCCTCATTAGCCTGTCGGCATTGTTTTTTATTGGAATAACCTGTTGATGAATTTCCAGATTATCCTGTGATGTTTTAGCAAGGTTTTCTAATGGTGCAAGAATTAATGTTAACGGAGTTCGAATCTCATGGGCGATATAGGTGAAGAAGTTTAACTTCATCTTTTGCACATCTTCTGATCGTTTTAATAATGCACGTATAAAAAGATACCTCACGGTAAGGAAGAGTATGACTGAAAATAGGAGCAGGTAGCATAAATATGCCCACCAGGTAGCCCATAGAGGAGGTAATATGGTGATATTAATGCTTGCTGATGCCTGGCCTGGTGTGCCGTCGTTGTTAACTCCTTTAACTACAAATGTATATTCTCCGGATGGAAGATTAGCATAGCTGGCGTTTGGAATGTCTGAATTGATCCAGTCTTTGTCGTACCCTGCTAACTTATAAGTATATTTATTTTTGTCTGGTCTGATGTAATTTAGCAGGGCAAAACCCAGACTAAAATTATTGTGATTATGTTTGAACCTAAGGTTTTTGGTAGTATTAATATTTTCTTTTAGCAATTGATCCGGGCCATTTACAGCGACAGGTTGGTTGAAAAGCTTTAACTCTGTAAATACAATAGGATCGATATGAGTATTGATCTCTATCTGGTTGGGAAAGAACGAAGTAAGACCATTATAACCTCCAAAAAAGAATTCATTGTTATGGTCCTTAAAAAAGGACCTCATATTAAAGTCGTTTCCTGCAAGGCCATCGCTTTTAGTGTAATTTTTGAATTTTCCGGTTATCGGATTGAGTATTGACAGTCCATTATCCGTGCTGATCCATAAATTACCCTCTTTATCTTCAATAATGCCAAGTACATTGTTGTTGCACAAACCATCTTTTTGTGTATAGGTTTTAAATTTCCCTGTTCGGGAATCAAATAAGGAAACCCCGCCAAAATAGGTTCCAAGACAAAATTTTCCATTTGAGGTTTGTATGATACAGTTGATGTAATCTGACTGCAAACTATCGGCATTTCCTTCTTTTTTTGTGAAATACGCTAGCTTTCCCGTTTTTGGATAGTAAAGATGCAACCCTTTGGTTGTGCCTATCCAAATGTTTTTGTCGGCGTCTTCAAAGAGTGTTTGGACATATCTGGAAAGTAGTTTTTTCTCAATGGGGCTTTTTAATGTGTGATCACTAGAGCTACTTATATTATTGAGCCCGTCTCTGGAGCCGACCCAGATCATACCATTACTATCTTCAAGTATGGTCATAATATCTGCACTGCCCCGATTGTTACTGGTGTCTTTTACATTGGTTATTTGCCGGGTAAAGGCCTTAGTTGCCGGATTAAAAATGCTAATGAGACCTTCGTGCATGCCAATAATCAGGTTGCCGTTCTTTTGCCGCAGGACCGTTTTAACCAGATTAGAGGGTAATGTATTGTTGTTACCGGGAATGGATTTATAATGAGTGTAGGTATTATTGCTACGATTAAAATGGTTGAGCCCACCGCCTTCTGTTCCGATCCAGAGATTGTGGCGGTCATCTTCAACAATTGTGCTGACGATGTTGCTGCTCAGGCTGGAAATCAGTCCACTTGCTCTATAAGTTTTAAAACCAGTAGAATAGGGGAAAAGGGCATCGACCCCACCGTAAAAGCTTCCAATCCAGACGGTGTTACTAACATCCTGAAAAATGCTGTGTAGTGAATTCTGGGTAAGACCTCCATTCTGATCAGGATTGTGTTTGTAATTGGTGAATATTTTTGTTTTGGGGTTTAATATGCTTAAGCCTTCTTGTGTTCCTATCCATAGTGTTCCGTCCTTATTGCAGATGATGTCGCGTATGTCGTTATGAACAAGGGTGTGGATGTTGTTTGAGTTATGGGTGTAGTGCGCGAATGTACCCCTTGTTTGGTATAAGTTTAAACCCTTGTCGGTACCAATCCAGATGTTGTTGGCTTTATCGCTGGTGATACTGGTGATATAGTTAGCACTGATGCTGGTAGAGGAGTGAGCTGAATTTTTGAAGAGGACTGCCCTGGACTGGCCGTTATTTATGGTCATTCGTATTAATCCATAGCCTGTTCCAACCCACAGGTTCTGCTCATGATCTTTAAACAGACTATATATGTTATTTATCCGTTGGTTTTTATCAAGTTTATTAAAACGGAATATTTTGAATTTGCCGCTTTTCCTGTCTAGTAAACCAAGCCCGTTGTAAGTACCTACCCACAGATTTTTCTGAGGATCCTCATAGATGCAATTTATGGTGTCGTTTAGAATTTTGACTTTGATAAAGTTGTCGTTCTTATTATCGTATCGGCTTAGCCCATTAATTGTACCGATCCACAACTGACCAAAGGAGTCGGCCAACAGGCAATCGATTACATTATGAGGTATGCTTTTACTGTCTTTTGGATTGTTGGTATAAATCCTAAACTGAAAACCGTCGTATCTGTTCAACCCTCGTCTGGTACCAAACCATAGAAAATGTTTTTGGTCCTGAGCGATACTTATAACGGAATTTTGAGACAGACCATTTTCCATGCTAAGATTGCTGAAGGCAGCTCCCTTTTGGGCATAGTTATGAAATGGTAAAAGTAGAAGGAAGAAGAGACAAAATGCCTTCATAATCAATTAAAGGTGTGAAAATACTCCTTTAGTTTTGAATTTTCTACCATATGATTTAGAATTTTCATCTTTTTTGAAAGAATTAACAGCCAGTTTTGATTCCATTAAATGCAAACATTATCTACTGAGGGAGGTGATATGAAAACGTTTGCAGAATGAACCACTATAACCAAAACATCAAACTAATCTTTAAACCTAAACAATGAATTCATGAAACCAAAAAATCTACGCTTCTATGCGACTGGACTTATCTGTTGGCTGACTTTCAGTAATAGCATAGTTTTAGACGCACACGCGGAAAGAAAGACTGACCCGCTTAAATTGTCATTACCAAAGACGATTCCTTTTAAAAAGAGCCAGCAGAAGGCTTTAATAAAAGGCCAGGTTGTTGACGCCAGTAACCTTCCGGTACCAGGTGTGAACATTAAGGTAGAAAAATCTAATACCACCACCGCAAGTGATGTAAACGGGAATTTCCAGATTACAGCTAATGTTAATGACGTATTGGTATTTACTGCCATTGGTTTTACCACTAAACGTATTGTTATTGAAAATGAGCATACAAGTTTAAAAGTTGCTCTGCAGGAGGAGAACAATAAACTTAATGAAGTAGTGGTAGTGGGATATGGCGTACAGAAGAAGGCAAATTTAACAGGTGCAGTTAGTCAGATCGATTCAAAGATGCTTGAAAACAGGCCAACGGCAAACCTTGGTCAGGCGCTGCAAGGAGTGATGCCTAATTTTAATGTTAGTATTTCTAATGGCAGTCCTAATGCTTCTGCATCTTACAATATCAGGGGAGCTACTTCCTTTTATAAGGATAAGAATGATGGTAATAAGATTAAGTTTTCATCTGGACAGCCTTTTACACTGGTGGATGGGATTGAGATGGATCCTAACCAATTAAATCCGGAAGATATAGAGTCTGTTACCTTGTTAAAGGATGCAGCCTCTGCCGCTATTTATGGAGCCAGAGGAGCATTTGGTGTACTTTTGATAAAAACCAAATCTGGCAAAAGCGGACAAACAAAAGTGAATTATTCTAACTCCTTTCAATGGAGCTCACCTACAGCTGTTCCGGACATATTGGATGCTTATACCATTCAGGAGGCAAGTATTAAAGCTTCGGAGCTGGAAGGTATTTCGGCCGGTTCAAATGAAATATTGAAACTGCAGAAGATTAAGGAGTATATGGATGACCCTATAAATAATGAACCTTATTATTTTGCAGATGCCGACGTAAATAAAACCAATATTCTATGGAGAGGCAATGTAAATCCATACAAGGAAGCCTTGTTAAAGTCTTCGCCTATGCAAAAGCATAACTTGTCATTGTCGGGTGGAAACGATAGAACATCATTTTATGGCTCTATCGGTTATCAGGACCAGGACGGATTATACAAGATTAATACAGATAATTTTAAACGTTATAACGCCTTGTTAAATGTAAGTTCAAAAGTAAACCAGTGGTTTAAAATGGATTTCAGAACAGCCTATAACAGTTCAACTTATATAGAACCGGTTAGCCCATCGGGCAAAGGGGGCTGGTGGACAGCAATGTCGCAGGAGCCTAACCGAAATGTCAATATGCCGATACATGTTCCCTCATCTTTAAATCTGCCACAAAAATATACAGATAATATATTGTCTTTTATGGAGTATGGTTCGTCTGACAAGGAAACTAAATCGAATATTTTATTAGCAGCTGCACCAACTTTTACACTTACAAAGGAATGGTCTTTAAAAGGAGACTTTTCTTATCTGAGCAATAGCAACATTCAAAAAACAATTTTGCCACGTTTAGAGCGCCTGGAAAGTACAGTAGGTTCATTTACTGCAGTTCATACTGATCCTGATTATGTTTACCGGTATAATTTAAATTCTAATAAGTACACCATAAATATCTTTACCGATTATGCCAAGACAATAGCGGATAAGCATAATTTTCATGGAACAGTGGGTTTTAACCAGGAATGGTATACCGACCAAAGCGTATCGGCCCAAAGAAACATGATCAATTCAAATGTTCCGGTTCTTGGGCAGGCACAAGGAGAAAGAACAGTAGGCGATAGCGAACAGGAATGGGCAGTTCGTGGTCTGTTTTATCGTTTTACATATAACTATGATGGCAAATATTTATTTGAATCAAATGGTCGCTATGATGGTACTTCTAAGTTCCCTTCTGACATACGTTATAAGTTTTTTCCTTCATTTTCTGCAGGATGGCGCGTAAGCGAGGAATCTTTTGCGAAAGGCATAAAACCATATATCAATGATTTTAAGTTAAGAGCTTCATATGGTAGTTTGGGTAATCAGAACGTAGCCAATTACATATACATCTTAAACTATGGAACGAATAGTCAGCTTCAATACCTATTAAATGGTGTAAGACCTGTGGGGGTTACACCTCCGGGCCTGGTTGATCCGGATTTAACCTGGGAAACAGCAACTACAATTGATTTTGGATTTGATTTGACAGCATTTAAAAACTTTGAAGTCAATTTTGATTGGTACAGAAGAAGGACTTCTGACATTTTAATTGATGGCTTAAAATATCCTTCCGTTCTGGGTGCTTCATCGCCAACCAGAAATTCGGCAACCATTGACACAAGAGGCTGGGAGTTAACAATGAAATACAGAAATTCAACAGGTTTTGGATTAAATTATGATTTGGCCCTTACGCTTGGAGATAGCCAGTCGGAAGTAGTAAAGTTTGATAATAATCCGAACAAGCTGTTAAGCGATCAGTATTTATATGAAGGCCAGAAAATGGGTGAGATTTGGGGTTATGAAACCTACGGGATTTTTCAGACTAAAGAAGAAATTGCGAATTCGCCCACTCAAAAGCTAATTTCATCCGGCCTTTGGTTTCCAGGTGATGTGAGATATAAAGATATTGATGGTAATAACGAGATTAATTTTGGAAATAACACTGTTGGGAATTCCGGAGACAGGAAGATCATAGGGAATAGTACCCCAAGATATCAGTTTGGCTTTAACTCCAATTTTAGCTACAGGAATGTAGACCTGGATATATTTGTACAGGGTGTAGGAAAGAGAGACCTGTGGATTGGAAACAATCTTTACTGGGGAGCTGGTACAACAGGTACATGGGAAACTTACAATAACTCCTGGACTCCGGAGCGTACAGATGCATTTTACCCTGCCTATAAAAATGCGAGCAGGAACAGACAGGTACAAACAAGGTATCTCGAAAATGGTGCTTACCTGCGCATGAAAAATTTAGCATTAGGGTATACACTTCCTAAGGGCTTTACCAATAAAATTAAATTGCAAAGGGTAAGACTTTCTGCTTCTGCCTATAATTTATTTGAATTTAAGAGTGTTCCGAAAACTTTTGATCCTGAATTGGTTGGGATGAACTATCCAATTATCAGATCATATGCATTTGGCTTACAGGCAACATTTTAGGTTAAAATAATTAGTACTTAAATTAAACAAACATGAAAAACAATATCAAAATATATACACTGGGCGTAATATCCTGCTTGCTGCTCTTTGGATGCAAAAAGAATCTGTTAGACCGCTATCCTTTGGATCAGATCACTGATGAAAATTACTGGAAAACCGAGAACGACTTAAAGCTGTATGCAAACAGCCTTTACCCAAAATACATTGTAGGATTTGGAACCGATTTTGCCGATGGTACGGTTCAGCCATATGGTGTAAATGTGAATACCTTGGTTTATGGGGATGTAATTACGGATAATGCCGCACCGCTTACCTATTCTAAAGTAGGTACCGATGAATACATTGCCTATCTTTCTGGTGGAAGCGGTTCCGGTGGATGGAATTTTGAAGGTGTGAGACAGCTGAACTTCTTTATAGATAATTATAAACGTGCCAGTCTTCCGGATAATATAGCGAACAAATATTTAGGAGAGATCTATTTTTTTAAAGCATGGGACTATTTCAATAAGGTGAAGCTATTCGGTGATGTTTCGTGGATACAACATTCGTTAAATATAAATTCACCGGAGCTGTTTGGCGCAAGAACCCCAAGGGCTGAGGTAATGGATTCTGTAATGGTTATTCTTAACAGGGCCATAGACTACCTGCCGGCCAAAGGTACTGAAGAAACAAATCGTTTAAATAAGGATATGGCACTGTTCTTAAAATCCAGAATTGGATTATTTGAAGGTACCTACAGAAAGTACCATACAGAGCTGGGCTTGGATCCCAATGCGTTTCTGAGATATTCTGCTGAAGCTTCTGAAGCCTTGCTTAACAAATACAGTTTAGTACAGGGAGATTACAATACCGTATACAATAGCTTGTTTGCTACGGAATCTTACAAATCCAATCCTGAGGTGATTATGTGGAGGGAGTATTCTGCAGCAGTGACTTACGGCGCCGCATTTAGCCGTTATTTTGCACAAAATTTNAGGCATCAGTTTGGAGCTACCCGTAGCCTGGTAGACGAGTATTTNTGCGCTGACGGTTTAACCATTTCGACAAGTCCGTTGTTCAAAGGAAAGGGATCGATCCAAACTGAAATGGAAAACCGTGATCCGCGCTTAACCCAAACTATTGCCAATTTTGGAACTTACAATCTGGCTAATACCACCATACAGGGTGCGAATAATGCACCATTGCCAAACTTGCCGGGAATGAATGGCAATAAATGTCCAACTGGTTATCGTTTGGCCAAATGGTTCTATAATAATCCTGTGGATTGGGAAAGAGTTACCAATGGACAGCAGGCTGCCCCCGTATTTCGCTTTGCAGAAGTATTGTTAAACTATGCTGAAGCAAAGTATGAATTAGGTGAAGTGAATCAGCTTGTTATTGATCAGACAATTAACAAATTGCGGGACCGTGTAGGAATGCCGCATTTAACAATAGGCAATGAGCCTGCAGATTCACGTTTGGATGGGATCTATCAAACTTATGTTGGCGCTTCAATTCCTCCTTTATTAAGAGAAATTCGTAGAGAAAGACGTGTAGAGATGGCTTTTGAAAATACCCGTTGGGACGATCTGATGAGATGGAAGGCAGGTAAATTGATAAATGTTCCTGTTGAGGGCATTAAATTTGTTCAGTCGCAATTCCCTACAGTAGTGGTTAACAAGGATATTTATTTAAGCGCCGAGGGATATATATTGCCTTATTTTAAAACAATTCCGGCCGGTCGCAAATTTGACGAAACGAAAGGCTATTTGTTTCCAATTCCTACCGAGGATCTGATCCTTAATAAAAATCTGGTACAGAATCCTAACTGGAAATAAAACTAACCCATTTAATTAAAAGAAAAGACACCTATTATTCCCTGAATCATGGTTAGAAAACCAATTAAAAGCTTCATCATTCTACCTTTATTAATCATTTTAACAACAGCCACTACTGGCGCTGTTTACGCTCAGAATGCTGAAAAGATAAAACTAAAACATGGCTCACACCGTGAGGGTAAACGTACCGATGCCATCATGCAAAAATGGAGAGGTAATGGACTTGGGCAGTTTATTCACTGGGGTTTGTATGCTATTCCGGGTGGAGAATGGAATGGTAAACAATATAATGGTGCCGCAGAGTGGATCCGGTCCTGGAATGAAATGCCCAAACCGGCTTATGATTCGCTAATTTATAAGTTTAATCCCGTTAATTTCAATGCTGATCAGTGGGCTGCGATTGCAAAGGATATGGGAGCCAGATATGTAACCATTACCACCAAACACCATGATGGTTTCTGTTTATGGCCTAGTAAATACACATCGTATACAGTAGCCAATTCTCCATGGAAAAAAGACATCATGAAACCGTTGGTTGATGCTTATGATAAGGCAGGGATAGATGTGATCTTATATTTCTCTATTATGGACTGGAATCATCCGGGATGGCGTTATGATATCAAAACCAGGGCGGATAGTATCGCCTTTGAGGGATTCAAAAAATTTACACGTAATCAGCTAATAGAATTATTGACTATGTATCCAAAAGCTAAAGGACTATGGTTTGATGGCACCTGGGATAAATCATGGATAAAGCAGGCGAAGTTTGCTGATGAACTGGAAGCCGAAATGCGAAAACTTCGCCCTGGTTTGATTATTGGCAGTCGTTTTAGAGCTGATGAATATGGAAAACGCCATTTTGATTCGAACAACGTACTTATGGGAGATTATGAACAAGGATGGGAGCGTAAACTACCAAATACGATTGCTGATGTACATGGAAACGACTGGGATTGCGTAATGACGATTCCAGAAAATCAATGGGGGTACAATAAAGCATGGAAGGGACATATTAAAACTTCAACTGAGTTAATAGAGATGACAGCAAAAGCTGTTTCACTGGGTGGGAATTTTGTGCTGAATTTTGGCCCCAAAGGAGACGGTTCTATCCGTGACCAGGAGAAAAGGCTTGCTTTGGAGATAGGCGACTGGATGAAAGTTAACAATGAGGCAATATATAATTGTGGATATAGTGGTTTAGAGAAACAAGACTGGGGCTATTCAACAAAAAAAACAGGTATTGATAAGATATATATGGTGGTCTTTAACATTCCGGTATCAGGCGCTTATCGTGTTAAATTACCTGCTAAAACTGCGATTGCCAAATCTTATCTGCTTGCCGACCAGAACCAGGTTTTAAAAGTAGAAGAAGTGCACACCAATGAATACTTTGTTTATGCCAACGCCGCTAATCAGCGTAAACCCTTTGTGATTGTTTTGGAAACAAAGAAAAAGGAGCGCAGTGGTGAAAATAATTATGATAAAGCCAAAATATGAGAAGAAGAAAATTTATAGAAGCGATGTCATTTGCAACGGCAGCCGGCGTAGTGAGTTCAACACAACTTTTGGCTGCTGAATACAAAGCTAATCGCTTAGGCCCATATAGGAATGACCGGGAATACTGGTGTGAGCTTTTATATAAAATTGCCAGCCCGGTGGTTTCCAATCTGGCCAGCGGAACATTGAAGAAAAATATGCCGCTTGAGAAGTCGCCGACTTTTGATTCCAGATCGTTAAGTGTTACCTACCTTGAAGCGGTAGGTCGAACTTATGCGGGGATTGCCCCGTGGATTGCGCTGCCAGATGACAATACCAGGGAAGCTGTATTGAGAAAAAAACTGAGAGCAGACGCTATTACTGGTTTAAACAAATGCTTTGATCCATCAAGCCCCGATCTTTTAAATTTCTCAAAGGACTATCAGCCTATTGTGGATTCTGCTTACCTGGCGCAGGCATTTTTAAGGGCACCAAAGGCTTTATGGGAGCCTCTTGATTCATTAACTAAGCAACGGATCGTATCCTCATTTAAATCACTGAGGAACAGAAAGCCATTTAACAGTAACTGGTTATTGTTTGGCGCTATTACGGAAGCATTTTTGCTTTCTATTGGAGAGGAATATAACCATGTCCGGATAACAAATGGAGTTGATAGCCTGAATGACTGGTACAAAGGCGATGGATGGTATGGCGATGGACCTAATCTGGCATTTGATTATTACAATTCCTTTGTAATACATCCAATGATGGTTGATACGCTTCGGCTTTTAGTTGATCATAAGCTAGCAGAAGAGAAAAGCTATGAGCTTGCATTAATCAGAATGCAACGTTATGCAGTAGGCCAGGAAAGAATGATTTCTCCGGAAGGTACTTACCCTCCAATTGGCCGTTCCATTACTTATAGGACCGGTGCTTTTCAGGCCTTAAGTCAGATTGCCCTAATGGAAAAGCTTCCTGAATCTATTTTGCCAGCACAAGTTCGGTGTGCATTAACAAAAGTTAAACAGAATATGTATAGTATACCAGGAACTTTTGATAAGAATAACTGGCTAACTCTGGGTTTTTGTGGACATCAACCAGATATTGCTGATTACTATACATCCACAGGTAGCCTTTATATGGCTACGCTTTCATTTTTGCCATTGGGCTTACCTGAAACTAATTTGTTCTGGACACAAGCACCTGCAGACTGGACTGCAAAGAGCGCCTGGAGCGGTAAGTCTTTTCAAAAAGATTATCATGTAGATTATTGATGGACTTTTTGGTGGACTTCCTTTAATATTAATAAGGGTAATTGCGTATTCAAAGCAAGTTTTCTTGTCATGCTTTTATGAAATAGCCCCTCAAAGAAGCCATACGTTTTTGCAACTATTATGACTATACCTGAGGCATGCTGTTTTGCAAACTCCATGATTCCTAATGCAACGTCCGGATTATCTGTATAGTGGTATTCCGGCGTTTCATTATCCCATAACTTGTGAAGGTTATATTGTTCTATAATGCGATCAGGATTAAAATGAGCTGATTCATTATGATCAACGTTTAGCAGGAGAAGCCTGGTGTTTAAAGCATGCATAAATGACTTTATGGTATTTACCGGGCTGGTTTCGTTTACTTCTTTCAAATCACAGCTTAACACCATGTTTTTTATAGTTGTGTAACTCGACTCATTAGGAATAACAAGAATGGGCATTGATACGCTTTTAACAATGCTTATTGTGTTACTACCTATTAAGGCGGTAAGTCCTCTGCTTTTCCCTGTAATGCCGATAACTACAAAAGGATCTGGGTATTGCTTTGAAAGCTGTTCTAAGCCCATTATTATGGGACTGTCGTCGGTAAAGATTTCGATAGCGGTATCTTCTGCACACAGATCCGAAATTGCCGTTTTTACATTATTAAGAGATGTGATGCTTTTCTCATGTAAAATGTGTGCATCTCTATTCTCAGGAAATGGAATCTCGGTAGCAATAGGTAATTCATAGGAGTGATATAGCAAGATTTGTTTAGCATGAAGCTGTTTACTTAACGATGCTGCATACCGTGCTGCATTTAATGCAGATGCAGAGAAATCAGTGGCAATGATGATCGTTTTCATGAATTCGCTCCCTATTCGCCTCTTGATAACAATTATAGTCGGCAGAATGTTTTACTTTTCCAAAAAGCAAGACTGAGTAATCACGCAGGTTGTGAGAAACTTATAACTACTTATTGTGAAAAATATTTCACAGGTATGTGCAATAAACTGTGAACTTTTTACAAAATGGTTTACAACTAGTTAAAGTATGGTTCGCGGATTATAATAAGTGTGTAAATTCATATCATAGTATTTAATCAAACATTTATTGTGTTTAATTTAAATTATATTTTATGAATCTAAAATGCCTCTTATGTTACTTAATGTTAATTATGTTAAGTGGCTGTTCCAGACAAAGAAATTTAGTTTATTTCAGTGATCTTAAAGGAGCCAGCGAAAGTAGTTCACAGGTTTTAGATGCCGGAGAGCCCACCATACTTCAAAATGACGTGCTGGGTATTACAGTTAATAGTACCAGCCCCGAATCTAATATTTTATTTGCTTCTGTTCCAAGTAATCCAACAGTAGGTGGAATATACGAAAGAGAAGGTTACAGGGTGAATAAACAAGGATTTGTGAAGTTCCCTGTTTTGGGTCAAGTCAAATTACAAGGTTTAACTGTAGGGCAGGCACAGGCATTAATGGAATCTGAACTTAATAAGTATGTGAAGAATGCCATTGTAAATATCAAGTTTATGAATTTTAGAGTGACCGTAATCGGAGAGGTTAACCACCCCTCAACTTTTACAGTAACCAGTGAGAAAATAAATCTGCTCGAAGCACTTGGCTTAGCGGGCGATATGACACCTTACGGCAAAAGAGAAAATGTTTTACTGATAAGAGAATTGGATGGGCAGAGAAGGATGGAGCGGGTAAACCTGAATAGCAAAGACGTGCTTAATTCTCCGTACTTCTATTTAAAGCAAAATGATGTAATCTATGTGGAGCCTGATAAAGCAAAATCAGTTGAAGTAAGTAGTAACAACCGATTAATGCCACTAATTGTTGCAGCAATCTCTGCTGTGGCGGTATTGGCGACAACTTTTTTGAATAAGTAAGGCAGTGTTAATCTTTTAAACTTATTGTGATGGCTTACAACAAACAAAATCCGACGAACAGCCCCGACGTAAAGGCTCAGATTATGAAATATGCTAAGTATTGGTATTTCTTTGGACTTGCACTACTGCTGGGCTTAGGTGGGGCGTGGTTTTATCTTCAAACTCAGGTACCTAAATATAAGGTCACCAGCTCACTGCTTGTTCAGGACGACTCGAAAGGGGATGGTCTGTTAAAAGGAACCGCTTTCAGTGATTTGAATATGTTTAAGACCTCTAAAACTGTTGATGATGAAATGGAGGTGATGCGATCAAGAGATTTGATTTATAAGGTGTTATCTGATCTTAAAATGAATGTGAGGTATCATTATAATCTTCCTTTAAAAACACAGGAATTGTATGGTAAAAACCTGCCAATGGAAGTTGTGGTAGATAAGCTTACCGATAAAGCACGTGCCTTAAAGCTTACTTTAAGAGCTATAAATAATGACCAGTTTGTTTTAGGGGAAAAAGACAAGGAAACCATTTACAGATTCGGTAATAAAATAACACGCCCACAATTCACTATTGTCGTTCAAAAGGGGGAAGGCTTTGAGGTTTCAGGTAAAACTATACATTTTGGCTTTGTAGATCTTTATCAGTTAGCGCAGGCGTACAGTTCCAGTGGCCTGGTTATTTTGCCAGTAATTAAAGATGCTAACACAATTGTTCTTAGTGTTTTGGATGCTATACCTCAACGCGGGGTTGATATGTTGAATACGCTGATCTATAGGTATAACCTGGAGAACGTAAGCAATAAAAATTTAATGGCTTTAAATACCATCAAGTTTATTGATGGTAAATTAAAAATGCTGACCAGTAATTTATCGGGAGTTGAACAAGACGTAGAAAACTACAAAAGAAACAATAGGATTACTGAATTGAGTGCAGATGCACAGATGAACTTACAGTCGTCGGGTAATTATAATGATCAGCTGTCGACAAGCGAAGTACAGTTGAGTCTTATTCAATCTATAATTTCTTATCTGAAAAATGCAGATAGTGAGTTTGAATTGGTACCCAGCACATTGGGTTTAAAGGATCCAACCTTGCTAAATCTGACAGAAAAATATAATAATCTGCAGATTGAAAGACAAAAAGCTGTTACGCAATAGTAGCGTTAGCAATCCCTTGGTGATCAATCTTACTGAGCAACTAACCAGCTTAAAAGGCAGCTTGCTAGAGAACCTTAGTATGATAAGAAGAGGGTTAACTTTAGAAGAAAAATAAATTAAACAGCAAATCATCGCAGTTTGCGGCTAAATTAAATAGTGTTCCGGTTATAGAACGGGGGCTGTTGGAAAGAAGCAGGGAACAGAGTGTTAAGACAACGCTTTATCAATATCTGCTTCAAAAGAGAGAAGAAACAGAACTTTCCCTGTCTGCCACTATTCCAACTTCTCAAATCATAGATACACCTGCATACAATCCTACTCCTGCAAAACCAAAAGTACAAATGATTTACATGCTGGGGATGATAGCCGGCTTATTTGTTCCATTTTCTGTAATCTATGTTAAAGATAAAATGAACAATAAGGTGAAAGATATTTATGATGTAGAATACATCGCTATAAATGGAAAGATTCTGGGAGAACTTAGTCATAAAGCAATAGGAGAGTCTATTGTAGTTCATAAAGATAAAAGCACCACTATATCTGAACTATTCAGGTACATCAGGTCGAATCTGCAATTCATGAATACGAATAAGAGCAACAAAGTTCTGTTGGTAACTTCTACCACAAAAGGCGAGGGTAAGACTTTTTTTAGCATCAACCTGGGCATTACCTTGTCGCTGGTTGAAAAAAAGGTTGCGATACTGGAGTTTGATTTGCGCAAGCCCGATTTGCTGAATAACATGAACATAAAAACGAAATTGGGCTTATCTGATTATTTAAAATCGGAAACCATGGTTATTGATGACATTTTGATAAAAGCCCCTCAATCGGATAACTTATATGTGATTGGTTGCGGGGAGATATCTGAGAGCCCGGCAGAAATTCTAATGAGCCATAAACTGAAAATTTTGTTTCATGAGCTTAAAAAACGGTTTGATTATGTTATCGTGGATACTTCTCCGATTGGGCACGTAGCTGATGCATTTACGCTTGCAGAGTATGCTGATTCGAGTATTTATCTGGTTCGGTACAATTATACAAACAAAGCAGATCTGGCAATATTTGAAGAGATCTGTGAGAACAGAAGATTAATAAATCCGATGATCGTATTTAATGATGCTAAAAAAGAGAATAAGAATGCCTACCGCTATGGTGGCTATGCTTATCCGGGATAGGCTAATATAGGGATTAGCTGATACATTAAGTTTAGGTGAGTTGGGGGTAGTGACAGATCGGTAAAAGGGACCGATATATTCAAGAAATGGACGGTGTGCAACAGGATTTTTCTCTAAAACTGCAATTAATCATGTAAGTGAGGTAGCGAAGCTGTATCCGGCCACAATCTAATTAATAATCTCAAATCAAAATTATGGAAAATCTGTCCACCATCAGAACCAATATGCCACGCAGGTGGTATGTAATCTACACTCGCCCTAGATGGGAAAAGAAGGTTGATGAGTTGCTTAAACTGCAAGGTATTACCAGTTACTGCCCGGTAAGAAAGGTAAAGAATAAATGGGCGGATAGGATAAAAGAAGTAGAGCTTCCGCTGTTTAATTCTTATGTTTTTGTATACATAGACCCAAGAGAGGAACTTAAAGTGAGGGTTACTTTAGGGGTAATGAACTTTGTGTATTACATGGGAAAGCCGGCACAGGTTAGAGAAAGTGTTATAGAGGATATAAAACGTTGTCTTGAAATATTCCCTGATACTGAAGTTATGGCTTTTCAATATTTGGAAATTGGTGACAGGGTAAAAATTAAAGAGGGATTGATGAACCTTAAAGAAGGCAGGGTTATAAAAATTCAGGAAAGAACAGTAGTAGTAGTAATAGATAGCCTGAGTTGTGTTTTAACCACTAAGGTTGCTATTAATAGTCTTGAATTAATTAATTAAGACAAACCCCAGAATTATGGTACGCTTAAAAGAACTGGATGTTTTAAGAGGAATTGCCGCTCTTAACGTAGTTATATTCCATTATACATCTAAGTTCAGAATGAATTTTGGCCATAATTATCCTTCAAAATTCGATTGGGAGATTGGTCGTTACGGAGTAGAACTGTTTTTTATGATCAGTGGCTTTGTAATCTTTATGTCTCTTCAAGGGAAAACCTCATTAGAAGATTTTGCTTATAAAAGATTTTCGAGGCTTTATCCAACTTACTGGATTTGTGTTTTTATAACATTTTTAATTGTAAACCTTTCTCAGGATCCTAAAATGGAAACAAACAGTATCCCGGTTCTTTTGATGAACATGAGTATGATACAAGGGGTTTTCGGGATAAAAAATGTTGACGGTGCTTACTGGTCGCTGGTACCGGAACTGTTTTTTTACGCTTTTATGGGTGCCTTGTTCCAACTCAGGCTGCTGAGAAAAATGAGGACAATTGCAGTGATATGGCTAACGCTGATGTTAAGCAATAGTCTGTTTACGCTACCTTTTGGCGCTTATTTGCTGAACTTACAGTATGGGATGTTTTTTCTTGCGGGGATTCTTTTTTACAAGATAAAATTTGATGGAGGGGACTGGCGCGAACACATTTTGATTGGCGTGTGTTTTTTAGCTGGTGTAATAGAAAACCCAACGCTGATTTGTTTCGGAGTGTTCTCTGCCATATTTTGCTTGTTCTACTTATTTGTTTATAACAAGCTTACGCTGCTAACATGGAAGCCTTTTGTGTTCCTGGGCTATATTTCCTATCCGTTATATCTGCTGCATCAAAACATAGGTTTTGTGCTGATGAGAAAAATAGGACGATATATTTCTAACGAGTTTCTGGTAATTTTTATAGGCATCATTTCTATGATAACCATAGCATGGCTGGTAACCCGGTTTTTGGAAAAACCAATACTTCATTTTTTAAGGAACTATAGGTTCCATAAACCCAGGTATTCAGGTTCCTTTCAGAAATAAACCCTTTATCATGTCTTTACAGAAAAAAACAATTTCAGGGTTAATCTGGAATTTTACACAGCAGTTTAGTGTGCAGCTAATTGGCTTCTGCATTACCATGATACTGGCAAGGATTTTATTGCCTGCAGAATTTGGCCTTATCGCAATGCTAACAGTATTTATTGCCATAGGTAATTCTTTGTTAGAAAGCGGTCTGGCATCGTCGTTAATACGATCGTCAGATCTGGGACAGGAAGACTACTCAACGGTTTTCTTTTTTAACCTGGGCGGAAGTATTGTACTGTATGCCATTATTTACCTGCTTGCACCGCTGATTACTTCATTTTATCATCAGGATGTGCTGACACTGATTCTTAGGGTGTATGCCCTAGACTTTATCATAAATGCCTTTTATGGAGTGCAGAATGCAAGGTTAACAAAGGAGATGAATTTTAAAATTCAAATGAAAATTCAGATACCTGCAGTATTGATTGGTGGACTATTAGGTGTTTTTTTGGCGCTTCAGGGTTACGGTGTATGGAGTTTAGTTTGGATGGGTTTATTTCAGTCTTTCTTATCCACAGTGATGCATTGGATTTATTCTGGCTGGACACCAAGTTTTGTGTTCAGTAAACGATGCTTTAAGAGGCACTTTTATTTTGGCTATAAAATGACCCTGACTGGATTACTGGATATCCTTTATAGAAATATATATGTATTAATCATTGGTAAGTATTATTCTGTTGTACAACTAGGCTTTTATTCGAGGGCAGATTCGGCTAGCCAGCTCCCTATTGCAAATATATCTGCAGTAATAAATAAGGTTACCTACCCAATGTTCGCATCAATTGCCGATGACGATTTGAGGTTAAAAATGGTTTATAAAAGATTAATGCAGCAGGTTATTTTCTGGAATACGCCTATTTTGATTTTGCTGGCCGTAATAGGAGAGCCTTTATTTAGGTTTCTGTTTACAGATAAATGGTTGCCGGCAGTACCATACTTTCAAATCTTATGCATTGCTGGTATTATGTATCCTTTGCATGCTTATAACCTTAACATATTAAAAGTAAAGGGAAGGAGCGATCTGATACTGAAACTGGAATTTATTAAAAAATCAATTTGTGTAGTTGGCATTTTGTGCGTGTTCCCCTTTGGAATATATGGCTTACTATATTTTCAGCTGATGTTCAATTTTATAGGTTATTACATCAACTCAATTTATAGCGGAAAACTGATCAATTACCCCATAGGAGAGCAGATCATTGACATTATTCCAATGATTGCAACCTCTGTTTTTGCAGGAATATTATGCTACCTGGCCGATACGCTATGCTTCAGCACACTCCAATTATTAGATGTTACCAGAATTATAATAGACGGCCTGTTTTTCTCTCTGATTTATCTGGCCAGCAGTTCAATTTTAAGACTTGCACCAATTCATGATTTTAAACAATTAATCCTAAAGAGATGATACCTGTAACCAAACCTTTTCTTCCAAAAGTTAACGAATTTGAAGAGTACATTCACAGCATTTGGGAACGTCAGTGGCTTACCAATAACGGGCCACTGGTAAATGAACTTGAATTGAAGCTCAAGAACTATTTGGAAATTAAACACTTGCTGTTTGTTTCGAATGGTACAATTGCATTGCAAATTGCAATTAAAGCACTTGGCCTGACAGGTGAAATTATTACAACACCTTTTTCTTTTGTTGCGACTACAAATAGTATTGTATGGGAAGGCTGCAAACCTGTATTTGTAGACATTGATGAGGAGACTTTTAATATAGATCCTAAAAAAATTGAAGCTGCAATAACGCCTCAAACATCAGCCATTCTTGCTACCCATGTATATGGGAATCCATGTGATATTGATGCCATACAGGAAATTGCAGACAGGTATTCATTGAAGGTGATTTATGACGCTGCACATTGCTTTGGTACAAAATATAAAAACAAATCGGTATTTGCTTATGGGGATGTGAGTACAACAAGCTTCCATGCAACCAAGGTGTTTCATACCATTGAGGGAGGAGCCGTATTTACTCAATGTCCTGACTTATTGAAAAAGATGGCCTTAATGAGAAACTTTGGGCACGATGGGCCTGATGAATTTTCTGAGTTGGGTATAAATGGAAAAAACTGTGAATTTCATGCTGCTATGGGTTTATGCAACCTGAAAGAGATTGATGAAATTTTAGACAAAAGAAGGTTGCTTTCATTTTATTATTGGAAAGCTTTAGCTAATCTGGAGGCCAGGTATCCAAAACTGAATGAAAACCTTGATTACAATTATGCGTATTTCCCTGTATTGTTTGACAGTGAAGATTTAATGCTGAGATGCTTAAAGGCGCTGGAGAATGAAAAGGTGTATTGCAGAAGATACTTTTACCCATCTCTTTCTACTTTGCCTTTTGTTACCTCACCTCATATGCCCGTATGCGATTCAGTGTCAAGAAGGATTCTTTGTTTACCACTGTATCATACTTTAACATCCAGTGACCTGGACCTGATTACAAGGATAATTTTAAGGGTACAAAATTATGATCGTCCGGCTGAGATCGAAAGATTGAATCATGTGATTCCTATAAATAACCTGAAGCCTGTATTCGCCGGCTTACAAAATGGAGCTGTCTAATCCTTATAATAAAAAATAATATAGCTATGCCTACACATGAATTAATGGTATCAGTATGTTGCATCACGTATAACCACGAAAAGTATATTGCTCAGGCTTTAGATGGTTTCTTGATGCAGGAAACCAATTTTAAATTTGAAATCCTGGTTGGTGAAGATAAATCTTCAGATAACACAAAAGCAATCATTGAAAGCTATTGTGCAAGGTATCCAGATTTGATCAAACTGATTAGCCATAACCCCAATATAGGAGCGATAAGAAACCAAACTGACGTGGTAAGACGCGCAAAAGGAAAGTACATAGCGATGTGCGATGGAGACGATTTTTGGACAGATGCCTCTAAACTACAGAAACAGGTAGATTTTCTGGAAGCTCATGATGATTATGTGATTTGCTGTCACCATAGTGAAGTGATTGATGATTTTGACAAGCTTGTTTATGTTAAAGATTTGCCGGTAAGTTTGGAATTTGACTACAAAGACGTTTTGCTGGGAAAAAGAGAAGAGACAAGAATCTGCTCTTTGATGATGAGAAATATTAAACAGGTAACGGGCGTAGCAGAACAAAGCTGGTATTTCGAAACTTATGGTACAGATACGCTTTTGAAACTATATGCGCTTGCAAATACAGGTAAAAAGATTTATGTGTTACCTGAAGTGATGGCATGCTACAGGCACCATACCGGCGGGATATGGAGTATGATAGATCCGAAGATCCGAAAATCAAGAATGATAAGCGATTTTAACCTCACAATCAAGAATTTCAAATACTCTTCGCTTCAAAAAAGAGAGCTGTTGAAAATTTATTTTAAACAATATTTCCTGTTTGATATACGGTATTTCAATTTCAATAATGCATTCCAAACAATTACCTCGCTATGGTAAGAAAATATAAACTGATTTTTGCCATTAACAGCCTTTTTGGAGGCGGAGCGGAGCGTGTAATTTCGAACCTTGGCAATTACTTTTATAAGAAAGGCTTTGATGTTACAATGGTTTGCCTGAATGAGGCTAAACCTGCTTATCACTTAGAGAAGGGAATAAAAATCATTTCTCTTGTGACCAATATCCGAAACCAGTCATTTTTTTTTAGGCTTTGGTATGGTGGAGTTACTCTTTTTAAGCTGCTGTTTATCCTTATAAAAGAAAAACCAAGTTGCGTGGTATCTTTTATGACCTCTGCCAATATATGGATGGGACTTACCTGTAATATTTTAAGGACTCCTTATTTGGTTTCTGAACGCATTACCCCAGACTATACCGTAAATCAACTTAATCATTTCTTAAGATGGTTGTCGGCAAGGGTTTATAGTAAATCCAAAGCGATCGTTGTTCCTTCAAAAGGAATGGTTGATGGCTTTAGAAAGAACAAATCGTTTAGTGCACTAAGCAATTTTGAAGTAATAAATAATCCGGTCAGCCAGTTTAGCGCCGCCTGTACAGAAAGAGTTTACCCTCGTAAATTCATTCTTAGCGTAGGCAGGTTAGATCACCAAAAAGGATTTGATCTATTAATACAAGCCTTTAAAAGGTTGGAAATGAAAGATGTAGATCTTTTGATTTCTGGCGAGGGGGGGGAGCGTAAAAATCTGGAGAAACAAATCAAAGATTTAGATCTAAGTGATAGAGTGAAGCTGATTGGTTATCAGAAAAATCTTCAGGATTATTACAGGCAGGCAGAAATGTTTGTGCTTTCATCGCGAAACGAAGGATATCCCAATGTACTTGTGGAAGCAATGAGTTTAGGCTGTGCTTGTGTGGCTACCGATTGTGAGTTTGGACCTTCTGATATTATAGAAAATGAGGAAAACGGTTTGTTGGTTAAAGCAAACAATATAAAATACCTTTCTGAAGCAATTAAAAGAACCATGAGTGATCCTGCTCTTAAAATAAAAATGTCTGTAAATGCTCAATTAATTAATCAGACAAACTCCCCCGAAAACACTTTCGCAAAATGGGAAAAATTAATACTAACTCATGTTTAAATCCATAAGGGTTTAATAACCAATCTATTAGTCTTACCAAATGTTAAAATCTTAAAGATATGAATATACCTTTCTCTCCTCCATTTATTGATCAGGCAGTGATTGATGAAGTGCTTGACTCTCTTCGTACCAACTGGATCACTTCGGGACCAAAAGTTAAGGCCCTGGAATATGAGTTGTTGAATTTAACGGGATCTAAAGCCACAGTTTGCGTGAACTCCTGGACCTCTGGAGCAATTATGATGCTGAAATGGTTTGGGGTAGGCGACGGAGATGAAGTGATTGTGCCAGCGTACTCTTATTGTGCTACCGCTTTATGCGTTTTGCATTGTGGAGCCATACCTGTGATGGTGGATATTTTAGACGATTTTACTATTGATCCGGTGATGGTGAAAAGTAAGATTACATCAAAAACGAAAGCAATAATTGGGGTTGACATTGCAGGCTTACCATGTAATTATAACGAGTTGCGTGAAATTGTAAATGATCCGGCAATAAAAAGCATTTTTAAACCCGTTACAGCAAAACAATCTGAATTGGGAAGGATATTATTGATGTCTGACGCAGCACATTCTATTGGTGCAACCTACGAAGGACTGCCTGCCGCACAGAAATGTGATGTTACTATTTTTTCTTTTCATGCCGTTAAGAATATTACAACTGCTGAAGGAGGCTGCATCTGTTTGAATTTACCTCCTCCTTTTGACAACCAGGAAGAATATAGTTTTTTGAAGATTTTCTCGCTAAATGGACAGAATAAAGATGCATTTGCAAAATCAAAAGGAGCTAACTGGAGATATGATATTCTTTTTAAAGGATTCAAAATGAATATGCCCGATATTTGCGCTGCAATTGGATTGGCCCAGATAAGACAATACAGTAATACCTTGCTGCCACTCCGTAAAAATATTTTCTTAAAATATTGTGCCGCATTTAAATCTTATGATTGGTTTATTGAACCAACCGGTAAAGACGAAATAAGAGAAGGTTCGTATCATCTTTTCCCGTTGCGCATTAAAGGAATTACCGAGGCTGAGAGAGATCAGATTATTGAAAGCCTGGTAAACTGGGGAGTGATCGTAAATGTACATTTTATACCAATGCCGATGCTTACGTATTTCAAAAGCATTGGATATGCTATAGAAAATTATCCTAATAGCTATAAACAGTTCGCCTGCGAGATTTCATTGCCTATATATCCTCAACTCTCTGATCCGGAGGTCGATTTCATTATAGAATCTGTTATAGGGGCTGTTCATCAGGTTGTTGAAATCAATAAATTGGTTAAAGTGTTATCATAAAATCATATAACATGATTGCGAAAAGGGTGTTTGACATCGTGTTCTCATTGGGTGGTATGTTCTTTTTGTCGCCAATGTTTATTGTGGTTGTTATTCTTTTAAAGTTAGATTCAAAAGGGAGCATTTTTTACAAGCAACTTCGGGTAGGCTTAAATCAGAAGAATTTTAAACTGATAAAGTTTAGAACGATGTATACTGATTCAGATAGGGCCGGTTTGTTGACTATTGGAGATCATGATTCGCGTATTACCAAAGTTGGATGCTGGCTAAGGAAATATAAAATAGATGAACTTCCACAGCTTATTAATATTCTAAAGGGAGAAATGAGTTTTGTTGGCCCCAGACCGGAAGTACTTAAATATGTTGAATTGTACGATGCCTCTCAAATAAAAGTACTTAGTGTAAAACCGGGCATTACAGATTGGGCATCCATTCAATATATAGATGAAAACGAGTTGCTTGCAGCAGCCGAAGACCCAGAGAGTTTTTACATTAACACCATTATCCCTTCAAAGATTACTCAGAACTTAAAATACATTGATCACCACAACCTTTGGGTTGATCTGAAGATCATTTCATATACCCTGAAAAGTATAATTAGAAGATGAAAATATTGAAAGTTTTGGATTGGCCATCAAAAAGATTTTATGGCGAATCACATCATTTTTATCGCTGGAAAAAGAATCTTCTTGAGCATGATTTAAAAGTAGAATTTTACTATGATCACAATGATAAAAGATTAAGGGACGCCGATTATTTGCTATTGCACTCGCGGTATTTTGCGGATGGCTGGCAAAACATACATACCAGATCTTCTAAAAATGAGAATGAACTGATTATGTATTTAACAGAAATGAAACGAACAGCAGGTAGACTGATTTGGTTTGATGCTGCGGACTCTTCCGGATCCAGCGACTTTCCAATTATATCTTTTGTTGATGTTTTTATGAAAAAACAGCGACTAAAAAACCTTGATTACTATACCGTTTCAAATAAGGTAAATGACTTAAGGATATGGCTAAACACAATTTCGGATGATCAAAAAACAACTTTTGTACCCTGCCCCGAAGCGGAACTCCATAAAATTAAACTTGGTTGGAATATCGGGTTTAATGATTACAGATACTTTGGGTATAAAATGAGCAGATTAAGTAATTATTTGAGTTATAGGGTTTACCCAACTCATTTATCTACTTACGATAAAGACAGGAAATATGATTTGGCTTTTCGTGGAACAATCCATAAAGATAATGGGAATAGAAACATGATCTCTTATCAAAGAAACCATGTTTTAAGTCTTTTTGATCGCCTGAATTTGCAAATAGCAAGTGGTGGGAATGTAAGCAAAGCCAGATATTGGAAAGAACTAAGGGATTCGAAACTTAGTATCAGTCCATTTGGCTGGGGTGAAATTTGCTATAGGGATTTTGAAACGTTTATTTCTGGATCGGTACTGATTAAACCGCTTATGAATCATCTTGAAACTTACCCGAATCTGTTTATAGAAAACGAAACCTATGTTCCTGTTAATTGGAATTTAGAAGAACTTGAGGCTCGCCTTGAACACATGGCAGCTCATTATGATGATTATAAACACATCGCAAAAAATGGCCAGGAGAAATATTTTAATGCGATTAATGATTCCCAAGGTTTTATAGAAACTTTTAAACAAAACATAGAATAGCTTATAATGCATATGAAATTAATTGCAGTTGTATTTATAGTGTTGTATTTATACAGCCTGTCGTTCGGGGTTTTTATGACAAATTTATTTAGAATCCCTACGCCTCTTATTTTCTGTTTACCACTTATTTTTTTGTTTAGGGAAAAAGATGGGCTAGGATTTTTGTACAAAACGGAGCTTCTTCTTCTTGGGGGCGCTATTTTCTTGTACAATGCGATTGGTTTTTCAGATTACATGGTGTTTATGGCCAATACCTTATGCATTGGAATGTGCGCGCTTTACTTTAATTATTTTGTAGGTGCAGATAAAGAGCGATTTACGATTTCTGTTTATATTTTTTTTGCCTTGCTTACATTTTCATCAATTGTAATGGTTCTTAATCCATTTTATTTATCAGAAATAAATAATCTAAGGTCGATGCTGATGGGAGAACCGGTCGTGCAGAGTCCTTCGGGAATAGCAACATATCAATTTAACTTTGGTTATCAATTGGCCGCCCTGGTTCCATTTCTATTGATTTTTACTCTAGTGTTTGACAAAGCGCTTGTTATTAAAATAGTTAGTCTTTTGGCTTGTTTACTGTTTATATATCTGGGTATGCAACGCTCGGTATTTGTAGGTTTTGTTTTCTCGGTATTCTTGTTCCTGATATTGTATTACAATTACAAAGCGATTTTTATTGTGGTGTTTGCTGTTTGTGCAGCTTTTGTATTCTACACATACATTTTGAAAGATAATACAGACTCTTATAATAACATTCTTACCAAGAATGAACATAATATGGAGGAATACAATAGATCAACCCTGGCTGCTGAAAACTTAAGAATCTATTCGGATTATCCTTATGGGCTTATATTTTATGGGAAGGATTGGTCAGACGTTACTTATCGTAATGAGGTGTTCTCGTCGGGGATTACTTCGCACAATGCCTACCTGATGTTTCTTACCTATGTCGGACCTTTTTTGGGTTTGGGAATATTGGCCGGATTGTATTATAAGATTTCAAAGATCATTATCAATGCATTTCGAAATGTTAAGAAGAAGAAATATGCGTTGATGATTTGTCTTTGTTGTTCATTTATTGCCGTTTCCATCAATTCACTGTCGCACAACTCATGGCTTGTTAGCGCAAACGGCCCTACCTTTTTCCTGTATTTCGCGATTCTGCACTTAAACTTTTTGCTGAACAGAGAAGCTGATCTGGATGAGGATGTAGTTGTAACCCATATTTAAAGCCGAATGATATGGATAAGGAAACCATTAGAGATATCATAGACTGGGATATTACAAACTGGTGGAGGGCAATTGATTATCTGGATAAGAATGTGCCAGCAAACGAGAAGAGTACACAATGCTTGGAATTGGGCGCGGCACGTGGTGGGCTATCACTTTGGCTTGCACTTAGAGGCAACTCAGTACTATGTACGGATCTTAAAAATCCGGAGCCTATAGCAGGTGAAATTCATTGTAAGTATGAATGTGGCATTAATATAAGGTATGCGGCTTTGGATGCAACGGATATTCCTTTTAAGAACCAATTTGACATTATCGTATTTAAATCTATCCTGGGTGGGATTAGCCAGAATAATAGAAATGAATATAAAGCAAAAACGCTAAATGAGATTTATGGTGCCCTGAAGCCGGGAGGCATGCTGCTTTTCACAGAAAATTTGGCCGCTACTAATCTCCATCGGTTTCTGAGAAGGAAATATGGTACCCCTGGATGGAATTATCTGGATATAAATGAGGTAGAAGAGCTATTTAGTGCATTCAAAACAATCAAATATACAACAACAGGTTTTTTTGGCTGCTTTGGTAGGACTGAAAAGCAAAGAATCCTTTTAGGACACCTTGATGGATTATTGGAGTTCATCATCCCAAAGAGAAAAAGATACATACTAAGTGGTATTGCAACGAAATAATTTTTTGAATCGGATTTCCAGGTACATATAACAATGGAGAAAATCAAAATAATGCACCTTATAGGTGATTTAACTAAGGGAGGAGCAGAGCGCTTCGTAGTTGATTTGTGTAATGAGCTTGCTAAAGATGACCAATATGAAGTTTATTTGGTTTCTATCTGCTGGAATGATCCACAAGAGACATTTGTGAAAGATATTCATAAGAATGTTCGCTACGTTTCTTTCAATAAAGGCAGAGGATTTAGCTTAAAGGCTTTTTTGGGCTTAACCAAATGGTTGAATAGGGAGGAACCTGATGTGTTACACTCTCATTTAAATGGCTTCGAATATCTGGCCTTATATCTATTGGCTAACAAGCACACATTGTTCTTTCATACCATTCATAATATCGCTGTGGCGGAATGTCCAAATTTTATACTCAAAACCTTTAGAAAGTTCTGGTATAAAATAAATAAGGTGAAACCTGTTACGATCTCATTTGACGGCAAGAAAACTTATAGAGATTATTATCAGCTGGATAATGACATTTTAATTGAAAATGGAAGACAGGATCTGGTAACAACTGATGAATATCCTTTATTAAATGAAAAATACAAGGAGGGCGAAGACGCTTTTATTTTAATTCATGTAGGACGAATTGTATCGGAAAAGAATCAGGATTTATTAATCAGGGCTGTAAAGAAATTTAATGTTACTGAAGACAAGAAATGCAAACTGATCATTATTGGAGAGGTTAAAGAAAAGCATTTATATCAGCATTTACTGAAACTGGTTGGTAACGATCCATACATAGAATTTATAGGTGGAAAGCATAATGTGGTGGACTATTTAAGTATAGCCGATGCATTTTGTCTTTCAAGCATATTCGAAGGAATGCCAATTTCTTTAATCGAAGCCTTATCGGTTGGCTGTATTCCAGTTTGCACGCCTGTAGGGGGGATTGGTCAGATGATCAGACATGGAAAAACCGGTTTTCTAAGTAAAGATGTAAGTGTAGAAAGTTATTACGATGTATTAAGAGAAGCGCTTTATCATCCTGATAAAAAAATGATCAAACTAAACGGAAGGTTATTCTTCAAATTAAATTACCATATCCAGGCATCTGCAAGTGCCCATTTAAAAACCTATTCTACAATGTTGATCTCGGATAAAAGCAACATGGTGAAAGGGTACCAGATGATTACTAAGATTTAACTTAAATAGAGATGATAAAATTTACTAGTGACGAGCTCAAAGTAGTAAAGAAAATTGAGGTATTAAAGAATGAGGCAGGCTCCCATTCACCTAGTTTCTTTACATTCAAACAAAAACTCCCAGAGGTAGACATTAAAGTAGATGCTTGCTTTTTATCTAATCCTTATGCAACGGATTTGTTTATTGAGTATTTTAATAAGGAAATACTTCATACTGGGAATATCAGAGATTTATTGGAGAGTTATCCCTCTCAAAATGGTGTAATTGCTGAGATTTTAGCTGATTTCTTAAAAATTGATTCAGGGAATATCTTTATTGGCAATGGAGCTATTGAAATCATTCAAGCTGTTATCCATAATTTTACCAAAAGGAAGATTATCATTACAATACCTACCTTTTCATCTTATTATGAGTATGTTAAGGATGGTGTGGAGGTGGTGTATTATAATTTATCAAAGAATAATAATTACAACCTTGATGTAGAAGAATACATTGCATTTGTTAAACAAAATAAGCCAGACACCATAGTATTGATTAACCCGAATAATCCAAATGGTGGTTATACAAAAGCTGCTGATGTGCAGCGGATTATAGAAGAGCTTTCATTTGTTGACAATATTATTATAGATGAAAGCTTTATTCACTTCGCATATGAAAGTGAATCTTATCAGCTGGTATCATTATCTCATCTTGTTAAAGAACATCCTAATGTTATTGTTCTAAAAAGCATGTCGAAGGATTTTGGGATTGCAGGTGTAAGGGCCGGGTATGGTGTGATGAGAAAGGAATATGTTGATCTTTTATTAAAGAATGGTTATTTGTGGAATTCAAATGGTTTTGCCGAATATTTCTTTCGGTTGTATACAAGAGCGGATTTTGCACTTAGATATGATAAGGTAAGGGTAAAATATATTGTTGAGACGCTGGAATTTATACAGGAGCTGAGACAGTTGCCAAATATTAAAGTTTACCCAAGCATGGCCAATTTTGTACTTATTGAGTTACTGGAAGGCATAAAATCTACAGAGTTTGTAGCCAAACTACTTATAAGTTATGGCATTTACGTAAGAACATGTGATGATAAAATTGGCTTAAAGGGACAGTTTATAAGATTAGCATCCCGTTCAAAAGATGAAAACGACTATGTAATTCAAAGCATAAAAGCATGTATTCAGATGAATGACGTTTTGAAATTGGTAAATGAAACGGTTGTTTAAAGCAGTAGTTTTTGGGATTTGTAATTTGTATTTCAGGTATCGTTTTAGAAGGTCTATAAAAAATGCCGTCCAAAATCAGGAGATATACCTTGTTGATATAGATAATACCCTTGCCGATACCTGGCCATCACTACAAGATTATGTTTATAGAAATGAAAACCACCGATATGGATCGTTATCGATTTTTATTGGGATGCGGAATTTTATACTGGATAAAACCAGAACCAGGCAGAAAGTAATATTTATATCCGCAAGAAGCTACCTCGACTACTTTTCGACACGTAAATGGCTGGCCGCAAATGGCCTGAAGGCTGATTGTGTAATTCTGGTAAGGAATGCTGAAGACAAGCTTGATTATATAAATGAACTATTAAACAGAGGCGTGCCTGTAGTTTACATAGACGATTTGAGTTATGGTCATGAGTCTGGAGTAATGAAATTATATGAAAAGGTAATATTGAAATTGAAGGAAATGCCTATAAAATACTTAGGTATTAAAGAAATAGAACTAATTAATTCAGCTTATGAAACAAGTAACCAAGGTACTAAAGAGAATAGCGCGTATCATCAGAATTATAGTAGCAATTAAATGGCTAAAACTCTGGAGACTGCATGATGCTAGTAGTGATATTTTAGTTTGGATTCCCTTTAGATCTATTAAGTATTTTGGATCAGATGCATTTATATGGGATATGGCAACTATTGCTGGGCTGATAGCAGAAAATAAAAGAATAAAAATTGTGTTTAATCTGGCCATTGGGAAATACCATAACAAAAAGATTTTTTTTTCCATTAGCAATCGATACAATATATACAAGTTTGATAACTATACCCATATACTGTCGCATATTACCATGCAGCTTGAACAGCAGGGAAATTCAGTATTTCCCAAACACAGCGAGACCATGTTATGGGAAAATAAAACCTACATGCATCAAGTGTTTTATGTAGAGGGTGTTAATGAGCCTAAAACACGAATTTTTGAATCAATTGAAGACTTGGTAAAAGCGAATATCTGTTTCCCTTTTCTTATCAAAGCAGAGCATTCCTCATCTTCAGAAGGGTTATACAAAATATCATCTATAAAAGATCTTTCAGACCTTGTTTCGAACAAGAAATTTGTGGCAGAGAACAAGCATATTATAGCACAGGAGCTGATTAATATGAGAAAAGACCTAAGGGTTATTTTGGTTAAAGGAGAGATTTTGCTCCATTACTGGAGAATAAATTTAAATGAAGAATGGAAACCAACTTCGACAAGTTATGGAAGTAAGGTAGATTTTGATTTCTTTCCGGAACAGTGGAGAGCACACATTATAGAAACCTTTAAATCATTGAAGATCACTACCGGTGCTTTTGATGTTACCTGGGAAAACGATGACCTGAGTACTAAGCCTATTTATCTTGAAGTTAGTCCATTTTATCAGCCGAATCCTAAAATGGAATTAAAGGAAAAAGCGTATGCCTTTTATAAGCAGCATTTCAGCTTATTTAATTCATGGGATGTTAAGTACGTAAATGTTGTTTTTGATATTAAGCATAAACAGGTAAAGGCATACCTGGAAGATTCCATAGCAAATTAAGTTCTCAATTAATTTTCCTCTCAAATAAAATAGTTTATGAAAGTGAATAAACGGGTGATCTTAATGACCCCATCTATGAGCAAGGGTGGAGCTGAAACGCAGCTATTGAAAATTGCATCATTCCTGCAATCAAAGCATCATAAAGTATTGATCATTTCTTTAAAACCCATTGATGAGTTTAATGGTGATATCAGAAAAGCCGGAGTAGATGCTTTGTTTTTAAGGAATTGGTCTAGCGCTCCGTTTTCGAACATACAGATACTTTATAAAACCATTAAAAAATTCAGACCTGATGTAGTTATTGCTTTTATGTTCATTGCAATCATATTTGCACGCTTATTAAAGATGAGACTTAAATTTAAGTTGATCTCTACCATTAGGATATCTGTGATCCCTAAAAAATGGTATATGCCTTTTAAACTTACGGACGGACTTGACGATGCAGTAGTTTACAATTCTGTTGCCTCTATGATAAATTTTGAAAAGCAGAAGTTAGTGAGCAAAAGAGGTATAGTGATTCATAATGGAATTACTATACCACAACATACCAAGATTGATGGCGAATTGGTTAATGGTAGTTTTAAGTGGGTATGCATTGGTCACTTTAGGTGGAACAAAGACTATTTAACACTCTTTAAAGCAATAGCACTTTTAAAACACAAAAATTTCACGGTAGATATTGTTGGAGATTTAAATGGAGAGTTGTGGCCTAAGAAAACAATTGAGGAGCTAAATATTCAAGACTATGTTAACATCATAGGTTTTAAGAAAGAAGCACATAGTTTTTTAGGCCAATCAGACGCTTTTGTGCTTTCCTCTTTTTCAGAAGGGATGCCAAATGCAATTCTGGAAGCTATGGCATATGCGAGACCTACGGTTGTAACTGATATTGATGGAAATCATGAATTGATTGAAAAGGCACAATGTGGTTTATTATGCGAGAAGCAAAATGAGCATGATATGGCCAATAATATGTTAAAGATAATGGATATGTCTGCTGCCGATAGAACTGCTCTTGGTGCTAAGGGCCAGCAACACATTAAGGCACGATTTAGTGAAGAGCAAGTGATGGGGGAGTGGATGCAATTAATTGACGGCTTAGCCGGTTAGTGCTATTTAGAATTGACATAATATGTGCGGAATATTTGGAACGATAAACTATGAATATCCAATAGAGAATAGTATGATCTTTAATGGGTTATTGCACAGAGGCCCCGATGAACAGGGACATTACAGCTTGTATAATGTAAATCTTTACCATACCAGACTGGCAATTCAGGATTTAAGTGTAACCGGGCAGCAACCGATGGAGCACAATGGATTGGTGATTGTTTTTAATGGTGAGATTTACAATCATATGGAGCTTAGAGAAAAGTATGGCCTTAAGGCTTCTTCAAATTCTGATACATTGACTATACTGATGATGTTTGAATTGATGGGCATGGATATGCTTGAGGAATTTGATGGGATGTTTGCATTTGCATTATATGATACCCTCAATTTTAGAATGTACCTGGCACGCGATAGGGCGGGCAAAAAACCTTTGTATGTATATAATAAAGCAAAGACCTTTGTTTTTTCATCAGAACTAAATGTACTTTATAAAAAGTGCAGACCTGAGATCGACTATTCTTCACTGGCCGATTACCTGTATGTAGGGCACCATTACCGTAAAGCCACACCATATCTTTTTGTCAACGAATTGGAAAATGGGCACTATTTAAAGATTGATACACTTACAGGTCTTTGTGATGATGTTTGCTGGTTTAAAATCGAAGACTATTATAAAGCAGAAAGATACCCCGATTATACCGATGCTGTAACACAGCTCGATGGCATACTGAAAACTGCAGTTAAAAGACGAATAGATAGCTCCGATTTAGATGTAGGATCTTTTTTGAGTGGAGGGATTGATAGCGGATTAGTGACAGCAATGGCCGCTGAACAAACTTCAAAACTTAAAACCTTTACGGTTAAGGTTCCGGGATCTTTTGATGAATCGGCCCTTGCAGAGAAGGTAGCAAAGAAATATGGAACCGACCACACTGTTGTTGAAATAGACTTTTCTGATTTAACCAACGATATAGAAAAGATCATATCTAACCATGGTGAGCCTAATTCTGATAATTCCGCAATACCGAGTTATTATGTGGCCAGGGAAGCCAAAAAGCATATAACGGTTGTTTTAAATGGTGACGGTGCAGATGAGCTATTTGGTGGTTATAGAAGATATGTGCCATTTAAACACGTAGATTTTTTTAATCCGAGTCAATTTACAAGGATTAGTTCAAGAATCTTAACGAGTCTATTGCCTGTAGCTAATCAGAAACAAAGTAATTACACGTATATATATAGGTTATTGAAGTTTGGTGGCTATTCTGATTTGGTTAAAATCTATTGCTCAGCTTCTTCAGATCTTTTTGTGGGTTTTGAAGACGTGTTTCTTGAAAAACCAAAAATGAAGGTTATTTCAAGTGATCTTGCAAGAATTAACGACTATTCAATTTCGCCATTAAAGAAATTGCTGCTGATGGATTTTGATTCGATGTTGTTCAGCAGACTACTTACCAAAATGGATATTGCTACCATGGCACATTCTTTAGAAGGAAGAAGCCCTTTTTTAGCAAAAGAAGTTCTTGAATTTGCCCCTGGATTACCGGACAATTTTAAAATAAAAAAACTCCAGACCAAAGATATTTTGAGAACGCTTGGAAAAAAATATCTGCCGGCTGAGCTCATTGAACAACCTAAAAGAGGATTTGAAATACCCCTGAAGAAATGGGTAGATCATGAACTCAAAGAGATCATCAATACCTATTTGATGGCTCCGGATAATTTATATTCTAAAATCATAAAAAAAGACTTCATAATGGACCTTATTGCCAGAAAGATTAAAATTTCTGATGAAAGAAGGGCCAAAATACTCTTTTGCGTATTCAGTCTGGAAGTGTGGCATAAAAACCTTTAAGCCTAAATCTATAAATCTAAATTTTAAAGCGATCGTTATGAAAGTATTGGTTACCGGTACAGCCGGTTTTATTGGGTATCATCTGGCAAAATATTTGTTGGAAAGAGGCGATGAGGTAGTCGGAATTGATAATATTAATGATTACTATGATGTAAATCTAAAACATGGCAGGCTCTCAGAAACAGGAATTGATGGTTTATCCTTAGAATATGGAAAAGCTGTAAGAAGTTGTAAATATCCCAATTATCAGTTTGTTAAACTAGATCTCACAGATCATGGCAAGATGAAGAAACTTTTTAAAGGATGTCATTTTGATGCGGTATGTAATTTAGCCGCGCAAGCCGGAGTAAGGTATAGTTTAACGAACCCCAGAGCATATATTGATTCAAATATCACCGGTTTCCTAAATATTTTAGAGTGCTGTCGTACACACAATATCAAACATTTTGTCTATGCAAGTTCATCAAGCGTTTATGGTTTAAATAAAAGAATGCCGTTTTCTCCAAGTCATCAGGCAAATCATCCGGTATCAATATATGCTGCTACAAAAAAAAGTAATGAACTTATGGCCCATACTTACAGCCATTTATTTAAACTCCCAACAACGGGGCTACGCTTTTTTACCGTATATGGCCCTTGGGGAAGACCTGATATGGCTCCATTTCTTTTCACAAAAGCAATTCTGGAACACAAGCAGATAGATATCTTTAACAATGGGAAAATGAAACGGGACTTTACCTATATAGATGATATTGTGGATGGAATTGTTCGTGTTATTGATCATCCCGCAAAAAAAAGTGTTTTATGGGACGCTTCTGTTCCTGACCCTTCGAGTTCCAATGTTCCATACAGGGTATTTAACATTGGAAGAGGAGAATCAGTAGATCTGTTAGAGTTTATTACTGAAATTGAGAAAAATATAGGTGAAATTGCCGATAAAAATTATATGCCAATGCAAAATGGCGATGTTGCAGAAACCTGGGCAGATATATCGGTAATGAAGAAAATGCTGGCATATGATCCGAAGGTTTCAGTATCTGAAGGGGTAAGAAATTTTGTGAATTGGTATAAAGATTTTTACTTGGTAACAAAAAAGGGACAAACGCATCTAGCAAGTGTTGTTTATCATTGATAATTCTCCTACAAAACAATACTAAAAATTATTGATAATTCTAAGTTTTGGGCCAAGTATATTTAGAGTTTGAGGTCTGATGGTTCTTTTGTGACGGAAAAATTACATTTATTCATGTGTTTGAACATGCTTTTTGTAGTTAATATCTACGTCGATATTAATAATTTATCACTATTTTAAATTAATTTAAAATTTGTATCTAGAAAATATTTTAATCAATTGATGCCTGATATAATAATAAGTAATATTTGATTAAGCTAAAAGATATTCTAATTTCTGAATGATAATTTATTAATTATAATAATTAAATCGATGAGATTTGCTAAATTGGATTAGCGCCTGAAAAATGGTTTTCTTTATGTAAAATCATTGATTTTCCATAATTTTTGAAGTGTATAGTGACGCGCTTTTTCGCGTTACCATTGTATACTTTTAAAAAATCAAATGGAAAGAAAAAACAAAACATCAAATCGACTGCCCATGAGCCTTCTATTACTGTTAGTTGTATTAACTTTTAGTAAATGTAAAAAAGGCTCGGATGCGGCAACCCCTGAAAACCCACTTACGCAGACTGATACCGGTGTAGCAGCTACGAGCACCACAAGTGGTATTAAATCATTACAAACATTTAGAGTAGCAAGTGACGGTGGTTTCTCTTACAGAGTTTATGAGCTTCCAGTGTCAGGAGATTCACAAAGCCAGCCCAAAGCATCAACAATGAGGGTCTTTGAGGATGGAAAAGAGCTTGGTCCTGCGCATTCAAGCGCAGCAGACATCAGGAACATTGGTAAAGGACGCTTTTGTCATTGGCTTACCAGCGTATATATATCTGCTTCGGATAATAGCGATCCAAGGACCAATGGACGTAAGTATACTTATACCTTAGATGGCAGCAGTGGTTCTGTTGTACAACCTCCGGTAACGAGTCCTGTAGCGCCTCCGGCAACAAGCGGTGCTATTATTGGTTATGCTATGGTTGACGGTAAAACCACAGGTGGTACAGGTGGCCAAACCATAACTGTAACAACTTATTCTGCTTTAAAAAATGCTGTTTCATCAAATACAGCTACGATTATTAAGGTATCCGGAAGAATTACTGGTACAGGCTATTTAAACGTAGGTTCCAATAAAACAATCCTTGGTATGAAAGGTTCGAGTTTGGAAGGTGTTGGTTTATTAGTTTATGGAACCAGTAATGTAATCATCCGTAACATGACCATCAGAAATGTGGTAACCTATTCAAATATAGTTATTAAAGAAGGTGCTCATCACGTGTGGGTAGATCATTGCGATCTATCATCTGATAGAAATCACGGATGGGACTATTATGATGGTCTGTTAGACGTTGGCAACAGAGCAGATTATGTTACTTTATCGTACAATAGATTACATGACAATAATGTCGCGATGTTAATCGGTTTTGGAGATGCAAACACTAACGATATTGGTAAACTTCGTGTTACTGTCTACAAGAATTATTTCTATAATGTTTCTGAAAGACAACCTTGTACAAGATTTGGAACCATGCACGTATTTAATAACTATCTGCAAAATGGTAGCGGATACGGGATTGGTGTAACTATGGGTGCGACAGTTAGAACAGATAATAACTATTTTGAGAACCAGCATTATGCGATTTATACTGATTTTAATTCAAAACCAGGATTTGTTAGTGGCGCAAGCACTAATATTTACAAAGGTAGTGTAAACAAAATTTCAACAGCAGCATCATCATGGGTACCAACCTATGAATACAAGTCAGAACTTATTCCAGCAGCAGATGTTCCTGCGACTGTGATGGCAAATGCCGGAGCAATCCTGAACCTTTAAGCAATAATAGTTTTTGATTTAATAACATCATTTTCTGATGTTTCCAGTATTAAGGGCCTGTTTCAACTCAGTTGAAACAGGCCCTTAAATATTTACCTATAAATTTAAATCAACATGGTAAAAGAAAGAAAGATAATCTTGATCTCATGCGATTCTCCACGTTCATTGCTGGATTTCCGAGGCAAATTGATAGAAGCATTAATTGTAAAACACGAAGTGATTATTTTTACTCCTAAAATTGAACATCAGGAGATTAAAAATAAGCTAAGTGAAATGGGGGTAAGGGTATATGAAAATGGATTGAATCCGAGTAATGTATCAATAGTCTCTGATCTTAAATACCTCTTCGAATTGCGCAGGCTGATCAAAGCTACTAAACCCGATGTGTTTTTTCCCTACACTTTTAAACCAGTTATTTATGGCGCTTTTGTTGCCAGGTTTTGCAGAGTAAATCACATCACACCGATGCTGACGGGGCTTGGCTACAATTTTTTAAATGTAGGTTCAAGGAAAACGGTAGTTCAAAAGATAACAAGGATTTTGTTAAAATTGAGTCTGAGAGCAAGTAAAAGATTGCAGATCATTTTTCAAAATAAGGATGATTATAATACGCTGATTCGTGCAAATATTATTACAAACAAGAATATAGCTCATGTGGTGAATGGTTCGGGGGTAGATTTGTCTCACTATGAGTACTCTCCCCCCGATTTAAATAACATAAGTTTTTTGATGATTTCGCGATTAATTAACGCGAAAGGAATTAAGGAATACTACTATGCTGCAAAACAGATCAAAGAAAAATTCCCTGATGTTGTTTTTAAACTAATTGGGCCTTATGATGATAACATTGATGCCATTAGTGCGGATCTGTTTTCAAGAATAAAAACGGATGGAACCATCCAATATTTTGGGCTGGTTGATGATGTAAGACCATACATTAACCAATCTTCTGTTATTGTGCTACCATCTTATTATGGAGAGGGAGTTCCACGGTGTCTTTTAGAGGGAATGGCAATGGGAAGGGCAGTTATTACCTGTAATTCTGTTGGATGCAGGGAAACAATTAACCCGCTTCTAAGAAAGGCCAATGGTTTTTTGGTTCCAATAAAAGATATTCAACAATTGGCTTCTAAAATGGAGTACTATATAAGGCATACAGATGATGTTGCAAGATTCGGGCTAAATGGCAGAAAATACGCAAGCGAAAAGTTTGATGTAAACAAAGTGAACCAGACTATGGTTAATATTCTGGAAGGAGCATAATCCTACTACCTAGGAAAATCAGATCACTAGCGCACCTTAAAGAAAAAATATACATGTCTTATCAATGCTTAATTGTCCGCGCAAAAGCGGAGTGGGATGCTTATGTTAAACGGGCTCATAATTATGAAGTATATCACACCTGGTATTATCACTCCTTAAATATGGAAGGAGAGCCCATTCTTTTTATTTACGAGAAAGAAGATTTATTTATAGCATTTCCACTAATAAAGAGAAATATCGCAGGGTCATCTCAATATGATATGACTTCAGTATATGGATACGCAGGGCCAATATCTAATGTAGATTTTAAGGATATTCCGCAACTAACGATTGAAAGCTTTAAAGAAGAGTTCGGTCATTTTCTGAAGTCCGAACAGTGTATATGCGTTTTTTCACGATTGTATCCTTTTCTTAATCAACATTATTTGCTGGAAAATATTGGAGGCGTTATTCCTAACGGAAGCACCATCTATATGGATTTATCATTAAGTATTGAAGAGCAGAGATCACGATACGATAAGAGGCTGAAAAGGCAGATAAAGAAACTTCGGGAAACCGGATATACCATTAAAAATGCAGCGGGTCCTAGCGAAATAGCTGCATTTACAGAAATGTATCATAAGAATATGGATCGGTTGGGAGCCAGCAAGAGTTATTATTTCGATGAAAAATATTTTGCCGGATTGCTCAATACCCGTGAATTTGAAAATGAGCTTGTGCTGATTTATGATGGTACTGAAATGATTTGCGGAGCCCTGATATTGATATCCGAAAATGTAGTCAGAAACCACTTGTCTGCCACTTCTGAAAAATACCTGAAAGTATCGCCCAGTAAATTACTGACGGATGAAATTAGCCTGATTGGCAGAAGATTGGGGAAAAAGATATTCCACTTAGGTGGGGGTGTAGGAGGAAAGGAAGACTCATTATTTAAGTTTAAAAGTCATTTTTCTAATTTAAGAATTAACGACTGGATCTGGTGTTACGTTAGCGACCAGGAATCTTATAATGCGCTTTTACATCAAAAAGGTGTAGGGCTCACCCAGCAGTCTACATTTTTTCCTGCGTATAGGCAAACCAAAGCATAACAAATAAAACGTACTATTATGAACAATAAATTTGATTATTCGGAAGCTGATATTACAATATTTGATAAGGTGATCAGCGAATACGGCTGGATCGTATATGAAAATGCGTTAAGCAATGAATTACTTGATGAAATCAATGACTCCCTATTGCCGGCTTATGAAGTAAGGCATAAGATACAGCAGGCCAATGGCATTGCGCAAAATATGGATGGCACCTTACATCACTTGGTGGAGAAGGAGCTGTTTACATTAAAATTTTTAGAACAAAAGTATGCACATGAGCAAATTATACATTTCTTAAAAGGCAATTACATTTTGAATTCATTAGGAGCGGTAATTAATGTAAGAAACGCACAACCGTATGTTCAGAATGTTCATCGGGATGTTAGAACTTTTACAGGATCATTTAAGCTAATGATTCAAATGATGGTTATTCTTGATGATTTTACTGTAGAAAATGGCGCAACATACATGCTTACCGGATCGCATAAGCATGATAAAAAGCCTGACGACCAATATTTTTATGACTATGCGGACAGAGCAGTAGCAGGAAAAGGCAGCATTATTTTATTTGACGCTAACCTATGGCATGCTGCAGGTAAAAATTATACAGACAAGCCAAGAAGGACCCTTACAATGGCCTTTACAAAACCGTTTATGAAACAACAGCTGGATTATCCAAGATTATTAGGCTATGAGTTCGGTGAGGAACTTAATGACCACCTCAGGCAAGTTATAGGCTATAATGCAAGAACGCCTACGGATCTGTATGAGTATTATCAGCCAGTTCATAAAAGAATGTACCAAAGGGGACAGGAATAGTTAAGTCGTTTTGGAATCATTCCAAATACATCAATCCCATTGTTAACCTATTTTCAAAATGCAAAATCAACATTCAAATAAAATGAAGTCTATTGGAGGATATCTAGAATTACAATTGTCCAGAGGTGAGGAATTTTATCCCTCGCTAATAAAATTAAATACTGGTAGGAATGCATTTGAATATATTCTCAAAGTAAAGCGATACAAATTGGTTCACATACCTTATTATACCTGTGAGGTGATGTTGGAGCCACTTAAGAAGCTGGGTGTTCAATTTCAATATTATACTATTGACGAAAATATGGATCCGGTTCTCGATTTCGAGGTAGGTCCTGATGACGGTCTGCTGTACACAAATTATTTTGGACTAAAACAGGATACCGTTATAAGGCTAAGTAAGCTTTTCGAAAATCTGATAGTAGATAATTCCCAGGCTTTTTTTTCTGAGCCATTGGAGGGCGTGGATACTTTTTATTCCTGCCGAAAGTTCTTTGGTGTACCAGATGGGGCCTATCTTCAATGCACTAGTGATGTAAGACTAAAGCTAGAGAAAGATGTTTCGGTAGACAGATTTTCCCATCTGATAAAAAGTATTGACATGGGGATTGAAAGCGGGTACGAAGATTTTATTGTAAATAATGTTGTCCTTTCCAACAATCCAATACGTAAAATGTCTTCTTTATCTCAGTCGATTTTATCAGGTATAGATTATAAAGCGTGTAAATACAGAAGAAATTCGAACTTCATGTACCTTCATGATTTTCTGGAGAGTTATAACGACTATTCATTTGATGCGTCTTCTGTAAATGGACCGATGATCTATCCACTGCTAATCTCTTCTACCGAAATTAGAAACAAGCTATTTGAAAAAAGAATCTATGTGGCTACATACTGGCCAAATGTTCTGGAATGGACTACAAAAAAGATGTATGAATATTATTTAACAACGCATCTTATCGCGATACCAATAGATCATCGGTATACCCATTCTGAAATGAAACGCATACTGAATGTATTAAAAACAATATTATGAGCGAAAGTATATTTTTAAGGCCCCTCGCGCTTGAGGATGCGATGACATCCTATAAATGGCGAAATAATCCTGAGATATGGAAGTATACACCTTTCAGCCCATCGGGACAAATCACATTAAAAGTGGAGAGGGATTGGCTAAGGGGCGTTTTAAAGCGAACTGACCAAAAAAGATTTGCCATCTGCTTAACAGATAGCAAGAGATATATCGGGAATGTGCAATTGCTTGACATCTCAGCGCAACAGGCCGAATTTCATCTTTTTATAGGTGATTCAAGCTGCTGGGGCAAAGGGATCGGAGAAAAGGCAACAGCACTTATTCTTGATTATGCTTTCTCTACCCTAAACCTGAAAAAGGTAATACTTGAAGTAAATAAAGAACATAATGCAGCCATCAGAATATATAGCAAACAAGGTTTTGTTGGTATCCCAGGTAGTGATAAATATCTGAAAATGGAAGTAATAAAAGAGGATTATATAACTAAAAATAATTTACCGGGCATGAAGTACATCGTTAAACTTGAACAAGAAACCGAGTGGAAAGCGCTTGTAAAAAGGGCTTTGAAATATGATTTTTATCATTCATGGACCTATCATTCATTGGATAACACCTCTGGAATCCCAATGCTGTTTGTATATGAAGAAGGCAGTGATTTTATTGCTATCCCATTATTGAAAAGAGATATTCAGGATTCTGAATACTACGATATGAGTTCGGTATATGGTTATAGCGGTCCGATTTCAAATAAGGATTTTCACAAGCTTCCTTCAGATTTTGTATATAATTTCAGGAGTAGTTTTCTGGACTTTTTAAAGAATGAAAAGATCGTTACCGTATTTTCCCGACTGCATCCGTTCTTTGATCAGACAGAACTAATGAGGGATTTTGGAGGAGTAGTTGACAATGGAAAAGTAGTGGTGCTGGATCTAAGCCTTCCTATAGAGCAGCAGAGAAGCGCTTACCAGGAAAGGGTATTAAGAAAGATCAGGACCTTGAGAAAAAAGGGGTATTATGTTAAGGAAGCCAGTACTACAGAAGATGTAAAAACCTTTAGTACCATCTACACTTTAAACATGCTCAGGGTAGATGCCTCAAACGCCTATTATTTTGATGAAGAATATTTTAGGCGCTTGCTTGATTCAGAAGAATACGATGCAAAGTTATTCTTCGTGTATGATCAAAATGATTACCCGATATGTGGTGCAATAGTGGTCATCACAAACGGGATCATGCAGGCACATTTATTGGGGACCAGAAAAGAATACCTGATGGATTCTCCTGCCAAATTGTTAACAGAAGAAATTACGATTGTTGGGCGACGGCTTGGTGTGAAATATTACAATCTGGGCGGAGGCTTAGGCTTTAAAGAAGATTCTTTGTTCAGGTGGAAAGCTAATTTTTCCAATCTCACTTTCAATTACCATAGCTGGCGGTTCATCGCCAATCCGGAAGTATACACCTCTATGTTGTCTCAACATGAAATCGATCTCAACTCTGATGTTGATTTCTTCCCACTTTATAGATTGCAAGCTAGCAAAGCTTAATCTCTCTTCATCTATTTAACGTTTAATGACATGAAAAAAATTCTATTTTGCGAAAAAGTGTACTCCAGGTGGCTGATCCTTTTAATTGATCAGTTCATTGTAACAATCGCTCTTGCTGCATCATTAATGATTATACAAAAGGAGAGTTTTAATGAAATGTTTAACAGCAAATTTTTCCTTTATCTGATCGTTTACAATATAATCACAATGGTGGTTTTTGTAAGTATGAGAATACACACCGGGATAATCCGATACTCTAGTGTTGACGATATTTTCCGTGTCTTTAAAGCTGTGCTGTTAGCTAGTTTGCTATTTGAGATAGTGGCTTACCTGTTTTTATCCTCTTATTTTGGATTCAATAATCATTGGTTTGTTCCTATGCTTATCATTAATTTTTTTATCTCTGCCTCGATGCTTATTGCACTAAGGATAACTGTGAAACAATTGTTCCATTACCTTCAAGATCTGGAAGTTGTTTCTAAAGAGGTGTTGCTGATCTATGGAGCTGACAGATCTTCTTTACTGATTAAGCAAGGGTTAGACGCATCTTCAGAAAATAATTTTGAAATATTGGGCTTTGTTGATGATAATCCTGATCGTAGGAATAAACACATAGAACAAAAAAGAGTATACGGTTCTCATTCTATTCAGTACTTGAAAAATAAATATGGAGTGGAGAAGATGATTGTAATGGAGGATTGTATAAACATTGAAGGAAGGAAACTTGCAATAGAAAAGTGTATGGAATGTGGAATAAGAGTTATTTCAGTACCCGCTTCAAATTATTGGTTAAAGGGCAAACTGAGGTTAAGTCAACTCCCTGATTTAAGAATTGAAGACCTTTTACAGCGCGAACCTATTAACATGGAAGGAGAAAATATTAAAGCTGAACTTAAAGGCAAGAGGATTTTAATTACCGGTGCTGCAGGCTCCATAGGGTCAGAGATTGTTCGTCAAGTGTTGAGGTGTAATCCACAATTATTGATTCTTTGTGATCAGGCAGAAACACCACTTCACGAAATGCAGTTAGAAATAGAAGATAATTTTAAAGATAGTGTTTGTGAATTGTTTATCGTAAATATCCAAAATTATGGAAGGCTTAAAAGCTTGTTTGAGACGTACAGGCCGGAAATAATATTCCACGCAGCAGCTTTAAAACATGTGCCAATGATGGAGCATAACCCGTCGGAGGCCATTTTGACTAACGTGATGGGCACCAAAAATCTTGCTGATCTGGCAATTGATTATGATGTAGAAAAATTCATAATGATATCTACAGATAAAGCTGTTAATCCAACAAATGTGATGGGGGCATCGAAGAGGATCGCAGAAATCTATATTCAGTCGCTTCAAAATTATCAAACTGATGTGGTTCATAGAACAAGGTTTATCACTACCCGGTTTGGAAATGTGCTGGGGTCAAACGGGTCAGTTGTTCCACGATTTAGGGCGCAAATTGAAATGGGAGGGCCTGTTACGGTAACCGATCCAAACATAACAAGATATTTTATGACGATTCCTGAAGCAGTACAATTAGTGCTGGAGGCATCAGTAATGGGTAAAGGTGGTGAGATATTTATTTTTGATATGGGTGAGCCAATCAAAATTTTGAACTTGGCTGTAAATATGATCAAGTTAGCTGGGTTTATGCCTTACACCGATATAAAAATTTGCTTCACCGGACTAAGACCAGGTGAGAAATTGTATGAAGAGCTGTTGAATAAAACTGAAAAGGTTGTTCCAACTTATCATGAAAAAATTAAGATATCGAATGTAATTTATTATCCCTACGAATATGTACAACGAAATATAGACGAGTTATTGGCATTGAACTGCTCGAACAATGATAAAGAGGTTGTTCGAAAAATGAAGGAGATCGTTCCTGAATATGTTAGTGCAAATTCAACTTATCAGAGTATGGATGTAGTAAATGTGGAAACTGGAGATCTAATGGATGTTAGTGTTGAACCAGGCGTGAGCTGAGATTGCTGCTTTTAATATCTGTATATCTACCTAGAAATATGCGAAAAAATAAAGGCGAATTTATATGGGATCAAGTTTTAATGAAATCTCCATAATGCAAACCTGTGCAGGAATCAGTTTGTGGTCCTATTGGGACATGGACTTAGTCTGCCGTTTTGCAAATAAGGAGTTTTTTAAATGGTGCGGCAAGACTCCTGAAGAATTGTTAGGTATTATAAGCCTAAGAGTTTTGTTTAATGGTAGCTATCATGAACATCACCTGCCATACGTGAATAAGGTTCTGGATGGCCAGGTCCAAAAGTATAATTCAGAAATTAAGCTGATTAATGGACAGAAATGTTCGGTAACCATCATCTATTATCCTGATGTTGAAAATGGAAATGTAGTCGGTTTTTTTGCAAACATTTATAATAAAAATTTACCCGGATTGATGGATGAGAAACTTCTGGGCGATCAATTTAACATTAATCATGAAGCAATGCTGGGCCATGATACAGCAAGTAATAAGAGCCATCAGATTGCGGATTATCTTGGAACAGTCATTCTGTCTGGTTTTCCCAAGGTTGAGCACCTTTCGATTTTACACAATATTTCGGTTTCTAAATTGATGCGTGATTTTAAAACCACCTATCAAACAAGCCCCTATCTTTATTTCAGACGCTTGCAAATGGAATTTGCCGAACAGTACATAAGCAGGACAGGCTGCAGTAAAAAACAGATGGCCTTTATGCTTGGTTTTTCAAATCCTGCAAACTATACATTATGTTATAATCGGTACAAAAGCAGCAAACAAGAAAAAACAGGCAAACGAACTTTTGTTGCAGATATTGATGAAAAAAATAAAATTCTGATCACTCAATTTCCTTTACCAGTTGCAATGTTTGATCTAAGTATGAATTACTTATTGGCATCGGCGCAATGGATGAGAGAATTTGGTTTCCCTGAAGCGGATCCTGTGGGCCTGAATTTTTTTGATGCATTTTCGGAAACCAGCCCCGACCTGGAAACGCTAAAAAACAAAATAGATAGCGGGAAGATAGAGAATTGTGCAGGGAGCTACGACTTTTACAATAATGGACATTTGATTAAATGCATCGTAAATCTTTGGCATAATGAAAATAAGGAAGTGAGTGGCGTAATCATTTATGTTGCTTCATTGTAAATTATTGAACATTAAAAGTAAGTTTATGACAATCAGTAGGTTCACGTTTTTTTTTCTATTAAATATCTTTGTTTATAAGATGCCCTTAACTGTTTTATTGATGCTCAAATCCTAAGAACTTCTAATTTTTTAAAACCCTATACGCTACCATTAAGACGTCCCTAACGTTTAATATAAGGATTACTAAATTAACTAAAGTTATGGAACACAATGCCGGAGAGATTGTTGAACTAGCTGTTCGACGACAAAACGTAAATATTAGTGAGTTATCCAGGCGTTTACATGTAAACAGGCGAACCTTGTATAATTGGTTTCGACAAAAGAAACTTCATACAGATGTGATTTTCGAAATCGGAAAGGTCATAAATTATGATTTCTCACATGATTTTGAAGGTGAACTCAATGGCTTTGGTTTCCAGGAAGACCTTACGGTACTTAAGAATGACATTCAATCAGATCATCCGGGATCAGTTTATTATTGGATGGAAAAATATATTGCCTTACTGGAAGACTATAAAAAATTGGTAAGAAAAAGCTCTTTATCTTGATAAAGGGCTTTTTTTATTTCTATTGCATACTATTAGTTAGTAAATTTAAGGTGTGATCCAACGCATCCACATGATCCCAGTTCTGATGACCAGTGATTACAAAGCTTGGATTGGGAAACTTTTGCTTAATCTTATTTATTGTTTTCTCCCATTGGGTAAGATTGGCCTCCTGGGTATTGCCTAAGTCTTTTGCATCTGTACTTTTCACCAGGCAGCCCCCATAAAGTACTTTTTCTTTTTCAAACCAAACGACAATGTTGTCTTTGGTATGACCTTCTCCTGCATAGTATGTTTGAAGCTCGTATTGACCAAGCGATATTGTTGTATCTCTTTTAAAAGTAAATTCTGCTCGTTTCTTATTGCTTTCTTTTAAAATTTTGTCAGTTTGATCAGTTGTAAAGGTTTTAGCACCACTATTCTTTAAAAAATCTAACCCTCCAGCTCTATCCTCATGTGAATGCGTGGCAATCTCAATTTTAACCGTCTTATTATGTTTAACTTTTATGCTATCGAGTAGGGGTTGGAATTGAGAGGTGTCCCAGGGAGCATCAATCATCATCACCCCGTCATTGGTCACTACATACATGCCATTGGCCGGGGTAATGGTCCCCTTATAGGAATTGTAGGATGTGAAAATATAAAAGTCGCCGGTTAAATGTGAAATTTTTAAACCAGGGCTTGATTGTCCGAAAATATTTGAAACAAAATAAAGCGAAAGAATGAAAGTAAACAGGTAGCGCATAATTAATATAATATATTAGGTATGAGTGCAAACGTTATTTTGATAAAAAAATTTTAAATTGCACCATTAGAAATCCAAAAATGAAAACATACATTTTAATAATATTGTTTTGCCTAGGTGTTAATACATTCGCAAACGCACAAAAAAAGATTCCAACTGCTCAAGAATTGACTGTTAAAAATATAGATGAGCTGAATGAAAGGTTAGAACTGAGTCCAACTCAGAAAAGTGTGATATATAATTACGTATTTGACATGTATCGCCAGCAACTGGAACTTGTGAAAAAGCAACAGGCGGGCTCATCTAAGGAAGAAGATGTAACCAGATTTTATAAGTTTCAAAATGAAACAAATGATAATATTAAAAATATTTTAAAAGGGGATCAGATAGCTGAATTTGATAAGTTACAAGAGGAGCGTTTAAACGGAGACAATAAGAAAAAGAAGGGAAAAAAGGGGAAAAATAAAGAAGAAGAGCCAGTAACCGGTATATCTGGACTTAAGTCGCAAAATTAACAGTTGTTAACTGTTTCTTTTTTCTTGAATTTCTCTTTACATCTGAATGTTGAAATAATTTAGCGGCTAATAACCAACCCTTCATGCGATTTTTTACTGTAATCCTGTTATTATCCCTTTCATTATCTTCGAATGCGACAGAATATGTAATTAAACTTGACCAACAGGATTATACTAATATTGGTAAGAAATTAGTCTATCTTGAAGATGCAACAGGCAAACTTAACTTTAAAGATGTTAAAGACCTGTATCGGGCAGGTAAATTTAAATCATCCAAAGAAAGTATACTTAATTTTGGTAACAGTAAATCCGCCTTCTGGATAAAGATAGTTTATCAAAACAATACTGGTTCAGGGAGCTTTCTTGTAGTTGATGTGCCAAATCTTGAGTTTGTCGATTGTTATATCATTGGCAGTAATGGTAACCTGCAGGTAATAAATTCTGGTAGCCTTAGTAAGGAAACTAAAGGTGTTATTGCGAATAATAATTATATATTTTCTTTACCCGAAACAGCCGGTGCTGAAGATTTAAACGAAGTCTATCTTCGGGTTAAAACAAATAATTTTATGCTGGTGCCTATTAAACTTGCAACACATGAGGCTTACATCGCAGGTTCTTCTTTTAAAGAACACATCGAATCAATTTACATTGGGGTACTGATAACATTATTTCTGTTTAATATTTTCTTATACATCAGTTTGCACGAAAAAATGTACCTCTTTTATGGGCTGTACCTTCTTGCTGGCTTTGTTTATTTAGTATTGTATTTAAGAGGCTATGGTTATTTGTTTGGTTACGATTTCAGAACAACAATATATAAATATCCCCATTTCTTTTTGGCATTGTCATCAATGTCGGGCATCTTGTTTTCATGGAAATTCCTGAATCTGCAAGTATTAATTCCTCGTATAAAACCAGTTTATTATATCATGATGGGTTTTGGATTTGCCTTGATGACTGTAAGCTTATTGGGGTATAAAAGCGTAGCGGCCTCTATGATACAATATACTGCGCTTTTCATTTCAGTAGGCTTAGCGATAGCAGGAATAATGTCATTGAGAAAAGGACACAGGCCTGCTAAGTTTTATATTATTGCATGGCTTTTTAGGGTAACAGGTGTGATTCTTGTGAACTTAAACCTATTCGGTGTACTGGAATTAAGGGATTATACTTTTCAGATTTTCCCAATTGCTACAACCATCGAAATGCTATTGCTGGCATTCGCGTTAGGAGACCGCTACAGCATATTGATTAACAACGAACGCGAGGCGAGAGAAAGTCTTATGCAGCTTGTACAAACCCAGAATCAAAGGCTTGAATATGTAGTTGAAGAACGGACCATAAAATTAAGTGAAACTATAGTTGAGCTTGAATCATCGAATAGGGTGAAGGATAAGTTGTTTTCAATTATTGCTCACGATTTAAGAACTCCATTTAATAGCTTGATAAGCATATTTTCACTGAAGGATATGGGAATGTTGAATTTTGAGGAACTGAAAATGTTGCTTAACGCAAACCGAAAAAATATAGACCAGATGAGGCTTACACTTGATAATCTATTATTTTGGGCAAAAGATCAAATGAAGCAGGTAAGTGTGCAATTTACAGAATTTGATCTCAAAAAGCTTTCTGAGGTTTTAATGTTGGTATATGAACCAATTGCACTGTCGAAGAATATTACTTTAGAGCTTAATGCAAATGATGAAAGTACCGTATATGCCGATGAGAATCAAGTGAGACTTGTTTTAAGAAATTTAATTGATAATGCTGTTAAATTTTCACCTGAGGACAATAAGATATCTATAAACCTTGTACGGCAAGCTAAGGGATTGAGAGTTGCCGTTCATAATGTGGTTTTAAATCCAATTGCTGCAAAAAATGCCATAGAGAGCGGGGAAGATGATAAACGCCAGATGCATACAATTGGCACCGCTAATGAATCTGGAACTGGTCTTGGGTTGCAACTATGCCGGGAGTACATGAAGGCAAATGGGAGTCAATTGCAACAACGTATTGTAGGCAATGAAGTTGAGTTGTATTTTATCTTAACTGGCAGCAGTCCAGCTGCATAACTGTCCGTTTGCATATGGTAATTTTTTTCGCAAATAGTTGTTCATTTGCCTCATAACTCTTCACAAAAGCAATTGGCAGAAACTAAGCTTCCGCCTTTTAAATAGAAAAAAAGGCTGTTTTATAGTTGTTTTTTTATTTGGTACCATAACTGAGATACGCTTAAGTATAAAATACAACTATGAGAAACCACCGCAGACATACAAAGTCTCGCTTCTTAAGAGTAAGCATAGACCTGGAAGAATACAAAGAACAGGTCCGTTCTATCAAGCTAGCCAAAGCCATTAAGAATGTGTTGAGCTTACGCCAGATGTCTGTGGAAGAATTTGCAATGATAATGGGGAAAGATAAATCAGTAATTAATAAGTGGTTAAGCGGAACCTATTGTTTTAGTTTAAGCACGCTTTATGAAATAAGCGAGGGGCTTGGTATATTGTAAGTAACTTTGTTACCTATATCTTTAGCAGCACCAGTTTATTAATGATATCATCAAGTTTCTTAACTTGATCACCATCCCAAAGCTTGCATTTTAAATCGGACATACCTAACATTTTATGGTAGTAGCCGACTCCCTCCATTAATTGATTACAAAATTTAGCAAAGTATTTAGTCCGCTTAGCATTTGATGCCTGTAATTGCGCACTGTAATCATCGAGCTGCAAATTCAAATCGGAAAAGAAATTTTCCATCTCTTTTTTAAGGTACTCAACATAAAGCCCAAGTTCTTTGATAAAAACATTTGGTCTGTTGATATCGTTCAGTAAATTATTTCGCCCGTATATATGTCCAATCATCTCTGCCAGACTGTATTGTCTGGAGAAATATGCAATATTAGGGCCAGGGCAAATGCTTACCGCCTTATTTTCTTTTTGTCTAAGAACATCTGATTTTAAGTAATTGGATGAACAGAGGCCTTCGCATAAGCAGGTTTTTTCGGTAATTAGATCGAGTTTTTTCTTTAAGACCTCTGGTTGCAGGTTTAAAATTTTTAGCTGCGCTATTTTAAGTCTTTGATATTGTCTTGAAGCCGTACATATAGGCTCTGCGGTAAATTCAACATTGCTGCAAAGATATTTTTTTGTGCAGGGACTTCCTGGACGCCCTTTAGCGATTCTTTCAATTCTTTGGATTTCCGCCGTACTTTTCCGGAAATTGTTAAACGGAACACCCAGTGGCGAAGCATTGCTCAGATAGAAGTCGCTTTCTGAGGCATTTGCAATATCATCAAGGGTTTGCTTATCTACATTTGTAGCTTCTGGTACCAAAAGAAAAGGACTTCCCCAGCCAGCTGCATCCAGGTTATAGTAGTTAATTAGAAATTGATGCTCCTGGGCAGTTCCAATACCCCCTTGATAGGTAACACGTTGCTGAGGTTTCCAATTTTCATCATGGTCTATTCCTTTTATCTTAAGTACATCCTGATATATCTCAAATAACTCTGCGAACAATTCTGTTCGATTCTCTTTAAATTCATGAAGTATTGGCCCCATAAGTAATCCGTCTGTAGCAAAAGCATGTCCTCCGCAATTCAAACCAGACTCTATGCGAAACTCTGAGACCCAGAGTCCTTTTTTCGCAAGTACTTTAGCCTGAATGATTGCTGAACGGTAATCGCTTACCTTCAATATTATTTGTTTAGTAAACAGACCTTCAGCGTTAGGAAAGAAATCGCTAAAAGTTTCCATATAGGCGTATAATCTTTGATTCAGACCGGCCGATACAATCACAGAAGAGCTTAGTGTGCTTTTTGCGAAACCGCGGAGTGCAGCCAAAGCGTCAGTGTTTTCGTCGCCCAGATAAGCGCCATTCTGATAGTTTGCCTTATCTACTTTTGACATGATGTTTACGTCAATATTCCCTGCTATAATGCCCTCCTTTAGTTCATTTTGAAGTTTTTGCTTTTCATCACCCTGAGGCAACTCCTGCATCAGCCTGAATCTTGATTTTAATACAGAATTTTCCGGTAATAGCTCAAAATAGCTGTTCAGTTCACTGTGGCTTTCAAAGTCATGTTTCTTCAGCTCAGTAATTTGTTTATTTACGAGTCTATGCAGCAGATTTAAATACTCAGTTATCCTGAGTGAACGGCTATCAGGCCTATCTTTAGCTATAAAATCATACGGTTCACCGTTCAAGTCAGCATGATATTTCCGCATCCGCTCAGTAAGTTCGTCATCTACAATAGATACAACCGATGATATACCGTATCTGGCGACTTTTAGTGGAGTGTCAATAGAATAACCTAATCCAAGTACTGGAATGTGGAAAGTGTGCTGCATAAATAAAGTTTTATTTGGCAAAGAGAATTATATTAGCAATTGCAAAATATGACGATGGTCACTATTTAACATGATTTTGGTTATGTTAGGCCTGATCGTGCTTTTATTACATTTGTGTAAAGAAAAACTATGGACGGAGCTAAGCTGCTTAAGGCAATAATTGAGACTGCAATTGATGGAATTCTAACGATTGACCACAGAGGTATAGTAGAAAGTCTTAATCCTGCTGCGTTAAAGCTTTTTGGTTATACGGCTGAGGAAGTTATTGGAAATAACATCTCAATGCTAATGCCTGAGCCTGATAAAAGCGGTCATGACGGGTATCTTCACCGTTATCAAAGCACCGGTGAAAAGCGGATCATTGGCAAGGGCAGAGAAGTCAGGGGATTGCGCAAAGATGGCACAACCTTTCCTTTTCGCTTGGCAGTAAGTGAAGTGCGTTACGACCACCGAACGATATACACTGGTTTTATCCATGATCTGTCAAAGGAAAAAGAAGCAGAACAGCGGTTAAAGGAATATGCAGCTGAGCTTGAAAACCTTGTTGATGAGCGTACAAGATCATTAAAAGAGTTGGTTCAGGCATTAAGAGTTGCAAAAGAAGAGGTGAGTATTTCTCTGGTGAAAGAGAAAGAACTGAATCAAATGAAAAGCCGTTTTGTATCCATGGCCTCTCATGAATTCCGAACTCCTTTGAGCTCCATACAATTGTCTTCGGTTCTTATCGAAAAATATGCGGTACCATATGATAATGAAAATATTAGAAAACACGTAAATAAGATAAAAAATGCCGTAGGTAATCTTACGACCATTTTGAATGATTTTCTTTCTCTTGAACGGCTTGAAGCAGGTAATGTAGAACCTTCCTTCCAGTCATTTGACCTGGTTAAGTTAGCTGAAGAAATAACCGAAGAGATGCAAATGATAGCTAAAGAAGAGCAAAATATAATTTATCAGCATACCGGTGTGGATAGCGTAGTTTATCTTGATCAAAACTTGCTTAAGAACTGCATGATAAACCTGATATCCAATGCGATTAAGTACTCCGGTGAACATACTTTTATTGAGTTTAATACCGAAATTACCGATAATGCATGCATCGTGACAATTAATGATAACGGTATTGGAATTCCTGAGTCAGATCAAAGAGATCTTTTTCAGCCATTTTTCAGAGCGAATAATACAGGGAATATTCCGGGTACGGGTTTGGGCTTAAACATTGTATTGAGGTATGCAACGTTAATGAAGGGGACCGTAGGTTTCACCAGTACGCTTAATAAGGGAACTAAGTTCACATTATCATTCAATAAATAGAGATGAGGGAAAAAACAAGGATACTTATTATCGAAGACAACAACGATATAAGAGAAAGCACTTCTGAAATTTTAATGCTTGGGAATTATGAAGTGTTCCAGGCAGAAAATGGCAAGCAGGGGATAGAACTTGCCATAAAATATTTGCCTGATGTGATATTATGTGATATTATGATGCCCGAACTTGACGGGTATGGCGTATTGTATCTGTTGAGTAAGGCACCTGAAACATCTGCTATACCTTTCATCTTTTTAACCGCCAAGACCGAGCGGATTGATATAAGAAAGGGGATGGAAATGGGGGCGGATGATTATTTGACCAAACCATTTGATGATGTAGAACTTTTAAATGCCATAGAGAGCCGGATTAAGAAGAGAGACTTGCAAAAGCAATTATACAGTCAATCGCTTGATAAATTAGATAATCTTTTGAGTGGTAATAGAGGACTCGAGGAACTTTCAAAGTTAATTGCTGAGCGAAAGGTGAGACAAATCAAAAAGAAACAGGTTGTTTACTATGACGGAGATCCAGTAAATGGTATTTATCTTGTAATTTCCGGAAGCATAAAAACTTTTAAAGTTGCTGATGACGGTAGGGAATTATTAACCGGAATACATGGCGCAGATGAGTATTTTGGCGTTGCCGCTTTGTTAGCGAATGAGAACTACCGGGAAACAAGTGAGGCTATGGAAGATACCTCCCTGTGTCTTCTTCCAAAGGGATTTCTGGAACCCTTGCTAAATAAATACCCTGCAGTTGCATCTCAGTTTATCAGACTCTTAGCCAATAATATATTAGATAAGGAACAGCAGCTGCTTCAGCTGGCCTATCATTCAGTAAGAAAACGGATGGCAGAAGTTCTGATCAGGTTAAGTTCTAATAAAGAAACGGTAGTTGATACTGTGACATTAAGTATGTCTAGGGATAATTTGGCTTCAATGGCAGGAATGGCGACGGAAACTGTGAGCAGAATTTTAAGCGATTTTAAAGATGAGGGCTTGATTGAGCGAAAGGGGAGCCAGATCTTGATTCTTGATCATTTAAAATTACAGACCATGAAAAACTGACGAAGATCACTAATTTGATGTGATTAACCTCATTCTTTGCCAGTAAGCTACGACTTAATTTTGATAGATAAAATCAATAGAATGAGAGTTGTAGCGTATAGTATTAAGTCAACTGAAAAAGAGCCATTGGCGATAGCCAACCGCAAGAAACACGAAATTACACTGATATCCAATTCATTGTGTGCAGAAACGGTGTTTTATGCAGAGGGTAAGGACGCCGTTGTTGTGTTTACTGATGATGATGTTTCAGCCAATGTAATCCATAAGCTAGCTGATCTGGGTATTAAATATATTGCAACCAGATCAATAGATAGTTCACATATAGATCACAAGGAGGCTTCTAGTCACAATATTAAAATTGCAAGCGTTCCGCCCTGGGCGCTAAGTGGTATTCCCGAAAATGAACTTCCAATGGCACTTGCATCACAAACCATCAACAATTTGGATAAGTGGGAAGGTCGTAAATGCTTGGGAGAGGCCTGCATATGTTCCAGATCTTGTGATCAGCATCATAAAGAAGTTAACATAAAATCTGACAGGGATGATAAATAGCAGCTTGACCATCGACAAATACCGCGTTGCTGCACCAAGATATACCAGCTATCCTACCGTGCCATTTTGGGATGCGCAGCGTTTTGATAAAAATAAATGGATTAACAACCTCATTACTACAGTTCGCAATAGTACCGAAGGTTTAAGCTTATACGTACACTTACCTTACTGTGAAAGCCTGTGTACCTATTGTGGATGTAATACCAGGATTACCAAAAATCACGGTGTAGAAATTCCTTACATTAATGCTGTATTAAAAGAATGGGAAATATATCGCAGCCATCTTGGCATAAAGCCGATAATTAAGGAGATACATCTGGGTGGGGGAACACCAACTTTTTTTAGTCCTGAGCATCTGGAATTGTTAATTGATGGCCTTGTAAATCCCTCAGATTTACATGAAGATGCTGTGTTTAGCATTGAAGGTCATCCAAACAATACCACCGATGAACATCTGATCCTTTTATATAGACTGGGGTTCAGACGGATAAGTCTGGGTATTCAGGATTTTGATAAAAAAGTACAGGTTGTAATCAACAGAATTCAGTCTTACCGATCAGTTGAAAGGGTAACAAGGAAAGCACGACAGATAGGCTATCAGTCCATTAATTATGACTTGATTTATGGACTTCCGCTTCAAACCTTAACGGGTCTGGGCAAAACAATACAATCTGTATTAAGGTTAAAACCAGATAGAATTGCATTTTACAGTTATGCTCATGTTCCATGGATAAAACCCGGGCAGCGCAAATATACAGAAGAAGAGTTACCATCGGCAGAAATGAAAAGGAGTTTATATGAGCTGGGAAGAGCTAAGCTGATTGCCGGCGGTTATTCGGAGATAGGTATGGATCATTTTGCACTCAAAACCGATAGTTTATACCATGCCCAGCTGAATGGCCAGTTACACAGGAATTTTATGGGCTATACGGAACAATTCAGTACAGTCTTAATTGGATTAGGGGTTTCATCTATAAGCGATTGCTGGACGGCCTTTGCACAAAATGTAAAGAATGTTGAAGAATATATGAGTGTTATTAGTAAAGGAGAATTGCCAGTTACAAAAGGCCACATTTTAAATGATACCGATCTTGTAATCCGAAAGCATATTTTGAATTTGATGTGTAGAGGGTATACATCCTGGAAAAAACCAGAAGAAATGCATGAGAAAGTAGACGAAGGAATTAAAAGAATGAAATGGCTGGCCCAGGATGGCTTGGTAATGCTTTCAGATCATGATGTCCGGATTACCCCGTACGGAAAAAGATTTTTAAGGAATATATGTATGGCCTTTGATGCCAGACTTTGGGCAAGCCAGCCCAGCACTCAATTGTTTAGCCTAGCAGATTAATATCGTTTTATCTGCATTCTGCTACACTGGAATTTGGTTTTTGTGGACTTAAATAGGGGATGTTTAATTCCAGTCCCCTTAATAAAAACCAGAAACCCAGAATTAGCATTGCATAAGGAACAACTTTATTGAGCGACCTTCTGAAAGTGAAACCAGAAAAACCGACAATAATTGCCGCACCCAGCATTAATGGTATTGTTCCTACTCCAAACCAAAACATATAAATGATACCTTGCTGAATGCTCTCCGTATTTAATGCTCCAGCTAATGCAAGATAAACGAATCCGCAAGGCAACAGGCCATTTATCATTCCAATGATCAGGTGATTTAATTTATGTTTAAAGGCATAATTGAATAGCTTGTTGAATGGGTTTAATATTTTTAAAGGGGTTTGTTTAAGAAAAGNAATTTTAAACAATCTGGAACATGCGGCTAATAGGATTAGTACTCCGGTGANCACACTAATGCTTTGCTGGATACCTGCCTGCCATATTTGCTTTCCAACTAAACCGACCAATGCACCCAGAAAGCAATAGGAAATTAAACGGCCTAATTGATAAATTAATTTATTCCACACCAAATACGCCCATCCTGGATGCCTTAATGGCACTGCAAAAGCTAATGGCCCACACATTCCAATGCAATGGAGAGAGCCTAATAATCCGATAAAAAATGCAAGCCTTTCATTACTCATGGCATTAAGACCTCCTGCTCACTTAAATATGTTTTTCCGTTTTCCGCCTTCCATTGTATGATAAACTTCCAATGTCCTTTTGCCAGGTCTGTAGATCTCAGCATCACACTGGCGGCACTGTCAGTCTTAAAATTCATCATCTTGTCCATGCTTTTTTTTGCTGTACGCATTATTTTTAAGGTGCCAGCAGCTTGTGTCTTAAACGTTATTATTAAATTGTCACCTGAGAATTCTATATCAGGTGATGCATTATCTTTTATTACCTGCTCTTTTTGCCGGTATTGGTCATTGTACCTTAATCCTTTTTCATAATAATCGTTGTCCACCAAAGCGTCATTTTCACTACGCATCATTAGTACAGCCAGAATTACAATAAAGGCCATAAATGACAACATTCCAATAATTAATTTCGTTCCCCAATTCATATTCTTAATTGTTTGCAGGTGCTATAAAGGTAGTTTCAAACCGATCTACCACTTTCTTTTCAGATTGCAGTTTGAAACTGATCTTGGTTTTATATTTTCTGATTGTGCTTTGAGGCAGGATTACAAAAAAAGTTGCTTTGGTACTGCCTCCATATGCAATAGCATCGGGTTTTTGGATATACTGAATGCGTGCATGCTCATCATCGGGTATTATTTCAAATTCCACAATTTTATCCGTTTTGTTCACCATTTCTGCAGTGTACAGATTGCTTACAGTCTGGTCTTTGTCCCTGAGCTGGTATAATGTTCCGCTTGCGCGCAAAATGGTTGTCTGCACATCTGATCGTCTTATGATCATAAAGGACAGAACAATTATAAGGACTGTCAGTACAGCACTGTATGCGTATATTTTTTTGCTGATCTTAAAGGTGGTTTTTTGCTTGATCTCACTCTCAGATTTAAAGCCAATTAGTCTTAAAGGCCTGTTGATTTTCGTCATAACCATATCGCAGGCATCTATGCATGCGGTGCAGTTAACGCACTCCAACTGAGTACCGTTCCTGATATCTATGCCGGTAGGGCAAACCTGAACACATAATTTGCAATCAATGCAATCTCCAGATGGAGTATCCTGTCCCTTATTTATTTTTTTTCTGGGTTCACCACGCTCATAGTCATAGGCAACAATAATACTCTGGTTATCCAGCAAAACCCCTTGCAATCTGCCATAGGGGCATACTACTGTGCAAACCAGCTCCCTCATTCTGGAAAACACGAGATAAAATACGAATGAGAATAACCATATTGAAATAAATCCCGAGAGATGATCTTTTACGGGTTCAGTCACAATGCTGATCAGTTTGCCGGATCCGATCAGATAAGCAAGAAAAACATTTGAGATCAGAAATGAGATACAGAAAAAAAGAAAATGCTTTGACGTCTTTTTAAGGAACTTACTGAAGGTTAATGGTGCTGCATCGAGTTTTCTCTGCTGATTGTGATCTCCTTCTATCCAGTTTTCTATTTTTCTGAATACCATTTCCAGAAATATGGTCTGCGGGCAGGCCCATCCACAAAAGACCCTTCCGAATATTACTGTAAACAAAACAATGAATACTATAAAAATCAGAAGTGCAAAAGCAAACAGGTAAAAATCCTGAGGCCAGAATACAATTCCAAGAAAAACAAACTTCCTTTCTATTACGTTTAACAGCACAAGTTGTTCACCGTTCAATTTTATAAACGGAGCACAAATCAGCAATAAAAGGAAAAAATAGCTAACCACAGAACGGTATTTGTACAGTTTTCCTTTTATTATCTTCGGATAGATCCATTTTCGTTTCAGGCCATCATCAGTAAGCGTGGATACCTGATCTCTAAAATGTGCTGGTGTTTGTGACATCTTATTGTTGTTTTACACCCTGTGGTGCCTTGGCTCCGGCAGGGTTGCTCCCTTTGAGAGACATAATGTAGCTGGCCAGGTCGGCAATTTGTTTAGGCTTAAGTGTTTTTTCCCATGCAATCATACCTTTATCAGGTACTCCATATTTAATGGTTTTAAAGATATTCTTAACACCACCGCCATGAATCCAGAACTCATCGGTTAAGTTTGGTCCAACCAAGCCTTCTGCATGCTCACCATGGCATGGGGCACAGGCAGTTTTAAAAAGTCCGGCTCCTGCGGTAAGCACCCCGGCATCTTTGGATTGCTCTACATTGTTCTCATTTATTTTATTCCCGGCGCTTCCTGGTTTTTGAAGAAAAGCAATTTTAGCGTCTTCAGCCTGTCTTAACTCTATTGCATATTCCTCTTCCTGTAAGTTTCCCAAACCAAATACGTGGTAGCTTAGTAAATAAATAATGGCGAAAATGATTGTTCCATAGAATAGAACCATAAACCATGCAGGAGTAGGGTTGTCCAGCTCTGCAATTCCATCAAATTGATGTTCCATTACGATATCTTTCTCCTCAGCGATTGGCCTTAAGCCCATTAATTTTACCCAGATTGATGGTTTCTTAGGTCGCGCGATTTCGGTCTTTTCAGCAGCAATACGTCTTAACCTTTTCTCTTCAGGTGTTGCGAACTGAGTAGGGTTCAGGCTTTCATGCACATATACTTTAATTACCTTTAGAAGCAGCACTGATACTGCAAGGAGCAATACTGCGGTAATCAGTAAGGCCCAGATAAACATATCTGTCATTGTACATCATCTTTTAAGGGTAATTCACTCATATACTTAATCTTATCCTTTTTCATTATCAAAAGCAATGCAGCTACCATAATGAAGAATAATAGGAATATGCCAAGTGATGTTATTAAATACACCTGGCTACCATCTACCTGATTTAAAAATTGTTTAAACATCTTTAAGAATTTTAGTTCTACTTAGCTTTAATGTCTGTACCTAATCTTTGCAGATAGGCTATAATTGCAATAATTTCTTTGTCGCTTTGAACACGTACGTTGCTTTTGCGAAGGTCCGCAGCAATCTCTTTTGCCTGGTTGTTAAGATGACTATTCGCCTTATGTTCAAAACCAGGTTCATATGGAACACCAAGAGTCCGCATAGCATTAATCTTGGCAATGGTTGTAGTGGTATCCAGTTTTTGGTTAATCAACCACTCATACGGAGGCATAATACTTCCTGGTGACATGGTTTGAGGATCCAATAGGTGATTAAAGTGCCATGCATTGGAATATTTATCACCTTCCCTTGCCAAATCAGGGCCGATACGTTTTGAACCCCAAAGAAATGGGTGGTCATATACGAACTCACCGGCTTTACTATACTCACCATACCTTTCTGTTTCGGATCTGAAAGGCCTTATCATTTGGGAGTGGCAGCTCACACATCCTTCTCGTATATAAAGGTCCCTTCCCTGCAATTCAAGCGGTGAATACGGTTTTACACTACTAATAGTAGGGATGTTTGATTTTATGGTAAATGTCGGCATCATCTCAATCATCCCCCCAATTAAGATCACTATTAAAGACAATACCATAAATACCATTGGTTTTCGCTCGAGAATTCTATGAATTTTTTTGTCTGAACCTACCGCCTCATAAGTTTTTGAGAGCGGCTGTGCTTCTGCAGGTTCGTTGGCAAGTAGTTTTCCTGCTCTGGCGGTTTTAATGATGTTATAGGTCATTACTATGACACCAATCAAATACATGGCGCCACCTATGGCTCTTAACACATACATTGGAATGATCTGCAATAAGGTTTCAAGAAAATTGGGATATTTAAGCATCCCGTCTTCAGTAAACTGTTTCCACATTAAGCCTTGGGTAAAACCTGCAAAGTAAAGCGGCACTGCATAGAAAATAATTCCCAGTGTTCCTATCCAAAAGTGAAATGCAGCAAGCTTTTTTGAGTACAGGGGTGTTCTGTAAATTCTGGGTATTAACCAATACAGGATACCGAAAGTTAAAAAACCATTCCAGCCCAATGCACCTACGTGTACGTGGGCAACAATCCAGTCCGTGTAGTGGGCAATAGCATTAATTTGTTTTAGTGCAAGCATTGGGCCTTCAAAAGTGGCCATACCATATGCTGTTAAGCCGACAACCATAAATTTCAATGTGGCATCTTCTCTCACTTTGTCCCAAGCTCCACGAAGGGTTAACAAGCCATTGATCATGCCTCCCCAACTGGGCGCGATGAGCATAATAGAAAACACTACACCTAATGATTGTGCCCATGATGGGAGTGATGTATATAGAAGATGGTGAGGACCTGCCCAGATGTAGATGAATATCAGCGACCAAAAGTGCAGGATACTTAACTTATAAGAATATACCGGTCGGTTAGCCATTTTTGGAAGAAAGTAGTACATCATTCCCAAATAGGGGGTAGTTAGAAAGAAGGCTACGGCATTGTGACCGTACCACCATTGAACTAAAGCATCCTGAACACCTGCATACAAATAATAACTTTTAAACAATGATATGGGTAATTGAAATGAATTGACAATATGTAAGACAGCTACCGTAACAAAGGTTGCGATGTAAAACCATATCGCAACATACATGTGCTGTTCTCTTCTTTTGATAATTGTACCAAACATATTTATCCCGAAGACCACCCAAATCACGGTTATGGCAATGTCAATTGGCCATTCCAGTTCAGCATATTCATGAGATGAGGTAAAGCCCAGCGGAAGCGTAATTACCGCTGAAACAATAATAAGCTGCCAGCCCCAAAAATGAATTTTACTTAACATGTCGCTAAACATCCTTGCTTTCAGCAACCGCTGTAGGGAATAGTAAACCCCCATAAAGATGGCATTGCCTACAAATGCAAAAATTACAGCATTGGTATGCAAAGGCCTGATGCGCCCAAAAGTTGTATACTGCGAACCCATGTTTAGCTCGGGCTTAAAAAGCTGCATAGCAGCCAGAAGCCCGACTGTCATGCCAATGATTCCCCAAACAATGGTGGCTACGGCAAAGTTCCTAACGATCTTGTTATCGTAATAGAATTTTTCAGTCATATTGAAATTATAGTTAACGGTTGTAAAATTACTGCTGCCAGGTACGGCTATATGTGATGTAAGTTTTAGCTAGGCATGATCTTCGTCACTTATTTGTATTTCCCTTTCGGCTACCTCGTCATCAAAAAGAATTCTTACAGCCGGGGTAAACGTATCATCATTCTGACCAGATTTAATCATCCAGAAAAAAGCCAAAAGAAACATCAGGGCTAGTAAAATACTACAGCCAATGAGTAAATAAATCATGTTCATAGTAATTTGTTTTTATGTGCAAATAGTCTTACTGCAAGCGAGGTGAACAGGATTATTGTAATGGTACTTAGTGGCATTAGTATCGCCGCCATCAATGGTGATAAAAGGCCTTGTACGGCAAAATATAATCCGGCTGTATTGTACATCAGAGAAATGACAAAGGACATTCTGATTACTTTTACCGCGTCTTTTGCCTGTTGGATAAATTGAGGAATTTTATGAAATGATAATCCATCCAGTATGGCGTCGCATCCAGGAGAAAAATTGTTTATGTTATCCGTAATGGCAACGCCCAAGTCACTTTGTTTAAGGGCACCTGAATCATTTAGTCCGTCGCCGAACATTAAAACTTTCTTTCCTTCTTTTTGAAGTTGTTGGATATAGTCAAGTTTGTCTTGAGGAGATTGTTCAAAATGTAGTTTGCTGCTGTCCTGGAAGAAGGGGATGAGCTGTTTTTTTTCGTGGTTATGATCTCCCGATAGCAGATGTAAATCGGCCTGAGTATTTAGCTTAAACATCAATTCTTTAAAGCCATTTCTCCATTGCTGCCTGATAGTGAAAAAACCCACATATACATTGTTAATCATTACATGGACGGCACTGCCCTCAGAAGAGCTTTTCAGTGGAAGGTTAAGGAAGGTAGAACTTCCCAATTTTACATCATTTCCATTAACCTTACCACTGATACCTCTTCCAATCTTCTCGGTATATTCCTGCACGGAATAGATTGCAGGTTTATTAATAAATTTTGTCAACTCCCGACTCAGCAGATGTCCGGAATTTCTTGCCAGATCACTGATTAATTGCATTTGAGCATCAATGATAGTTCCGTTAAACTGAAGTCCGGCCGCATTTGGATTAGTTATAGTGCCGGTTTTGTCAAATACATACGTGTTAATACGTGCCAGCTCTTCAACCACAGCGGTATTCTTCAGATAAAATCTGTTTTTATCAAAAACTGATAATACAGCTGCCAGTGTAAACGGTGAACTCAGGGCCAGAGCACATGGACAAGCAATAATTAAAACTGCGGTAAAGGATGCCAATGCTTTAGAGGGATCTGTGGAAATCCAGAAAATGCCTGCACCTAATGCAATAACTAATAGAACGATACTAAAATACCTGCTGGCAGTATCACTAAATGTTTTGATACGCTTCTTCGATTCAATAAAAGCACTATTATTCCAAAGTTGCGTAAGGTAGCTTTGCGACACCGGCTTTAATACCTCCATTTCAATAGAACCTGATAGTTGTCGGCCACCCGCATAAATAATTTCTCCCAGTGTTTTTTTTACCGGGATGGATTCCCCTGTTACAAAACTAAAGTCTATTTCAGCCTCGCCGTTGAGTAGAATAGCGTCTGCCGGCAAAATTTCCTGACTTCTGATTAGAATTCTGTCACCCGTTTTTAAATCACTGAGGGGTATTGGCCTTTCCACTCCTTCGTTTATGGTGGTTACTGCAACAGGAAAGTAGGACCGATAATCTCTCTCAAATGAAATATGATGAAAGGTTCTTTCCTGCATCCACTTTCCTACTAAGAGAAAGAAAACCAATCCGCAAAGTGTATCTACAAACCCAGCTCCGGTTTGCGAGATGATTTCATAAGCAGAACGCAGAAACATAACCAGGATACCAAGTGCTAATGGAAAATCAAGATTGAGTCTCTTTGCCTTTAGATTTGTCCACGCAGAAATAAAATACTCCCTTCCGCTGTACAAAACAACAGGTAATGAAAATGCAAGATTAAGCCATCCAAAGAAATTCTTAAATTCGCGTTCAAAATCGCCAAGACCAAAATAATCAGGAAAACTTAAAAGCATTACATTACCAAAACAGAATCCTGCCACAGCAATTTTGGTAATGAGGCTTCTTTCTGTTTTACTTGATTGTCCTTTTTTTACAATATCCTGCAAGCTTATTAAAGGCTCATAACCTATTGAAGAGAGCAATTGTGCCAGCTGTTTTAAATTAGTTTCATCATTTTTAAATGTTATAGAAACCTGTTTTTTAAGGAAATCAACTCTTGACTGCAATATTCCTGATTGCAAAAGATGAAGGTGTTCTAATAACCAAATACACGAACTGCAATGGATGGCAGGTATATATAACGTTACAATTGTTTTGATTTCATCTTCAAAATCAACAAGTTTACTGACAACCTGTGGAACCTCCAGGTAGTCAAAATTTGAGGTAGCCTTACTTTGTGTTTTTCCGGGAATCTTATTGTAAACATAATAGTTTGACAGGTTATGCGCTGTTAAGATCTCATAGATGGTTTTACATCCGGAACAACAAAACCGCTTATTATTCTGTATGTATTGCTGGGCTATAATGTCGTCTCCGCAATGAAAACAATGCTTCTCTGATGAAATTACGTTTTCTTTTAACATCTATATTTAAAGTATGCTTCAAAGTTGAGTATTTAAGCAAGACGAAAAAGTGACAGAAATCCTACCTATTTATGATATGTATCACTTTTGAGCTAAAACAGATGTTTAGATTTAGTGGTGCAACGTGTTAATCCTTCAAGGATAGTCAGGATGACATTTACGTCTTTTAATGAAAAACGTAAATGTCTAAGTGCGTAGGAATCTGATTTTCTACGGTACGTTTAGAAATCCATAATTCGTTTGCGATCTCCTCATTGGCCAGTAACTGTCCGCGGTTCATCAAAAAGATCTGTCTGCACCTTTGGGGCAGATGAGCCAGATAAGAATCCGCCGCCAATTCCATCTGCTTGTTGATTAGGTTGTTATATCCCTCGTTTTGGGAAGTGCAGTCGCTGTAAACCCCCTCCTCCATACTTTCTTTATAATCAATCGGGTATACTTTACCGGAGGCCATATACTTGTATACCCTGTATCGGTGCGCAGAGGTTAGGCAGGCGTTAAAGGATGGTATCTGAAGTGTGTCAACCAGACAAAATGGTGATAAATATATCATGAACAATTTGCTCACAAACAACTGAGTCCCTTATATAGGAATAATAAGCAGTGCTGTAAATTTTGGCTGAGTAGTGATGAAATAACACAGCAAATGCCCGCCAGTACAGATAATGTAACATTGAATTCCTTAGCTGCGTTTACTATGGAAAACTCAGGGACAAAGCAATACCTCGAGTTTTTTGAACCCCGTAACATTAGACACTTTAAGATGATATTTAAATCAGGTTATAAAAACGGGCTATTTATAGCTATAACTGAGATAGGAATGTATAAGAGATAGTACGTTATAAGATCAGCGGAGTTCTCTTTGAACTCCGCTGATCTTTTATTTTTTTGACGCAGGTTCAGACCTTACACATCTGAAACCAGTATTTTGCAAGCCTGTATCAGGCGATGATTTCATTCTGGCTGCTACTCTGTATCCCTTACAATAAGAACTGTTACACATAAATGAGCCTCCGCGAGTTACTTTTTTTGGAACGGTAGGCTCATCCGGGTCAAAACTTTTATCCGGACCTTTAGGATTGGTAACTGTTTTACCTTTCTGAGTATCATAATAATCATTGGTATACCAGTCCGACACCCATTCCCAAACATTTCCGGCCATATCGAATAAGCCGTATCCATTAGCAGGGAAGGATCCGGTAGGGGCTAAACCATGAAAGCCATCCCAATCCGTATTTGTGTCCGGAAAACTTCCTTGCCAGGTATTCGCTTTTGGTTTTCGACTCTCAATTTGTTCATTTCCCCAAGGATATATTGCGTTCTTCTGGCCACCACGTGCGGCATATTCCCATTCAGCCTCAGTCGGTAGTCGTTTACCAGCCCATTTAGCATAAGCATTTGCGTCTTCCCAGCAAACCTGGGTAACCGGATAATTGTCTTTTCCTTTCAAATTACTTTTAGGCCCCTCAGGATGCCTCCAGTCGGCTCCGGGTGTCCATGCCCACCATTGTGATGCATCGTGTAAAGAAACGGGTCTAGAGGGCGGATTAAACGTAAGAGAGGCCGCTACTAATAAATCGTCTGATGGTTTTGGAGTACCTTCAGGTAATTGCTTTTTGATTTCTTCCCAATCTGGCTTTCGCTCAGCAACGGTTTTGTAACCCGTCGCTTTAATAAAAGCAGCAAACTGCGCGTTGGTAACTTCTCTCTCGTCCATCCAGTAGCCATCAAGTTTAACCTGGTGTGAAGGATATTCATCGGCACGCCCTTCCTTGTCGACGGCACCCATTAAAAATGTACCCCCTGGAATCCACTTCATGCCCTTAACTGATCTGCTTGAATTTGATGATAACAATGAGTCTTGTTTGCCTTGTACCGATACGCCATACCTGTTAGGTAAATTGTCTGAACAAGATTCATCAGCGGTCTTAACATTTTCAGATTTATTTGCCTGACTGCAGGAAAGTCCAATAATGAGTGTCAATAAGAGGAGGGTTCCTTTGCCACTATAGGCAGGGGTAAATAAATGGAATACTTTTTTAAAATTAACTATGTTCATTTTTACAAACACCACCCGGAACTAAGTAGTCGTCGTTGGTTTTTTCAGATTAGCTTATTGTATGATTTTCTACAACGAAGATAACCAATTAATACCTATGATTTTTTTACTATTATTATTAGTAATTTCATTTATCCTTATAAACCTCGGTCAAAATTATATTTGGTTAAATAAACAACGCTAAAGTTTAGCTTTTTTATTCGATGACAAATAGATGTAAATCAATATATTTACAAGTTTTATATCAATAAAATTATAATATAAAAAGTGACCCGTATTTAATACTTTGTCTATCAGATTCTTTACATGATTTTAAATAAAAGAGATGACATTTTACTTATTCGTTGATATATTAGTACTGCAACCGACCTAATTTATCAACCATGTTTTTAAATAAATCATTCGTCATTTTTGGCCTTTTAACATCGGCAGTCATCACGGCATTTACCTACTCGGCTACTAAAAAAATAGGTGTTAAGCCTAAAAAAGATAACAGACCAAACATCGTATTAATCATGGCCGATGACCTCGGTTATTCGGATATAGGTGCATATGGAGGCGAAATAAAAACCCCAAATCTCGATTATCTGGCGTCCCAGGGAATCAGATATAAGCGATTCTATAACACATCCCGCTGCTGCCCTTCAAGAGCCGCATTACTTACTGGAGTGTATAATCATAATGCAGGCATAGGTGAAATGACTACAGATAGGCATGTGGATGGCTATCGCGGTGCACTGGGTACCGATGTGGTTACTCTTGCCGAAGTATTAAAAGATGCGGGTTACAGGACTGCAATGTCCGGAAAATGGCATGTATCCAATACCGTTGAGCAAGACACACCAGAAGCACAGCTCGACTGGCTTAATCATAAAACTGAACATCCGCTATTTTCACCTCTTGAACAGTACCCCACAAACAGGGGATTCGAAAAGTATTTCGGCACACTTTGGGGGGTCGTAGATTATTTTGATCCATTCAGTTTGGTTAGTGGAACAACGCCAATTAAAAGTGTACCTAAAAATTATTATCACACTGATGCTATTAATGATAGCGCCGCTACCTACATTAAAGATTTCAGTAAGGGAGACCAACCATTTTTCCTATATGTGGCACAAAACGCACCTCACTGGCCTTTACAGGCAAAGCCTGAGGATATTGAAAAATATAAAGATACTTATAAAGGTGGGTGGGACGCAATAAGAGAAGCCAGGTATAACAGAATGGTTAAAATGGGGATTATTGACCCTGAAACGACAAAGCTGTCTCCCCGTATCAACGATGAACTTACGTGGGGAAATAATCCAGATAAGGAGTGGGGAGCAAGAGCAATGGCGGTACATGCTGCAATGGTAGACGAAATGGATCAGGGCATCGGAAGCATAATAGACGCATTAAAAAAGTCGGGAGAATTGGATAATACCCTTATAATCTTTTTAAGTGATAACGGGGCAAGCCCTGAAGATTGTTCAAAATACGGTAAAGGGTTCGATAGACCGGGTCAAACAAGAGACGGAAAGGAGATCATCTACCCTGTAAATAAAAAGGTATTTCCCGGGCCACAGACAACCTTTGCGTCAATAGGGCAAAGATGGGCCAATGTAGCCAATACACCTTATCAGTATGCCAAAGAGCAATCATATGAAGGTGGTGTCCGTACCCCAATGATTGCTTTTTGGCCTAAAGGAATAACCGCAAAGAGAGGTGCTATGAGTAATCACGTAGGGCATGTAATGGATTTTATGGCAACCTTCATCGAGATTGCCAAGGCAAAATATCCGTCTGTGTATAAAGGAAAATCAATTAAACCGATTCAGGGTTTAAGCTTAACTTCTTCATTTAAAGGCCAAGAAAATGGTGGACATGAATTTCTATTCAATGAGCATTTTAAAGCACGATACGCACGTTCCAAGCAGTGGAAACTGGTTTCCTTATCCAATGACACTACATGGCACCTTTATAAGATACAGGATGATGAAACAGAGCTAAACGATCTGGCTGCTAAGTTCCCCGAAAAAGTAAAGGATTTAAGTGAAAGATGGCATAAATGGGCAATTGATAACCACGCTTTACCTAAAAAGTAATATTAGCGAGTGCCATCACAGACACCCCTGAAATACCCAACCGATTCCGCTATTCCGGCTAATGGGTCTTTCATATCTTTTTCGTACTCTAAACTGCAAGAACCAGTGTAGTTTATCTTTCTCAGCATTTTCACATATGCCGGAATGTCAATTACACCACGACCAAGCTCACAGGTGCTGCCATCTTTTGTGGCGGCAGTTACGTTTTTTAAATGCATATCAAAAATGCGTTTAGAAAACTTCTGGAAATCAGCCACCGAATCGCGCCCGTCTCTTTTGTTGTGCCCCATATCAAAGCATATTCCTACGCGCTCATCAAGGTTTTTGATGAGGTTGTATATACTTTCAGCGCTTGGGTATAATTTATCTTCTGGGCCATGGTTATGGATGGCGTATCGAATGTTATATTCTTTTGTTTTTTGGGCAACGTATCCCAGGTCGGCATGTAAGGGGATGCCTACGACCAAATCAACGCCGACTCTTTTGGCGTAATCAAATGCATCGTCAATTTCCTGCTTCGTTTTAGTGTATATAGGCCCTACTGCATAGCCTGTTACGCCGTTCTCTTTAAGCTTAGCGTGAAATGCAGCAATTTCTTCTGCAGTACTTTTATAAGGCAGATGAAAGTCTTTAATACACAGGTAATGCACATCAACCTTTTTCATCATTTTAAGTGATTCATCCAGATTGAAATTAATAAAGCTATAACCGGCAATACCCAGTTTAAATGGATCAGGCTTTCCTTTATCAGATTTCAGTTTAAATGGCTCGGCATAAACAGATGGTATACTGGCCAGGGTAGTTGCAGCTACCCCTAATATTCCTTTGTGCAAAAAGCTTCTTCTTGTAGTCATAATGATTTCACTAGTTTCCGAATTTAGTGTTTAAATTCATGTAGTTCAAACTTCGGCCAACGAAAATGCTTCGCTTTTCAGCGAAAACGTTTGCGTAATGTTTAATTTGGCGAATCAATAATACCGTACATTTTTTTGAGTCCTTTTGCCATTCTGTTTAACTCCTGATTACTTAAGGGACGATCATAAAGCAGGAATCTTGAGATTTCGCCAATAAAGGATTCTGTGCCGGGATGCTCAATAGCATCGCGTTCCTGGCCAATAGAAAGCTTTGAAGGGTTTGCTAGTTTGTTAACGGGGAAGGGGTGGCTAACAACAGGCAAAGCACCATTGTTTAAGTACAATGAAAGCGTAACAGTATCAGTTCCTTTACCCATTCGGCCCATTAAAAGATAATACTTGTCAAATTCAAGCACAGCGTTGGCTGTAACTTTAGGGTTGTTGTTATCCCAGCGGCCAAAGGTTATTCCATTTCTGCTGCCCATCCAAATGCTATTGTTGTCATTAAGTCCTGCCCAGATACCTTCATAATTTCCACCATTCTTTAAATTGCCAAAAAAGGAATTTACATCTTTTAGCTCTCCAGATTGTTTTCCAGCCTTTAAAATGCAAAACCAAGTGTATCCACTCCCTGTAAGTAAATGGTCAAACGCATCCTCGTTATGCGCAACAAGTTCCTGTTTATTAAAAATAATTGCATTGTGGCCGTTTAGCTCAGAAAGCTTATTTCTTAAAGATGGCATCCCGGAACCCGTAACTTTTCGACCTTCATCTCTTTTCACAAATTCCTTAACCGCGGGCGCTGAAGCCTGGTTAATCCATTTCTCAACTCTGTTGTCTTTATTTGCAACCACTCCCTTGTCAGCATCCAGATCAACAATTAATCCCTTTTTCAGAATGTTTGCTGGCGATTTGACCGATACGAATCCACATAAAACAGATGTCAATAATATTAGGATGATAGCTATTTTATTCATTGCTTGTATTTGTTAACAGATGTTAAATTAAAGAGTTAAATCTTGCCTCAAGATAAATATTTAATCAATTAGATTTTTATTAAGATAGTTTTTCTGAAAAACAAAGTATGCCATGGAAACAAAGACTGGAGGTAGCAACCAGGTTATTCTGTATAGGATTATAAGAAACACGATGTTAAACAGTACGAAAATCCAAATCAGATAATTTTTTATGTTTAAACCAATCCAACAAAGTAAGCTTCTAAATAAGATAAGGATGCTAAAAGCCTGTAGAAGAAGATTAATTGAATGTATTCCGAAATTACCTATAAACCAAAGTAGCTCGGGGAGCATTAATATTGCATGGTTTAAAAAAGATCCTAAAAACTGCTTTGATATGCTGTAAGGGAAATTCCGCGAGAAATAAAGATACTTCTCGTTAAAACGAAATTCACTGTAGATAAGTAAAGTATGCGCAGTTACGATCATTAATACAACTAAGTTGGGAACGGGAGATCTATCCTTAATATCTGAGAAAACAGCAAATACTCCAACAATAAGTGCCCAGGAGATCGATTTTGTAATTAGATAGGTGATTTTAAGTTTGTCAAAAACAAAGAATGTATACAAAAGAAAAAAGGGCTTATTCCAGTTCCTCAGTAACCTGATCAGGACAGTTTGCCTATCGATATCTATCAATCTATTTGAGCGTATCACATATATCCATGCACTAACAATTATTAGCGCCAAAATATAAAGTAAAATAGCAACAGGAATAAGGTAATGTCCAAAATTAAAGCCAATTATGATGGCAAATAAGACGTAGATTATCAGGGGAAAAAATATGTTAAACTGCACATAAAACCAACTCTTAAATTGTTGCCATTTGCCAAATGAGGAAATGCTGTGATATAGGAATTCGTTATTTTTTGCCATCAATTGTGTGGTAACATATTGCCAGCTTTTAATTGTGTAAATAAAAGCAGCCAAACAGAAAAAACCCATTATTACCGGACTGCTTACCAATGATAGCGTAATCATCAGATTCCAAACCGTAAATGCCCATATAGGAACACTCCCCAGTGTATTTATAAAAAAACAATAACAGAGTATTGTACCAAAAAGGAAAATCAACATTCCAGAATGCATCCGGTAAAAACCAGACGAGAAAATTTTCATCAATACATTAGTTAACGGCGATTGTCTCATTTCTCCATTGTAAGTGTTTGTTTATCTACCAGCAGTACCCGGGCTTTCGTTAATAACACTTCACTTAATGGCTGATGAGACGACAAAAGAAAAGTAGTGTTTTCTTCTTCATGCTTTTTCAGTATCCACCGGCATAATATGTCCAATGATTCCGTATCAATAGTAATCAAGGGCTCATCAAGCAGAATTACTTTAGGCCTACCTAAAAAAGCAAGCACTAAGGAGAGCTTTTTAAGCATTCCACTAGAATAAGAGCCCACTGCATTGCTCAGATAGCTTTCCATTTTCATGCTTTTTATGAAATACAATTCCTGACCAGGGGTTGCCTGTTTTGCTTTTGCAAATAAGGCAATCATTTCCCATCCGGTTAAAAATTCAGGATAAATAGGTTCTGCATCAGCAAAATTTACCATTTTTCGATAAGGAACGCTATCCTTTTTAACGCTCACATTGTTCAATAATATTTCACCCTCAAAGAAGAGAAATCCGCCAATCGACTTTAATAAAGTGCTTTTTCCGGAACCATTAACACCTTTTATCCAATAGATGCCAGGCTCAATCCTTAGGCTTTCTATTTGTAAAATCGGATGATAACCATATGATTTTCGGAAGTTGGTAAATTGTAGCATTCAGGATACTTAAATTGTGATTGATGATTTTTTACATTTTGTAGCGCCAGACTAACCTATTAGAAGAACTGAGAAAAGAAATGTTACATTTTAGATCCATTCAGATCAAACGACTTTAGAAATAAAATTTATAGCATTATCTTTTGGTACAAAGAAATAAATATGTTGTTTAATATCGTATAAGCATTACCTTTGCAGCAATTATGTTCAGAGGCCTAATCGCTTTTTCTTTAATCTTCATGATGTTGACTGCTAATTTCAGCAGATTCTTCATCTATGCCGGATTTGAGCTGAACAAGAATTACATTGCTTCGGAACTTTGTGAGAACAGAGACAAACCAATGATGCATTGCAATGGGAAGTGTTACCTGATGAAAAAGCTTAAGCAGGCCGAAGAGAAAGAAAAGAACCAAAGTCGGGCTGCACAAAAAGGTCATTTTCAGGAAGCACTTATCATACATAAAACAAATTTCAATTTTTTACCCCAACTGATTAAAGTAATTAACCCTTTTGAACTGCCTTTTGCACTTCCAAGGCATTCAGCTGCTATATTCCATCCACCTCAGGCATAGTCAATGCTTACCGCAGAATGTTACATTCTGCTATTTTCATGGAATAACAATTATACTTTAATTTTTTACAATGCACCTATTCAGATACTTATATATATCTATGGGGCTGGCTATGATATTTTGTCATACGCAAGCTCAAACACGGCTTATTAAAGGTCGTATCTACGACTCTCAAACACGTCAGCCATTAGCTGGTGTTATTTTAACAACAAATACTGCTCAACAAGTAGGTAAGTCTGATGTAAAAGGATACTTTGAAATCGATGGCTCTCAGCTAGATGGACAACTAAAAGCGACCTTACCTGGTTACAAATCACAGACCATTAAAATCAACGCCTATCAAAACGATCTGAATGTTCAGCTAGAAGCAGATGGAGTAAGCCTCAATGAGGTTAGGGTTGCAGGCTACAGTGAAAACAAGACCAACAAGGAAACGGCAGGAGGATTATCGTTGATCACATCAAGAGATATCAACCGTGGAAGTGCAGTTTCATTGCAACCTGCTTTAAATTCAATTCCTGGGGTCCGAATGGATCAAAGCACGCTCTCGGAAGCCCGAATTTCAATAAGAGGTAATGGCGTGCGTGCATCTTACGGCATTCGTAACGTAAAGGTTTATGTAAATGAAATCCCTGTTACAGAAGCCGATGGCACCACCAGAATTGAAGCACTTGATGTAAACAGCATTGGTAGAGCGGAGGTGATAAAAGGCCCTGCTTCAAGTATATATGGTGCGGGAACAGCTGGGGTTATTAACTTTCAATTACAGCGATCGCCATACCAGGAACAAAGCATAGAAGCTTCTGCACTTGTTGGTTCTTATGGCTTACACCGTTTAGCTACCACCTACAGAAGCGGAGGAGATAAAGTGAATAGCTATGCTTCATATGGCTGGCAGGAATACGATGGTTATCGTGAGCATAGCAAAGATATGCGTAGGTTTTTAACTGGTAATTTCCAGCTTTTTCCAAGTGATAAGCGCATTGTTACTTTAATGCTGAACAGAACTACACAGTATTCGCAAATTCCGGGGTCGTTAACTCAGGATCAGGTGGCTGCAAATCCAAAGCAAGCAAACGCTACAAATCTAGATAAAGCGGCAGGTAGATATCAGAACTGGACAAGGGTAGGCCTGGGACAGCAATATCGCTTTAACGATCAGTTCTCTAACACCACAAGTGTTTTTACATATTTCTACGATTTGAATCACCCACTTCCTTATGCGTATATCCGTAATACATACCAAAGTTACGGTGGCAGAACCCGCTTTGCCTACGATCCCGGCTTTAGTGTTTTACCTACTAAATTTACTGTTGGTGCTGAATTTAACAGTGGTCTAACCAAGGGAACGCAGTATGTTAACAACCAGGGTAAAGAAGGAACAATAAACGCTAATATTGATTATCGAAACACTCAGTATTCCTTATTTTATCAGTCTGAAACAGAGCTGACTGCAAAGACTACCTTAACTTTAGGTATTAGCTACAACAGTCTGAATTATGATGTTCGGGATTACTTGAAACCCAACCAGAGCGGAGTTAAAAAGTTTGATCCACAAGCAACACCACGCATAGCCCTTAGCCACACTTTCAGTGATGCGATTAGTTTACATGCAAGTGTAAGCTCAGGGTTTTCTCCGCCTTCGAGTTCCGAAATAAAGAACGTAGATGGCTCTATCAATCCGAATCTACAGGCAGAAAAGGGGCTGAATTATGAGTTTAATGCAAAGGGTAACCTCTTAAAATCTCGTCTGGAATACGATCTTGCCTTATTTAAAATGGACATGAAGGGTGAGCTTATTGCCCAATCTATTCAGCAAGGCATCACTATCTATAATAATTCAGGTAAAACCAGCCATAATGGTGTAGAACTGTCGTTATCCTATCAGTTATTTAAACCAGAAGACGATAGCCAGATTCTTAGCTTACGCCCTTTTGCAGCGATAACCTATTCAGATTTTAAATTTAAAGACTATAAGACTTTAAATGCCCAAAATGAGGTCACAGCCACTTATGATGGAAATGAATTAACCGGTATTGCGCCTTGGATGGTAAATGCAGGAATAGATCTTGAAACCAAAAGCGGATTGTATTTCTATGGAAGCTATTTTTATAGTGATAAACTACCTCTTAACGATGCGAATACAAGCTACAATCCATCTTACAATGTTGTAAATGCCAAATTAGGTTACAAGAAACAAGTAGTGAAGCATCTTGAACTAAACGTTTATGCAGGTCTGGATAATATTCTCGATAAAAACTACAGCTCAATTGTTTCATTAAATGCAGCTAGTTTTAACGGAGGACAGCCAGCATATTTTAATCCCTCGCCAAAACGAAATGGCTATGGTGGATTAAATGTAAAATACATATTCTAACAATTACTAAAATGAAAAGAATAATAACAGTATTGTTGACAGGACTCATTTTTCTTACTGCATGTAAGCAAAAGCACGACAAAGCTACAATTGGAACTTTAAGTACCCAGGGGGTAGCAGTAGGGGCTTACCTAACTCAAGATAACAAAGGTAATCCGGTTCTTTGCTGGTCAGAGCAAGATGGTGAAGATTCTCTTTATCGCTTAAAATATGCAAGTTATAACGAACAAACCAATACATTTGGCAACCCAGTTACTGTTCCCGCTTCCAGCGGGATCAGTACATCTGCCGAGAGTATGGGTAAAGTAGGTTTTAAGGCTGATGGCACCGTGATAGCAGTGTATTCAAAACGGTTTCCTAATGAAAAAAATCCTTACGCAGGTGCGATTTATTACAGTTCCTCAAGTAACAATGGTAAAACCTGGTCTGCATCGCAGTTTTTGCACTCAGATACAACGCACAATTATGGTCGCAGCTTTTTTGACATTACAACCTTAAAAAACGGAGAGCTTGCCGCTGTTTGGCTTGATGGACGTTTTGGCAAAAGTATTAAAGGTTCGGCTTTATTCTTTAACAGAACAACCAAAGGCAATGGCTTTGGTACAGATACTTGCCTCGAAAAAGGTACCTGTGAGTGCTGCAGGACAGATATTCTCACTGATAAAGCAGGGAATATTCATTTGGCTTACAGAAATATTACATTCCCAACAGGTCTTTCAGACAAACAGGTTCGGGATATGGGCTATAAACTATCTACCGACAATGGAAAAACTTTTAGTGCTGTAAAAGCCATTAGTAACGACAACTGGGAGATAGATGGTTGTCCGCATTCGGGCCCGTCACTTGCAGTTACAAAAGAGGGTGTAAATGCAGTTTGGTTTACCGCAGGGGGCGGATCGGGAATCTATAACGCATCATCAAATAAGGCACTTGATTTTGATAAACGTAGGCTAATCACAGCTCAGGGCAGGCACCCCCAGTTAATTTCACTTGCAAATGATCAACTGGTTATGGTTTGTGAAGAATTAAAAGACGAGCCGGAAGAAAAACCAATGAAAATGAACCATTCTCATGGAGGAATGACCATGAACCACGGACCTGCTGCAAATTCTAAAATAGTATTGAGAACTTTAATCCCAGGAAAAGAGGGTAGAATTACTTCAATTACTGACGGGCAGCAAGGAGATCATCACGCAGTAATTACCCGAATAAGTAACGGGGCATTGGTAGCCTGGGAAAGAGAAAAGAATGGACGGTCAGAAATCTGTTATACGCAGATACATATCGATTAATTAACTACTTGTCGACTTCTAAAATGGCTTGCTTCAGACCGCGCACAACATCATCTGAACATCCCATAGAAGCAAAATTAATGTTATGGTTCTGATCCGCCACTATCAGTAATGGCAGATTGTTAGTCTGATATGCTTTGGTAATAGAAGAGGCATCTATAAGTAGTTGAGTATAAAAGATAGGGGTCTGTTTTAACCCTTCAGCAACCTTATCTACCGTTTCATACGTGATCAGTAAAACTTCCAGATTTTCTGGATTTTTTACTGATCTAATAACCTCATTTACTTTGTTGTAATCTCCTGTTTCAAAGCAGTTTGGGTGCCAGAAAATCATTAGTATTGATTTTTTTTCAAGGCGTCAATATTCGTTTTCTTAGCCAGGGGGATCCAGATTCAATACAGACCCAACCTTCAACCTGGGGCTTGCTGGACGTAAGGATATTTTATAAGTTCATATGTTTCAGCTTCCTTTTTAAGGTCTCTTTTTTCAATGATTTTTCTAAACTGGCTGTCCGATTCCTTCTTCTTCAGCACAATTCTATATTCCTTTCCCACAAGCATGTTAACCACTTTCAGCGAGTCAACTCTGTTTCCCTGCTCATCATATACATCCTTACTTTGATCTATCATCTTATTTATTCAGAACCATTCATAGTTATGGTTCCTGAAGTAGTCGTCTGAGCAAAAGTAATTGAAGAAATACTGAGTAATAAAGAAATTGGGAGCGCTATTTTCATTATTTATCTATTTGGTACTTACATGGTAATAAAATTTCTTAAAACACTTTCATTATCAGAATGTTCTAAATAAAAACCTTATATTATGAAATTCAAAAAAGTTGAACACACAAAAGCCTCCTTTGGATTTATAACTGGGCTTGTAGTTGGCATAGTTGTAGGTATTTTATTTATCCAAAATAAAGCTGGTACGGTCAAACAAGAACAAATGAACAAACAAACTGACCTGGTTAAGGCCGAGGAAATAGCTAATCATCTTGCCTACCTGGGGCACCAGGCAGAGCAAAGTACATTAGATTAAAGCTGTTTTTATCTACAAGTTGAGCAAAAATTTTCTTGTAGCGGGTAATAAACAATAGGGCAGTGCGTCAAAGTAGTTATAAATGGTCAGAAAATGCATTGGTATGCTATTTGCCTATATGCACAGCGTGACAAACTTTTTGTTGCAATTTATCCTACTTGTTTAACATATTTAATGAAAGTAACCTACACACAGACTCAGTCCAGGAAAATTCTTCTTGCTTTTCTGGCTATTGTAATTGTTTTGGCGATCGCTGCACTTTTTGTACGTAACTCTATATCACATAAATTAGAAAACATAGTTAAGCAGGCCAACAATGTAGACGTTGATGGCTCCAAGCCCCAGCAAATACTGCTGCTGCTCCACCAGGCAGAAGACGATTTTCAAGAGTCCTTACTTAATGTTAAAAGCAAAAAAAGTGCGGACTATAAATCCAAGCTGTCTAAAGCCTTTAACCAGATTGATACCTTATTAAAAAGAACCACAGATACGCTTCAGATAACACCTGATCAAAGCATAAAAGTGAAAGACTGGTATCGTAAAAAGCTGCAGCTTTCAGACAAGTTGTATGCTGTTAAACATAATTTTGATTCCCTGCTCACTGTATATGCCACTTTTGAAGCTGAAGGAAGTAAGGGAGAAGAAAAGCTGGTTACCAGCATCAAATCAAGCAGCAAAGTAAAAAGCAAAACAGATACCGTTCGTAAAGAAGTAATTGTTCAAAAAAAGGGGCTCTTTTCGAGATTAAAGGATGCCATTTCTAACAAAAATGACGGTTCTCCCACAGCTGTGGTTGAAATTAACCATCGCGAGCAGACCGAGAACTCGGCTCTTGCCACCCGGAAAGGGCTTAGTAGCGATAGGGCCGTATACCTGGATAAATTGCAGAAACTGCAAGAAAGAAACGTAAAGATGCTTACCATGCAGCGCGAACTGATAAGCCTGAATGATCACATTAGTACTGAACTGGAAAACATCATTAATGAGGTGAAGACACTCAACTACAATATGGCCGATGAATTTAAAACAATGGCTTTTAAAAGTTATCAGGAATCAACAGATTTATTAAACAGGCTGTATTTGGCAGCCCTTTTTCTTGTGCTGGTTTTTGCCATGCTGTTAATTATATTTATAGTAAAGCTTAACGGTTCTGAAAAACAATTGCGTAAGGAAAATGAAAGGGCAGTAACCATTGCACAGCAAAAAATGGACCTTTTACTGCACATGAGTCATGAAATAAGGAATCCGTTAACTGCTATTAAGGGGTTCTTATATATTTTCAGTCAAACAGAGTTGTCAAAACGTCAATCCGATATGTTAGATTCTATCCGATTGTCATCGGATATGCTATTGGGTACTTTGAACGACACCCTGGATGCGGCTAAAATGGAGAACAGTGAATTTAAGTTCAACACCGATCCGTTCAATCCTGATTTTATACTCAGAGGCTTAATAGAAAACATGGAATTCAGTGCCACCAAGAAAATGCTGAAACTGAAATACGAATTTAAAGGTGATAAAGAGGCTGTTTTACTCGGAGATAGTTTTAGGCTAAAACAAATTATGATTAACCTGTTAAGCAATGCGATAAAATACACCAAAGAAGGTGAGGTCTCCGTAAATGCGGTATTAACAAAAGTAAACGATAAACCCAGACTAGAGGTAGGGATAACGGATACGGGAATGGGAATAAGTGCCGATCAGCAAACTAACCTGTTCTCTAAATATTACCAAACAAATTCCTCAAAAGGCAAAACCGGTACAGGCTTGGGGCTGTATATCTGTAAGCAGTTTGTAGAGCTGCAGGGTGGTAAAATAAGCGTAAAGAGCACCGAAGGCACCGGGAGTACCTTTAGTTTCTACATTCCATATCTTGAAAACAGTAGCAATGATCAGGCAGTAGTAAATCAAACTACAGAGGATCCGCTCGCACTGTTTAATGGAATAAGTATTCTTGCGGTTGATGACAACGAATTAAATCTGAAATTCCTGAAAATGATGACGCAAAAATGGAACGTTAAATTTTATAGTGCGGCTAATGGGAAACAAGCACTGGATGTTCTTGCAAAAGAAAACATAACAGTAGTTTTAACTGATATTCAGATGCCGGAAATGAATGGATATGAGCTTCTTCAGGCGATAAAGAAGTTACCTGATCCATTGAGCAAGCTACCTGTAATTGTTATCAGCGCAAACCCGGAAGAATTTGAAATGAATAAAATCCTGAACAAAGGGTTCTCCGGTGTAGTTAGCAAACCCTTTGTCGAAGCAGGTTTAATAGCACAGATCGCTAAAGCTTTAAAGGGGTAGGACAATAAAAAAGGCAGCACGTGGACTGCCTTTTTTATTGATTAATCTTATTTAGTGTTTCCCATTATTACCACTGCCGTTGCCATGTTTCCCATTGCCTTTACCTTCACGGGATTTGCTATTGCCCTTTGCCTCACGGTATTTGTTTTTGTTACCGGCAGGTTTGGACTGTCTAATGCTCCTGCTATCTCTGATTACTCTTTGTTTTCCTTTGTAACCTTTATACTTGCTATATTCTTTAACATGCACTTTATGTGATAAATAGGGTTTGGGTGAGTTAATTACAACCTTGTAACTATTGTATAAATCGTAGTTTCTATATCTTGAGGGCAAGCTGTTATTAAACACCCAATTCCCATTATTAAGGTAAATGTATTGTTTATTAGGAACGTTGTAATAAGTGTCTATATCAGGAAGATAATAATAATCAACATGATCATAACCGGCCGGGCCCCATTGTGGCTGAGAACCTATGTTTATATTTACGCTTACCTGCGCCTGAGTGTTTATGCTGCTTAACGAAGCTACTCCGAAAACTACAGCTAAAAGTATTTTTTTCATTTTATGTGTTTTATTTGATAGCCATAGTGCAATGCTTATGCCGCAGATTATCAAAACATACAGCCAATCTGCCGGATCTGTTAATTTATCGACTGAGAGCAAGAATATATCGACAGGATCAATCAAATATTCTTTTATATTCGTTAGATATTCTTAAAACTGGAAAAATCAGATGAGAACTTCTGTCCTAACTTTGCTACTTTTATTATTCGCGTTGATTACTAACGCCCAATCCGCCTATGTAAGGTTAATCACCAACAAAGGAAATATTACGCTGGTCTTGTATGACCAAACGCCTAAGCATAGAGATATGTTTCTACAAGCCATAAAAAAAGGCCTCTATAATAACGCGCAATTTAATCGCGTCATTAAATCCTTTGTAAGCCAGGGAGGGGAGCTCGACGAAACTATTCTTGAAAGAGAAAAACTACATCCGGAAGTACCGATACAACGCTTAGCGGCAGAGATAACACCAAAATTATTTCATAAAAAAGGTGCCCTTGGAGCAGGTAGAAATGACAATCCCGAAAAGAGCTCATACCTTACCCAAATATATCTGGTCGTAGGTAAACTGCAAACAGACGAACAACTCGATGTGCTGGAAAAAAAGAAAGGTATTAAGCTCTCACCATCACAGAGAACCACTTACAAAACAATAGGGGGAACTCCTCATTTAGATAATGATTATACCGTTTTTGGTGAAATAGTTGAAGGAATGGAGGTGGCTGATGCAATAAATGGTGTAAAAACAGATAAAAATGATCTTCCATTAGAAACAGTAACCTTTAAACCGGTAGTGTTATCTAAAAAAGAAGTCTTAAAGCTTAAAAAAGTAGAATGATAAAAACAGCGCTCTTAACTACAGTACTTTTATTGTTGAACTTCCAAAAACCAACAATCGATACTGATAAAGACAGATGGAAACCCTATTATGTAGATGCTGTTCCAGCAGTTGTAGCAAGTAATTGGGTATTGCCGTTCGATGTATCCAACAGAAAAGACATAAAACAAATCAAAGTAATCAGCATATTTGGAGATCATCGGGATAGCTTCTATAAAGGACACATACATACCGCAATAGACATTAATCCTTTAAAACCTAAAACGAGTTTGATAGGTGTTTATCCAATCGCAAAAGGTGTTGTATGCTCAGTACATTTAGCAGAAAACCAGCGCACGGTAGTAGTAAAACACAAACTTGCCGATGGTAAAGTGATGTTTACTTCTTACAAGCACTTAAAAGAGGTGTATGTGAGTCAGGGCCAACAGGTAACCGAACAAACAAAGCTCGCTCGTCTATTTACAAAGCAGGAGTCGAAAAAGTATGGAGGAGATTACCATCACCTTCACCTGGAGATTCGTAAAAATTTTGACGATTATGGCTGTGCCAGCTGGTTAACTATGAATCAAAAACAGCTCGATCAACGTTTTTACAACCCATTAATCTTTTTAAAAACAAAATTAAAAAGTTAGCCCACCAGTTGGTATATTTAGTAATAGCTATTTAAATAAATCGTATGGATGCACATGAATTAAGAATTGGAAACATTGTTGGCCTTAAAGATGGAAGCTGGTTTGTTGTAACTGAGGATCATTTTAAAACCCTAAAATTTTGGGAATCATTTCATGGTTCATATCAGGGGGTTCCAATAAACGAATATTGGGCATCATCACTGGGGTTACAGGTTAAACTAAGCTCATTCATCACTTATGTAGAAGATAGCCAGGGTCAAAGTAATGAGTTCAATTTGTTAAATTCAGTTGACGAGAATAATCATGAAATCTGGATTGTACAGTATAACGGGCACACTTTGAAAAGGGTAGAGTATGTTCATCAGATACAAAATCTGTTCTTTGCAATAAGTGATTACGAATTAACTTTGGCGCTATAAGTAGAGGTGGCTGTCGTGTTAACTAAACCCCAAACTGATTCAAATGGTGATTCAGGTGTTTGTAAAACATATTATTCCACTCTGTTTTTGTAAGCACACCAAAAGAATGTGACTCTTTATTATCGAAATGATCTTCGCCCAATTGCTGAGTTTTTTCAATATAGCTTATCAAGCGTGCTTTTTCAGTTTCAAACACCTTAGGATCAGTAATTAAAAATTGTGGTGCTGTAGCTCCGTTCTTGCCATAAGGTTTTTCATTCACCACCTTATTTTTGATCATCATCTTCAAAATAAACTTTAAGAAGCCATTTGGATTCTTATGGATATTATCAAACACCAATTCGTAGGTAACATTGCAATGTGCAAGCATCCGTGCAACATCCATTTTGCCCCATTCAGGTTGACTTTCAGGTGTTAGTTTGTTTATTCTTGCAATTATCTCGTCAGAAACTGATTTTGTGAAGATATTAGGTAAGGCCATTCTTAAGATTGCTAATAAAGATTAATGCCCATTGCTAGTTAGCAACAAAGCGCGATGAAGTTAATTAAAAAAACTAAAACTCCCCCCGTAATCTCGGATGTGATCTCTATAAACAGTATGGTAATGCACCTCAGCCGGAAATACTGCACCTGGCTGGCATATAAACTCTATCCATACAGATGGGCCATCAATGCGAATGTAATCACCTTTGTTAGCAAGTGAAGGACCACCAAAATATCCTATATACGTATTGTCTATTTCTGCAGCATAAGAAGCCAATAGTTTTTTGGCAGTAGCATCATCAGCAATTTGAACCCAAGCTTTCATGGCCTCAATTATCAAGGTCTTTTGGTGTTTGTTTAGCGAGCCTGCTTTTAGCCCGGCCTTTGTGGCAGGGAATTTACCATCAGCACCCGGACCTACAGATACATCGTCAAAACCGCTAGCTAATTTGGCACTTTCTAATTGCTCATCACTCAATGAAGCAAGCATACTTGTCAATAAATCGTGATTAGCTTTAAGGGGGGCATAAGTAACTCCGTTGGTAGTCCAGGTTTTGGGCTCTAAGCCAATAAAGAGAGGCGAAGCGCTAACAACCTTACCATTATCAAACGTTAAGTTAACCGCCAAATGGTGACCGCCTAACTGAAGTTGCCATTTGCCTGTAATCTCTGGCTTACCCAGAAATGCAATAATATAATTTCCCTGGGAGTATCCCTTACGGCCTGTACCCAGAAAACCATCGGCTGCTAAAATCTGCATAGCCTGGTCATATCCCTTAGAAGGTAGTGTTCCCATGGCTGCTTTAACAACTGCTTTAGCATTTTGAAGCTGTATATCTGTCAATGAGCCTAATAAAACCCCAACTCTACATTGCAATCCACATGGAAGATTGGTCCATTTTGTGGCATTTTCCTTAGTATAACCAATTACCACTGCCCTTTGCTGATCGGTATTTAATGATTTAATAAAAGTGTTTGCCGTGCTTATAACGGTCTTAACTGATTCTGCCTTGCTGTTTTGGCTGCAAACAAATACAAACAACATACAGAATAGTGCACCCAGGTTTTTCATTTGGTTTTTTTATCCAAATTAACAAAAAAGGATGGGATACTAAAGTCCATTTGCGATCCAAATATAGAAACATTAATGATTGTAATGCCCTAAAACAGGGCAACTATCCGGATCATAAGGAAGGTGGATACAGATAAAGCCATTACTTAGAAGAGAATGAACGACATCTTCGACATGAAAGAAAGTTCCTTCGATCCTAAGTATCTTGTCCTCATCTTCCAGATCAAATGAAATTTTGAATGCCGGGTATGCACACAACAACTGGCTAATAACATTCATCGCAGCTGCAGGGTGCTTAACATTTGTTTTGAAAATTGCTACCATAATAATTTGTTTTGATATGTTATTTCTTCTTTCCAAGAATAGAAAATGGATTAAATGATATACCTATATTAAAGTAAAATACGGGATCGGGAGTGATTTTATAAACGGGGTCAGCAAATGAGTCCTCTTTTTTAAATACTCTCCCCGAGGGCGTGTATTTCATCCCACTTTTTGCCGTCAGCATAAAATGTCTCCCAATCGCATGCTCGTAGGTCAGTCCTGAATTGACATCCAATTGGCCATACTCATATTTTTGGTCGGTGCCATCCAGGTTATAAAGGTAAAATGCAGTTCTGTCCAGTTCAGAGCCGAATGAAATTCTCCCGTTACGGTTAAAAACAAATTTTCTCAGATACAAACTTCGGGGAAGCACAATGTCTGCTATCATGCCGTTGTTGAATTTGTGTTCATAGGAGAAGGTGGGGACAAATGGAGTCGGTGCGCTAGGGTCAATGCTGGCCAAAATTCCGACGGTCATTTTTGTGCGTGGATTTGCTTTCAATACCATTGTTGCCGTAAGCATTCCCCTTACTCTTTCCAAATGCTTGTCGCTACCATCCAACATCACACTTGAGCTATAAACCATCCGTTTTCCGAATAAGGATGAAAAATAGGTTAAATTCAGGGATGAAAACAGATAGTGAAGATCATTAGAAGTGGTGATGTATGATGTACCTGTATTTCCAATTTCTGCCTCTGCGGAAGTTAATCTATATCCCAGGGTTGTACCTAAAATCCAGCTCTTGCGTTTAATGAGGCTAATATTAGCACTCACCTTAACTTGTTGAAAGCGGTTTATACTATTTACGGGTAAAAGACTCCCGTCTTTTTCTGACTTGAAATTGAAGGGAGCAGTTTGGGTAAACTCAATATTTAGCGGGCGGGTTATTGCAAATTTGTCGGCAGCAAAAGTAGCCACTCTTTTAGGGAAGTTCAAACTGTCCTGCTTGCCTTTAGGGATACTATCCGTAGTCTGAGAAAAGCTATTGATTGCTAAGGCGAGTATACTCAATGTTGCCACAGTTCTTTTTATTCTGTTCATATGTTGTGTTAAAATTTCGAAAGAGATTGGGTAAATCCGGACGCAAAGGAATATATAATGCGAAGACACATTTTTGTTATTATACCAGATCCACTAAATAATATACCAGATCGCCTCAATGCCATACCAAACCTTAAACCTGAATTTGGTATATTACAGAGGTCATTTGGTATAATTTCGCAAAGTGAACTAAGACATAACCTTATCTTTGCAGCAATAGAAAATTAAATGAAAGCAGATCTGGAGCTTAAGAACACAAATCTCTTGCAGGTTATCGTTGATGATCGGTATAGGATCCTGCGTCACGCTGTACTTTTAGTGGTTAGTTTGGTTGTTATTACCTATTCTAACTGGCAAGCAGAATACTCCGGACCTTTTAATTATTTTAGATTATTAAGTGTTTATGGAGTATTAATTGCTATGTGCTACATCAACATGTATATACTGGTGCCCGTTTACTTTTTTAAGGGCAGGTACGTGTTGTATCTAATTCTTTTTTCCCTCCTGGTATTTCTCAGCCTTACTTTCATATCTGGTTTATTTCAAGTGTATCTAGACTCAGCGGGAATGCAGTTAGGACATGGCTATAAAGAAGATGATCATGGTTTTTTTGAGGGCTTTTTTATAACAGTGTCGATTATCCTGATTACCACCATGATTAAATTATTTCAACGCTGGACAAAAGATAATGAGCGAATTGCCGAGTTGAATAATATAACCCTAAGGATGGAACTCAATGAGCTAAGAAATCAGATTAATCCACATTTCCTTTTTAATATGCTGAATGGCATAAAAGCATTGATACGCACAGATCCCGAGAAAGCTAATCTAGTGATTATGAGACTTTCTGAGTTTTTAAGGTACCAGATTTATGATAATAATGAAGAAAAGACGCCGTTACGATCAGAAATCACCTTTTTGTCGAACTTCCTGAACCTGGAGATGCTCAGGAGGGACAAGCTTTCTGTAGATATTAATATTCCCGATACTCCCGGAATATTGGATGGGATCTTTGTACCACCCAATTTGTTTACCACTTTTGTAGAAAATGCCGTTAAACATAGTGTGGATGTGAGTGGTGGAGAGCCCCACATCACAATTAAATTTGTAATTGTTGATGCTGAACTTCATTTCTTTTGTATGAACTCAAAAGATCCACTGTTTATGCCTAACGATCAAAAGAATAGTGGATTGGGGTTGGCAAACATTAAACGAAGACTGCAACTGCTCTACCAGAATAACTATTTTTTAACCATAGATTCCACAGAAAATCAATTTTCAATTCTATTAAAATTGCCCTTATGAACTGTATCATTGTAGACGATGAACCTTTGGCCAGAGCGGAGATGGAAGCGTTGATCAACGAAGTATCCTCAGCTAAAATATTGGGCAGTTTTTCAAATGCATGGACCGCTCTTGATTTTCTGAAATCAAATAAAGTCGATTTGATTTTTCTGGACATCGAAATGCCCATGGTTACCGGGCTAGATTTTGCCACTCAATTATCAGGCTCAACATTGGTTATCTTCACAACGGCCTACCCGCAGTATGCCTTAAAAAGTTATGAACTGGACGCAATCGATTACTTGCTCAAACCCATAGACAAAGGGAGGCTGGATAAAGCGATCAAAAAAGCCGAAACTTATCAAAGCCTGCTTTCAGGCAACCCTGAAAAGAACACACTTGAAGGTAATACGGCAGATTTCTTGTTAATAAAATCAGATAGAAGATTTCATAGGATCAAATTCGAGAATATGAGATTCATTGAAGGGCTAAAGGACTATGTGGTAATCCATCTGGCTGGCCAAAAGCTCATTACAGCCATGAACTTAAAAACCTTCCATCAAAAAATTCCTCAGGATATCTTTTTGCGCGTAAGCAAATCCTATGTGGTGAACAAGAATTATATTGAATCTTTTGACCACCATACTATTTACCTTGGTACAAATGAACTGCCAATAGGAGAGGTTTATAAAAAGGACTTCTTCACTATATATTCAGGAGGTTCAATCTCCCCTGAAATTTGAGGTAAGTGTCGCTTATCTCGCCTTCACTTACTTAAGTTTGGTAAAAAAATCAACAACAAAAGATTGAATAGAATAATTATTTAGTTGCGGTAACTAATTTTTTAGCTGATATTTGACCATAAAAAAAGTTGATGGATATAAAAGATTTGACAAAAGTTGAAAGCCAGCTGATGCAGGTGCTTTGGAAATTAGAAAAAGCATTTGTTAAGGAAATTATCAATGAGTTGCCTGAGCCTAAACCAGCCTATAGCACCGTTTCTACCATTATCAGAATTCTGGAAAATAAGGGCATAATTGGTTATGAAGCTTTTGGCAAAACCCATCGTTATTATCCACTTATTACAAAGGAAGAATACATGCGCCACGAAGCAGATAAGTTTCTAGGCAATTATTTTTCGAATTCTGTGCAGGACATGTTTTCTTTCTTTGTTCGTGAAAAGAAAATAGACCTAAAAGATGCAGAACAGTTGCTAAAAATGATTGATAAAATTAAAGATTAAACATGGAACCTCAGCTTTACTTTTTCTGGTCGAGCATTTTGCTGACAATATTTTATTTTTTTTATCTGGTACTGCTCAAACGCGAAACGTTTTTTCTGTTGAATAGAATTTACTTGTTATCTGCACTTTGTTTATCTCTGCTGCTTCCATTAATGGATCTTTCCACTTTAATTGCAGTGCCAAAAGTGGAATTGATGGTTTCTAAATTATCGATCATTGATAGCAGAAAGCTGGTAATTGTAGCCGGGCAAGAATTTAATTGGTTACCTTTTATTTACTGGATTGGTGTAGCATTTACTACAGGTTTATTATTGATTAAACTTTTTGGCGTAAAAAGGCAAATACAATTACAAGAAAGGGGCAGTGCCTTTTCGTTTTGGAGAACAAAAGTGATCGACCAGGAACTTGATAATTTTGCCGCGATTGACGCGCATGAAACTGTACATGTAAAACAGTTTCACACATTAGATATATTACTGATTGAACTGATTGGTGTGTTCTTTTGGTTCAATCCGATAATTTATTATTACCGTAACAGCTTAAAGCTTATACACGAGTACCTGGCAGATGAACATGCTGCGAACTTCGCAGTAAGCAAAAAGCAATATGCGGTAGTGCTGTTTTTACAGAACTTTAAGGCCGGATCAGCTTTGACGAATACTTTCAGCAATCATTCATTTTTAGAAGCACGGATCAATATGTTGCAACGTAAAAAATCTAAAGTTTATAGCTTGTGGAAATATGCCTTGTGTATGCCTTTGATTGTTTTGATGACGATGATGTGCTCATTCCATACTTCCGGTTTTGATAGTTATGGCACAAACAAAATTGATCAGCCAGCAAGTTTCCCTGGTGGCTTTGAGGCTTTCAGCAAATATTTGATTAAAACCGCGAGAAAAGTCTCCGATAAAGAGGGAAGGGTTATGGTTAGTTTCGTCGTAGAAACTAATGGAGAAATTACCAATGAAAAAGTTGAAAATAGTTTGAATGAAGCGAGCGATATAGAAGCGTTAAGGGCAATAAAATTAAGTCCGAAATGGGAGCCAGCTTTGCAAAGTGGAAAAAAAGTGCGTTCAGCTTATCAAATTGGTATTAATTTTCAGTCTGATAATCAGGTAAATAGATAGTATATTTAAATATTTAGCTGCTGCATCTAATTTATTAGTTGTATGACTAAATAATTAGTTATATGTTTGGATTATTCAAATTACCCAAACATTATGCTATATCTAATTCTTAAATCCACTCGATTTTATTACTGTTTAGTTTTCGTTTTGCTCCTCAGCACAATGCTTCTTAATGCCCAACTAAAACCTGGCAAAGTTACTGGCGATGTAGTGGATGAAAATAGCACCGTACTTCCATTTGTACAAGTGACTTTAAAAAATAGTCGAGATTCCAGTACTGTAAAAGCTGTACTTGCTGATGACAAAGGACACTTTGCCTTTGAGATTCCTGCAGGAAAATATTTGATCGAGCTCAAGATGATGGGTTATGGCACAGGTTACTCTAAAGTTTTCGATATTGCTAATGCACGAACTGAATCGCTCGGCACCATACAACTTAAACCGGTTGCAACACAACTGGCTGCTGTAAACATTTCCGCATCGCTTCCATTTGTGGAAAGAAGGGCTGACAAACTCATCGTTAACTTGAATGGATTAGGTTCTGGTGCGCCAATAATCGAAGTCATGAACCAACTGCCGGGCGTTACCGTTACACCAGATGACCGGATTAGTCTAAACGGAAAATCGGTTCAGATTTATATCGACGGCAAAGCCACCACGCTTTCTGGAGAAGCATTAGCGGGCTTGCTAAAAGGTATGTCTTCATCGGCTATTCAAAAAGTAGAACTCATTGCTCAACCATCAGCCAAATATGATGCTGCAGGAAATGGCGCTATCATTAATATTATCCGTAAACGCAATTACAAAACCGGATTGAACGGGAATATCTATGCTGGCGGTGGTAAAGGAACATTTGGAAAAGCGAATGGCGGAATCAACCTAAATTACAAGGGAGAAGTTTATAACCTACTATTAAACTTTGATTATAATTACAATGATTATTTTTACAACATTTACATTGCTTCCACCTTCTTTAATGCTAAGGGAACACCAATCGGTCGCTCTGTCTCCGATATCCAAAGTACAAGAACCAACGCCAATTATACACCCAACTTGGGCGTAGATTTTTACCTTTCTAAACGCACTACTTTGTCTGCTTCAGTTAAACCGGGATTTCAAAGCTTTGATCGGGATGGTTTTGCCAACATCAATAATACTGATCAGGCAGGAAATGACCTTACGCAATCCAAATTTGTCAATCTGGTTGATATTCGTGCAACCAATTTCTCTTCAGGATTCCACCTACAACATCAATTTGATACTGTGGGACGAGAACTAACCACAGATTTAGATTATTATCGTTATGGAAACTATAACGATCAGGATAATCGAACCATCACTTTCAATCCAGTTTCAGATTTGCCAAGTGTGATAGCACAGAACCGAGTTTTTGAAGTCTATGCATTCAAAATGGATTATGCTCACCCATTAGGCAATGGCCGTCAATTAGAGATGGGTATGAAAACAAGTTATGTCAATTCCGGAAATAATAATTTTTATCAGGATATGAATGGTCAGCAAACCGATTTATTCAATTATAAAGAAAGTATTTCTGCAATTTATTTAACTTATGGTCGTACTGGTCAAAAGTTTTCATATCAGTTAGGTGTTAGAGGAGAGTATACGCATGGGCAGAGTAGGAGCTACCTTCAATCATTTCCATCACTCCATTTCGATTATAAACTAACTAAAAACCATAACCTTACATTAGGGCTCAACAAAAGGGTAGAACGTCCAGGTTACGAAAGTCTAAACCCGCTGGTACGCATCATTAGCAGTAACAATTTACAACAGGGAAATCCTGCACTTCTACCTGTAATTGCCTACAATGCCGACTTGTGGTATGGCTATAAAAATGCATTTTTCTTCGGCCTTACTTACAGTTATAGTGTCAATGATTTTACCAATCTCTCTGTTCCGCTAAATGACGGCGTTATTACTACATTGCCAGGTAATGCTGATTATTCTGATTATTTCACACTGCAAGCCATATACGGTAAACAAGTGCTGTCATGGTGGTATACGAGTACCAATGCTATTTTATCGAAACGATCTTTTAAAGGTGAATTTAATAGTGTCTTACTACAGAACGACGGTATTTTCAGTCTCACTGGAACTTCGTACAATAGTTTCTCGCTCAGCAAGAACTTCTCTTTGATGTTTCTTCTCAATTACCAGGGTAAAAGCATAAGCCGCTCCATTACCAACCAAGCTTTCGCCTATTTAACTGCAGGTGTTCGGCAGCAGTTTTTAAATAAACGTGCCTCCGCCCAGCTTAGCATTGTTGACCTATTTAAATCATACCGAAATTACTACCAACAAAATAGTGGCGCTGTACAACAAATATGGCGAAACAAGTTTGAAACCAGAATGGTGAAATTAAACTTCAGTTACAACTTTGGAGGTACCATAAAAAATACTAAGAAAAGTAATGGCGCGGAAGAAGAAAGGAAACGAAGTACTTTAAACGAAAATTGAAAAAAGGAGTAAACAGATATGTTACATTCATTATATTTGTTTACTCATCTTAATCCTATGAAAAAGCTCTACTTATGGCTTATTGTAAGTCTGATTTCTGTTAATCTGTTTGCACAAACAAATACTGCAAAACAAGATATTATTCAAAAACTTAACGGCGAAGAAATGAAAGGCAAAGTTGTCAAGGTAACCGACAGCGATGTTACATTTATATATGATGGCGAAACTGCGGAATACGTCGTTAAAAAATTTGATATTGCTAAAATTGTGCATTCCAGTGGCAGAATTGAAATAATCAGCCAACAGAGTCAGCCTTCTCAGGACCGCCAAAAAGATCCTGTAAGCATGTCTGCCTCCCCAGCTGATCATCACAATAAAATAGCTGTCCTCCCATTCACTTATTTGATGGACAATCAACCTGGCGCAGATGCAATTGGCCTCAAGGCACAGGAAGACACTTATGGATTCCTTTCACAGCATTCGGCAGGTTATACCATTTTGGATTCAAGAACAACCAATGCTATGTTAGCCAAGGCAGGGGTAACCAGAGACAAAATGATAAGTTTTACCATGAAAGAAATTTGTGATATACTTGGTGTAGAGTATATTGTTGATGGCATAGTTACACAAAATAAAGGCTACCAGACCAGTTCTTCAAGCGAAAATTCAAATACCAAGGTGAAACGCGATGGCGACAAAGATGTAAAAGGAATTTCTTCTTACGGTTCCTCATCCAGCAATGCTGTTCAACGATACGATGTGGCCGTAAGTCTGCATATTTATATGGACAATAACGCCAGTATTTATAGCCAGACCCATAAAGCTTTTTTAAGTAATACCGATGGTTCTTATGCTGGCCCATTGGAATATCTGCTCAAAAGATGCCCACTTTACAGAAAATAAAACTACTCAATAGACCAAACGCCTTACAGTTTTGTTGCGGTTTTCAAGTCCATTTCCCAACAAACTGAGCAAAAGCATCTTTATGCTGATCACCCACGCTGATCATCATTTTGCCAATATGTACCGAGTTTTTGGTCATGGATGTGATCTTATCCAGTGAAACGATAAACGAACGATGCACACGCATGAAACGTTTCGGGGGTAATTTTTCTTCCAATGCTTTCAAGCTGGTACGCGATAGGGTTGCTTTCTCGGCATTCTTTAGTTCAACCTTTACATAATCCTTTAAGCCTTCGATATACAGAATATCATCCAGGGCGATGCGCACAAGTTGATATTCCACTTTCAGAAAAAGATAATCTTCGTCTGCACTTTCTGTTTCATTTGCCACGGGGGCTTTTGCAGCAGGCTTATTTAGTAATTCAGCATAGTTCAAAGCCTTTTGGGCAGTCCGGTGAAATTCTTTGTAATTAAAGGGCTTTAGCAGATAATCCAAAGCATCTACTGTGTATCCCTCCAGGGCAAACTGGTTGTAAGCTGTAGTAAATATAATGCGCGGTTTATCAAGCCCCGTGTCCAGTACGCGTGCCAGCTCAATGCCATTTAGGTCGGGCATTTGTATGTCCAGAAATATGAGGTCAATCTTCTCAGTGCGAATGGCTTTTAGTGCATGCACAGCATTTGCGTATTTTCCTGCCAGGTGCAAAAAAGGCGTTTGTTCAATGAATTTGCACACCTGACTAAGTGCCAGGGGCTCATCATCAACTGCAATGCAATTCAATATCATAACAGATCCAGAATTAAGTGAACAGTGTACTCATTATCGGCATTGAGCTCGCAGATCTCTAGTTTATGTTTACCTGAATAAAGCAGCTCGAGCCTCCTGCGGGTATTCACCAAACCAATGCCGCCGCTGGTATCTAAGCTAACACTATTATCTTTCATTATCGAATTTTTTACAGTAATATCAAGCAGACTTTCCCGTTGCAGGATCACAATATCGATATGACTTTGCGCTGTCGCACTCACCCCATGCTTAAAGGCATTTTCAAGGAAAGGCAATAAAATCATCGGTGCCATGGGCATATCCTTTAATTGCGGGGGAGTATCAATCTTCACCTTTACTGCGTCGGTTAACCGCAATTGCATCAGACTAATGTAATCCTCCACAAAGGCAATTTCCTGGCTCAGCTGGGTTTGTCCCTGCTGCGTTTCATAAAGCAAATACCGCATCATGCGAGAAAGCTGGTGAATGGCCTCGCCGGCCATATCCCCGTCAACCTGGGTAAGCACATAAATATTGTTCAATGTATTAAAGAAGAAATGCGGGTTGATCTGTGCCTTAAGGAACGACAACTCTGAAGTGATCTTGTCTTTTTCCATCTCCTCGCGTTTCTGCTTATCTTTTTGCCATTTCCCAATGGTGGCCAGGCTGGTACTGATACCAAGCACCATTACAGAAATAACTAAAGTAAACACTTGCAATATATTTTCTCCTCGGTGTGCCAATATCTTCATCATCAAACGTTTATGAAAAGATTCATCAAACAGCCATTGATGAAAGTTAAGCGCCGGTTCACTCCAACCATCTAAAAGCACGATAACTATAATCACCCCAATGATTATTGCAAAATAGTAACCAGGATGTTTTTTTAACAAAAACCTGGGCACCAGAACAAAAGCATTGATATAAAATGCAATCACCAGCAGGCCAAGCGTAATTACCTGTCTTATCCAGAATGCATAATGAATATTAATCCCTGAAAAAAAAGGCAGATAAAAAAATATAGCCAGCCCGAATACACTCCAAACCAGGATATGTATCAATATGGTTATCAGCTTGCTTTTTG